>MWWI01000095.1_pt1 | contig 18676 bp, 21 predicted proteins | sample 1047321 | NCBI WGS metagenome assembly MWWI01 (sample SAMN06349966, study PRJNA376086) | soil metagenome | isolation source: FI-1 sample Antarctic (ecotone) soil | place: Antarctica | reverse complement strand
CGTTCAAACCAATATGTAACTAAGTCTGCGCCACCAGGAACGCGGCCTTCGTACAGTGAGCGCAATTCTTCAACATACTTGTTGCCTAGTTCTGTTCGCATCTTCTTATCGCCCAAAAACGGCGGGTTCCCCACAATCACCTCCGCCTCCGGCCATTCGGGTTCCATTGGCTTGCCCTCGGCGTCAAAAGCCAAAATCGCATCCATCTGCTTGATGTTGTCAAGCTGCTTTAAGATCGGCTCACTTGGCACACCATAGCCGTTCTCATGCAGCCATTGAATATAGCCGATCCAGACTGTCGCCTGGGCGAGTTCGTGGGCATATTCGTTAAGCTCGATGCCGTAGAGTTGGGCGGGGCTGCTTTGAGGTAGTAATCCAGGTACACCAACCGTTCCGGCGAACTGTGAAATCTCCTTCTCCAAGTCAAGCATCTGCCGCAAGGCGACATAGAGAAAGTTGCCGCTGCCACAAGCGGGGTCAAGGACACGTGTACTGGCAATGCGCTCGGCAAAGCCCAAAAGCGCACCACGCAACTCGGTGTCGGCAGTGCGATAAGCCTGTCCCCCTGGCGCAAGCGAATTACGCCGGTCTGCCAGCTTTTGCGCCTTCTCTTGCACCTCTGCCCATTCTCGTCTCAACGGAACCATCAGCACCGGCTCCACCAGCAATAAAATGTCGTCGCGGCTGGTATAGTGCGCCCCCAACTGTGACCGCTTATTTGGGTCGAGGCTGCGCTCGAAGAGTGTGCCAAGGATGGAGGGTTCGATGCTGCCCCAATCCAGCGCAGCAATCTCTTGGAGAATGGTCAAGCCCGTATAGCCCAATTCCAGCACAGAATCATCGTCGAACAGCCCACCATTAAAGTAGCTAATCTCGTCCACGCCAAAGGAACCGCCTGTTGCCATCGCTCCAAAGAGTCGTGCAAGCATTGGCCCAAAGCGTTCTGGACGATTGCGCCCCTGCTGCACAAGCCGCGTGAACAGGCGTTGGGGAAGCAGATCAATGTCTTCGGCAAACAGACAAAAGAGCAGCCGGATCAAGAAGTGGGCAATTTGTTCGGGGTCGTCCCCCTGCTTGCGAAGGTGGTCAGCGAGTTCGGCAAATTTCACGGCGGCGGTACGCGTGACCTGTTCGGTTGTTTGATTCGAACGGAAATAGTCGGGTTCGTTGAAGATGGCGCGCAGGGTACGCATTCCGTCGGGTTTGAGCAGGTCGTCGAGGGTGATGGTAACAATGCGCTTTACAGTGTTGGTGAAGTTGGTGTGGACACGTATTTCATCAATGTCGCAGACAATTAAGAGGGGGGGATTTTGCAAGGCTTCACGATATTGAAGTAGTTGCAGATAGGCTTTGTCTAGATCACCGTCTTTGCCTTTATATTCCCAAGCAAAATGACCTTTTTTCCAGACATCGGCAAAGCCATTTTTGCCGGTAGTTTTGTTTGCGCCGACTTCAAAGGCGAACGATGTGCCAGTGGGATCGGCGTCGGCGGGGGTTGGGTGGTCGGTGAGCGCGCAGAGGTCGAGAAAATGGGGGACTGCAACGGATCGTTCTTTTTGTCGGGACGCGCGCCACTTATTGACGAATTGCTGCGGGGATAAGGTTGGAGCCATAGGGCAGGTCTGTCTTTTGAGTGGGCGAGTGCTACCTTCGGGTAGATATTTGCCGTATTGTACAATATAGTAAAAAAAATATCTACGCAACCGATGAGGCGGAGCCTGTTTTTGCTGCCAGGGGGAGGCCTGTCACACCTGTCAGCCGGAGGGTTCCCGCGTGGCGGCGGATCGGCTGTGAGGCGGCAAAAATGCCCTTGTTGGGCCGCTATTTGACCGCTATTGCGCCCCCCTTTTGCAACCTGTTTGCAACCTGTTTTGCGGAGCTGTTTCGGAGCTGTTTTGGAGCCTGTTCTGTGGGGGCGATCTCCACTGGGCCGCCCCCGCCGTTAGGTGAAAGTACGCAGGAGTAATGTTGAGGTCAGACCTTGCCGCGCATCATGGAAGTTCCCGACAGAAAGCAGGGCAAGGCGATGTTGTGGAGCCGCACGGGTTAATCTCACTAGGCGAGGGTTTCAAACGCCCCTGGGCCACGCTGTGGACTTCTGCGGGCAGATTCCGGCAATGCTGCCAAGCCAAAAAAGAAGGGAGTTTTGCATGAAAGGTCGGTCTGTTTTATTGATTATTCTGGTTGCAATCTGTCTAATGGTGGGTACGGCCTGCACGCAAACGGCGGAGCAGATTGCGGAGGAAGAAAAGATATACGGTCCTATGTATGGTCCAATGGATGACTATATTGAGGACATAATTTATGCAAAGGGGCAGTTTGTCCCAGGGGTGGAGAGTATAGCCAACCTGATAAATGAGTCGGATGCGGAGACGGTGAAGGACCCCGCGTGGGTGAATAGGGCTAAGGTGGCAATCCACCAAGCAGAGAGTGGTGTGCTCTTGGTCCGGCAGGCCGAGCCGACCGCCAACTTGGAGAAATTCCACGATCACATGTTGTTGGTGGTGGACCATGTTGAGAGTTGTCTGATTTACTTCGAGCGGGGCATGCAGGCGTACAACGAGAAGGATTTTCAGCTGGCGGACCAGGAGATTAGCAAGGCAGGTGAGGCGGATGAGAGGGCCATAGCCGAGTACTTTCGGGTGTTCCCAAAATAAGAAGGAAGACCAGGGGATAAGCCTGGGCTTTTGTTTTGTCGGTTGTGCAAGGTGTTGAAAATGGCTACAAAAGCCGTGATAACTATCAAAATAGGTACTAAATAGGATCCGATAAGGGGAGGTATCGGCGAAAAGTTTAGCCTGCGTTTAACTTATTTTCACGGTTGCAAAGAATTTTCCAACGCGGTAAAAAAGGGGCATTATGCCCGCCGCACCATCGCACCTATACTGAACGGCACCGCGCGCGTTCTGCTTTACTATAGGAGTTTCTTCATGCCGCCCATGCTTATGCATACCTATCAGAATCATCACATAGACAGCACTCGTTGGGGACGCTATCAGCCACGAGGAGGTGATATTGTCATTTCCACTTCGTATCGCTCGGGCACTACCTGGTGTCAACAGATCGTGCGTCAGCTCATCCTTTGGCATTGGCCTGACGAAGTCTTACAGCGAACTCCTCAAATGGATGCGTCGCCCTGGCTGGAGTTGCGGCTCCGGCCACTTGATTCGGTGATGGATCTGCTGGAAGCGCAGCAACATCGGCGATTTATCAAAACACATCTGCCTCTCGATGGCCTTCCCTTCTTTCCGCAGGTCAGGTACATCATCATCGGACGCGATGCGCGCGATGTTTTCATGTCGTTTTTCAACTTCTACGCTAACTTCTCTGAGGAATCCCTGGCTGTTAGTAATGATATGCCAGATCGGGTCGGCCCACCGCTGCCGCGCTGCCCAGCCGATATTCATGAAGTTTGGCGAGCGTGGATCACGTGCGGCTGGTTCGAGTGGGAAAGCGAAGGCTATCCCTTCTGGGGCAATATGCACCACACGCAGAGTTGGTGGAATCACCGCCAACTGGAGAACATCCTCTTCGTCCACTACAATGATTTGCTAAACCATCTGCCCCACGAAATGCAGCGGATCGCACACTTTTTAAGCATACCCATCTCAGATGAGGCAGTGGAGGCAATTCTCCCGACACTCAACCTGGAGGCTATGCGTCAGAATGGAGAGCAAACGCTTCCGGGGCCGTCGCAGGCATGGAAGGATGGGGCACAAACCTTTTTCTTTAAGGGAACGAATGGCCGCTGGAAGAATGTGCTGACTAACGAGGAATTAGCCATGTATGAGGATACAGCAAGCAAGGTGCTAACGCCCGACTGTAGGGCATGGCTGGAACAGGGGATAGTAGCAATGGCCGCATAGGAAACAACGGGTTGGCGTGCGAGAGCTTGCCGGGTGGCTTTAGAGTGATACGGTAGATTATAGGCTCAAATTTGGCTACTAAAAGCTCGGTCTGGCTATGCTTATAGCTTATATCCTCCCCTATAACCTTCATCTGGGTCTGGTTATATAGTGTGAGTTATGACAAGCTAGTATTCTCCTATTAAGCTCGGGTCTCAACAGCAGTGATGAGTTTAGTTATTCTGATGAAGCTTCATTGGAAAGAAGGAGAGTACCATGAATGAGGACATTTTTAAGGGCAGATGGAATCAGTTCAAAGGCATGGCTAAGCAGCAATGGGGAGACCTAACCGACAACGACATTGCCCGGGCAGAAGGTAGCTACGACGAATTCGTGGGTATTCTGCAAGAACGCTACGGCTGGGAACGCAGCCGGGCCGAGCGCGAAGTTGAGGAGTACTTCGACCGACAGAAATGGTAAGCGCACACGTACAAGTATTCGCCACCCTCTAACATGTAGCTGTGGACTGTGTAGGAGCCTGCCACTGAAGCCTCGCCCAGGGGGCTCCCGGTGTTGTAGGTGGCAGGATACCTATATGGGTCTAGCCACTCATGCGTGCTGATATGCACTGGTGCGTGGTCTGGGTGCCAACGTTCGGACGCAGGTTGCACATAGGTTACCTTGGCGCGGATCTGCGTCTTGTTAGGGCCGACAATGGCGAGCGTGTGATTGGTCGAGATGGTCATGGGCTTACATAGAGACAATCTGAGGTAGACAGCTAAACTCTAGTGCAGTTGGGACAGCCCACTGAGGGGATATGCTATCTAGTTATTTTCGAGTGCCTTCAGTTGTGTCTCAACCGCCGTTAGTACCTCGCTCGGCACAGTAATGGGTATGGAGCTATTGATTACCGTAACGCTGGATTGATCCAGAATCGTGAATCGATAAAGTTCTTGCCCCTCGACCGCGGCCCCCCAGCCGGCTTTACCCTCTACTTGGAATGTGTGCTGCATCACTTGCTGATCGCCCAGCGTCAGCCATATGTCCATCTGTGCCATTGCGAGTTCTACGGGCAAATTAGGTTCCGACCCTATGCGCCTTCTGACTGCCTCACTCAATACCTGGGAATCGAGGAGCCGGTAGTGGGTGGTGGGGATGCCACTGATTTCTTCATTGTCTATCACAACACTCTGTGCAATCAACTCAGCAAGGGGGCTGCTCTGTGGTAGCAAGATCATACTCGATGATAGCTCGTTAGGAGGTGGAGTAATACGATTGTTTGCGTAATCATATGCCAGCACGTTACGAGGTGTAGCAGGGAGATTGTTTGCGGAGCGTTTTGTCACACGCCACCCTCTTGATCGCAAGTCGACTTGCGGGCAGGAAGAACAGTATGTAAAAACAAGATCATCAACTACATAGCTCTCATTCACCCCCAATGAATCGTTCGAAAAATAGCCCCGTGTCACAATTTGATATTCGTTATGGCTAAATTGTCCCTCGCCACGCGTCCGGTAATAGGTGTACTCCACGATCCCACCAAAAAGTGAACCCTCGGGTCCGAAGTGGCGTTCCTCCAATTGTGCCGTGGCATAATAGGCATTCACTGAGTCCAGGCGATCAGTTCCTAAAGGCAAGGGACTCTCAACCTGAGCCAGCGGTGAGAAATTCTGTTCGGCAGGGATAGGCCGTGGCCCAGGGAGTGGACATGCGGTTAAAAGAAGTGCCAACCCAACAAGCACAACAAGCTTGGTACGAGCATTTGGTTTCAACTTGGTTTCTCCTGTAAAAGTGAATTGTAGTTAGTACACCAAACACCCGCGCTTGGATAGTGCCGCTGATTGCGCCAAAACGTCGTGGCGCGCGTCCTGTAGGCTTGGGTGTAATTATACGCCACCTAGTAGCCGCGACCATCACGGACGGGTGCGCTCTGGAGGCGCGGGTGACTCATCTGCCCAGTAGCCCGTTTGCAACCTCATTGAGGCTCATTTCAAAATCATCAACAGTGCGCCATGCAACATTGGCACCGCGTGACACGCCGAGCAAGCGAAGCGGTTCTATCCAGATGTACCATCCTCCTCTGCGGCTGTCAGCATCACAATTGTCAACATACCCCCAGATGCCGTAGACACGTTCGGGGAACGCTATGACGAAAGCTACAAAATCGTGTGGTATTCCCTCTGGGGCTCCTGTACGGTCAGCATAGGTGATCTTCCTGTTGACGTGACTCATCTGCCTAGCAGCCGTACCCACCACGGCTTAGGATTCTGCACGGGTGCTGGTGGCTGTTGGGACCCCTCTGGGGACAGCGTTGCGCTGCGGCTATCCGTTAAGATTAGCGTGAGTTTGCGCCGTTCCTCTGCTTCCGCCTCAAGCCGCTCCCAAAGGTTGCTGATCACCTCATCCTGACGCTGGATCATTTCCCTTAGCAATTCGACTTCGCGCTGCATACTGGGTGTGATCTCCGGTGTGTCCTGGCGTGCACTTTCTGTATCCTCAGGGGACACGGGTATATCGGGAACCCCCTGGGTGCCGTTCACTGGCGGGTATACCCTAAACAGCTCTACCGGCTCTATGGACCACTCGCCACGGATGTCTTTTGCGGCGGAGATCTTGCCTGTCCTGATGGCTTTGATAATGCCGCCCTTAGACATGCCCACCAGCTCTGCCGCTTCTTTTGCCGATATACCCACCGTGCACCTCCTATGTCCCAGCGTTAACTTGGCTATATACGTACATACATACAGTGTGTACGACGGTGAAGCTGGCGAATCGGTACACCGTCCTGTTGGGCAAATGCAAAACGCCCCAGCCGTGCCCAAAGGGCTCCCGGCTAGGGCGTGGGTGTGCTGTATATGGGAGTCTTGGTCCGTTACATCAGCGTCACATCGCCACCGTCATGCAGGTAGGCAATGAGCTCCTTGAGCCAAGAATGCGTGCGTGGCCCAGAGAACCTCTCAAGCGCATTGGCGGGGTCGGTGATGTCAAACTCTGGAAGGTCATCCAGAGCGATGGCCAACGCCGCGGCTAACTTCTCTGCATCTTGGCCGAGCATAATGTCGCCGTTGTTTACACTGTAATCACCCGGCGTTGCACTGGCTAGGATTGCTTCCTGCTCATCTTGGGGCAGATGTGCAACCCGTTGTTGCAGCAGCGGTACATTTACCTGAACACCCATCGGTTCCCATCCCCCAAAGTTTTCCGCCAGCTCAAGTGTCTCACGCCAAAGACCTGTGCCCATCTTCATATGCCCGTTTGCGTTGTACAAGTCCATGCTCATGTTTCGCTTTCCCTTTCAGCTACTACCTCACGTTCGCTATTATTGAGCGTCCGGCAAATTGAAAACCTCATCCACGTTGCCGCGCAACTTCCACCCCTCCAGGAACATGGCGGCTCCGATTGCGCTACTGCCTCCCCATACCACGTCGAAAAACTCTTCTGATAGTTCAGGGTATTCAGCGTCAATCTTGGCTTCCAGTGCCTCACATTCAGCCATCCACGCTTTGTATTCGGGAGTCTGCTGCGCCTTTACCCGACTGCGGTCACACGGCCATATCCTTCCAACGCCAAAGGTAGAACCCTGGCAGCACATCAGGCGCAAGCCTAATTACGACAATCGGATAAGCGTTGCGCTGGAGGTTGACCTCGCCTGGGGGCGCATCAAACTGAGGACGCCCGCGCAGCATATACACCTCACCTTGGGCGGCAAGATCGTGCCACCAGGCCGCATCGGTCGCCGACTTACCGATGGCAATGGTTTCTACCCCGCGCAGATGGCACTCTTCCAGGGCTTTGCCTAGCCAGCGCGCCATCTGCTTGAAGGGCGGGTTGAGGAAACACCTGCCATGCCAGGGCTGGGCCAGACCATCCGCTTGCTCGTCAAAATAGAGGGGAACCTTGGCACTCCACGCCGAGGCGGACACGTCAAGGTCAAATTCGCCAAAGCGTCGTACCAGCGCGTCGAACAGGTCGTCAGGTGTAGCCCACCCCTGATAGTGGGCTCCGTTCATGTGATTGCTCATGCCGCCACCCCAAACAAAGAAAACAAAGAAGGGGCGACCGTGGGCATCACCAGGACAGGGGCCTGTTCCTCGCCGGTGTCCATCGTCCACCGTTCCAGTGAGCCACACCGCTTGGCTAAGGTCAGGGCCATCTTCACACGGTCTCGCATGTGCCGCAACGCCGCCCCAAAGGTCGCAGCGTCGGCGTCTGGTGACAAGTTCGCCATTGTCAGCCGCCGGACTTTGCCATGATGATCGCCGTCGCCCAGGGCTTGATAGGCACGCCACAAGGAACGCCCCCAATTGTCCCACTCGGAACGCGGGTCAAAGCGCAGGCGGAGCCGCGGCGGTCGTGGGGCTTGCACCTTGGCGAAGGCGTTGATTCCGCGCGCTTGCAAACTGGCAATGTGGGCATCAGCGAGGGCGTCCCATCGTTCACGACGGGCTTGCAACCTTGCCCGCTCGCGGGGTTCCAGCGCGGGTTCCCTTGTCAATCGCCTGTGGGCAAAATCAGCCCTGGCACTGGCATGGCGGGCCGCCCGTAACGCGCCGATGCCAGCCGTCACCATCTCCGGACGCCGTTCCTCCAGCCTTTCTTCGATGTTCGGGTGCGCTTCGTAGACAATGGCCCTACCCACCTGATAGGCAAAGAGCAAGCCCGCCGCCTTAAACCGTTTCAACGTGCAGCGCACAGAGGGCACGCTCAAACCTGTCGCCGCGGCAAGCTCTCGGACTGTGCCACCCGCGGCCAGCGCATTCCACAAGAGCAGGCCGTTTGCACCTAGACTTTGCAGCAGCACCGTAGGCATGGCACGCCGTTTGATGGCAAAGCGATAGGGGTAGCTTGCAAAACAGTCGTCGGCGCGATGTTCGTCCAAGAAGTCGATTTCCAACCTTGATCTAACTGAAACAGTGTTCACATTTAATAAACTTTGTGAACCTGTTTCACTTGGATCAGGGTGCGCGAGCAGGGGTGCAAGGTCGATCAGCGTGCCAAAATCATTGTGATGGATTCCCACGAGGCCCGCTTGCTCCGCCCGATCCAGCCGTCGCCAGCAGGTCGTAGAATTCAGGTTGCAGAGGTCGGCCAGGTCGCGCACCGTCGTTTGTACGTGCTGTGTGCGCCGCGTTTCGGCCACCTTCAAAAGGGCATCCAGAAAAATAGCCTGTTCCCCCAAGCCCCGCCGTTGCCCCGCCCCGCGCAGATGATCCAAACCAGCGGGACTCAGTACCCACGCCCGCGCCGCGGCCACCTTTGCGACCGTTGCCGGGGGAGCCGGTGGATGATCTGCCAACCACGCCCGCGCCTTGCCGATGGAATGGCTCAGATAGCGGTCACCGCGTTCGTGGAATTTTTCGCCAATGGCATGGTGAAAAAACACGCCGTATATGTCGTCGTTGCTTGCGCCCGCAGCGGCTAGTGCCAGGATCACCTTGAAGTCAGCCTCGGAACGTTCACCCTTCGGCGCGCCTTCGCAGATGAGCGTCACAACGTCCACAGCGAGCCGCCACACGTCCAGATCGGGCATAGGGGGAACACCGCCGACAAAGGCAACCGTCACGCCCTTGCGCCGCTGTGCAGCGTCGAGAATGTCGATCAGGGCTTGGGGTAAAGGAAGTGGGGACAGATCTACGGGGGAACGGCCTTCGATAAACTCATATCGCTTGCCGGACAGGTGCAGCGATGGCGGTGCTACTGTATAGCCACCCGCGCCGCGCACATCGACGCCAGCGGGCAGATCGCCGGTTGCATTGCTGTAAGACTTACCCTCCGGCTGGAGATACAACAGGTGGTGGCCCCCGCCGCCGGTTCGGGTCGTGATGGTGTTGTCGTCAAGGTGGAGGGTGTCGCCCGCGTAGTTCTCCTTGTAAGCGTCCAGGTCGAAGGCGATGAGGCCCGATTTGCCCATGTCAAGGCCGATATTGGGCATAGACCATACGACGCGGCCTGTTTCCACATCTACATTGCGCCAAGGCTTGCCCCACCATTTGCGGATTGTCGCCTTGTCCGTGGTGCTTTTCTGGCTCCATTGGACGCGTGGACACTTGCCGGGTTGGTCGCACTTAAAGTCGGAGCTATATTCTGGCTGTGTGCGCTTCCATTCTTCACAGGTGCAGCCTGTACACTTGCCTGCCTCGTCGAAAATGGGATTGTGAAGGGGAAAGACCGCGAGGCCTTGCTTGGCGTGCCAGAGCGCGGCCTTCAGTAAATCGGGAGCGGGTTTGTGGTCACGCTTGACAGAAACTATATAGCACGATATCATTACTTTCACCTTTTCATGTTGTACCCGCTGTACCGCCGCCTCTGCTGAACACATTGGCGGCACTTTTCTTTGAGCGGGTGAACGGTCGGGGGTGATAGCGCGTGGGCCGCAAACCGTGTGCGCTATCACCTTTTTTTGTACCTAATTTTCCTCGGCCCGCGATGGGGTGGAGGCCGTTTGCAAAGTTTGTGCGTAAGCCACAGGCGGCAGTTGCTCAGGGCAGGCGTCGATCAGCCGCCGTACCACGTCGCTCTGGCAGCCAGGCCTGTCAGCCTGTTGAGACAACCGGCGCAACTTGTCGTACAACCGTTGGGGCAGCTTGACCCCTACGTAACTACTGTAGCTTGGGTTGGACATCGTGATCTCTCCTTGAAAAAAGAACGCAAAAAAGCCGAAAGCACAATGCGCCTCCGGCCTCAGTCAGCGGCATGGAAACGCAACATGCGCTGATGCGTTTTGCATCTGCGCTTTGTGAATCTCCTTGCCGGTTTTGGTATTTTCCTCGACAGTTTGCTACCTGCCGAAGCTTCCCCAAAGGGAAGGGGGATTGTCGCCATGCCCCCAAAAAGATTATAACACCTCGTGTTTCTTGTGTAAAACGCCTGCCAGCCATGCGCCCCTTGCCCCTTCTGTTTTGGTTCATCGTGTGTCTACGCTGATGCGCCCCCGCTGTAACGTCTACCTTTGGCTAGTCTGTAGCCTACCCTTGCGTCTAACCCTTACAACTAGCCTCTTGCTACCCTGTAGCCTACCTACGTGCCTAGCCGCTTGGCTCTGGCTGCTCTGTACTCTGCCACCGTCAAAGGCCATTGCTCCCACAACCGCCGCCAGCGGCCCCGTGGCAATGCCAAAGCCCTTTGCCCTGTCTACGTGGCTTGCATGAGGATAGGGCAAGCTAATCGGTGCGCCGGGCAACTCACGCGCTATCTCCACTTCCACCACCCGCGGGGGCGGGTCACGATACGGTTCAACAAAGGTCTTCCCGTAGTGCCTATGTTTTGTCTCGTTACTCATACTGTCTTGCTCCTTAAACAAAAACCCCTAGCTTTTCCGCTAAGGGTCAGGATGCAAGCATAGGCCAAACCAGGGTACACTACGCCCAGGTTGACTGCTGCTTACGTCAGCGGTTGACTAGGCTGTAGTGAGTGTTCACCGCACTCGCTACAGCCGCCTTCATTTTATGGTACAATCAGGCGACGGTAATCTCTTTCGCTTCCCAAGTGAAAGTAATCGCTGTGAGAACTCCTAGCCTCAGTCTTGCGCCCAAAACTGGGGCGGAAAACGCTTCATTGCCACTGGTGATGAGGCGTTTCTCTTTGCCCCCCGCCCGTGGCTACTCCTTTAGCCCCCTGCTCCGACGAGGGATGTCCCTTTTGGGATAACCTTCAGGACGTCATTGGGCGTCACGTCCAGCGCACGACACAACCCGTACAGTGACACCTGTGTGAAGCCGTACCCCTTGAGCATTCGCACCATCGTTTGCTCACTAAAGCCCGCCGCCGCTGCCAGCCGTTTCTGCTCAATATCGCCCCATTTTTCGAGCATCAACATCTTCACCTTCGTTCCGTCGATTGCATACATAAGTGTCTCCACCGTTCACTCCTTTTCGGCTAAGTTTTAACGTCCTATGTGTGCATTATAACAGGTTATATAAAAAAGTCAAACTGTTTAACTTGGCACAGTTTCGGAATGAACACGTTATAGCTTTTGGATACTGAGTTAAAGCGTGTTATAATATAAGGGTCAAAAAAAGCCGGTGGAAAGTTTACGAGGCCAACCACCGGCAGTCGTCAAAACACTCTCAATCCCGAAAGGTTCTAACAATGTCCATTGTATCACAAGCCACACCCGTCCAAACCGTCACCGCCGTGTCACCCCTCCAAATATTCGCCGCCCGCACAGTGGAGGAAATGTGGTTCGATGGTTTCCAACAGTTTGCCGCCTGTTTGCGTGATGGGGACTACCTCTCCAAAGAGGAACTCGCCGCCATGACACCCGCCGAGCGCAAGGGTTATCAAAATGGCCTTGACTCTCACGACTACGCCGAGACCAACGCCTACCTGAACAACACCAACAGCTACGGTGACCGCTCATGACGACCTTGACCGCCTACCGTTTCGCAAAGGAAGACCTCACGCTCAAGCCCGCCAAAGTGGTGGGTGAGCGTGCCCTCTGTCTAGTTTATGCCGACACCCGCGCTTATCAAGACGCTCTCGACTCATCCGGCGTCCAGTGGGCGACCACCATCCAGCCTGTCAATGACAAGACCGTCATTGTGGCCTTGACCATTGACGGCCTCACCCGTTCTGCCAGCGGCGAGGACAGCGACTTCATGAGTAGCGAGGCGAGGGCCTTCAAACGGGCTTGCTCCGCGTTCGGGTTGGGCCGTTACCTCTACGCCATTGACTTGGGCTTCCAGCCTTACGACGGCAAGAAGTTTGCTCAGGCTGCCTACACCGCGCTTGACAAGGGGTTGGCCGCGCTGGACACCACGCCGCCGGTCGTCATAGCTTCCGAGCCGTGGGGGGCGTGGAGTACACCTGATGACTTGTACGCTTGGGGAATTTCTTCGGGCGCACTTCGCTGTGAGCAACACGGCAGGAACGCCCTCAAGCAAGTGGTTGACCAAGACCTCGGCGGTCGGCTGACAAAGACCAACTGGACTCAAGCCTGTCAACTGTTCTTCAACCAACGCCAACGTCGCCAGCTTGAGAAAGCAGCTGCGTAGGCTTCACCCACTAGATAGCGTCATCCAATTTGCGCCCCAGCCGTCATGGTGGGGCGTTTCCTTTTGCCTATTCCCAGCGTCGTCTATAGCAATCTGTATAGACAATCTATAGAGCTGTCGGCACTAGTCCATAGGGGAAGGATAGACGATGGGTATATCAGCGAAAGAGGCGGCGGAACGGGTAGGAATCAGCAAGGATGGAATCCTGAAAGCCATCCGCACCGGCAAGATTTCAGCCCAGAAGGATATCAACGGCACTTGGCAAATAGAACCAGTGGAGTTGTTTAGGGTGTATCCCGCAGTCAGCACCAGCGACCACGCACCTATAGACGCTACTCTACAGAGCAGTACAGAGGCGTCTACAGACAGTCTACAGAGCGAGATCAAGGTACTGCGTGAGATGCTCCAACGTCAAGACGAGGTGATCGCAGACTTGCGGGGACGTCTCGACGTTGCGACAGAAGGCTGGCACAAAACAACGTTGATACTTTCCGACAAGCAACAGCCGCGGTCGTGGTGGCAACGGGTGTTTGGAGGCACTGCATGAGCGAGGAAGAGCAAAAGGGTGTCCATCACCTTGCAGCTGAAGACCTAACCACTGGATCGCCTGAACTTGGCAACCCCAAGGTAACATCCTATAAACCAACCTGGTGGCAGCGGCAAAGTAAGCGTAATCGTTTACTACTGAAAATATTCATTGGATGGGCTTTTGTCCTTTTTGCTGCCCATACTAAGTTGTTTTACTGGCTTGAAATTCCCGGGTTAGACGATAAGTTCGCTGAGAGCTTTTGGCCAAACTTCATTGCTGATTTTGGAGTCGGCATTTTGCTGGCATGGTTCTTGGGTGATGTGCTAGACAGAGCTAGCCATTACGACTTAAGAATGGAAATTACCTCTATACGCTTTGATCCATACGAGAGCACAATCGGGTTCTGGGTAGTTAACAACGGAGAGGAGAGCTTCCGGAGCAATCAAATCAAGTGGAACATTTATGTGGAAAGAGACGTGAACAAAATAGATGACCTGAAGGCCACTAATCCAGACGAAACAGAAATATTTCCCGTCCCATATCATCATTATCACGGGGTACTTAACGAACCACTATTCGTAGGCGAGCGGGCCAAGCTTAAGGAGGTTGATCTAATACGCAAAGGATCGTCCACATCGTACGTCTACTTTTTCTTTTCCACTGAGCATGGAGTTAGACCTCGTGATGTCAAAATGAGAGACGGACAAGTACTCCCAACTAGTCTGCCCAAATTGACAGTCTCCTTGCCAGATAAAATTGAGCCTAGTAGATAACTTGCCCCAACTATGACCACGCCCACCGATCACACCCTCAACATCACCGACCAGCGCGGCGAAAACGTGCGTGGCAAGGTCGTCTACCTCCAGCCCAAGTCAGAACGTTGGCAGTTAACCACGCTGTGGTACATATCGTGACAAGAGGTTGGCTAGATCCATATCGTCATAAGGCAAGCTATAACACGCCCAAACAATCGGTAAGTGGCTTCTTCATGTCGCCATGCTTGCCCTTGTACTCCCAGGCAAAGAAGCCCTTCTTCCAAACATCGGCAAAGCCTTCACCACCTGTACTCTTGGTTGCACCCATCTCGAAAACAAACCAATCCCCTTTGGGATCGGCCTGGGTGGGTGTGTCGTGACCTATGAGCGCACACAGATCGATAAAATGGCTCTGCGCGGTCGAACGTTCCTTCTGGTCGGCAGCACGCCACTGATTGACGAATTGTTGCGGGGTTATAGTTGGGGACATGGGTTAGCTTATCTTGTGGGTAGTGGATGAAGGTATTGAGTGAGTATAGCGAAGTACAGGGTACGGGGCAAGACAAGTTTTTGTTCGGTGTGGACACTCTCTGCGCTGCTTCCAACGCACCGCCGATGCTGCGCGACTGGCTGAATATGGCGGTTACTTCTAACTAACCTCGCTGATCTACCTCACTCCTAAAAAGGCTCTGGCCCGTTGGTTCTGGTTGTGTGATGCCAGGGCCAACGGGCCAGGGTAAGAGCCACTATCCGTCATGAATTACGCCTTCGCGTATCTGTATTTAACGTGGTCTCAAGTAATTTGGCCAGATTGCGTCAGCGATCTCTTGTCCTGCCGGCTTTCCCCTGCGGGCATCTCTCCGCCAATGCACACCCAGGTAGATACGACTGTCGCTGTTCTCGAGGATCACTTGAGCCCAGCTGGATATCTCGGGAGTCATCCCAGGAGCACTGTCGGCATAATCTCGTGTGTTGGAGACTTCCTCAGATGACAGGGTGAAGGGGAATGGATCTGTCGTAAAGAACTTTCCTAATATCCCGAACGATGCAGCCCCGAAGGAAGAATGCCCTGACACGTATGCAGGGAAATTCGGGGTTGTATTAGGAACATTTGCGCGGGGGCGTCCTAAGGGAAGCCAGGTTGCATCGTGGTCAGTTTGAGGATTGCCATCATCGAGTATGGGATTGCCAGCCGCATCGAGCAAGCGGATGTTTGCTCCATCAACCAACCTGATCCCCTGGAAGGGTCGCCAGAGGTTGTAATAGTATTTGGAATCCCAACAGACGATCCCAGCATCAGCCATCGCAAGGTTGATCAGAGCAAACAGCCGTGCATGCCGGTGTAGGAATGACTCAATGGTGGTGGGTACGACTGGCTCCTGATTGAGAATCTGAAAGGCATGCAGGTTGTAGAGTCGGATCGGCGTTCCCAGGGCGTCGTCGTAAGACCAGAATAAGGCGATTTCCGTTTCGTCGTCGGTGCGTCCCAGTGGGGGGGCAGGTGAGTTGTTGCGCCCTTTGTTGAACACCTCGTCGAACGCGAAGGCGTAGTCCGGATGGTTTAAGGGCGGTGGTGCGGGTGGAAAGAAAGGCGAGCTTGAGGCAGGAACAGAAGGTGGAAAAGGACCCGTCAACGGCGGCGCAGGGGTGTAATTTATCAGGAATGGCCGAACCTTTCCCCAGCCGACACCAAGAGGAGGACCGGGGGGGGCTAGGATCGAATCAGGTTGCCATACGCCTGCCGCCATAGGTGCGTTGTAGGGTGGGTTAGCATTCTGCGAACCGTCAGCTGCTCGCGCGTTGAGGATATTTGTGGCGACCTGGATGCCATACCCTTCGGAAGCCATAATGTCGGGTTCTGCCGTAGGGTCTAGCCCCTTCAAGCTGCGGAAATTAGCGAGCGCGTTATCGAAGGAAGTCTTCTGCGTGATATCGGTGTAGAGCTGCGAGAGGGCGTGATGGGCAGCTGCGGCTCCAGCCGACTCGGCCGACGTCTTCCCCACAGGGCTGCCTTTCGTCGGTGTATTTCCCATGGCGTCCTGATAGAGGCTGTTTAGCGGGAGCGGGGCTCCCGTGCTGGAGTCTACATAAAAGTGATTGTACGGATCAATCCCGTTGACTGCGTCATGGATGGCTATATGGATAATAGCTGCGGCACGAGACGTTCGCGTTGGACCTCCGTGCTCTTGTTGGCTAAACGGCTTTAAGGAATCGGCGAGCGCAGCATTAAGGAATACTTCGTTCCAGAACAAAGCGGCATCGTCCACTCTCTGGAGCGGCATATCTGTTCTCTTGATGATTGTAGTAGGGGCCATTATAGGGAGCTTCCTTTGAAATTAACTGAGCCAACAGCGTAATTGCGAAATTCACTAACGAAGAATTTGTTCCTACCATTTTCCTTTACGACAACCAAGGTGCTAACTTCTTCCATTGCTTTTCCTCCTGACCCTTTCCTGAACCATGTGCTGCGTACGAGGAACTGTGATGTTGCAATGTACGCTGTCATTTTCGGGGGTGACTGAGCCCAATTGGACTAGCGGGGGCATTTGAACAGAAACCTACGGTTTCACCACCCGTTTCTTCGGTTAATAAACTCGAAGATGCCAAGATTTTCTTGACGTTGATTGGTTTACCGACTTTTCTACCCACAGATTTGCTATTTTTAGGCGATGCATTGTGCTTGGTCACAGAGTTAATCAATCCAGCGTTTGATTGACACCCTGATTTATCGCGAATTGGGATGATTTTCGATAGAAATCTCCGGTTGACAACTCAGAAATGCCTTCAAAACCGTAGGTTTCTGTTCGAATGCCCCCGCTGGTCCAATTGTATTGTACGCCTAGCTTGCCGCGATTGATAGCCTATCCGCCGCCACTTTCCGCCATCTTCGCTCACGCTGGCCACGGACACCATTGACAAATGTGTTCGTAACTCCGTGGACAATATAACAACCGAAGCGTTCCAAAAGCGTTTCCCGTGATGGACTTATGCTCAGGATAATCCAGCTGAATCTGTTTGCTCTATCAAGGAACTCTCACAACCCTCTCAATTGTTCTTATCTCTAGTTCAGGCGCATAGCTACTAATAACGCTCTGATCTTCTGATAACGTTTTCTTATCAGTACCCATTACGCCGCATACTTGAGACAGCGTATCAGGTAGACCCCAAAATCGACAGGTTGCACAGTGAACGTATACTGGCATATAGCAAAAAAAAACACCGGCTTTACCGATGTCCCTTTGTCTATCTGGCTGTTTTAGTCGCCAGCACGCTCCAAGTTCAACGCCAGCAGCCGCATCAGGATTTCTTCATCGCTTAAATCAGAAGGCCAGCCATAGGCCGCAGCCACCGCTGCATCCAACTTCTTGTGCGCCAGGTCAAGCCAGGTTGGACGCTGGTTGTAGAGGTTGGTGAGGGTGCGCTTTTTGAGGTCAGCTTCTGCCAAGCCAGGTGGGTTGAGCCACGCATCGCGCTTGGCAACAAGTTCCTGGGCAGCTTGGGCAATCGCCAGGACGCGCTGATCACCAGTGGGTTCCTGGCCTGGGGGCCAGGGGAAGGGGAAGGTCTCGAAGGTGGTGGTGGGGGTGTAGCGAGGGCGATCTTCGAGTGATGTCCCCATACGCAAAGCCCATATTTCGTGAAAGTGCGAATGTAGAATACCAAACAGAAAGTTGTCATCGCGGGCTATTACCGTAAGCGAATGAGATGGGAGCGTATTACTATTCAGGTATACAAAGAGCCGGTGCTTTGATACATTTGACGTTGCAATGTATCTGCTTAGTGACTTAATTGCCTTCCGTAAATCAGGCGCAGGACGAGCGTGTAGCCACCACTTTGTGCGCTCACTATTGTTTCGCACCTCGTCTCTTGCTGGCTTCACAGTTTTCAAGATATGAGCGAAAGGAGCCTCATAAAGCGAAGCATCTTCCTCTGACATATCAACACCAAAGTCAACAATCCATATATCCTGAGGTCGAGTAGTGACTTCAAGCCCATTCGCCCAAGGTATAACAACATCGGAGTTGGGTCTGCTATTTGGGTTTAGTGGCATCGACAACAGATTCATAGCAAATTCTTGTGAAATATCAAACTCACCCTTCTTGGAATCTCCGATATAGGCAATACCTAAGTTTTCTCTGAGGCGTTTTGCTTGTGTCAAATCGACATCACTCCGCAAATCAGAGCCTATTGACTCAACAACTTGGCCATTTAGACTTCGATTTAATTCTGTCCCATTATCATAACCAATCATTGCTACTCTTACGGCAGCTCCATCAAGTATCCAAGGTCGATTATTCCAGGCATAAAAAATGTTACCGCTCCTTTTAATGCCTTCCAATACACGGCGGTTGATTCCACCAGCAATTGAATTCGTTGACAACAAACCGACGCGACTTGCATGATTACTACTAACCAAAGCCCTGGCACGTTCAAACCAATATGTAACTAAGTCTGCGCCACCAGGAACGCGGCCTTCGTACAGTGAGCGCAATTCTTCAACATACTTGTTGCCTAGTTCTGTTCGCATCTTCTTATCGCCCAAAAACGGCGGGT
>MWWI01000094.1_pt1 | contig 18810 bp, 13 predicted proteins | sample 1047321 | NCBI WGS metagenome assembly MWWI01 (sample SAMN06349966, study PRJNA376086) | soil metagenome | isolation source: FI-1 sample Antarctic (ecotone) soil | place: Antarctica | reverse complement strand
TCAAGAAACTACACAACTCAACGCCAGTAGAGCAGAGGCAGCAATTATAGATACCTTCAATGATAAATTAACTGACAAAATTTCATCAAAAGAAGTAGACGGGAAAGGGGAAATATTTGAAATAACGAAGGATCAGGCTGTAGAATTTGAAACCAGCATCAGTAAATATTTGTTATTTCTAGATCAGCCGGAGAAAGTTGAACAAACACCTTCAAAAGGAAATTTAGATAATTAATATAAGGGTCGGCAGAATAGTGTTCCTCACCGGCTATAACTTGACGGAGAAATTTATTTTGAAAGAGCCAAAAAGCAAAAAACAAAATATCAAAACAAGTAATTTTAACCGGATGACGGACGTCATCAAAGAAGGCACAAGTAAAAATCTTCAGCTCGTGGTCGTTCCACTAGAGCTGTTCGAGTATGCAGGAGAAACACAGAAGGCTGTGTTTCTTGCCAGGTTGATTTACTTGTCTGACAAAGGAAGCAAGCCAAACGGATTTATCTGGAAATCCTATCCTGAATGGAAAAAAGAAATAGGTTTGAGCCAGTCTCAGGTAGAAAGGATAGTAAAAGATTTCCAAAAAAGGGGAATTTTAATAGCTAAGAAAATGATGGCTGCCAGTGGAAACGGAAACGCCAGCAATACTTGGCACTATAAACTGTTGATGAATAAGTTCTTAGCTGACTTCAAGAAATTTCTTGCGGTTCGAAACCAGAAAAACTTACAGTTCGAACCCGAAGAAACTTCAGCTTCTATAACAGAAAGCACTAACATAAACACAACAGACATTTCTCTCTACGAAGAAGATAATTCTATTTCATACGGAGAAAATCAAGAAGAAGAAGATCAAGACGCTACAGAAGAAAATGATAGTGATGACTCTATAGCGTCTGATTGTGATCTTGATTTTGATGATTCACAATCTTTGTCTCCTGCTTCAGAACAGCGTCTGATTTCTATTCCAAATGACTTTGAGCCGACCCTTGAAAATAAAGTTTGGGCAATGACAAACTTTCCCTCTAAATCCATCAAACTTCTTACTGACAAGTTTTGTGAATTTTATTCGAATAAGGAAAATGTAGTCAGAGAGTTAGAAGCATGGCAGATGGAATGGCGTAAATGGGTAACCACAGAAATACAAGTTAAATTTAATCGAGAAGTGCTTGAAGAAGAACATTTGGAGATAACGAATGAATTACTAAATGTGGTTTGGTACTTTTTCAATGAACCTGAGCATAATTTTGGTTCAAGAAAATTTACATTTTTTGTTGTTTCACCAATGGCTATTGATGATTACTTTTGCGTGGACAGAGATTTCGATAAAAAAAGCATAGAGGAAGTTGTCGACGAACTTCTTCGACAAGGTAGTTTAGCTAAATATTTCGATTGGTATTACAACAACGAGCTATATAAGGAAGATCCAGAGTGGGCAAAGGAAGTTGATAAACAAATGTTCAACTTTACCCGATATATAGAAGAATGTAAGAAAATTTTTACCTTCGTCAGAGAAAAATTAGCTGTAACACTGGAAGATGTCTGCAAGACATTTCCCCATATATCAGAAGACTCGATAAGGAATTTATTTAGAGTTTGTCTGGCGGAACATAAATTTAATTTAGTGGGAGATTATTATTACGAAGAGGTTGATCCGGATGTAAATATTGAAAATAAAAATTATTTGATAGCGGTAAATAAGAAACTGGCAGACCTTGGTTTAGTTAAATTACAGCAGGAAGAAAATTCTGAGGAAGAAGACGCTATAGAAATTGAAGAAATATCTAACGAACTGGTTTCTCCTGATTCTAGTATGGAAGAAGACGAGAGAATCAGGGCTGTTAGATAATCAGTAAGGATTATAGAAGGAGTAAATTAAGTTTTGCATTACAGCGTAAAATCTTGAAAATTAGGAAAACATGCTAATACCTGTAAGCGTTGAAATATAAGAGCTTACAGTTATATACACTTAATGGCTATGGTAACCCCAGGCAGCTCCTATAAAAACTTCTCATATGGCTTTAAATAGCCAGGAAATGGGGTATATAACTGATGGCAAGATAGGGTGTTAGTCAGATGCAGTTCTCATTTTTACATAGGGTATGGGGGTCATCTATGGCAGATAAAGGTGTAATAGCACTAGTGCTGTGTAATCTAAGTTTTTGTGAATAGTCGATGCGGTTGTTATTCTTTAACAATGGCACGACAAACAGAATTTATTCAATTATCAAAAGAAGAACACAGTTATTTGAAAACTTTATTCTCCGGCGGCAACAGTTCAAACCGCAAACAGAATCGCGCTCGGATTCTTGATTTGCTTTCAAAGCAAACAACTCCGCCGGAGATTGCCCGTCTTCTCAGTTGTAGTTTGATGACCGTCTATCATATCAAACGACGCTTTCTCGCCGAAGGTTTAGAATCAGCCCTAGCGGAGAAACCGCGCTCGGGCAAACCCGTTTCAATCTCGGGTGAGGCTCGCGCCCGCATTACAGCCTTGGCGTGTTCTGAAGCACCGACCGGACACGCTCGCTGGACATTGCGACTGCTGGCGGATAAAGCGGTCGAGTTCGGTTTCGTCGATTCGGTTTCGCACAACCACGTCCGCCAAATACTGAAAAAAACGCTCTCCGACCGCACTTAAAAAAGATGTGGTGTATCGGGAAAATGACGGGCGAGTATCTGGCGAAAATGGAGGATGTGTTGCATCTTTACGCTTTGCCTTATAACGAGCAGCGTCCCGTTATCTGTTATGACGAGATGCCCGTGCAACTGCTTGGCGAAGTGGTTGCTCCCTTGCCGATAAATTCAGGTAAGGCGCAGCGCTTCGATTACGAATACAAGCGATGCGGAACAGCTAATATTCTGCTGGCGATTGAACCATTGACCGGCAGACGAGTAGTTGAAGTCTCACGCCAAAGAACCAAAGCCGATTACAGCCGCTTCAAGCGACAAGTAGCGGAAAAGTTTCCCGAAGCCGAAGCGATAGTTTCGATTGAAGATAATTTGAACACGCATAACGCTTCGTCGTTTTACGAGAATCTGCCGCCCGCCGAAGCCTTCGCTCTGGCGCAGCTGTTCGAGTATCATCACACGCCGAAGAAGGGTTCGTGGCTTAATATGGCGGAGTTGGAACTCTCGGCAATCTCGCGTATTTGCTTGTCAAGGCGCATCGGTTCAATTGAAGAACTGGAGCGCCAAATTCAGGCGATTGTCAAAGAACGAGAAGAATCGGAAATCAAAATCGAGTGGCAGTTTTCAATTAATCAGGCACGAGAGAAGCTAAACCGCCAATATGAAAATGTCATTCAGAAAACTTAGATTACACAGCACTAGCCCCGATTTTGCTAAGTGAGAACTATTTTTGAAGACTTTGGCTTTGATGTAAATATCTGATATGGCGTCTTTTAGGCTGGATAACCGGGAATACAGATGATAATTATACTAGTAAGGGGAATTTTCCAGACACCTCCCTCTAAATGATGTGATATATAGACTTAGACCTTTCTAGCAGATGTTCCATATAAATCTCACTAAAGGAATTTAAGGACCTAAAGCTGGTTTTAGCCAGATGTGTAATTGCGCGGACAGAATTCTGGAATTTCAAAATTTATGAGGCGAGTTGTTTCGCCCTCACGTCCAATGATCGTTTTGCTTTCATCTGTCTTTCTACTGATTATAAAGCATAAAATTATTTTGGCTCTAACGCTTCTTTAAGCGCGGTTTGCAGTAATTGGTCGGCGTTTGTGATGCCTTGTCTGATGTTTGCTTCCAATTCGTCGCAAAACTTCATCAGCTTTTCCTTCAATTGGAATTGTTCGCGGAAAAATGGGACGCGCACTACCCATTGATTGCTAAATCGTGGCGAGCCAATTGGTCAAAGATCGAACCGATGTTTCAGTTTCCGGCAGAAATCCGGCGGGCTATTTATACGACCAATGTGGTTGAATTGAGACGGTCAAGTTTTTGGGTCTTCCGCAAATTTGGTGCAAAAAGTCCGGTTTCTCACAGACTTTTATTCACTGGCAATTTGCTTGCAATTTTTGCTCAAACAAACTGATTTTTGTTTGTTTTATGATCCGCAGACTACGCGGGCGCGAAGCAAATCAAAGTTTGCCCGTCCATACATTTGTCGTTTCAGAAACTTCAGCCGATTAACTTGTCCTTCCGTTTGTCCTTGGCTCCATTCGCTTTCAAATGCCTTTTCGACCGGTGCGCGATCTTGTTCAACTCCATTAGCAAACCAAACAAGTTCGCCGATTCCGCTTGCCCGCGCTTTCGCGAGCCATCTTTTGAAGCCTTCCGACTGACGATTTATCATCATCTGATGAAACTCTTTGACCAATTTATGGCTGATTTCAATTTCCGGGACTTCCCGGCAAAGCTGCTGTAAAAAGATTTGTTCCCATTGTTCAAGCGGCTTTTCTTGCTTACCAAACAAAAGCCATTTAATTTTCCTGATGGACGGAGCGCGTCCCGGCGCACTTGATTTAATGACGGCTTGCGTTTTTATTTCAGACTCTTCAGCTTCACGCCATTTTTGCAGAAAATGACGCAACGTCGCTTCGGCTCCCGGATAACCCTGCGCTTTGATTTCTTTCCACAATCGACGGCTGCTTCGCTCGCCTTCCTGTGTCCACCGTTTCTGTAAATAGGGCAAAAACCGGTGGATCGGCGAAAATCTCGGACAATTCGGTTGGCGGTGTAGTGCCGATTCGACTGACAAAAACTTTTTGACCGTATTGCGACTCATCTTCAATCGGCGGGCAATTGCCAGAATCGGAACTCCTTCCTGATGCAGTTCTTTCACCGTCCGAAAACGCTTTTCGCGAGCCGCCGTCCGTGCCGCCTTTTGTTCGATTACCAAAGTCTTCGCCGCACTTGGCAGCAGTTTTGTCTTCGTTAACTGTTCCTTCGTCCTCTTTTTGGTTGGAGGACAAGCCTTTTGGAAGACTTCGGCGATCACTTGATGCCGACGCGATAAAAATCGCTCAAAACCGTCCAGCAGATTCTTGAGCAAGTGAAAGCGGTCAGCCACTTGTATCGCCTGTGGCGCACCTGTTTTTGCTCCAACTGCATAACAGCCCGCTCTATCGCGTGAGATTATTTCAATCTCCGGATGTTTTTTCAGCCACTCAGCCAAAGTCGCTGCCTCGCGGTCTGGTAGTAAATCAATCGGTTTTCTTTTTTCAAGATCAACCAGAATTGTCCCGTATCTTTCACCTCGACGAAAAGCAAAATCATCTACTCCAAGAACCTTAACCTTCTCAACAGTTGAAGGTGGAATTTGTCGAATGCGCCTTAACAAGCTATCGCCACTGATGGTTAAACCAATCTCACGAGCCGTTTTTGATCCCGCCGCACCGCCTAAAGCAAAAGCTAAAATACCAAACAATTCCTGCAACCGAATTGTTTTACGTCCGTAACTTTCGACAACTTTCGGCAATCTCTCACAAAAGACCTTCCGGCGGCAGAGATCATTTCGGCACCGAAACTTACGAGTGTTCAGATGAATCTGAATCGTCACGCCGTGCCACGGTAAATCGGATAGCCGGCGCAAATAATTGCTGTGCAGAGCTTGGCTTGGCAGGCAGCAAACAGGACAAATACCAAAAGCCTGCGATGTTTGAGCCACAACGGTTATTGAATCCGAACTGGAAACAAATGAGACAATCCGAATCGCTTCCGGATCAGCCGACAAAGTTGAAACTTGCATTCCACAAATTTATAATTTTCTCAACACTTGCACCAAATTTGCGGAAGAACCCTAAATTAGACCACCTCAGAATCGCTGAATATGAGTTTGCGGAAAATCACCAAAACGCGGGTGCCGTTTCCAACTGAAGAAGCGGCTTTCAAACTTCTTTGGCTCGGATTGCAAAACATCGAAAAGAAGTGGACAATGCCGACACGCGAATGGAAACAGGCACTGCAACAGTTCGCCATTATTTTCGAGGGACGGCTACCGCTGGCAGGGCTAATTGAAAACTAACTTACACAATTTTCCTGACACCCTCAGGGAAACACAATTTCTTACTGCCTTTGCGTTAGAAGAAATTCATTAACTTTATCAATGAGATGCAAAATTGAGAATGGCTTAGAGTAAACATAATCGGCGCCCAATATCTTGGCAATATGCAAATATTGATTCGCGCCTGATATCGCTATGATTTTAATATCGGGAGAATCTCGTCTCATTTCCCTAATAGTTTCCAAACCCTCTTTTTCGGGCATAACGATATCGGTTATTACCAGTTTTATATTTTGCCCGATTAAGTTAGAAATGGCTTCTTTACCATCTCTCGCCTCGTGAACGTTGTATCCCTCATCTTCCAGAGCGGTTCGCAACATAGAACGAATCTGCGCATCATCATCAACAACTAATATTTGTTTCATATTTTCCTTTGCCCCTTGCCCTGCACAAAAAACAAATCTTACCTCATATCAGGATTAACAAATGAGGCAACTTAAATTTAACGCTCAGTAATTTGAATTTAGCAGCTAAGTGTTATTCAACCGCAACAAAGCATTAGTGAATGTTCAGCGTATTTCTCACGTCATAAAGAAATAAAAAAATTGACTGTTTGTCAATAAGGGCTTATATATTTATAGATATATTTGATCTATTGGCTCAAAACAGTTTCTCGGCTATCTTCATTTTTGCGCCCGCAAATATTATTACAATTTTCAGCCCAAAGGCTTGAGCCGCCTTACTGAATTTAGTTGTCTTAAAGCGAGGTTTTTTATATGAGTTACACACCAGAATTGATTGAAGACTTGCAAATCTCCGAAATTCGCTACCGCAGACTTTTTGAAACTGCCCGTGACGGTATCTTAATTCTCGACGCGGAAACCAGAAAAATCACCGATGTTAACCCTTTTATGAGCGAGCTTCTCGATTACACGCGCGAGGAATTTCTCGGCAAAGAACTCTGGGAAATCGGTTTGCTTAAAGACGAAGAAGCCAGCGCCGCCGCGTTTAGAGAACTACAGGAAAAGCAGTACATTCGCTACGAAGATTTACCACTCGAAAATAAACACGGCGGAAAATGGGAAGTCGAGTTCGTCAGCAATGTCTATACGGAAGACAAGCATCAGGTAATTCAATGCAATATCCGCGATATTACCGAACGAAAACGCGCCGAAGAAAAAATTCAGCAGCTTAATGAAACGCTCGAACAGTGCGTCGCCGAACGAACCACGGAACTCAAAGCCGCTAATAAAGAATTGGAGGCATTTTCCTATTCGGTTTCTCACGATTTGCGCGCGCCGCTGCGGGCGATTGACGGATTCAGCCGCGCGCTGCTCGAAGATTATTCTAAACAATTAGATGAAACGGGACAAAATTACTTGACGCGCGTGTGCACGGCAACCGCGCATATGGCGCAGCTGATTGAAGATTTGCTGAATCTCTCGCGTCTTTCGCGCAGTGAGATGCGTTCTCAAACGGTTAATTTAAGCAGGATGGCAGGCGATATTGCCGAAAAACTAGAGGAAAGCGAATTGGAGCGGACGGTTAAATTCAGAATTGAAAAAGACGTAACCGCAATGGGTGACGAAAGACTGCTGCGCATCGCGCTGCAAAATCTTTTCGACAATGCCTGGAAATTCACCTCGAAACGCGAGCGGGCGGAAATCTCTTTCGGGCAAGTCCAAGACGGCGAAAAAACCGAATATTTCGTGCGCGACAACGGCGCGGGTTTCGATATGGCTTACGTCGATAAATTATTCGGCGTCTTTCAACGTCTGCACACGACCAAAGAATTTGAAGGAACCGGAATCGGTTTAGTTACCGTTCAGCGAATCATTCATCGTCACGGCGGCTTGATTCGCGCCGAAGGCAAAATCGGCGAAGGCGCGGCTTTTTACTTCACGCTCTAAATCGAGGAAAAATTATATGGAAACGAAATTAATTTTACTCGTCGAAGATAACGCGGATGACGAATTGCTAATGCTGAGAGCATTGAAAAAAAACCACATTCTAAATCGTGTAATCGTCGCCCGCGACGGCGTTGAAGCGCTCGATTATCTTTTTTCAACCGGCGAACACGCAGGAAAAGATGCGGAACCGCTGCCGCAATTGATATTACTGGACTTAAAACTGCCCAAACTTAACGGTCTCGAAGTATTAAAACGAATGCGCGCCGAAAAGCGCACCAAATATATTCCCGTCGTCGTTTTGACATCCTCGACCGAAGAGCAGGATATAATCAGCAGCTACGATTTAGGCGCGAACGGTTTTGTCCAAAAGCCGATGGACTTTAACGAGTTTGTCGAAGTGGCAAACCAGCTCGGCGTGTATTGGCTGGGAGTTAACCGCGCGGTTTATCCGAAATAATATGAAACCACTCAAAGCATTAATCGTCGAAGATTCTAATGATGACGCGGCACTACTTCTGCGCCATTTATTTAATGAAGGATTTGAAGTTCAGTCCGCAGTCGTTCAGACGGCGGCGGATATGAAAGCCGCGCTCGCCACTCGCCCGTGGGACATAATTCTCTCCGATTATGTAATGCCGAGTTTCTCAGGCTTGGACGCGCTGTCGATATTGAAGGAAAGCGGTCTTGATATTCCAATTATTATTATTTCAGGAATCATCGGTGAAGATACGGCGGTCGAAGCTATGCTGATCGGAGTTAACGACTACCTGCTGAAGGATAATCTAACCCGACTCGCGCCCGCCATTGAGCGCGAAATCGAAAATGCGGCGAGGCGGCGAGCGCAGCAGCAGGCGGAAGAAACTCTCCGCCAGAGCGAAGCCAGCCTTGCCAATGCACAGCGAATCGCTCACATCGGAAACTTTGATTGGGACATTCAAAACAAACAAGTCTTCTGGTCGGACGAAGTTTATAGAATATTAAATCTGCCGAAAGGCTCAATAGAAAGCAGCCCCGAACTCATTTATAAATACATTCACCCGGACGACAAAATAATAGCCAATTCAGTTAAGGCTGCCGCTTTGTCGAAAGCCGCTCCGTATGAAATGGAGATTCGCGTCGTTCGTCCCGGCGGGGAAGAAAGAATTGTCCATTTAATCGGCGAATTAAAGTTCGACAAATCGGGCACGCCGCTTCGGTTGACAGCCACCATTCAGGACATCACCGAGCGAAAAGCGGCTGAAAACGAAATGCGATTGATGAAATCCGCGATTGACTCGATTGTCGAAGGCATTACTATTTCCGATGCGCAAAATCTGAACAACCCAATTATTTATACGAATGCTGCTTTTGAAAATCTAACCGGATATACTTTCGAGGAAATCCAAGGTAAAAACTGCCGCTTTTTGCAGGGAGCGGAAACGAATCAGCGAACGGTTGATGAAATCAGGGAAGCACTCGAAAAAGAAACAACGTTTCGCGGCGAAATCCTTAATTATCATAAAAACGGCGGTTCATTTTGGAATGAACTGATAATTTCCCCGGTTTTTGATCAATCGGGTCGTTTGACAAATTTCGTTGGAGTTCAGCAGGACATCAGCAAACGCAAGCGTATTGAGACGGAGAAAGCGCAGCTTACAGTTCAAATCGAGCTGCAGCACGAGCGGCTCAATAATATTGTCGCCAATGTGCCGGGCGTTGTTTGGGAAGCGTGGGGCGAGCCGGATGCCGCGACGCAGCGCATTGATTTCGTCAGCGATTACGTAGAGACGATGCTCGGCTATACGGTCGAAGAATGGATCACCACGCCTAACTTCTGGCTTTCTATTGTTCACCCTGAAGATAAAGAACGGATTGCGCGGGAAGCAGCCGAGAAATTTCACACGGGCGAAGGCTATACGAGACAATTTCGCTGGATTGCTAAAGACGGGCGCATCGTTTGGGTTGAGTCGCAGGCGACGGTTATACGTGATGAATCCGGTCAACCGACCGGTTTGCGCGGCATCAATATAGACATTACAGAGCGCAAGCGGTTAGAGGAAGAACGCACCGAGTTAATAGCTGAATTGGATTTCGAGAAAGCGCGTCTCCAGCATATTTTCGATAATTCTCCGTCATTCATTGTTTCATTGCGCGGACCCGAGTTTGTCTTTGAAATGGCTAATCCCGCTTATTACAGGTTGGTCGGTCATCGCAATTTGATAGGCATTCCCGCGAGTGAAGTGCTTCCTGAGGTTATGACTCAGGGTTTGTCTGAGATAATTAGTCAGGTTTATAACACCGGCGAACCGTTTATCGGCAACGAAGTGCCTGTGAAATTGCAGCCGCAAGACAGTTCGGAACTGGAGCAGCATTATTTAAATTTCGTCTATATGCCGCTGCGGAAAGCAGACAATTCAGTTTCTGGAATTATCAGTTACGGAGTGGATGTCACCGAACAGGTGTTATCGAGAATCAAGATTCAGGAAAGTGAAGAACGCTACCGCTTTTTGTTTGAGAATAATCCGCTTCCGATGTGGGTTTTTGATGTGGACACGCTCGCTTTTCTCTCTGTCAATGATGCTGCAATCCAACACTATGGTTATTCTGAGAAAGAGTTTTTAACCATGAATCTTAAAGATATTCGTCCGCCGGAGGAGGTAGCTACTCTTCTTCAACATACAAACAAATCTTTTCCTGGAATTGATAAAGCCGGAGATTTCAAACACCTGAAAAAAAATGGAACATTCATTGATGTAGAAATAGTTTCAAAACAATTAATCTTTAATGGGAAAAACGCCGAACTGGTGCTGGCAAATGACATTACCGAACGAAAACTGGCGGACAGAAAAATCAGAGAGAGTGAAGAGCGGTATCGGATTGTCGCCGAGACCGCCAACGATGTGATAATCACAATTGACGAGCATTCCTCGATTTTATTTGTCAATTCAGCGATGGAAAAAACTTTAGGTTACAAACCCGAAGAATTAATAGGTAATAATCTATCGATCATTGTTCCCGAACGACTTCGTGCAGCGCATAGCTTCGGAATGAATCGCTATATGCAAACCGGCAGGAAGAGCATTCCCTGGAGCGGTTTGGAAATTCAGGCGCTTCACCGCGACGGAAGTGAGAAACAAATCGAGATTTCGTTTAGTGAATATCACGAAAACAATAAACGCTTTTTTACTTCTGTAATACGGGATATTACCGAGCGCAAACAAGCGCAGCAAATAATACTGGAAAGTGAAGAAAAGTATCGAAGTATCGTTGAAACGGCGAATGAGGGAATATGGCTGGCGGATGTCGAGTCGGTTACTACCTATGTTAACCGGCAAATGGCTGAAATGCTCGGCTATACGGTTGATGAAATGGTCGGGCGACCGATTTTTGACTTTATCTTTGAAGATGATTTTTCCGCCGCGAAACACAAAGTCACGCAGCGCATCGAAGGCATATCGGAGACAAATGAATTTCGCCTGCGAAAGAAAGACGGTTCGGAAATAATCACGCAATACAATGCCAACCCGATCAGAAATCAAGCCGGAGAGATTGTCGGGTTTCTCTCGATGAATACCGATATTACCGAGCGCAAAAACGCCGCAACTGCTTTGCGAGAGGCTGAGGACAAATACCGCAATCTGGTCGAATCTTCTCCGGCAATTGTTTATCTTGCCGAACCTCATCCGCCGTTTTCACCGATCTATGTCAGTCCAAACGTCACGAGATTCGGATACACCGCCGAAGAATGGTTCGACCGACCTGATATGTGGGTCAGTCTTATTCACGATGAAGACCGGGCGCGTGTTCTTCGGGCTACTGAAAACGCGGTCGCACAAGGCGAAGAAACCGATATGGAATACCGTGTCGTGGCAAAGGACGGGGCAATCGTCTGGCTGCACGATAAAGGACGTTTTGTTTTGGATGAACAGGGAAACAAAACCGGCTGGCAGGGAATGATGGTAGATATTACCAAAAACAAAGAGTTGGAAGATCAGCTTCGCCAGTCGCAAAAGCTTGAATCGGTCGGACTGCTGGCGGGCGGCATCGCCCACGATTTTAACAATATGCTGACCGCTATTAACGGTTACAGCGAATTGACCATGCGGAAAATGGGTGAAAATGATCCGTTGCGCCGCAACATCTTGGAAATTAAAAAAGCCGGGCAGCGCTCTGCTGATTTGACCCACCAATTATTGGCTTTCAGCCGCCAGCAGATATTACAGCCGATTGTGCTTGATCTCAACGAAACAATTGTAGACACAATAAAAATGCTGAGTCGTCTGATAGGAGAAGATATCCAGTTGACAACGACGCTTAATCCTAATACCGGTCTGGTAAAAGTTGATCAGGGACAGATCTCGCAAATCATTATGAATCTGGCGGTCAACGCCCGTGATGCGATGCCGCAGGGCGGAAAACTGACGATTGAAACTGCCAACATCTTTCTCGATCCGGATTACGCCCGCAAGCATGTCGGGGTCTTGCCGGGCGCTTATGTCATGCTGGCAGTCTCGGATACCGGCAGTGGAATGAGCAGACAAACTAAAGAACACATTTTCGAGCCTTTCTTTACCACCAAAGAAATAGGTCAAGGTACCGGATTGGGACTGGCGACGGTTTACGGTATCGTCAAACAGTCAGGCGGTAGTATTGAGGTTTACAGCGAGGAGTCGGTCGGCACGACATTTAAGCTGTATTTACCACGAGTTGCAAATCGGGCGGTTGAGCTTGAGAATAAAGATATTTCTTTTGATTTGCCGAAAGGAACTGAAACTATCTTACTGGTCGAAGATGAAGAGATGGTGCGCAATCTGTCGAGAACAATTTTAGAAGAATGCGGCTACACTGTTTTTGAAGCACATAACGGTTTAGAAGCACTCAAAATCTGTGAGCAAAGAGATTATAAATTCGATTTGCTGATGACCGATGTCGTGATGCCAGAGATGGGCGGGCGCGAGCTGGCAGATTTATTAAAGGAAAAATTACCAGATTTACAAGTTCTTTTCACCTCTGGATACACCGATGACGCGGTTGTCCGTCACGGAGTAATCGAGCTCGGCACAAACTTTATTCAAAAACCGTTCACGCCCGATTTATTAGCAAAAAAGATTTGGGAATTATTAGACTCATCCGAGAAAGGCATCCATTAAAAGCGCAGACGAGAGTGTGTTAGAAATTGTGTGTAAATCGAAATATAAGGAATGGCGCGGTCGTTCTATACATCAAAATAACCTTGGATAAAACCAAAGCCTAACTTCTTCGCATTGGTAATACCCGCTGACAAATTTTTTTTAGACCAATATGAATAAAAAAGAAGAATCGGATGAATTAATTATTGCTAATAAAAAACTTGTTCTTCAGAGCGACGAGAAGGAAAAACGTGCCGCCGAATTAGTAATTGCTGACAAAGAACTTCTTTTTCAAAGTAAAGAGAAACAAAAACGCGCCGCCGAACTTATTATTGCCAACAAAGAGCTTCTTTTTCAGAATGAAGAGAAGGAAAAGCGAGCGGCGGAATTGGTTATTGCCAATAAGGAACTTCTTTTTCAAAACGAAGAAAAAGAAAAACGCGCCGCCGAATTGGTTGTTGCTAACGAGGAACTTCTATTTCAGAACAACGAGAAGGAAAAACGCGCGGCAGAGTTGGTTGTTGCTAATAAAGAACTCGTTTTTCAGAATGATGAAAAGGAAAAACGCGCCGCCGAATTGATGATTGCCAATAAGGAACTTGAGCAGTTCGCGTATATCGCCTCGCACGATCTGCAAGAGCCGCTGCGAACGATTTCCAATTATATGCAGGTTTTCGAGGAAGATTATCTGGAAGATTTGGATGATACTGCCCGAAAATATATTCGTTCCGTCAATAACGCCACCAAAAGAATGAGCGTCCTAGTGCGCGCGCTGCTGGATTTTTCACGTCTGGGACGCGATAAAAAACTGACTTACGTTGACTGCAAAAAACTGATTGCCGATGTGATTGCCGATCTTCAAAGCGTGATTAATGAATCGAATACAACAATTTCGGTCGGTGAAATGCCGAGCCTCAATGTCTATGAAATAGAAATCGGGCAGCTTTTCCAAAATCTAATCACCAATGCCATCAAATTTCAAAAAAAAGACAGCCGCCCGGAAATCGAAATCCGCTGCGAAAAGGAAAATGCGAAATGGCATTTCTCGGTCAAAGACAACGGCATCGGAATCGCGCCCGAACATTTTCAGACGGTTTTTGATATTTTTCAGCGTCTGCACACTGCTAATGAATATCAAGGCTACGGCATCGGGCTTGCCAACGGCAAAAAAATAGTCGCGCTTCATCGCGGTGAAATGTGGGTAGAATCAACTCTTGGAAAAGGCTCAACCTTTAATTTCACGATTCCTAATTTATAAACAAAATTTATGAACAAGCAATTAAAGTGCATTATGCTGATTGACGACAATATTGACGATAATTTTATCCACGAACGAATTATCAACAAAAGTAATACGGTTCAAAAAATCATCGCAAAGACAAGCGCGAAAGATGCGCTCGAATATCTGAGCCTAGAAACGACGGATGATAATTACTACCCCGAATTGATTTTTCTCGACATTAATATGCCCGGAATGAAAGGATGGCAATTCGTCACCGAGTTTAATAAACAGAAAAACCACTTAAAACAACCAGTAATAATTGTCATGCTGACAACTTCCGAGAACCCTGACGATCTAAAGAAAGCTGTGGCGATGGATGGTATATCCGACTTCAGAACAAAGCCATTGACCAAACAAATGTTAGAAGAAATTTTTGACAAACATTTCTGAAAATGATCTTAGCAGTCGGAAAATTTATTAAACAAGATATTTGAATTATCTAACGAACACATTTTGAGAGTACATAAAACTGTGTCAAAAACGCCCCTTTTTGGGTTTTGTTTACTTCCGGTTACACTAACGATGCCGTAATCAAACACGGGTTAAGCGAAACAAAACAGAACTTCATTCAAAAACCTTTCACGTTTGAGGATCTGAGTAAAAAGGTGAGAGAAATTATCGACCACGTCAATTTATAATGGGTGCCCATCAGAAAAAAAGGCTCAATTTTGCCGGTATTTGATACATTAGGATAACGAAGGCAGGTAATATTTATGATTTTAGCGATTTCAAGATTCAGGGTTGCTAACGGAATGGAAGGGGAGGTTAAGGAAGCCTTTTTTAACCGACCGCACCTTGTCGATTCGGTGCCGGCATTTCTCGGTATGGAAACCTTTACGGATGCCGGCGATCCGACCATTTTTTATCTGGTCACCAGATGGACCGATGCCGAATCGTTTCGCTCGTGGCATGGAAGCGCTGATCATCGTCTCTCGCATAAGTTTATTCCTAAAGGGCTTAAATTAGATCCGAAATATACTAAAGTCACAATCCTCGACCGGCTTGCCCAACCAGGCAGGATGCCGGAGTTTGAGGAAGCGGTAGCCGATTCTTTGCTTGTAATAGCAAAGTATCTTGATCAGGCGAGTAACCTGCACTTTATAGCATTATCTCCCGGCGGAATTATCCTCGCATGCAATAAGGTCTTAGCCGAACGTTTGCAAAAGAAGATGGAGGAATTGATTGGGCGGAACATAAGCGAGCTTTTAACAGATGAGAGCGCCGCCTTCCTCCGCCGGGAAGTAGAAAATCCTTCGCGCGAGCAGCAGAAAGAAAGTTTACTGCTGAATTTCGTTGATGCTCACTTTCATCCCTTCACGCTCGAATGCAGCCTTGCGATTCGCCCTGACGGTTTTGTAATTATCGGCGCTTCTCCGGTAGAAAAGGAGCAAGCGCTGCAGGAAGAATTAATCGCGCTCAATAATCAATTTAGTGTGCTTATAAGAGAAAATGAGCGGCAAAGCAAAGCCCTCAAAAAAGCTCATGACGAGCTTGAGAAAGCTCATGAAGATTTACGCCAATCGCATTGGCACTTAAAGAAGATTCAGGAAGTTTTGCCTATTTGCTCGGTGTGTCACAAAGTTAAGACGGGCGACGGACAATGGGATAGTTTACTAAAATACTTTAATGATAATTCGGACTTTCTCTCTCACGGCTATTGTGAGGAATGTGGGGCTAGAGCAATGGCGGAGTTTAGGGAATTGAGGCGAAAGAGATCTGAAATGGAGGTCAGTAAGTGAACAAAACAGTATCTGTTGATCTTCAGAAACGCATTTCGATTGCCCGTAGAATCAGCCAGGCAAAGCACGGGGTCGCCGAAGCCGTCACTGATGAGTTTTTCCTCCGTCACCCGGATTGGCTGGCGCGTTATGGAGAAGCGGGGCGCCTTCGCGGAATAGAAGATGCCAAATACCATATAGACTTTCTGTCGAGCGCAATCGAAACCGGCTCAACTGCGCCATTTGAAGATTATGCAAGGTGGTCTTCACGCATGCTTGCTTCACGGGGTATTGACCCAGAATTCGTCTCCGAAAATTTTCATCAAATCGGTGAAAGTCTTAACCGGATGCTTTCTGATAATTCGGCTGAGATAATTTCTCACTTCATCCAAGCGGGTCGTGCCGCCTGCACGGATAAGAGGGAGAATGCTCAAGAAAATAAAAGCGGCGAGTTGGCACAAACTCAAAGGCTTTTTCTTGAATCCATCCTGAAGGGGCACCGTCAGGCGGCGGTCACAATAGCATTGGAAGCATTGAAAAGCGGGTGCGGGATGATTGATGTTTACACTGAAATCCTTCAAGAATCACAGTATCAGTTAGGACGCCTTTGGGAGTCGAATAAAATAACTGTGGCTGAAGAGCATATGGCGACGGCGATCACCCAGTTCGTCATGGCTCAGGTTTATCCGCTGATCGAACCGACGGGTAAGGTTCGAGGAAAAATGGTCATGACGGGCGTCGAAGGAGAGATGCACCAGATTGGCGCTAACATGGTCGCCGACGTGCTGGAAGTTAAAGGCTGGGACGTCCGCTTTCTCGGCACCAACATGCCGCACCAAGGGATCTTAAAGGCGGTCGAAGAACACCGGGCGGATGTGGTGGGAATCTCAGCAACTATGCTCTTTAATCTTCCAAAGGTCATTCAAATAATAGATCAGCTACGGGTGAAATTCGGCACTGGCGATCTCAAGATAATCGTCGGCGGAGCTTGTTTTCGACAAGTGCCGCAGATGTATTCCGAGATCGGAGCAGATGGATTTGCACCGGACCTTAAAACTACCATTGCTTTTCTTGAAACATCTTTCCTTGTTTGATTCTTTGTTCGGCACCGAAACAGTCTCAAAAACGACCAGATACTGTTGCCCAATTCAAAATCGTCAATAAAAACTGAAAATAGACATGTGAATTTGTAACATTTTTATTGAACATATTTTATTCAAATTGAATTGGGCAACAGTATCCGATCATTTTTGAGACAGATAATCGCATTTGGGAACAAACTTGTATTGTTTGTGTCTAAAGTAAGAAAGTTATGAGACAAATTACATCTTGGCTTCTCTTTATTGCTTTTATTGGTGTAACAGTCACTTTGTTAACTCAAAAGTGTCCTCCTTCGGTAACTCAAAAACCAGAAATTCCCTCTTCTATACTTAACAATGAGATTGTTTCGCCAGATTTACCGATACTTGCTTACTGCGAATTAGTAAATAATCCCGAAAAATACAGTGGTAAAATCGTCCGTATAAAAGCGCAATTATCAGGATTTCAACACGGCATATTATTCGTTGACCGAAATTGCACTGGAATTGACAAGCAAACAGCAGTTACTTTCAATCTTCAAAACAAAGAAGAAAGTGAACATCTTCTTAATAAAGCAAGAGGCACAGACAACTGGCTTATACCTTTAGATTTAGTGGTAATTGGAAGGTTCAGGAAAGTTGTTCCATCAAATTCAAGCGATACAATTTATCATACAGCATCGCTTCAGTTCGAAATAACTCATGTTGAAAATGCATCTAGGTTAGATTGAATTATGAACGAGTTAATCAGTCTCAAAAACGCCCGTTTTTGGCACTCTCAAAATTAGTACTAAAGGGAAAGATTTTTATTGAGCTTGAATGTCCCGAAACTTATCACGAAATCAAAGTTTCAAAACCTTGATGAATTAGGTTTTGGGAAAAGTGCATTATCCGAAGCTATAATCGTGAAAGAAAAGAATGTAGTGCTTTGGATGAAAAAAGCCTGCTCTGTTTTACCAATGTTGTCCTTAACGGACTCAAAAGATTAGTAATCTCAATAATTACGACTGTTCATTAAAATCTCACTGTTTTAATTTCCCTGTTAACCAATCCCAATCTTCTCTGGTGTAAGAATCCTGCTGGCTCAGGACAAATTCCTTTTGTCCTTTCCCAATGTATTCCTGCATCGTTTTCAGAACAGCTTCTCTTCCCTGTTCAGATAATGCCTCGGCTTGATATTCTTCAACCTCTTCAGCTTTAGGATCGTTTGCTTTACCCACTTGTAAAGAATTACTCGCTTTGGATTTTAGCATTGCTGCTTTGCCCAATAACCTACGGCGAAGATGTTCAGTTAGAAATGCTGGGACATTTGAAACTGATTTTGTTCTTGCTGCGGCGATTTCCAGTTCCATGACGAGAAGTTCAGCAAGTTCTTTCCAGTTCCCTTCTTGGCTTTTACTAGGATTTTTGCCAGCTACCTTTTCGCATCCGTCAATCAAGACTTTGAGCATCGTGGCGAAAGCCTCATCATCATTGTTCTCAATGTCTTTAAAAGAAGTCTTAGACGTAGCTAAAACATCCGTACTTATTGGGTTTAAAGTAGGTACAGTCAGTTCAGTTTCTGGTAGTACTGGTACTACCGGTTTCTGTACTGACTGTACTGACTGTACTGACTGTACTGGTTGCAAGTTAATTTCTTCCGGTAAAAACACCTCATATTCGTTTCCGCTTAGTTGACCGACTATCTCGTTTCTTTTGATTAAACCCAAAGATTCCAGATGATTAATGTTCCGATAAAAAGTTTGCGGCG
>MWWI01000093.1_pt1 | contig 18844 bp, 27 predicted proteins | sample 1047321 | NCBI WGS metagenome assembly MWWI01 (sample SAMN06349966, study PRJNA376086) | soil metagenome | isolation source: FI-1 sample Antarctic (ecotone) soil | place: Antarctica | reverse complement strand
AAAAGAGCGGTTTGCGGTAGGTTCAAATTCGCAATGTTTGCGAATTTGAACGCCTCAAAAACACGCATAAAATTAAGTGCCGTGCTATGGCTCATACCGAATTCGGCCTCAATCCACTTACCAAAATCGCTGTCTGAGGCAAATTCAAATGTTCACTAAGTGAAGATTTGGAGAGCGTTTCCCGCCTCTTTCGAGAGGCTTTTAATCGAACCAGTGTGGAATTGAAATATGGTTCGCAAAACCTTGCAAAACTTAACATTAAGTCAGAAATTCAGATTCTTATTAATGAGCGTATTATGAGCACTTCCAAAATGGAAATAATTTACAATTTGAAAGTGCCACTTTTAATCGAACCAGTGTGGAATTGAAATATGAGAACTTGAGAAAACTTGAGATTCGCGCAAAAAACCAACTCCAAACCAACTCCAAAACAAGAGAAAACAAGAGATTTTGCGCACCGCCGTAGAAGCTCAAAATGATAGCAAATGATAGCATGCGCAGATAGCGCACCGTATGGAATCTTCGACGAGCCGCTACAAGCCATTTTTAGCGCCCCGGATGCCAAAGCCTACCGATGGAGCTAAAAGGCATTTGCGCGCCGTGTGGGCAAGCGTGGCCGCCGTGGCATAGCGATAGTGAGGCAGACAGCAAAAGGCGCCGCGCATCGGATGGATGCGCGGCGCTTTTTATTTGTTGACGAATAACTCACGCATAACCGCGCTCAGGCTTGCGCGCGCTTTAATGCCGTGGGCAGATCAACCAACTCTAAGGCAGCTTCCAACCCGGCAAAGGCGATTAGGAGCGCATCGTTAATGCTCAGGCCATCGGTTGCGCGCACGAGCCGGCATGCAATGAGATAAGCATGGCACTCGCGCGCGGCCCTGGGATTGGTGCCATAGGTCAGGCCGTTGCGGGCCGATTGCTCCCAGCACTGTAGATCGGCTTCGCTGGGGCGGGCTTCGCGGGCCGCTTGCAAGGCTATCGCTTTGGCTACCAGTGACTCTACTTCACGCTTTGCCGACGGCGCGGCATGAGCGGGTTTGGCTTTCACGCCGCGCCGGATGTGTTCTTTTGGAGTATCTTTCACGAGAAGCGGCCTCCGTTTTTGCCGACAGTGCGGCGGACGGGCGCAACAGTGCGCAGTGTGGAATTGGCTTTACGTCCCGGACGCCATCCGGCGCGGCGGGCGGTGGCCAGTTCTACAAAGTAGATCGGCTCAGTGTGCGATGGCTTGCGGGTTTGCTTTACTGTCATTTCGATCATTTCCTTTTACCGGGCTTGGTCAATTGAAAGGGCGCTTTATTCTTCGCGGGGTAGGCGCCCTTTCTTTCAACTCGTAATAGTAATTTTACTATTCGATAAACTAAATGTCAAGTCAAAAACAAGAGGTTGCATAAAGTATTTTTATCGGTAAAAATACAACAGTATGGAAACGATTAAAAATGATGTTCCGCGTTCACGCGGTGGCCGTCCGCCAGGGCTGGCTGCCATCAAATCAAACGCAATGAAGCAGGTGCGCGAAAAACTGGGGTTGACTCAGCAAGAGTTAGCTCAAGAGCTTGGCTGTGCTCTTAGCACCGTCACTAAAAACGAAGCGAGAGGAACACTGCCAGCGCAAAAAGCTTTACTTACAGCCTTTGAAAAGTTGGCAAGGCGAGCCGGTGTGAGCATTGACGCCGCAGCCAGCGCCTAAAGCAAAAACAGGCGCCACGACGGCCAGCGCCTAAAGGTGAATTACGGCCCCTAATTAATTGTGCAGAAACCTTTGCATATATAGGGGGAGGGGCGAAGCTTAGAAGGAGTAGGCCTGTCTGCTGTCTGGTGTGGGTGAGGCGATAGTGCGAGCGCGGCGATTGACGTTGCTGGTGACGCTTGATTTGCAATTCGACGGTATCGAGTTACGACGATGAGGGAAGAGAGTCAGCTTTCGCTGTTGAACGACGCCGATACTTTGGCACCCATCAAAGCACTGCATCGTGGAGCAGATAGTTACGTCGGTTTCGCGCGTAAAGGTGACGGCGGAAAGTTTGAAGGCTTGTTCTCGTTGCAAATTGCTGAAATTGAGGCGATGTTCCCATCTCTGGCGGGATGGCTTATTCGGGACGCCTATTTCACCGTAAACGGGCTGTATCGCGCAGCACCTTTCAACAGCAATCTGGAATGTGAAGCCGCGCAGCCAGCATATGGACGTGAGGTTATAAATCGGGGCGCCGCGCCGAAGCGATTACAGGGCATGCAGGTGCTTAATGCCCGTCGTGCTCAAGACATGGCTACGCTTGAAACATTTAAAGGCGGTTGGCAAAAGGGTGGTCGTTTGCGCCATTTGGCGCTCTATGCGAATTTTCTGCGCGGCGCCGGCACACCGCGCGATGAAGTGTTGATGGCGGTGCGCACAATGGCAGCGAACTGCCATCCCGCTTATCCCAGTGATCGTAACGACATGTCACTAACAGCGATTGTCGCTCAGTCGTTCGACGGCCCTGTTCAATCGTTTACTGACACCACACTATGCGCACTTTTGAATGTCACGTCGCAAATAGCGCGCGATTTGGAGCTTATGAGCATTCTGCCGCCCGAAGTGCGCATAGAGCGTTCTGCGCCGCATGGAGGCCAGCGCGCCGCCGAGAGAACAGCGCGCAGGGATGCGCTTCAGGAATATCTCAAGGGGCACGGCGCAAAATCGAGCCGGCAGATAGCAGGTGCGTTGCGTCAGCAGGGGTTCGATGTTTCTGATCGGACGGTCAATAATGACCTGAACGCTTTAGGCTGTGTCTCTATAACCGCTCCCGCACGACGAGCTGGCCGTCGCAAGGCATCACCGCAAAGCGGCCTGCCTTTAGAGTGTCCCGCTATCGGGACACGAAAGTAGATATGAAAGGTGAAGTTATGACCCTGACACTTGAAATTGCACCGGAAATTGAAAAGGCACTCAGTGAGGCCGCACAAGCCAACGGGCAAAGTCTGAGCGACTTCGCGGCGGCACGTCTGGTGGAAGTGGCGCGCACCATCACGCCGCACACAGCCACGCCACGCCGCGTGGCGTCCGGCTTTGGCAAGTTCGCCGGGTTAGGCGTTTCGTCGGCGATGGTTACGGCTGACCGCCGCGCCGAAGTCGAAGCCGACGAGCGCGAATTTCAGGAGCGTTTGGAACGGCACGAGCGCCGGAAGCGGGCGGCGTGATGCAAATAATTATCTTCGACGCCGGGCCGCTCATTGACTACCTCGAAGGCGTGGACAGCGCCCCGATGGTAAAGAGCGCCGTCGAAGCCGCCGCGCAAGGGGAAGCCGTTCTTTTCGCACACGCGGCCAATCTGACCGAAGTTTTCTACCACTTCGCGCGATTGGCCGACGTGACGACGGCGCGGGGCGCGCTGGAAACTTTGGCCGCTGACGGTATCGAGCGGCGCGAAGATATGGACGTTTCTTTTTGCGAAGATGCCGGCAACCTCAAAGCGCAGTGGAAGCGCGTTAGCCTGGCCGATTGTTGCGGCGTGGCGCTCACCCGTCGTTTGGGCGGCGAATTCTTCACCACAGACCGGCACGAACTCACGGCGTTTCAGGCGGGCGGCGTGGCAAACATCACTTTCATTCGATGAGCGAACCAACGGGCGAAGCAACGCCGGCCAGCGGCGAATGGTTGACCGTCTCGCAAGCGGCGGCACTCTTGCGCGTTTCAGAACGCACAGTGCGGCGCAGATGTGAGGCGGGCAAGTTATCGGCACGACTCGAAACCACGCCCACAGGCCCGGCATGGCTTATCGAAGCTGCGGACATACCTGCGGCCAGTGCTGCGGACGCTGCGGCCAATAATCAAGCATCTGCGGCCAACCTGCGGCCAGAATTAGACGAGGCTGCGGACGTATCTGCGGGCAATAGTTCAATGCCTGCGGACGCTGCGGACATACCTGCGGACAACGCGATTGCTCTTCGCGTCAATGAGATGTCCGGCGAAATTGAGCAACTTAAATCATTCATCGCCGGCGGCATCATGGCGCAGATCGCGGCCCGGCTGGAACAGGTGCCAAGCGCTGAGCAAATGCGGGACGCTGTAGAGCAGGGCATAGCCGCTGCGGTCAAAAACTCAGACGGTGCGAGTCGTGATGATGTGGTTAATGCCGTCGCGCCGGTGTTGGAGCGCCTGGAGCAGATAGAGGCCAGCAACGCGGCGCTGCGTGCCGAGAATGAGGCGTTAAAGGCTGAAATGGATAAGAAGTCGCGCGGATTCTTCGGGCGATTGTTTGGAGGTGGGTAGATAAGCAAATTCAATAGCCAGAATCGCTCAGGATGCCCCAGGCGGTGCGGAAATAACCGAAACGACTGTCAGCACGTCGGCACCAAAAGTAGGGCATCCGGCGCGGCGAAACTGGTTTCAGCGTATGTTTTTAGTAAAAAACGTTGATTGTGACGAAACAGAGAATAGCGAAGAGGTTTTGCTATGGGTGAGGGGAGCACGATGTTATTTCAAAAGGGTTTGCCTGACATTCCAGCAGCAATAAGTGAGGACGGTAAGAGTGTTCTTTGTGGTAATCCCGTGTGCCGTCAATGGGGCAAACCACTTGCAGAAATCGCGAGGATGGCTAACGGCACATTTCAAATCTGGCTTGCCCCAGGCTACCAGCGCGATGCACAGAGCAACATTTGGATTAATCGCGGGCGCAGCAACAGACGTTCCGCCGCCGCCTATGAAACACGCCAACGTGCGCGCAACTCTGATGCGCGTTTAGGGCCAGCTCATCTCCAAGAGATCGAGAAAAAATATGGTGCTAAGACAGTTGCGGATGTCGTCAAGATGGAATCCAAACTTAGCAACCGAGCGCGAAGAGAAGCCAAGGATGGGCGGCGGGGGTGTCACATGCGAGCGCCTAAAAACTCAATGCTGATTTCACAAGATGAAATTTTAAAGGCGCCGCAAAGAATTGATTGTGGTCGTTGTCGGCGCATTAGTATAATTAAATCAACTTCCATTCCCGCAAAAAAGGCGGAGATGGAATGACAACGAAATACAGAGCGCTTCCAGGCGCTTTAAGATGTGGGCATAGCTGTCCCCGGCACTCGAAAATGCCGGACTCGCCAGCTAAGCGCCCCGTCGCGTTTGCAGGAAATTCCAACCCGCAGCGCTTCGGTTTTTATGACCGGGCGCTGCGGGTTTTTTTGTTTTTATTTCCCGTTTTTGGTCGCTAAGAAATAATGTCGTAAGATAAAATTAGAAAAGCAAAACCCCCGCTGATATTCGTAAAGCGCCCTGAGAAAGCATTACTTTACGAATATCAAACGAGGGTTTTTAATCGGTGGAAGTTGATTCACGGTCAACGCCACTCGCTTTTATTTTAGTTAGGTTCGCAAGATCGGGCAATGCGGGGCAACTCGCAGCCAACACAGACAGCGAGCCTTTTTCAATACAGCCGCATTGGGAGACCGTGAACTCCCGATGCGGCTGTATTGGTTTCGGGACGCAATTACACCGCGAAAGGCAGGCAACAAAAAACCGCGAATCCCTGAGTTGCAAGCTCAGAACGGGAAACGCGGCTTTTATAAAATCTAATGAGTAATTTACCACACAACACCACAGCGGCCAAATCCGCCGCGCATGATGGCCAGCAGGCCAGCAGCAACGGCTACCACGCGAATGGCTATCCAGACATTTCAACGCCCGCCAACTGGCAGGGCGAACTTTCGCCGGCAGACCGCGAAATCTTAGAAACGCAATCGGCAATCAGCGCCGATGCCATCGCAGCGCGCGGCTATTTCACGACACACGACCCGGCTTTTTTGCGCGCTCAGGATTTCCCGTCGCGCGCCGCCCTTGTGCCGGGTTTGGTGATTCCGCTTTACAACTGGCACGGCGAGCGAGTCGGCGTGGCGCTGCGCCCGCAGATTCCGCGCAACGATGCGCGCGGCAAGCCGATTAAATACGAATCGCCCCAAGGGGCGCCGCCGGTGTTGGACATGGCGCCATTGACGCGCGGCCAGATCGCCGACGTAACAAAGCCGCTCATTATCACCGAAGGCGCCAAAAAGGCCGACAGCGCCGCATCGCGTGGCCTCTGCGCTATCAATCTAAACGGCGTTTTTGGATTCCGCGACAAAAACACGGCTTTGCCCGACTGGGAGAACATTGCCGTGCGCGAGCGTGCCGTGTTCATTGCTTACGATTCGGATGTTGCCACTAAACCGCAAGTCGAAAAAGCCATGCGCCGGCTCTGTGCTCTCTTGCAGTCGCGCGGCGCCGTGGTGAAAATCGTTTATCTGCCCGAAGGCCCGAACGGTGAAAAGACCGGCCTCGACGACTTCTTTGCACGCGGCGGCACGGTTGACCAGCTTTTCAGTTTTGCCCGCGACCTGGAACCGATAGAAGCGCGGCGCACTCGCCAAATGGCAGCCACGACCGATTTACCCGACACCGGCGCGGCAACGTTTCCCGACTTGGCGGCGGAAAAAATACCGTCTCCAAAGCTAACCAATGAGCAGGGCCGGCGCGAATACGATGCGCGCCAGATCGTTGAACTCTTGCGGCCAGAATGGGAAGCGGCGGCGCTTACGACGCACGCCGCGCACGCCGCACGCATCGGCGCCCATATCGGCGGCGATGTCATTTATTGCCCGGCGCTGGGTTGGCTTTATTGGAACGGGCGCCATTGGGAAACCGACGACCGCACAAATACAGCGACCGGCGCCCGCGTGATGGTTTTGTCGCGGGTCGTGCGCGCCGAGGCTGCGAAGCTCTATAACCATTCGGCAACGCTGGCAGCGGCAAACCGCGTGATTGACGCATCGGCACTCAGCAGCGCAGCGGGCGAACTTCTAAAGCACGCGCGACAAGTTGAAGGCAAGGCTTTTATTGACGGTGCTTTGCACCTTGCCGCCGGCGTGCTTCGCTGCGCTCATTCGGCCTTCGACCAAAAGCCGTGGCTCATCGGCTTTGCTAACCGCACATGGGATAAGGGCGAATGGCGCGAGCATCGGCGCGAAGATCGTGCCCTGAGTTTGTCATCGGTAGTGATTGACCCCGACACCGACCGCGCCGAATGGCAGGCCGTTTTAGACCGCATGACCGGCAGCGATGCCGACTATCAGCGCACCTTGCAAGACATCGCCGCTTATACACTTTCGGGCGCTTCGCATCTTCGCGTTTTGCCGTGGTGTTACGGGCCGGGCGGCACCGGAAAAAGCACCTTTACCGAACTTCTCCAAACCGTTTTAGGTGATATGGCCGCGACGATTGACCCCGAAAAACTGGGCGCCAACTCAGCGCGCGAACGCCTGGGCGCGCAACTCTGGAATAAGCGCGTGGCGGTTTGCTCAGAAGCCGGTTCACAGCGCCTTGAAGCCGAATTACTCAAAACGCTTTCCGGCTCCGATTCCTTAGACGTGCGCTTTTTGTTTCGGGAAGCCTTCACAGCGCCACCGTGCCACGTCCTAATGATGGTAGCGAATGACCCGCCGCGCGTTGACGCATACGATGCCGCACTAAAAGACCGGGTTATCGCGCTTCCGTTCGTGCATCGGCTCGACAGTGGCGACCCTTTGAAATTGACCGGCGGCGCCCGAATCGAAGCCGTAAGACGTGACCCGACTTCGCCACTTGTGCGCGGCTTTGCGGCCTGGGCGCTTGAAGGTTTGGATCGCCTTTATGCATCGCAGGAAATCCATCTTGCCCAATGTGTCAAAAAAGCAACGTCGCGCTTTTGGGCGGAAACCGACCCGCTAACTCCATTCTGGGAAAATCAGAGCGAAGCTGAATTAGTCGAAGGCGTCACGAAAACCGAATTGCGCCGACGTTATGAAGATTGGTGGTCGAAGGAAGGCGCGCGGCCCGTATCAGCGCGGCAATGGACGCGCGCTTGTCGCTCTTTTGGCCTTCAAGATGAACGGCGCGGCGGCGGCGTGTGGTGGTGGTTTTTGCCTTTAGTGACATAAGTGACAAAACAGACCCTATTTCCAAAAAGCTCTACACACACGCGGGAGACAAATATAGAAGAAATCTCAAACGACCCTTGTTTTGTCACTTATGTCACTAATCCTGCCGGTGTGCCGTTCATGGTGACTCAGCAAATGCGCGCCGATTTGCTATCGCGCGGCTATACCGTCGCGCAAATTGACCAACTGACGCCACAGCAGGCGCACGACGTTTTAGCCGCCGACCCCGACGCGCGTGAGGTGTTCACGGTATGAGCGCACAAGCACTTGTCCTGGCTCTTATAGCGCGTGGCGTGGCGCTCGCCATTGACGGCGACGGCCTGAGAGTTGACGCGCCGCCGGGCATCCTCACCGATGCCGACCGCGCATCCATCCGCGCGCATAAGGCTGAAATCATCGCGCAACTTCGCAACCGCGAACTATGGCACGTCGCGGCGCGGCGGCCTAAAGCCATCCATGCCGGTGCGACCTATGCCAGCGGGCGCCTGGTGGCAGCCAGCGAGCCAACGGCGGCGATTACAGCGGCTTCGCATCCTTACCCGTTGGAACCGCTCGAAATCGAAATAGCGGGACATAGCGACGGGCTTCGCGCCGCGCCGGAACTGGCGGAAAGGCGGGCGGCATGAGAACGCACATCGAAGCCGAGCGTGTAGCGCGCAACATCGGTTCAAACGCCCTGAAGGATGCGAAAAAGGCGATGGGCGTCAAAGCGCGGCGCGAGGGCGGCAAGGATGGCCGGTGGTTTCTTTATCCGGCCCAAAGCACACTCGTCGCCGATGGAGAGGAAGAAAAAACGGAGTGAAGAAATTTCAAACGCTATTAACTTCTTTAACTGGCAATTTTGTTGATTCGCGCACGCGCGCACACAGGAAGCCAAAAACACTAACTTCTTTAACGCCTTTAAGGTTAAGAAGTTAAAGAAGTTAAAGAAGTTAGTAGTTTAAAGACATTATTGCGGTGAAAGATAAGCTGCAAAAATGAAAAGTTTAAAACTACGGCCCTACGAACCAAGCGAAGACGGCGAATTTTTAATCAAAGTGGAGGGCGCCGGGTGTCGCGGCATCCTTAAAACTGAATTGCGACGGCACTATGAAACGTGGTGCCAAAACGACGGCGAGCGGGCGAAATCCGCACAGCAATTTAATAAAGCGTGCCAGTCACGCGGGTTAATTGAAGCGCACCACGGCAGCGGCAAAGAACGAAAACGGTATTGGTTCGAGCAAAAAAGAACGGAAAGAACGGAAAAACCCGATTTTCAGAAACCTTCTATACACACGCGGGAAGCAAATATAGAAGAAATCTCAAACGACCTATTTTCCGTTCAACCTGTTCACTTTTCCGAAGTTGCCGCCGACCCCGACGCGCGTGAGGTGTTCACCGTATGAGCGCACCGTATGAGCGCACCGTGTGAAGCGCACCGTGTGAAGCGATACCGCGTGAAGCGATAATGGGAAATTCAACCGCGTGGGGTTTGCAGGTTTAGGCGGTCAAGGCTTGTGCATCGCGCGGTGTGAGTGGGTCTTTGCAATGCGGTTAGGCCAGCACCTGTGCGGTTAGGCCAGCACCTGTGCGGTTAGCCCAGCACCTGTGCGGTTAGGCCAGCACCTGTGCGGTTAGCCCAGCACCTGTGCGGTTAGGCCAGCACCTGTGCGGTTAGGCCAGCACCTGTGCGGTTAGCCCAGCACCTGTGCGGTTAGGCCAGCACCTGTTGAAGCATGGTGCGCTGCTAAAATCTAAGTTGTAAAAATGTGGTGGTTTGTCGGCGCTTTTGCTTTTATAGGCCGATTTTTAGGGAGCATCTTATGGCAAATGAAGCGAAGATTTACACACCGGGCTCTGAGGCAATTGTAGCCTTTCGCCGGGAGCCACACGGCCCTAATGACCGTGTGGTCGGTGTTTCGCTCGGCATCACGGAGAGTCGAGACGGCGATACACCGGCCACGCTCAATGCCCTTCCAACAACCCCGGCGCCTACGGTCATAAGCTACATAGACGCTTTTCAAGCAAATGAAAGTTTGGGTAATGGGCTGGGCCGGGCGGTGGGGAGTGGCACAGTGCTTTATGACAAACCCGGAATGAGAACATCAGCTATCGATTTTCCGATTCGCGCCGGGTGTATGGAGATCTTCGATGCCTTTTTCAATGCTAATTACGTGGCGATTTATTACGGAACGGTCGGCAGGCCGTCGCGGGTGATCCGCTATGCGCGTGGGGAATCGATGTCGCTCAGTCTGGAAAATGGCAGCGCACAGGAAATCGTCGGAAGTTTGCGTTTTACGGGCATAACCACCGTGGATGACGGGCCGGAGTTGTCATGGCCCGTTGCAGAAGAGCCGGAATTTGAGGCGCCAGAGGAACGCGCTGTTTGGCGCACGCAACAAGCTGTTTTGCGCACTCCGCTGTGTTGGCACGACGTGCGGCAATTGAATATTAAAAATGGTGCAGGGAATATTGTAGATTGGCGGATGGCCTTTACAGGCGGCAATCTGTCCATGCGCCGCCAACTGATTTCTTGTGTCTGCCGCCCTGACTGGGGGCCGCAATATGCTTTAAGCCGCACTCGGAATGACATCATATTCGGCAACACGGAGATTTCCGGCAATATGAAGTTCACGCGGGATTTGTCAGAAGCCTACTGGAATCAACTCGCCTCGTCTCCGCTGTGGCAGCGGATAAAAATTCCCATTTCCAACGCCAGCGGCAGCAAAATCTTTGACTTGGCGTTGACGGAGCCACGGCCACAGGTGCGCGAGTTTCAATCTTCTTTGAATGACCTGGTTAGTTATGGCATTCCCATCACGGCGCGGCAGATACATTTGGAATGGCTTTGATGTGCGGGGGATAGGAGAAGGGCGCGGGGGATAGGAGAAGGGCGATGACTGCGCACGGGTATGTCTGGAATTGATGTTCTGGGGCGGTGCGCACCCCGCAGGCGTTACAGGTTTAAGGCGTCTTGGCTACCACGCAAAGCGCGGCAACCTGAGCAAATAAAAGTTGTGACGTGTTCGAGCGAAAAGCGTGTGAGGTTTAGCAAATCAAACCTCACACGCCGGGACGCCACCAGACCGCTAAAACATCAATTTCAGACATATTTACAGCACGGGAGACAAAACGATGCCGACAAAAACCGACAGCAACGGACGGCGCAGAGAGCATGAAAAGAGCGGTTTGCGGTAGGTTCAAATTCCGATTTAAATCGGAATTTGAAAAAACCTTAGCAGCATTCATGAAGCTCCAGGCCATGTGGTGGCTCATACCGAATTCGGCCTCAATCCACTTACCAAAATGCCCGTGTCCGGCGACTTCTTTGGCGTGAATCAGGCGATTGCCGATTTCGCGTGTTTCGTGGTCAACGGACGGCGCAGAGAGCATGAAAAGAGCGGTTTGCGGTAGGTTCAAATTCGCAATGTTTGCGAATTTGAACGCCTCAAAAACACGCATAAAATTAAGTGCCGTGCTATGGCTCATACCGAATTCGGCCTCAATCCACTTACCAAAATCGCTGTCTGAGGCAAATTCAAATGTTCACTAAGTGAAGATTTGGAGAGCGTTTCCCGCCTCTTTCGAGAGGCTTTTAATCGAACCAGTGTGGAATTGAAATATGGTTCGCAAAACCTTGCAAAACTTAACATTAAGTCAGAAATTCAGATTCTTATTAATGAGCGTATTATGAGCACTTCCAAAATGGAAATAATTTACAATTTGAAAGTGCCACTTTTAATCGAACCAGTGTGGAATTGAAATATGAGAACTTGAGAAAACTTGAGATTCGCGCAAAAAACCAACTCCAAACCAACTCCAAAACAAGAGAAAACAAGAGATTTTGCGCACCGCCGTAGAAGCTCAAAATGATAGCAAATGATAGCATGCGCAGATAGCGCACCGTATGGAATCTTCGACGAGCCGCTACAAGCCATTTTTAGCGCCCCGGATGCCAAAGCCTACCGATGGAGCTAAAAGGCATTTGCGCGCCGTGTGGGCAAGCGTGGCCGCCGTGGCATAGCGATAGTGAGGCAGACAGCAAAAGGCGCCGCGCATCGGATGGATGCGCGGCGCTTTTTATTTGTTGACGAATAACTCACGCATAACCGCGCTCAGGCTTGCGCGCGCTTTAATGCCGTGGGCAGATCAACCAACTCTAAGGCAGCTTCCAACCCGGCAAAGGCGATTAGGAGCGCATCGTTAATGCTCAGGCCATCGGTTGCGCGCACGAGCCGGCATGCAATGAGATAAGCATGGCACTCGCGCGCGGCCCTGGGATTGGTGCCATAGGTCAGGCCGTTGCGGGCCGATTGCTCCCAGCACTGTAGATCGGCTTCGCTGGGGCGGGCTTCGCGGGCCGCTTGCAAGGCTATCGCTTTGGCTACCAGTGACTCTACTTCACGCTTTGCCGACGGCGCGGCATGAGCGGGTTTGGCTTTCACGCCGCGCCGGATGTGTTCTTTTGGAGTATCTTTCACGAGAAGCGGCCTCCGTTTTTGCCGACAGTGCGGCGGACGAGCGCAACAGTGCGCAGTGTGGAATTGGCTTTACGTCCCGGACGCCATCCGGCGCGGCGGGCGGTGGCGAGTTCGCGGCGGCGCCACGTCCTGACTTTCGATTTATGAGCAGTGGTTTTCATGGTGATAACGGGAGCCGGGTAAGGTTTGCGCCCTACCCGGCTGTTTTGTCTCAGTCGCTTTCAAAGAAAGCCACGTAATCAAAAACCGGCTTCTCTTCGATATAGCCCCATTCGCGGCCCACGGCGGCAGCTTTACGAATGTGCTTGCACTGGCGGTTGTTGTCGATGGATGGCACGGCGCAGTCCTTAGCGGCGCGCGGTGCGATGGACTCCTGAAAGCCCTTGCAAGAGCAGGTGCAGGCACCGCTGGTGAGGTTGATGCGCTGCTGATATTGCACCTGGAAACCATCCGGGCCGATGGCTCCCGAATCGCTTGCGGTGTTGGTCACAAGCGCGGTGCTCTGCGGTGTGCTGGCCAGTTCTACAAAATAGATCGGCTCAGTGTGCGACGGCTTGCGGGTTTGCTTTACTAACATTGGAATCTCCCTATCGGTTGGTTTCACGAAGGGCGCGCTAACTTTCCACGGTGGGCGCGCCCTTCGTTGGCTACGATTAAATTATAACGTAAGCGTTAGACTTGTGCGGGTTTTTTAAAAATATATTTTTTCGGCATTTATAACTCTCGCGTTAGGTTATACTGGGAAGCGATGACAACGAATGAAGCGGCGGAATTTTTAGGCGTCAACCCGTCACGATGCCGACAGCTTATCCTTGCCGGGCAACTGAAAGCCGAGAAAATCGGGCGCGATTGGCACATAAAGGAACGCGACGCGGCGGCTTTTAAAAAGACGTTGCGCCCCGTTGGGCGTCCTGCGAAGCCAGCGCCTAAAGCAAAAACAGGCGCCACGAGGGCCAGCGCCTAAAGGAGCAGTTATGACCCTGACATTAGAACTTGCCCCAGAAACCGAAGCGCAGATCGCAGCCGGCGCGCAGGCCAGCGGGCGCAGCATCGCGGATTATGCCGCGCAATTATTAGCGCAGGCCGCCGAAGATGCCAGCGACGCCGCAGAAGTGGCACGCGCACGCGCCGAAGTCAAAAACGGCGACCTGGTGCCCTGGGAGCAATTAAAAGCTGAGGCCGGGCTTTGAGCGATGCCAGCGCGCCGCGCTATTCGGTTGGTTTCACGCCGGCGGCAACTCGCCAGTGGCGACGGCTGACACGGCAGGTGCAGGCGCAATTGCAGCCCGTCATTGACGCTCTGGCGACCGACCCGCGACCGTCCGGCGTGGTGAAACTCGAAGGCGGCCAAGGCTACCGCGTGCGCTCCGGCGACTTTCGCGTGGTGTATGACATCGAAGATCGTGAATTGCGGGTTATGATTGTGCGCGTTGCCAACCGGCGTCAGGTTTACCGGTGAGCGAACCGACCGGCGGCAAAGCCTTTGTGAGCATCGCAGAAGCGGCGCGTGTGCTCGAAGTCAGCGAGCGACAGGCGCGCCGCTATGCCGGACAACTAACGGACATTGACCGGCAGGGCGCCGGACATGATGCCGGACACAAAAAGGGCGCTCAGGTGCGCTTGTCCGCCATGATTCACGCTCGAAATGCCGCGAAGGGCGCGACGGTTGGCAGTGACGCCGGACAAGTGCCGGACACAGCGCCGGACACATTAGAAGCCGATGCCGGACAAATGGCAGCCACGCCGGACACGCCATACGGTGCCCAGATCGGCGGCGAACTCTCGCCACTGGCGGCGCGATACGTTGCGCAACTCGAAAGCGAAGTCGAGTTTTTGAAGGGCACTATCGAAGCAGAACGGCGCGAAGCTGCTTTAACGATTGCGGCCTTGCGCGATGCCATCAAAGCGATGCCACGCGCATTACCAGAACCGGGCGAAGATTCGGGCGATTCTGGCGCTCAGGATGGCTCCGGCGGCGCGCAATTATCGCCGACGGGTGCAACGGTGCCAGAGCAGACAGAGCGGCGCGACGGGCTTTTGAAACGCGCTAAGGCGTGGTTAGTTGGCGGGTGAAATTATGAGCGAAGAAGAATTTCACCCGTTGAGCGAAGAAGAGGAAATTGAAAGAGCTGAGCTCATGGCTGAGTTTCGAGCTGAGATCGCAGCGGTGAAAGTTCAACTCAAATTAGAGAAAGAGAGAAGGGATAAGGAAAACGCGCGGCTTTATCCCCGCGCACTTTTCGGGACTGACTTTCACGGCGCGGCAACTTGGTTTTGTTGGCGGCGCGGGCACGGTTGCCCCGGCGTGATCGGGAAGCCTAAAGATAATCCTTGGGATGAAACGCACAAAGAAGGTGTAATCGTTTTGCCTTCTGGTTGGATGAAATTAAAAGATCGCAGCTATGGACGCCACGAGCGAGCGGCATTTAGAACGGCAAGCCTCATAGACGAAAAGAAGCAAATAAATCGGCAGCGCCACTGGAAAATTAGAAATCCTAAAAGCGCGGCCATGCAGCAAGATCAAATTCGCGCCTTTGACGCTAAACGCAGAGATGCTATTTTAATGGCACAGCGAGGGGAAAGGATAGAAAAGCGAGGCATCGTCTGGCAAGGCTTTTTATCAGTCCCCGTGCATTGCCCGTCGTGCGGCCAAATTAGCTTTATTCCAAGCCTTCGAGGTGCCTTTGACGTGCGCGGCGGAAATATCGTAAAATGAAGATTACAACGCAATCGAATAGGAGCGGCCCACGGCTTTATAGTGTCGTCCCGGCAGTGAGAAATCACGAAGCCGAGGCAGGGGCACGCTTCTTTTTGCTGAATATAAAGAGATCAAGCGCGCTCATTGTCTCGGTAATTACCGGGCGATGGGTGCGCTTTTTGTTTGCCTGCGATGTGCCGCCATAGTCCCGAATGACGGCACATCGCAGCAGAGACAATACGGCAAAGAAGTGATCCGCTAAGAGGCTCTAAAAGCCAAAAAACACCGGCGGGAACCGGTGTTTTCAGGTGAGCAGCGCGGGCGGCGCATTTCATTTTGCAACCAAAGGCGGTTTGGTTACATGGAAGATTTTAACACAGCAGCACAAGCGCGCAACGGCGCGCACTCCCCGAACGGCGTCAACGACGCCACAGCACAGCACAACGGCGCCGCGCATGATGGCCAGCCATCAACCTCAATAGACCTTGCTTATCGCAGCATAGCGAGCGGCAACGCAGGCAAAGACCTCATCGGCGCGTATCTGCAATTCCCTTACATCGCTTATGATGCAATTTCCGAATTGCACCGTCACCACTTCCCGAAAAATTCACCAGAAGGTTTGATAGTTGAAGTTGCCTGTCAGCACTTCATGGTAGCCACCGCGCCGGCATCAAAGAGCGATATTAAAAACGCCCTGGAATCGCTGGTGCGCGACGGTGGCGAAGATGCCCCTACCGCACTGCACGCGATTTTGCAGATCTCAGAAATCGAGGGCGGCATGATCGCCGGTGTCACGGCAGATAACGTGCGGACGTTCGGCCTGGCTCTGTCGGAGCACATCAAAAAAGATTCTGCCAAAATGTGGCGGCGCTTTAATTTCGTAAAGCTTGCCCAAGTGTTGACGCGGCCTGACCCTGAATTTTTGGTGGATCGGCTTTTGACAGTCGGCGGCACTTCCCTTTTAACGGCCAAACACAAGAATTTCAAAAGCTTCATTGCTCTTGATATTGGATTGAGTGTCGCCACCGGCAATCTCTGGCACGGCTACGAAGTTCAACAAGGCGCCGTGATTTATATTGCGGCGGAGGGTGCCAGCGGGCTAAAGAAACGCGCGGCGGCATGGCTGGCGCGTCACGATGAAATCGCGCCAGACGATTTTATCGTGCTCGATATTCCCTTGCAGATCCCCAACCCCGGCACACGGCGCGCATTTATCGAAGAGATAGCCGAACTCAAACCAGTGCTGATTATTCTCGATACGTTGGCGCGTTGTTCGGTTGGCCTGGACGAAAACAGTGCGGGCGATATCGGGCAATTTGCCGATGCCTTAGCTGAACTTGCCAGAGAGACCGGCGCGCACGTTATGGCCGTCCATCACAACAATAAGGGCGGCGAATATCGCGGATCGTCGGCAGTGCCGGCAGCCGTGGACACTCACCTGAGCATGGAGCGCAACGGAGAAAGTGTCACCTTAAAAACCGAAAAGCAAAAAGATTTTGAGGAATTGCACCCGTTGGTGTTTGAGTCGGAGTCGGTCACTATTCCCGATACGGGCGGCGAAAAACACTCACTTGTGTTCCGCCTGGTGGATACGCGCATCGGATCCAAAAACACGCTGAGTGAAATCGAGGAGAAAATTCTTGAGGAACTCACTGTCTTTGGTGAAGAGGGCGCCCCGTCCTCAAAATGGGAAAACGCCTGCAAACTTGCCGGCATTCCTGAGCGCACATTCTACCGGTCAAAGCCCCATTTGCTTTCATTAGGTGCCGTTCGCGGCCCAAAAACCCCCACCAGAGGCGCCCGTTATTTTGCGATTCTTGATTGGTGCCACTCACTGCCACTCACTGCCAAAGGTGATGAAATTCAGCCCCCGGAATCAGAGCCGGTTGGCAGTGACTTTCAATGCGAAGTCTCGGCCATCGCTGCCACTCACTGCCAAAGCCTAAATAGTCAAAATATCAAGCCTCATAAGGCTATAGATGATCACTGCCACTCACTGCCACTCACTGCCAAAGCCAATAGTGGCAGTGTCCCAAACCTTCACTGCCACTCACTGCCACCCCCTTTTAAGGGTGGCAGCGATGGCAGCGATGGCAGCAAGCCAGAGGTGACAGGATGAAAACCCCTTGCGGCAAAGTCACCAACGGCGTTTTTTGCGCAGCGCGAAATCTACGGCCTTTAGGGCCAAATGAGTTTGACGCCGGCGGGGCGTATCGCAGCGAAGAGGGCGAGCGCATCCGGGCGCAGATCGCGCGTAATTTAGCAGCCCAATCGCCAGATAGCGACGGGCTTCGCGCCGCGCCGGAACTGGCGGAAAGGCGGGCGGCATGAGAACGCACATCGAAGCCACTGCGCCCCGCGTGGAAGTCTTTGCAGAAACCTTTGAATCGTTTTGGTTCGAGAGTCTCACCCCATCCGGTGCGGTGCGCAAGGTGGAGTGCAGGTGTCAGGGTTTGGCCTTGCGCCACGGCGGCGCGCACATCAATTTCAGACATAGTTGGCGAGCTTGTTAAATCGATGCGCTTTTGACAGTGAATGAAAGTCAATGACAGCCACAGCCGAAAAAATGACAGCAAAACAAGAAAAAGCCGTTATTGCGCTTTTGACCGCGCCGCGCATCGAGGACGCTGCCAAAAGCGCGGGCGTGTCCGAATCCACTTTGCTTCGATGGCTCAAGCTTGACTCGTTCACTAATGCCTACAGGGATGCGCGCCGGGCCGTCGTCACGCAAGCTATAGCCCAAATTCAGGCCGCCGCCGGGGAGGCCGTCGAAACGCTGCTGAGCGTGGCTAACGATGCCACGGCCCCGGCTTCATCGCGCGTGAGTGCGGCGCGTGCCATCCTCGAAAACGCTTTTCGCGGGATTGAAATCGAAGATTTGGCCGCGCGTATCGATCAATTATCGGCGCGCGTAGACGAAATTTCAGAGGTGAAAAAATGAGATTAAATCGCAGCATCGAAACGCAGCTCGAAAAACTCGAAAAACAAGTGGCGCAGCGCATACCTGTTCAAGGCGTGGCAGTTTCGCCACTTGAGATCATCGCAGCGCAGCATGACTTGGCGAAGTGGCAACGTGACCAAAGCGGACTTGTGGCCGCCGACATCGGCAGCGCAGAGGAAAGCGCGGCGCTTTTGCGCGGCGTGCAAAACGAATCAGCGCGCCGCCTAATGATAACGCTTAAACAATCGTAACACGTTTAATCGTTATGGTTTGCGCACATGTTGGCTACCACGCAAAGCGCGGCAACCTGAGCAAATAAAAGTTGTGACGTGTTCGAGCGAAAAGCGTGTGAGGTTTAGCAAATCAAACCTCACACGCCGGGACGCCACCAGACCGCTAAAACATCAATTTCAGACATATTTACAGCACGGGAGACAAAACGATGCCGACAAAAACCGACAGCAACGGACGGCGCAGAGAGCATGAAAAGAGCGGTTTGCGGTAGGTTCAAATTCCGATTTAAATCGGAATTTGAAAAAACCTTAGCAGCATTCATGAAGCTCCAGGCCATGTGGTGGCTCATACCGAATTCGGCCTCAATCCACTTACCAAAATGCCCGTGTCCGGCGACTTCTTTGGCGTGAATCAGGCGATTGCCGATTTCGCGTGTTTCGTGGTCAACGGACGGCGCAGAGAGCATGAAAAGAGCGGTTTGCGGTAGGTTCAAATTCGCAATGTTTGCGAATTTGAACGCCTCAAAAACACGCATAAAATTAAGTGCCGTGCTATGGCTCATACCGAATTCGGCCTCAATCCACTTACCAAAAT
>MWWI01000092.1_pt1 | contig 19037 bp, 25 predicted proteins | sample 1047321 | NCBI WGS metagenome assembly MWWI01 (sample SAMN06349966, study PRJNA376086) | soil metagenome | isolation source: FI-1 sample Antarctic (ecotone) soil | place: Antarctica | reverse complement strand
TCTTCGGATTGATGGCACTCTTCGTGATCGTGCTTTTAGGGTTGCTCGTGCTCTTCGGATTGCGGCGGTTGTTCGGCGACTCGCCGAAGAAGTCCATCTGACCGCGCTCAATGGCGCGTTGGCGTTGCGAAGTGCCGCCGCTGCGGTAGTGTTTTGAAACTTCGACGTTGTGCGTCCCACTGCGCTGCAAGGGGTTGCTGCGCTTCTGCGCCTTGCGTCCGCGACCGAGCGCCGCCCGTGCGTCGCGCTGGATGCGCGCCGTTGATAGTCCTGCCGTTTCACCAACTTTGAGAACCGCCTTGTAGGTGCTCTCCTTGCCGGTGCGTGCGAGGTCGTCAAGTTTCTGTTTGTAAGTTGCTAGGCTCATCGCTTCTCCTTCCGGGTTCCATTGCACGCGACGCGGATGCTTCGTCTTCTTGTTGTGCGGGAACGGCTGATTGCGCGGGATTGGTCGCCCGCGATAATGGCGCTTGACTGTGTGCTCGCTCACTTCTACGGGCGTGAGCGGCGTATAACTAGCTGCGTTCTTGTTCTTCTTCATCGCTTCAGTACGATCAACAAAATCACGCCTGCGCCGAGTAACACCATTGGTGTAGATAACCCCAAACCCTGCCCGAACCCCTTACCGAACTCGCTGATAAGTCCGCCGCTACCGGCTCCGCCGCCGCTATCGGCTCCGCTGCCCGGACCCTGCTGCACATCAGGCACTTGCGACGGTGCGTTATAGTTGCTCGCTTGCTCTCTCCGAACTTTGATCTCGACGTGTGAACTCAACACGTGCATACCTGCTTCGCGAGCAACGTTGCCGACAATCAGCGCGACATCGTTTGTGCTCAGACTGATATTGCTAACCACTATCGCTTCGCCGTTCACCGCGTTCTCGGTGAGAGTTGCGCCGGTGTTGACAAACGCCACATCACGAAAGCCGCGTGTCGCAAGCAGCGATTTGAAGCGAGCCTGTGCAGTGGTTTGCAGGCTCGTCCCGTAGGGGAAAATTCTTGAGAGCGTGAGGTGAAATTTGATTACGTCGCCACTGATTACGTCGCCAACCGTGACGCGCCGTGCCGGTTGAGGCTGCTGTTGCTGCTGTCGCTGCCGTTGTTGATCGGCAAGCCTCTGTTGCGCGACGGTCTGTTGCTGGCGCTGGATCACCGGGCGATTAGGCGCGGGTCGTTGCTGCCCGGTCTGCACGTAATGCCCGATGTCAATTGCGCCGCTCTTGGCGTAGTAGTCGCTCATCACTAATTCACTTTCTGCCGGGAGGTTTCATGAACATCAACAAGAGCATCCCGCCGCCGACGAGCATCAACGTCGAGGTAGAAATTCCCAGACCTTGCGCCGTCGAATCGAGAAACGATCCGGCTCCGGCTCCGGCATTGCCAAGCGCACCTGAAGCCTGTCCTCCGGGTATAACGCCACCGCCGCCACCAGTAGCGGCGACCGGAGCGTAGGCGTTTTGAACTTGAGCCGCGCTGTTCTGTGCCCTCGCTTGAAAGATGTTTCCGACCAGCCCAATTCCCTGATTGACGGTGCCTAAGATCGCATCGCGTGTGCTGTTGCCGCGCGGCACCATCACGTAGTTACCGCCGGTGTTGACGTTGCCTGTGACCTGTGGTTGCAGCGGGCGTGGCGGCGGCGGCAGCGGAGCGGCGGCGTAGATCGGCATGGGCGGAGTGTACGTGCTTTGGAGCGCCGGAAGTTTCGGCGGCAAAGACACCGGCTTCGGACGCGCCACCGGGTAATTTCTGGCGTAATCCTGATAGTCTCCGTCTAGCGCCAGATGCATCGTTCTATTGAAAAAAGTTGACATAGTTTCTCCTTCACTTACCTACTCATCATTAACAACACCACTGCTCCCGCACCGACGAGCAGCAACGGCGAAACAGGGAAGCCTCCTCCGTCCGCCGAACTCGACGTATTCGTATTGCCGCCGCGTGCGCCGGTGATCGCCGCAAGCAGACGCTCTTCTTTCGCTGCCTCTTCAGCCTTGCGTTGTTCTTCAGCCGCTTGCGCCGCCGCTTGCGCCGCCGCTTGCGCCTCATCCTGCTGCCTCCAAAACGTTTCTAGTTGCGCGAGTTCGCCGCGCTCTTGGCTGTCTAATGTTTTCGTTTTGGATTTGTTCTGCAAGTAGTTCATGCGCTCGCGTGTCCCCGAATTCTTGCCGTTCTGACTGCCGCCCGGTTGTGACAGCAAGTTAGCGCCGATAGAACCGCCTGCGCCGATCAACGCCAACGAAGCGCCTCCCGTAAATGGCGCGGCGATTGTTCCGGCAAGCGGCAGAGCGGCACTGCCGACGCGCCTGAAAAAAGAGCCGACTCCGGCGAGGTTTGACGGATCGTTTGGATCACCCTTATCGAAAATCGGATAGGTGGCGCGCAGTTCGCCCTTGTCTTGCCAACCGGAAGGTTTGTTCTGCGGCGTGGGATCGAGCGGCAGCCACCGTTTTTTGAGCAGCACGTCGAGATAGACGTGTTGGAACGCGGGCAGCCGGTACGAGAGGACGACGAATCTTGATTTGTAGCCAAGACAAGCGAGCAGTGAAGCGAGCAGCACAACCTTGTCTCCACAGTCGCCGAAACCCTTTGTGATCGTGCGGCGCGAATCAGCAATCTTCTCGAAAGTCAGAGGGTCTTTCCGGTAAACAATTTGATCGCGCGCGTAGGCGAAAAGCGTTTCGATGATGAGCCGGTCATCGTGCCCCGGCACACGCTCGACGATCCCCGCCGCCCAATCGCGCAACCCCAGATCGCCCGGAGCAGCCAGCACCATCCCCTTCATCAACGCGAGCGTTTGCAGATTGCCGTCGCGACCGTGGCGCAATGGCACGGTGTAAGGCTTCGCAACAATCACTTGAATCTTCTGGTGCATAGAGGTTGGCGGGGGAAGGGCGACCGGCTGATACGGCTCCCCAGTGCGCGTAATCTGCACAAGGTTCATGGCTCGCCCGCTTCACAATCGCCCGCAAAGAACTTTAACAACAGAATCGAGTGAAAAACCGTGCGCCCGTAGATAGTGATTGCACCTTGATAGCACTTCCTTTCGGCGACTACTCCGCACGCTCACGCGGTGTTGTAGAGTTGAATTCAGAAAATTCACGGTGATTTTCCGGCGCGAGTCGGTGGAAGGAAGGGCTGCTTTGGTCGTTAAGAGTAAGCCGGTCGAGGCGGAAGTGTTGCCGCCCGAAGAGGAAGGTCAAGAGGTCGAGCAGGGAGGCAGCGAGCGTGCGAAACAGGTGCGCGTCCGCACGCGCGTCGTCAAAGAGTTTGTCGCTGAAGAGCCGACTCCCGCGAGCGGTCCGGTTGCGGCTGCCGAGAAACAAGTCGTGCCGTCGGCACCCGAAGCTGATCCGATTGAACCGGACGAGTTCTTCGGCGATGAGGAAGTCGAGGTTGACCCACTCGCCCGCGTGCTTTCGAGCTTCGCCGATACCGGCAACATTCAGATTCGCGCAATACGGCTGCCCGATCCGCCGCACATGCGCGGTCGCTTCGCTCTTCCCTGCACAGAGCGCACGCAGTGCGGCACGATCTTCATTAGCGACCCTGATTCTTACATCAACGAAATCCGGGATAATTTTGGTGGTGGTCGCTATCTGCTACAGGTGATCCATCTGGGGAAAGTTCGCGGCAACTCGACACAGACCATCGCCGATCCTCCGGCGGCACGGCAGCAGGCGACGAGCGCGCACGCGGCGGCTCCCACAGCGCCGGTTGCCGCTTCGCAGACGGATGCGATGCAACTCTTAATCACGCAAGCGAAGATGGTTCGTGAACTGAAAAAGGCGCTGGTCGGCGACGAACCGGCGCAGCCACCGGCGACGACACCGGCAGCGGCTCTCAACCCTCAACCGCAAGATGAGAATTTAATGCTCGCAAAACTTCTGCTCGACGACGACGGAGTGAAGAAGAAAGCTCTGGGCGGACTCTTCAAATTCATCGGCGGCGGCGACGTGAGCGCAACTGATGACGCCATCCCGTGGTACGGCAAAGCTCTTATTTCCCTCGCAGAGAATCCGGCGTATGCGCCCATCGTCGCGCCCTTGCTCGCTGGCTTTCTGTCCAAGATGACAGAGAAGATTCCTATGACGCCGCAAGGCGTTGAGCACACCGTAGCGCAGAACGCGCCCAATCCTGAACAGCCCGGAGTTGCTGTGTACACCGGTGCAGAAACGATGGCAGAGAAGATTCCTATGATGCCGCAAGGCGTTGAGCACGCAGACGTTGAAGCAGCAGACGAGCGCCCGCAGTTCGCCGTTTTAGACATAGTTGTGCAGCACCTCCGGGAGAATTCGCCGATCCACCCGGAAGCTAATTGGATCAAATTTATTGAATCGCAGTACCCGGAAGAGATCGCCAACGCCAAGCTGATGTTGGCGACTCTTCCGGCTAATGTCATCGCCATGACCCTGAGCGGCATGGATGACGATTACGCGGCGGCTCTACGCCTGCCGCACGCTTTGGCTTGGATAGAATCTCTACAATTGCACCTCAAAGGAGAACAGAAAAAATGAACACGTTCGAGATTTACCTGCAACTCGCCATCAGCGTGCTGCAAGCCTTGCTCTTCAACCCGCGCTTCCGTGAAAAATACTTCGAGAAGCTGCGCAAGCCATTGATCGTTGTGCGCAACACCGTCAACCAGCTTATGCCCTACACGTCCGAGGAGTTGGACGAGTATTCAGCAATGGTGATTCGCACTGAGGCGGCGTCAGCGCTCAATGCACCTTTGACTACACGTTGAGCGACGTTGAGCGAAACGCATCGCCTATGACATGATGCGCCAACCCGTGTTGGCGCGTCGTGTCATAGGTTTAAGTTCCGTGTTTTTAATTATGCGCTTCACTCTACTTACCCGACTGACTATTGCTATTGTGCGGCGGTCAAAGACGGCGCGGCGTTGGATCGAAGAGTACCGAGATGCGCCGGACACTCCCACGGCTAAACGGCTTGCCGTACAAGTGTTCCTTGACCATGTTGACGGCATTGGCGAATTATTTTCGAGCTATGGCTATAGAGAGAAGCATAAGTAGGTAACTGATGATTCTCGGCACCGTCTATTCAGTGAACCAAGTTCCGATCCGATTGACGGAGGAGCGGTGGGAGCACATCAACGACTCGCACCCTGAAGAGTTCGATTATAACGATCACGACGAAATTCTTGATGCCGTCGAGATTCCGACGTATATTCTACAAGGCAAGCGCGGCACGCTCATCGCCGTCGAGCCGAAGGGAAAGCAGAGTTTTCTTTATGTGGTGTATCGTGAGGTGAGCGCGAGTGATGGTTTCATCATCACCGCTTTTCATCAGTCCTCTCTCGACCGGGATAAGATCGTATGGCGAGCAGACGAGCAGTAAACACGGAGACGGAGTTGCTGGAGTTAGCGGCAGAGCGCGTCGCCTTGCCGGAAGGTATCGTGCGGCTCGACTATCAGCCGGACGCCGATCTGCTCTACATCACCTTCAAAGATGCGCCGCGTCCCACTCGGACGGAAAGCGATCTTGATGCCGACGTAATCTACAACTACGAAGGCACCCAACTCGTCAGCGTCGAAATCCTCGACATCTACGGCGTCTTCACCGACGCCACCCGCCCTGCCGCATAAAACATTTACAATCAGCTTATATGCGACAAGCCGCGCCGTGTAGAGTTGGCGCGGCTTGTCGTTTGCATTCTGCTGGGAATAATCACTGCAACGTAATATCAGTTCTCACGACCTTGTTACTAAAGGAAGAGAATTGATTGTCGAAGATCAAGAAGTAAGTCCCTTTACCTAAAGTCACGTCAATACTCCCTACCGTCTTTCTTCCCGAATTGTAGTAGGTTTGTGTGCCGTGACCGTTTGAGTAGTTTTCCAATCCATCACGATCAAGCAAGAAAACGGCAATGTCATTTCTTCTACCCCCTTCAGCGCGAAAGCGCCCGGCGACCCTCACCGATGTTGCCACATCAATTTGGAAGAAGTGTAACTGACTTGCAGGAACGGTAAACGGTTCGGGCGCTAACGGTGTGACGACGCCTTGACCGAAAGCAGTTGCGCCGGAGCTGGCAAAGACGATCAACAGTGCGAGCGCAACGACGCGGCGAGCGGGGGATCTGCGTAGCATAAAATCTCCTATTTCTTTCGAGTGGTGTATTGGCTCAGAATCGAGCTAGGAACGTTCGTACCCTCACGGATACCTTTCAACAATAAAAGACGATTGCAGCCCGCTTTCCGGCTCAGGAACAGCTTATTTTCGACGTGGCGCGGTACGCACGTTGCCCTTCCCCATTACTAACCCACCTCAATTTGCTCACACGACAAGTTAAGTCCTGCCCTTCAACCAAAAATAGTGTGGAGAGTTCCTTCACGCGAAGCGTGTCCGATCATCTGCTTTTCTCTTCGTGTCCGATAAGGTTTTCCACAGATTTACCTCTCAAGAAACGCTTCTATTCAATAATTATTATTTATGTATTAAGGACAACGCTAGTGTCGCATGTCGAAAAACGACATGCGAGAAGTTCTCGCATGTCGTTTTTCGACATGCGAGAAACGTTATCCACAGCTTTTGCACAAGGGTGGGGCAGACCTTAAAGCATTTTCTTCTTGGCAGGGCGTTGCAAGTGTGAAACACTTTGGAAAACGAAAACGCCGGACCGTGTATGAGACGTTCCGGCGTTCATCACTCGACAACTATGCTACAGGAGCGTCGAGTGTGTTAGACTCCCCTCGTTCGGAGGCGGTGCTAGGTACACCGCTTTCGTCACGGACACACGTTTGCGCGCGTGCCGTGCCGCCGACGAGGGTTAGCCCACGCGGGCGATTAAAGATTACCACGCAAGGGATAATCTTTATAAACCCCATCAGCTTCTAACACTGCACGCGCTCCGTGTCCGCTTCTTTACAAGCGGTAATCCGGCTGATCCCGGTGATGGAGCAGAGGCGTGCGAATCCCAAACAGCACTAATTCGACTCGTTTTCCAATAGCAAAAGCGCCGCAAGAAGTGTATCTTGGCGGCGCTTTCACATTTTTATCAAAAGCTCTATGCCTTCGACGGGTGACACCTCGAAGCATAGAGCCTTAAGCGCATCGTGTCAACGGTGTGCGGAAGGCTTTTTTAATGCCCGAAACCCCTCAAAAGAAAAAGATCAAACGCGCACCGTTCCGCCGCGTCTCTAAACTCTTCCTGTGCCGGTTCTGGTTGCGGAAAGATCACCCTGATTATTTAGTCGGTCGCAACTCCCTTCTCTTCGACGACAACGATCTGATTTTCGTCAAGAGCTATGAACATCTCCACGACTACTACATTAAGCAACTGGACGGGCAGAAGCCGCTCATCAAGCACGCCGAGGGGATGATGTACAACGACCTGTTACTGCACCTGAAGCGCGGGCATCAATTCACGCTCAAAGAGTACGCAAAGGATTACGACGTTATAGCCCACACAGTGCTCGGATGGATAGATAGTTTAGAGAACGTCAACCTACTCCACCGCGAGCGGAGCCGTGACGGGTCGGAGCATACGACGATCTACGTGCCGCATACGCCGCTCTCCCTCCACGAGTTGCGAGCGCAGCACTACACGCTGCTTGAGCGCCAAGCTAACAAGTACATCCAGACGCGCCGCCGCGTCGCCGGTCGCAACAAACGCGATTGGATGCCACAGGCGTTTTCGTGGAAACGGCTGTTGAAGGCATTTGAAAACAGCACGCGCCGGGCAGAGACCTTCGAGAACATCGTCGGCGACATCGTTCACCGCAACATCACCGACAAGTATTACAGCCGTGGTCACTTCCTCGCCGACGTGATCGAGCGATGCGGTAAGCAGAAGCTCAATATAAATGAAGAGCATCACAAGATCGCGCTAGAGATCAAGGACTACATTCAAAGGATTATCTGACGCAATGGAGAGATTGGAAGGGATGACATGACGTGCCATACCGGTATGGCGCGTCGTGTCACACTTATGATAAAAGCTCTGCTTATGACTAAAACAGAAGCAGCCAACGCGCTAGGCGTGAGCGTGCGCACGCTCCAACGGATGACCGGGCGCGGAGAGATTGCCGTCGCCTATACGAGAGGCAAGAAGGGCGATGAGGCGTCTTACGACGAAGCCGAGGTTGAGCGAGTGAGAGACGCTTTGCGAACTAAAACCTACGTCAGCCGCGCCAACACTGAACCCTCTTCCCTACCCGCGACACGGCGCGACACGGAAGAGGCGCAGCTTGTCCACAGCCTGATAGAACGCCTTGCCCTGTTGCCCGCCGGAGCAATCGCCTCACCAGCCGCGCCGGTACACACAATCAGCCTCGGCGACAAGCTCACGCTCACGCTCGCCGAAGCATCCGCGCTCGCCGGACTGTCACGCCGCTACCTGCTTGATGCCATCAAAGCCAAGCAGTTGAAAGCGGCAAAGCGCGGCAGAGGTTGGAATATAAAAAAAAGTGACCTTGATAAGTACATAAGGTCGCTGTAATTCACTCCGGAGGAACTCGGATGAGCAACATTAAAAGATTCTCTTCGACGAAAGATCGTCTCCTTGCATATCGGGCGATTGATCCCGTGACCAATTGTTGGAATTGGACTAGGGCAAAGCTAAAGAAGGGCTATGGGAAAACGAAGGTTGGCGGGAGAAACGGACGATGGATGCTTGTACATCGGCTATCGGCTGTTGAGTTTCTAAACTTCGATCCTGATAGCAGGCTATTGGTATTGCATCGTTGCGACAATCCATCTTGCTTCAACCCAGAACATCTATTTATTGGGTCGCAGCAGGACAACATTCATGATTGTGTAGATAAAGGACGAAGCAATAAACCTCACGGCATCGCTCACCATCACGCAAAGCTAGTCGAATCTCAAATTAAAGAGATGCGCATTCTTGCTTCTCAAGGACAGTCTTATGCCGAGATCGGAAGACTTTACCGAGTTACGCCCAGCTACGCACGTTCAATCGTTAAGTACGAACGATGGAAGCATCTTGATTAAATTCAAGCGCGCGGATTTAGACAGCTACATCCACAAATTGAAGTGAGGTTTTATGCGCACTAGGACGAGTACGAGTACGGTTGAACAAGAGGTTGTGACCATGCCGATTGACGGCACGGTGGCGATGATTCTCCGCGTGCCGGAGACACAGAAGAACGCGCTTATCGAGTGCGCGCGGGATCGAGGCAAGACACTGAACGCTCTCGGTCGCCATGTTTTCTATCTTTTCTTACGCGACCCGGAGGCATTCGAGGCAGTGCTGTACATGAATCGTCAGGATCATAACCGCCGTCGCACCGATCCTAAGTAGCGAGAGGTGAAGCAATGGGAAGTAGTGCCCTCCAAATGTACGAAGTTAGGTTGTTTGTGGACGTGCATGGTTCGCATCCGACGATGCAGCGCATCATTGTTTTAACCCCGCATAGTCAGACTCCCGATTACCTCCGGGAGATGTGCTTAGAGGCAATTATTGACGTGATTCAGCGGACGGCAGAGGAGGCTCATCGAATCGCTAGTGGAGTGTCCACGCTCCGCGACCGGGCTACAGCGGACAGGGGAGGGTCTAATGCAGATGCTCCTTGATTTTGGGTTGCTGGCAATAGGCATCTTCATCGGCTGTTTTATAGGACTAAGCATCACTGCCCTGCGCCGCCGCCGTCGCAAGTACCGGCGCTCGCCGAGCGCGAGTTGGTTGTCGCAAGGCTATCGGGAGGATCGTAGATGAGCGTGGTGCTACTTAACTGCCAATGCAGTGTGTGCGGCGTGATGCATGAATGCCCGGATCATAGGAAGGAAATAAACATGATTATTCACGTAGAAGTGATCTATTCATTCGACGGGCTGCGTCCCTCACAAGCCGTTGAGACTTTAGAGTTTGCTAATCCACCAAGTGAAGCAGCGTTTTTACTGTTTGCCCTCAACGCGCTTGAAGATGTGCAGCTCAAACAACTTCGTAAAATCTCAGCTTGTCAGATGAACGTAAAGAGCGACGACGAGGCGCTTGCGTGGATCATCCCGAACAATGGCAAATACTTTTTCGGCGCTGCGGAGTTTCGCGGGACGGTGAAATGATGGCTATTCGGATTGTGCAATATCTGTGTCCTGATCGGCATTGCATCCTTGCTGCTGCCTATGATGATCGGCTCAACAACGGCGATGAAGTGCAAAAGCAGATGCAAGAGTTTATGAATCAAAATGTCTTTAACAAACTCTGTGCGATCTGCGCGAGCGATAAGCTGAGATTTGAAGATGCGCCGACGAAGTTTGCCACGATGGATGAAGCTAAACCGGTGCTTGATGAGCTTGAGCGGCTCAATATGAAGACGCGCGTGCAGCTCTCAATTCTGCGCAGTGCCGCAAGTCTAAATTAGTGAGAGATTGATGTTTTTGCAGTCATCTCATTCGGCATCGAGGAGCTGGCATGATCTGCCCGATCTGGACTGACGAAAAGGGAAATGAATTTATCTTGCAGGGCGATTATGCCGCCACTGAAGATGAGGCTTTGAAGAACGCTATTAAAGGCAAGGAACTCGCTAAGGAGATATTCGGGTTCACCTTCACCGGCAGGTTTCACCGCCTAGACGATCATCTCAAATATGCAATCGTACAGAGATTCGGGATAGAGATGGCTGTCATCAAAGGTGAACTTTTGAGAACTATCGAGCGGGCGAGCAAGGCGAAGAACAACTAATGAACGACGATCACATCACAACAATCATTGAGGTCATAAGTATATTCGGAGTAACTCAACAACAGATTTCTTGGATCATAAGAAAAGGCTGGAAACACCTCGAAATATCGTAATGACTGTTATCCGACTCCCTTTGTTTCGTATTCATCACGGCGACCTTTGACAGAGAAGGGAAGCACAAGATGTTGCGGTCAACTTTTATGATTCCTATGATGCCGTAAGGCGTTAAGCAACAATTCGAGCCGATCTTGTCGAAACTCTAAAGGACACAATATCTTGTGTTATTGGAAGATTCCGATGATGCCGTAAGGCGTTGAGCAAAAACAAGAGACTCAGCAGACTGAACTAACAAGCCTTGTGCGGATTCTGATGATGCCGTAAGGCGTTGAGCACAAAAGCTAATACTTCGTGAATGGGCTGGGTTCCTCGATGTGAAGATTCCTATGACGCCGTGAGGCGTTGAGCACAAAAGCTAATACTTCGTGAACGGGCTAGGTTCCTCGATGACGCCTTGCGTCGGGGTTTGCAACTTCACCTCCGCATCGAGCGCCGAATCAGCGCCGATTCTGCCGTTGCTGATCTGCGAAATAAGTTCACGGTAGTAAGCCCGCTGCTCCAAGCGCATCTGATCTTGGCGGTCGAGCAGGTCACGGCGCTCGCTGCGCATAATCTCTGCGACCTCCACGGAGCTTTTCCTGCTCTCCCGGTGCCAGCGGAGACCCCGATCAAACAGACCAAGCAGCAGAGTTACGCCGACGCTCCCGGCACCGGCGACGGCGACCGGATTACTCCAGTCGCCGACTTCTGCCGTCACCCCACCGGCAGCCGTGCCCGCGCCGAGCGGATAGAGATAACTCCAAGAAGCCCTCACCGCCTCCGTGAGTTTCACCCCTATACCCTGCAAAAAAGAATTATAAGACATTCGATCTACCTGCTTGCCAGAATTAACAGCAATCCAAACACGCACGTTGTCGCGAGGGCGGTTTTCACCGTGAGGCTATTGAGGCTTCCCGCGTCGCCGTTGATCCCCAGTAATAACGCTTCGTTCGGATCAACGTAACTGCCGGCGATCTTCACGCCGAAGTGGACGTGCGAGCCGGTCGCCAACCCGGTGCGCCCTGCCAGCGCGATCCGCTGTCCGCGCTCGACGCGCTCACCGGCGCTGACGAGTAGCTGCGAATTGTGGAAATAGACGGTCTCGATCTGATGAGCGTGCTCGATTGCGACGGCACGCCCGGCGTCGCCGCGCTCACCGGCGACCGTCACTACACCCGGAGCGGCGGCGAGCACGGGCGTCCCCTGCGGCACTGCGTAGTCAATTCCGTAATGGAAGCGACGCCCGCCCGTCACAGGATGAGTCCTCCATCCATAGCCAGAGGAGACCGGCGCATCAACAGGCTTGGAAAGGAGCACAGCAGGCATTAGCTTTTGAGAAGCAACAACAGGATTGCGACGGCTACGATGATGACCGCAGATGAATCCTTTACATGGGAGAGCGGCGGCGCTCCGGCGATGATTGTGTTAGCCGCGCCGCCGATCCGGGCGAGGGAAGCGTTAAAAGCATTCGTCATGTAGGCAATGCTTCGCTCACCTTGCCCGTAACCGGCTCCGGGGAATGACGCCCACTCTTTCCGCGCAGCACTAAGAGCCGCGCGGAAATCTTTCCTGAGAAGAGGCGTGAGGGCACCACGCCGACGCAGCAACTCGACGGCGGCAATATCTTGTGAACGCTCTCCGAAGTTCGGAAGACCTAACGACGTTTGCAGACCGTTCCACGTCCGCCAAAGGAACTGATAGCGACCGGCAGCGGTGCTATAAAGACCATTGCCAAGATTAACAACACGGCGCGGGTGCTGTGACAGATCAGCGATGCGAGCACCACCTACCATCGTGCGGTAACTGTATTTTGTCGTTCCCTCCGCAGCGGAAATCATATCGAGGAAGGCGCGCACGTGTGGCACCTTCAGAACTTCTTCATGCAACTTACCCACTTCAACACCTCCTATCGCTGCTGATCAGCTCGTTTAATTGTGCGGACGCGCACCCGCTGCGTGGGCAGCGTGTCGCCAAGTTCGCGCGCGTGTATCCGGTGCCCGCGCGTGCCGAGAAGCTCAGTCACGACTCGATCCTCGAATTTATCGGGCGCTGGCTCGTCCGCCTCTGCTGTTTCAGTCGCAAGCGTAGTCGTGCGCGCGGTCAAATCCGCCGACGCTTCTGACTTCGGCTGCTCAGGCACGAGCCGCCCACGCGCATCAACGTTATTAACAGTTTTGATGAAGGCGTCTGCGCGTTCGCCGACGATCAAAAAGCTCACCGTGTCCGACATGGCAGATTGAGCCGTGATCGTCAGTTCCCCGCCTACGACGTTGCAGATCACCGGAGTGAAGCCCGTCTTATTCGTCGCGTAGCAATCAACTTCTTGATTCAAGAGCACGAACGTGCCCGGCGACATCCGCGACACCTCATCAATCGAAACCGAGGCGGTTGTCGAGTTGGCAAACTGCACTCGCCCTTTGTACATCGTCCCGTAAAACGGAGCTTCAACGAAGCCGTGATAAAGGTTTGTAGTAGTGGCAAGTTCCGGCTTCGGATGGTCAATCAAGAACGTGCCCGAACCTTTTGACAGCGAACCCGTAACGTTCAGGTTATTTGTGAAGTTACCGTTACCGGAGGCGCCGTTAATGGTGAATCGCTCGGTGAATACGCTGTCGCGTGCCGGAGCGACCACAAAGTTGCCGTAAACGACCGCGCCATCATAAGCACTCTTATAGCCGAACTTCCCGTATTGCCGTTCGATAGGATTAGCGTCGTTACCGCGCGCTTCGATCACAGCAAAATTATCGACTGTAAGTTGCGAGGTGCTTCTGATCGTCAGCATCGGTGTAGCCGCGCCAACCGTGCCCGCCGTTCCTGCCGGTAGATTTATCTGCAAATTCCCGCTCATGACATCGCCGGTTTTGCTGACGGCACCCAAATTAACAACCGCTCCCGCCGCCGTTGCCGCGCCGGTGCCGCCTTGTGCGATGGTCAGCGCAGTAGTAACGCCTTGAAGCGCACCACCAACAAATAAGTTCCCATCAACAGTCACGTCCGCAGTCGCGTTGCGCGTCGGAGCGGCGAGGGCGCTTGTCGCCTGTCCCGTGTCAGTCAACGTCGTGACAGTCACAGTAGCCAGCAGCGTTGACGTGTTGTTTTTCAGCACGTCATAACTGACAGCACCCGGAACAGCCGCCCACGTGATCGTGTTGTTCGGCGTCGCCGCGCCGTTGGTAATTGTTTGCACCGGCGAGACCAACGTGCGATTCCCCGCTCCGTCACGCGCGACAATGTAGTAAGAGTAAGTGGTTGTGCCGGTGGCGTTCGGCGTGACTGTAGGTTGCGCCGGAGTTGCCAGAGCTTGCACGCGCGCACCGCTGCCGAGTGAATGTATGCCGAAAGTTGGAGTAGTATTTACGCCGAAGCCAACCACGTTCAGCCGCGCACGCTCGATGCCGCCGGTCGCCATGCCGAGCGCATTGTCAGCCGGACGGAACAACCCCGTGTCTGTGTCGGCGCCGAACCGATAACCGGGCGTCGCCGCAGTGCCGTCCGATGCTTGGAAATCGCCGGAGAGCGTGCCCGTCGCGCTGATCGTGATGTTCGTATCCGTGTTGCTGATCGAGACGTTAGAACCAGCCGTAAGAGTTTTGTACACTAACCCGGTCGCCGCGCCATTCACACCTAACAATTGATTTGACGAACCAGACGAACTTAGTCCCGTGCCGCCGTTGTTCACCGGCAGAGTGCCGGTGATGCCGCCCGCCGTGCCGCTGCCAAGTTCGATTCCTGACCACGCAGGCACACCCGCAAAGGTGCTGTCGCCCGTCATCGAGAGGTAACGCCGCGTCGAGAGCGTATTCCCCGGCAACCGTGCGAGCAGACCAGTACCGTCGGCGTAGAGAAGATTGCCGAAGGTATAGCTCGACAAACCTGTTCCGCCGCGTGCGATAGAGAAAACTCCACTGCCGATCTTCGCCACGTCGAGAGACGGAATATCAGCCGGAACCAGAAGTCGAAAAGCAGGCACTGCGTTTGCGCCGCTCGCCGCTCCGCCGAAGAAGGTGTTAGCAGGCTGTGCGACGAGTCCCGCTGTCAACGTTCCGCTCGTCGTCACCGGCGAGCCGGTGACGCTGAAGATCGTCGGCATTGCCAGCCCGACGCTCGATACCGTGCCCGGTCCCGATCCGGGATTTGAGAGCAGCACATAAGAGCCGCCGTTAGTGCTCATGCGGAGCACGCCGTTGACCGGATCGTAGTAGATACGCGCGGTGTTCGGCAGCGAAGGGGGAGGTGTGGTGGTGCTGGGAAAGATTGTCAGCCCGGCGTTTGTGCGCGGGCGTATCTGCACATCTCCGGTGCCGTCAATCAGCACGCGACCATCGCCGCGCTGAATACGATCCACCGGCGAGTTTTGCGCCGTCGCCGTCTGCGCCAAGACCAACAGCAGCCCGCCAACGACAATCGAATAATAATAATTAAAAAAGAGATTGTGAATTTTCATCCTGCCCTCATGCTTGCCTGCCACGCTACCGTGCAGTCGCCCGAATCCGTCCTCACGTAAAGATCGTTCACGTCCGTGACGGGTATCCAATCGGAGAATTGACCGGAGACGATCTCGAAGGTCTGCTGCGTCGAGTCGCCATAGAAAATGCTCTTGCCGTTCGGCGTGCCGTCCGCGTTTGTGAAGCGGTTCTGTATCTTCACGAAGAGACACTTGCACTCGCCGAGGCGCTGCGCCACTGCTCCCGCGTCTATCGAGCCGAAGACCGGGCGGAACTCTTGTGCGTTCATCGAAGTACCTCCGCTACGGCGTTTGACAGATGAAAGTAATATCTTTGTCTGCGGCTTCGACGTTGCCGTTAATTCCGTTCGTGAAGTTGCCGCGTAACACAGAGTTCGTGGGAAGGTAGAAGGGCTTAGGGAAGAACGAAAACGGTTGCTTACGAGTGTTCGAGCGCGACGCAATCGCCCACACCGGAACCTTTGACGGCGACCAGATATTGCCTGACGAATCCGTGAGACTCATCAAGCAGTTCTCTAGCGGCGTAGTCGCGCCGAGTACCAATAGCGGAACATCCTGTTCTTGCGTCGTGCGGTTCTCAATGCTCGCACCGTCAACGTTCTTGCCGGGTTCGGTGCCGAAGGGCACTGTCATCTTCAGAAACACGGTGCGCGGGTTGCGGTTGCCGTTGATCTCAGCAAGTGCATCCCTATCGTTCTCAGAATCAATCCGCGCGTCTCGCTCACTCTGCGCCAGAACGCGCAACGCGATGAAATTGTAGTAACCGATTGTTGTGACGCCGGTGACATTCTGAAAATCAACTGCAAGTTTGTTGCGCGCAGCGAGCACAAACGGAGCAGGGAAAAAGAGCGGCGAATTCATGCCTACCGATGAGGGATCGGCACCGGCAGTGGCGAGCGCGTCAACAGGTTCAGTTGACCACGGTTTCTGTTCGCCGACGGCGCTAAGGCGAATCCTACTCTCCGGCACGTTAGTGATCGCTCCCAAAATCAGAAGGGGATAGTCAACCGCTTCGGTGTAAGAAGTTTTGATCTTGCCCGCGATGCCATCGAGCGCGACGGTGACGGGCAGCCAATAGGGTTTGACCGCTTTGGATTTTGCGAAGCGCGTGAGGCGCGATTTTTGCAGCGTGTCGAAGGTTTGCTTCGAGCCTTGCGGGTCACGTAGCAGCGCGATGTAATGATTCAAAAGAAGATCGTTCATGATTACCCTTTCGTCTGGTAACTGGTAAAGAGAAAACGCCTTTCATCTACGCTTCGCTTCACTGCTTTATGATTGGATTAACCGACCGGCGAGAGCCTGATTCCTGACAGGTAAATTCTCACGCCCACACTTTGCGGAACCAGCATCGCACGCAAGAAGTCGAGGTCAACGCTGAAGTGCTGACCGGGTTTGAGAATCACGATCTGCTTCAACAGACGAGCGCGCCCGTTGCCAAGCTGCGTAAAGCCTTCCTGCGCGTCCGCGCCATACGCACCCGAAAAGGAGTACTCGCACGGAAACTTGGTCAGAATCCCTTCAGCTTTCACGTCGTCGCCGACGCGGAATTGCAAGAAGGTATTATCTGCCAAACCGATCACCGTATTGCTGCTGGCAACCGTGTCCGTCGCCGGTGCCGCCGCCGAAAGGTCGGTAGGCTCACCCTGCGCGATGGCGGCGAAGTCACGGCTAGTGGCGACAACCTGCGCCTGAATGCTCTCGACGATCATGATGTTGCCGTACTCCATCTTGTTCGCCTCGACCATGTTTGTGTCACCACGGTCTTTGACAATCGCGGTGCCGCTCGCCGTCTTCGCGTCTGAATCACGCGGCGCAGTGAACAACGCGCGCACACCCTTTGCCACAGTCGTTGCCGGCTCGATGCGCAAAGTATCGTAGCGGTCGTGATCCACTGCGCCCTTGATCCGCCCTTGAAATTTCTTCGCGTAATCCGAGAAGGGCATTTCATCGAGCGTCTCGATGTTGAACGACTCGAAGAGTCCGTTCGGTTTTCTGATTCTGACGTTGCTCATTTTTTTATCTCCTAATGGGCATGGCTACCCGGTTTGATAGTTGGTGCCGTGCAGCGCTCACACGCTGCGCTTCCTGACGGCTGGCTCTAGCCGTAGTAGTAGGACGTACCGTAGAGCGGCGATTCCTTCGGGATATTGACGAGTCCGCTCAGGTTGTCGTCTTCGTCTGGAATCATGTACGGCGTCCCGTCGTCGTCGTACTCGACGATGCCCGATAGTTTCGATCCCTCAACCACCGGCGCAGTCGCGCCTGCTCCGATTGCCGCGCGCGGAGCGGCGACGACCGGCGAATACTGCATGATCCGCTGCTGAAGATTAGGCATGAAGATATTCACCGCTTCACCGGCGACGACGGCGAACCCGCCGATTCGGACGATTGAGCCGTTCGCTTCGCCCATCACCCGTGTTGCGCCTGCGCCGATGCCGTAAGCGAGAGCCGCGCGCAGCACAAGCGCCATCACCGGCGAGTTGAACTGGATCGGTAGAAACTGCGAAGCCGTGTTGACGGCGAATGCGCCGACGCCGCCGAGCGCGAGTTGGCGAATGATGACGCCGATGCCAGCCTTCGACGGCGGATTGCGGCGCCGACGACGACGGGTTGTGTGTGACGACGGATTTTTTGTTGCCGTTGTCGGGTTCGTGCGCTTGCGATTGCGCCCTCTGTTTTTGCTACTTCTGCTACTTGTGTTTCTCACTGACTTTGTACCTCCGTTGACGAGTTTGAGCGTCGCACCACTAGGGTTGAAGACCGTCGTAAGGCGTCCGCCGTTTTTTTTCACTGCTGACATGATTTAAGTACCTCCACTGAAGAGATTGAATGTGTGTTATGGTGGTGTGAAAATTCCTATGACGCCGTGAGGCGTTGAGCACCTGCCCTTCGGCGGATTACTGCGCCGATGATGCCGACGTGAAGATTCCCATGACGCCGTGAGGCGTTGAGCACAGCACAGCACAGGCGCTTAGTTCACGATCCCCCTCGCCTCGATCTCATACGAGCCACCCTGAAGTAATGGGAACCCATCCCCGTCTATGAGCAGCACGGGACGCTCCCCATTTTCCTCGCCCATCTGGTGATAGAACTCGAAAGTTTCACCGTCGCCGATGTGGTCTTTTGCCGTCACATAACCGACCACCGCAACTTCGTCAATCATCAAGCGCTCCTCTGGAGACCGGAGACCATCCGGCTCCTCGAACTGAGCGCCCGAAATAAAAAGTTCTTTACCTTCGCTCATGTTCAGCGAGGCAACCTCCGGGTCGAAGTCAATCCGCTCGCCGTTCTGGAGCTTCAGAAACGACAACCCGCCGAGCTTTGCGCCGCGCACCGGGTTGAATCGTGACGTGAGTTCGCGCCGCGCTGATGCGATGTCCCGACCCGCAAACATCTTGTGCAACTCCTTCAGCCGTGGCGTCGGCTGTGGGTTGCGAGCAGCCCCGTTGGTCTTCGTCTTCGGGTTGACGCTTATCTTGCGACCGCTAATCTGGAAGTTGCTATACAAGCCGAGGTCGCCTTTGTCGCTCAACTTCGCCTTGATCGCATCGAGCGCCGAGTCGGAATCTGTCGCGCGAACCTTGCCGAGACTGACGCGCGGGCACTTACACTTGTCCTTGCGCTCGGCAGTGATTTTGTAAGGGCGGGTTTGCACAAACTCTTTCGCGCTGCTGAAGAAGCCGTTCTTCGTGCTCTTCGGATTGATGGCACTCTTCGTGATCGTGCTTTTAGGGTTGCTCGTGCTCTTCGGATTGCGGCGGTTGTTCGGCGACTCGCCGAAGAAGTCCATCTGACCGCGCTCAATGGCGCGTTGGCGTTG
>MWWI01000090.1_pt1 | contig 19226 bp, 12 predicted proteins | sample 1047321 | NCBI WGS metagenome assembly MWWI01 (sample SAMN06349966, study PRJNA376086) | soil metagenome | isolation source: FI-1 sample Antarctic (ecotone) soil | place: Antarctica | reverse complement strand
AGAACGGTAAGCATTTCCCAGGTTGCCTAAAGAGATTCCTTCGGCTCGCTTGTAGCCAGTCGCCCGACTGATTTCTAAGGACTGCTGGTAATACTCAATCGCTTTCGGATAATCTCTCAAAGAATAGTAAGCATTTCCCAGATTGTTCAAACTACCACCTTCCTTTAACCTGTCACTGAGCTTTCTTGCAGCAAACAAACCTGCTTCCTGCCACTTTATGAATTCTTGGAGATGTAATCTTAAGAAGATATAATTTTGTGCATAAGCTGAATATGCGAGACAAATTTCTAATGATTCATCGTCTTCCTTTAGATTTCTCGCCGCCCATTTTTGCCCCGTCGTAATATTGTCCCATTCGGTATCTATCAACTTCAAGGCATTAAAAAAATGATTTTCATCTGTGTTCGAGTACATTTCACTTGCACGAAGAAGAATAGAAGCGTAATGCTTAGTGAATAAAAACTGTATCTGAAAGCGTTCGGCGGCGGTGAGTTTCGCGGCGGTGAATTCGCGCATCAGATCATGAAGCTTGAAGCGGCAGGTTGCATCACTCCATTTTAGCAAACCGTAACTTTCTAATTCAGCCAGTAATTCTTCGGTTAATTCAGATTTGACGTTTAAAACTGCCGCTGCCGCTAATGCATCAAAGTCAGCGGGGAACACCGCTAAACGCCGCAGATTGTTTTGTTGTTCGACGGTGAGAAAATCATAGCTCAGAGCAAACGCCGCCTGAACGCTGATGCCGCGTTCAGGATTGTGGAGTTGCAGACGGTTTTTCTTTAAGCGTTCGGCATAAGTTACAGCACTAAGTGTGCGTTTATTAAACAAAACTCCTTCCGCCGCCCGCAATGCCAACGGCAGATAGCCGCACAGTTCAGCAATTTGTTCGACCTGCCCGTCAAATCGCTTTTTGCCAAGTTTTCTTTCTAGTAAATCTACTGATTCTTTCGGCAACATTTCCTCGACATTTTCCGTTTCACTGCCGCTCAGATAAATTCTATGCCGCGAAGTCACGAGCAGACAATCGCCGTTCAGTTTGTTGAGGGGTTCAGTTTGCTTGTCGTCTTTGGCGTTATCAAGAACGATGAGAATGTTATGTTTGTTGAGCAGTTTAACGTACGACGATTGTAGAATCTGTAACTCTATTGCAGATTGTTCGGCTTCGGTCAACTCTTTACCCGTTTGCGGATTGGCAAGCGGTATCTGCGGACGCTGTAATTCGGGATTAAATTCGTTGATTATCTGCCACATCACATCCGCCGCTGACAAAGGATTTCCGCCCGCCCCGCACAAGTCTAAAAAAATATGCGCATCGTATTCGGATTTGATTTCGTCGGCGAACTTCTTGGCAATCTCTGTTTTGCCTGCGCCGCCCAGCCCGCCGTGCAGAACGAAACAGCGTTTACCATGGTCATAATACCAATCCCGCAATTTCTTTAAGTGAAGCTCACGCCCGATGAAATCCCTTATGGGCGACGGCACGGTCGAGGGCAAACTTTTATCAGTTTTTTGTGAATTAACGGCGATAAAAATTTCATTCATTTGATTGCTCAAACGTTTTTCCATTCCGCTTAAGTGTTTGTGAATATGAAAAGCTTGGTTTTGAATGAAATTGCTTATTTCTTCTTTTGAATTGTCTAAATGCAGTAAAATGTCGAGGGTGCTGTCGGCGAGTTTCTCCGGCAAATCGGCTAATTCTGACAATTTTCCTAATTCTTTCGTGATCGGTTTTAATAATTCTCTGTCTTCGTCAGAAAGTTCTTTGCTATTTTTGACTTCTTTGAGAATTGCTTGCAGATGTGAGCGTTGAAAAGCAATCCACGATCTCTCAAAGCCTTCGGTTTTTACCAGTTCGCCGATGTTTTTCGGTATGGATTTCGATAGTTGTTCACGCAATGCGAAACGCAGAGGTTCGGGAAGTGGTTCGACAGAGAGTCCGAGTGCAATTGAGGAAGTTTTATTTTGGTTTTGAATGATCTTTCCCTCATTGAACCAGCGGCGTATTGAGATTTCGATTTCATCGGCGAAGATGCTGTTTTCAAAGAAAGATTCGTCTGCTATTTCCAAAATTACATCGGTAGATGAAAGGCGATTGGCAAACGAATATTTCAAATCGCCCTGCTTGCTCTCTTTAGTCAAAGGAAACAAACTCAATAAATCATCTTGTTTTTTAGTGTCAATCGCTTTTTTGATTCGCTCTAGCACGAGAGGCAAAATTTTGTCGGCTTGCTCTTTAGCTTTACCATCAATTTCCAGATCCTTAATCGCTCCTATGTATGCGTTAGCCAGAAGTCGCAAGAGATCTTGATTTTCGGGACTTCTCGTTAATGGATTCGGTGACGACCAGATGGCGGAGGCAGCAAGATTGCCCAAAATACCAACAACCGTTTCAACGCCTTTTTTGCCGAGTTTGTTAACGGTCTCGTCCGATAAAACACCAGCCATCAAAAGCGAGACAACCGGTGCCATAATCGGCGCAACTATCGGCAATGCAATAGCCATTCCAGCAGTTACTACTGCCGTGGTTCCATATTTTGTGAGTTTTGCTCCGTTCATAAATTTCAAAGTAAATTCAACATAAAAATGAAATGTTGGGCGGAAAAGTTAATTTCATAAATTTCTTATTAGACAAAATAACTGTTTTGTCTAATGCAGTTGTCTTTTTTTTAATAAAAAAATGTGCAAAAAGAGTTATTTTTGCACACCCTGAACAAATGAATATCTTTGAGAATCTATAAGCCGACCATTTGTGAAACCACTAATTTTTTCAATTTGTTTCAAAAAGGGTTGGGTCGTTTCTGAGACACTTTTCGTTATCCCATAAACGGGCGGATACTGTTGTCGAATTCGTTTCGGTGCAAATAAGCCCAACCAAATCGCAAGAAATTTTACAATTCAATTTAGTTTTTAAAGGCTATTTTGAATTCGACAACAGTATCCGGGCTTTCTGACACAAAAAGAAAGTCGCTGTTTCGCCCTCATGTCCATTGGTAGGATGAAAGACGGGCTTTTGTCCGATTTCATCCGACTTGTTCTTTGACAGTCAATCGCATTGTTTTTCCTTCTAACGCAAAAAGGAGGTTTTATTCAATGCAGCAATCAATTTATGTCGGTTTGGACTTGGGTTCCAGCCGCTGTCATCAAACCGTTATCAACTCTGACGGTTCACTTCAATTGTCGCGCTCGATTCCGACCAGTGAGCAGCATCTGCGTTTCGCCTTTACCGCTTTAGGCGATCACGTCCGCGTTCATCTCGAAGCGGGCGAACTTTCGACCTGGGTTTATTCGATTATCAAACCGATGGTCGCCGAAGTCGTCGTTTCACATTCGCGCACTTTGGCGTGGATCGGCAAAGATTCGCAAAAAGACGATTCGATTGATGCCCGCAAACTCGCCGAACTGCTCCGGCTCAATCGGGTGCATCCAATTTATTGCGAAGCCGCCGATGACCGCCGCCTGTTTAAACAACTGGTGACGCATCACGAAGACTTAAGCCGTGAACAAGCTCGCTTGAAATCCAAAATCAAAGCCCGCCTCAGAACGCTCGGCATTATCCGTTTTGATGCCCGGCTTTTTACCAAAAGCGGAAACACCGCACTGCTCGCTGAAATCAAGGAACCTGCCATCAAACTGATGCTCGCGCAATCTTTCGCCGTCCTGAATCAATTGCTTGAAGCGGAAACTCAAGCTAAACAAGCGATGATGGCGGCTTCCAAACAGTTCCCGGAAGTGAGTCTGCTGCAAACCGCGCCCGGTGTCGGCATTATCACCGCCTGCCGGTTTGTCGCCTATATCCAAACGCCGCGCCGCTTTTCCAACAAGCGCAAACTTTGGCGATATTGCAGGCTGGGCATCACGCGCCGGGAATCGAACGGCAAAAGATTAGCTCATCCGCGACTCGATTCTGCCGGAGTCGGTTCGCTCAAAGATGTTTCAAGAAAAGTCTTTGAAGCGGCACGGCGCACGAAAAAAGATAATTCGTTCAAGCGATTTTTTGAACAATCTTTGTTGAATACGAAAAATGCGGTTCACGCCCGACTCTCGACACAGCGTAAAATCTTGTCAACGCTCCGGGCGATGTGGCTCAGGATGCAGCCATATGACGATACCGGCACTTGACCGACGGCGTGAAAGTTTCATCACGCCGTCGGATGCGCCTTTCTCGCTGTTTGAAAAGAACTGTATTGATTGACAAATGCCGCCCGAAAGATGAATGCTCGGCACGGGTGGCGGCAAGTCTCGAAACTTAATTCATATTCCGATTACTGAAAAACAAAATCGAGTTTCGTCCATTGGATAGGCTGCCGCCATTCAAAAAGCCATTTACCCGATACGACCATAGACCGCCGAAGAAACGGTGAAGTCTCCAATAGCTGACTGGGACAGCGATACTAGTTCAACCTTTGAAACAGGTCACTGCAAATAGGGCATCATCAGCGACACCGATCAATCAACGGTTCTTTGTCAAATAGCTTGCAACGCCATTCGGCGATAATCAACATAGCCCGTCGCACTAAGCAAAATCGGCGGGCGGGTCAGATTCTGCGCTTGACTGCTTCTTTCATAGCTGAATTGTTAGGCATTGCTTTTCACTATTTGACTCAAATAATGATTTTTTACATCTTGATTGAGTTTTCAAAGGTTTTACTGTTCAACATATTTGCTCTCAAAAGAATAATTGCAATTTTAATCTTCAGCCGGATGCTTAAACCTTTGCTCAGATTCTGAAAATATATCAAAAAAACCCAATGAATACTCGGTTTCTCCTGTTTCCTTAAGAGTAACAAGACACCAGCTCCTACCTAATTCGAGGCTCTTGAGAGTATAAATCTCACCGATGCGAAGTTCTCTTTCGGCGTTGGCGATAATGTCTGTATGCCAGTATTGGTTAGTGCCGCGATAGCGGAGCTTATTACCCGGCTTGGGAAATCTTTCGAGTGCTCTTTTATGGGCTGCGTCAGACCATTCCTGACGCTCTTTTATAACTTTTTCTCTTTCATTCATAATGTATCGAATTACGCAAATCAATGGATGCCTAACGGCTGAGATGACGTGGGGCGAAACCGCCACCAAGCCCGCTAAGGTTTAACGGACAACGTGATAAGAAAGTCGCTGTTTCGCCCTCACGTCCATTGATTTGTTCGATTGCGCTTAAACAAAAATTACTCTAAACCGCTTTTCTTTTTGCAGCAGCCTCTTCAAGCATTCGATTGACTTCTGTATCTCCGCCTTCTTTTGCTGCTTCGATCAATTTCTTACCACTCTTCTCAACATTCGGATTGGCTCCAGCCTCTAGTAATATTTTGATGACTTCACGACGACGCTCAATCAATCGTCTATCATTTCTTTCAGCAGGAATCCTCGCAATAGCAGAAAATAATGGAGTGCCGCCATCTGTAAATCTAGTGTTGACATCTGCTCCTTCTGAGATAAGGCGACGAACATTTTCAACTTCAGCCATATATGCAGCCGCTTCCAATGAACCAGACATCTGGTTTCCTTCACGGTTTTGCATGATTTGCTGGCGAGTTTCACAACCGGTTGTTATGGCGAAGAAAGCAATGCATAGAATAAAAAACAATTTCATTTTGTTCTCCTTTCACAAGCGAGCGAAGCTATCGAACGGTTGAGTTGACGTGGGCGGAAACCACCACCACACAAGCAAAGGATAAAAAGACAACGTGATAACAAAGTCGCTGTTTCCGCCTCACGTCCATTGAATTGTTATGCGCCGTCGTCGTCTATCGGAAAGTGCGTTTGCCCGACGTAGCTATCAAAACCGCCCCACTCCAAAGTAACGTCGCTGCCGATAACCAAAATATAACCTTGATTTTCTTCGTCTTCGTTCTCGGACACAAACTTGAGCGACAAGGCTTCGCTTTCTGTGTCGAACAACGGCGATTGACGTTTAGGAAATTTCTGCCTCTGCTTTTCTTCTATCGCTCGCAATCTCTCAAGTTCGTGGTCAAATTGCAACTCGTAAATATCTTGCGCTCGGTTCATCAAGTCTGGCATAGAATATTCAAAATGCGCCAAATAACCAAACGTAATTGTCAGAGCTTTCCACGTCCATTCCGAAGATGAATCAATTTCGCGTTTCGCTTGATTGCCTTCCCAATCGTAAAAATCAATCTGTATTTTGCAGCCGCGAGAATTACCGTCAGAGAAAAAGATTTCGATGTTTTTAAAAACGCTTTCGTAAAAGTCCAATGCGGCAAGTTCTTTTCGGCTGACAAATTTGGATTTCATCGCATTCACACAAGCAGGCGCATAACGATTGAGTTGAGCCGCACCCCTGAGAAGCGATACTGTCTCGTTGGCGGCTCAACCTCGCAGCCAGCAGAGCCGCCAACCCGCGACGAATGGGGCTTGTCCCGCGGCTGAAAACTTGAACTTCAGTTGACAAACTTATTGTCGCGGGATGTCGGTTCCAACGATTGGTTAGAGCATTTTATGCAGAGGATGAAATTTATCCTGCAAAAGTTCGCCCTAAACAGGCTCAAGCGGCATAAAATGCTGTAACAAGTTATTATACCGCTAAACAGCGACATAAAACTCTAATACGGGCAAAATACCGCAAACCTGTCTAAAAAAGGGTCGTTTTCTTACTTTTTCCTATTAGACAAAATAGCTGAAGTGTCCAATTGCAAACTTTAGTTAGTGGATCCGTAAGCTTCTTATTTTAAATCATTTTCTAAATTTTTCACTGTAATGTCTAATTGAGCTTGAATTCAAGCAAATTAGCAAAAGAACAGGTGTCAGAAAACATTTGTTTTTTGACACCTAAGATTCAGAAGTTAAAAATCAACAAAATTCAGTGTTAAACAAACTTAATTTTAAGAGGGTTTTTTGACACCCTTGTTTCTAATTTTTACTTGTCTAAAAAGCACGTTAAATTTTCTCAATTAGAATTGTTTTCTCGACCCAAAACAACAAATTGCTTATCTTCAAGAAAAGTGTTGTCTGTTTTTACCCAGTTATACTAAAATTGACGGGCAATCCTTTGTACTATTATTCATAAAAGACCCTTTTAGAAAATCATCAAAGATTTTTAATCGCTACCAAACTGCTGTATCGAAAAACGTATCTGTTACACGCTCTATATGCGTTAATATGGACTGATCGGCAATTCGAGGCTGTTGACATACATCGGCATATAACATCATATATTGCTCAGTTAGAGAGGATGTAAATGATACCGGGGATATGGTACGTTTTGCTAATTTTTCGATGAATGTCACTAAATTTACAAGGTTATTAAAGAAAAAACAGGCGCCTAAAAAAGCGCCTGCATCCATAAACGTAGCCCTCTGATATAAAGTTACTGATCAAGCAGTTTTCCCGTCCTTGTCCATATTGGCGATTGCGTCGTTTTTCATGTCATCCGAGACATGTGCGTACCTCATGACTTCATCGAGCGAAGCATGCCCGAGCAAATCAGCTAGCGTCCGGAGGTTCGTACCGCTCCTTAATGCCCGGGTCGCGAAAGTATGCCGACAATCATAAATCCGGAATTGTGCACCAATCGCCTTTAGTAATTGATTATGGCGCCCACGTAACCTATCGCCAAACTCTTTGCTATACCTTTCACGTTCGACCGGAGTCATCTTGCCGGTTGGTCGGTTGCCGTCGATTTCCTCAAAAGGGAAAAGATTTTCACCCTTAAATCTTTTCATCCGGACCTGCAAGATCTCCGATGCTCTGGCGGACAGAAAAACTCGCCGGTTTGAGCTTTTCGTTTTACCCTTTACGACCTGCAAGTAGTCCTTCTGACCTGGCGTGCTGAGAATGGTCACGTACTTTCTTTCGAGAAAGAAAACTTCGCTCGGACGCATGCCTGTACCGAGCATGATCTCTACAATGTCTCGCAGTGGCTGGGAACAGGCAAGAAGATACGATTTTTCCTCCTCAGCGGCTATGACGTAATAATCGGAATCGGCTTCCGGGAGTGATTTAACATGCTGCATCGGATCGTTTGCTATAACCTTATCTCGGACGAGTTGACAGAAAATTGTTTTTAACCGGGCAACTTCGGAATTCACGGTCCCTCCCTTAACCGGCTTGACGGATTTACACTTCGGATCGATACGATGTGTCTGATATTTTTTAATGTCCTTCTCTTCGATCCGGTCAACCGATGTATTAGCGCCGAAAAACGCCAGCAAAGGCTCGCATGCCTGTTTGTAACGACTGTAAGTCGCAGGTTTTAGCGAATGGTCGATTTTTGCCTGTTTGAGGAAATCATCGACCGCTTGCGTGAAAGTTGGTGCTTTCACTTTCGGCTGAATTCCTACCAGACCCATTGCGAGTTGGGTACGGTAAGCGCTCTCTACCATCTCCGCGTCGCGTTTATTTGTGCATTTCGTGGATCTCTGGACGAGTTTGCCGTTGAAGACAAACTTCATCCAGTAGACCTTTGAATCTTTACGTTTGTAAACTGACATATTATGCTAATTCTCCTTACTAATTTCTAACTGTTTTGTTACTCAAAATCTTTTACAAAATTAAGTTACTTTTAAACTGTAATTTAAAAATCGAAATAAAAGTGCGGTCGGAAAAAACAAAATGTAGTTTTTTTTATCGCCAGGAAGCTCCGGCTAAAATAGTTAAAATATTTTGCGCCAACTGTAACTTTTTTTCGTAAAAGTGTGATATTGGGAAAACAGCTCGTCAAAGGATCTGACTATTTTTTAATTTAAAACTGCCGGCTTTTTCTTGTTTTCAACTTTTCGGTTTTGTTTAAAATTAATATGTCTCCCTCTTATTATTTTTGTTTTTATCCTTGTTGAAGTATTTTTTTAGAGTGTTGTTCTTTGGCGCAGTAATTAAAATGAATTATTTAATATTGTATTTAAGTGTCCGGCTCTCTTTCCTGTTCCAAAACAAAAATCAAATTAAGAATAGTGAATCCAAAATCGAACACCTTATCTAAACACTCAATCTAAATACTCATCTTCAAAATCCTCTTCCTTTTTGCTACTCTCTATTTATGCTGATTCTCCTGAATTAAGTTTTGGGCGAATTGAAAAGCTTAGGTAGTTGGTGCTGCCTAAGCTTTTCGTCTTTTCTAATCCAGTCTCGTCTAAATTAGATTTTGTATGGGTTTCTTAAAGCTAGGATTTTCGATAAACATCTTTGTATCAAAATCGGAAATATTTTAATGGCGTTATAAATTTTGATTTGTCCGGCATACCTGCTGGAGTTTTAGAACTCACCGTTTTATATAATCGGTCTTCCATTAATTATTTTCTGTTGTCCATGTTTTCCCAATCCATCTTTTCCTCCAACCAATTACGAAGATCTGCGTCAAGAATCAGCACCCGCTTGCCAACCAATTTGGCTCTTAAACTTTTGGACCTGATTTCTTTCCTTAAATAAACGACGGAAAGTGAAGTTGCCTCGCTCGCCTGGACAAGCGAGTAGGCAAGTTGTGATTTCGGTTCAACTATATTTGTAAGCATTTATGTTTTTTCCTGTTGTCGGTAAAGTTTATTATTGCTTTTTGGATATGCCCTGGACGCATATTCGTCGGTTCTGCCTTACTTACGCCTTTATTAAATCCGACGGTATGAACTTTAAAGTTCATACCGTCGGATAATCCTTAAATAGACGCGAAATCGAGAGCGCGACCGGCGACCTTACAGCCGTCCTGTACATCACACCACGCACATGCTTCTGACGGATGCGGATCAAATTCGCGCGCGTTTATGGCTTTTATAACTTGCCAGAGCGCCCTCTTGTTCTCCGCAACTTGCTCCGCAGTGTATCTGATCGACGTTTGCGCTAACGACATAACGTTGAGATACGTGACCTGAACCCGTTCGTGTTTCGGGTACGACGCCCGCGCCAGCAGATAATAAATAAATGTTGGCAGGTCCGCGAGCAGAAACTCCCGCGTTGGAATTCTACCGGCGGCGCCGGTTTTGTAATCGACGACTTCGAGCGTGCCGTCCGCTAAAAGTGAGATTCTGTCGGCTTTACAGCTGAGTCTGATCTGCAACGCCGGTGTTTTAACAATAAACGACAGAAACTTTTCGGTGCCGAGTGTCTGTATATGTGAGCCGGCGGTTGCTTCGCTGTAATTTTGGAGCGCGCGGCATCCTTTGGAAAAGTAACTTTCATTTTCCTCGGAACTGGCATAGGCACCATTATCCCAGTGCCTCTCCAAGATTTGAGGGGCGCTCATCGAGCTACTTGAATTCTCAGAATTATGGAATTGTTGCAGCGCTGCGTGCATCGCTTGTCCGAAAGCCACCGGCGCCGAACTGGTAAATGCGCTGAGTTTTTCAATGTGCCTGAGCTTAAATTTCTCTGGACACGTTATATAGTCACCGAGTTTTGACGGCGTTATTGATAACATAATTATTTCCTCCTAACGATTTAAATATCTGTTTTCAGTTTTGTTCTTTGCTTAAAACAAAGACGTTTCTATACTCAAATTCGATTTAACTATCAAGAAGTTAATATCGTTTTTGTGATATTGCAATCTTAATACTCATTAAAACAACTTGTCAACCCGAAATTTAGTTATTTCTAAATTTCTGTTAAATTGTTTTGGAAGGATATTCTGTAATTTTAGTAGAAAACTGTTACAAAATGATGAAAGTGAGATTGATAATAAAGGATGTTGCAGAGAAAAAGGGCATTCTTAACCCATTTATGCTTTCGTCAAAATCAGGATTAAATTATGCAATTTGCTATAAGCTGTGGCATGGGAAACAACAGAGAATTGACCTAAAAACAATAGCTGTTCTTTGTGAGTCTCTTGAAGTAGAGCCTGGTAGTCTATTTGATTATAAAAAGGACGAAGAGAACCAATCTTAGGCGTTTATTAATCCCTTTTTTATTCCTTCCCATAATTAATTCCGGCGTGAGAAAACACTTAACGCAGAAATATTATTCACTGTTGATAATTAATTCCGATGAATCGGCAGGGCTTGTGTCATTAGAGCATTGAATGAAAAATTGGACAATTGAGTTATTTTGTCTAATTAGAAATAACTTTTCGATTAAAATTTAAGAACAAATTTATAGTAGTTTTCGCACACTCTGTTTTTAATAATTTTAGTTATTAAACACTATGAATCGCACTCAGATGCGAACTTTCAAGAAGCGAGACAGCTTCTAATAATCCTTCGGCTCCTGTCCATTCTGTGTATTGTCGATCAATGATTAAACGGCGGTAATAAAAACGTCCAGATAAATATTGCTGCTCCATTTGACTTCCAAGCCAAGCAGCTAATTCGCCGCGCGAACTATTCACTGCATTGCTGTCAGGAAAATAAACGTGAGCCAAGATAATTGAAATATTTAGATTGCTGTCAAGAAAACGCATTAGCTTTAAAACATTCGTTGTTGGGTGCTTTTGTGTCTCTTCAACTTCGAGTATTAACCACCTATCTTCAGTAAATTTAAGCCAGCCATCAACTCTTTCGGGTGTGCCGAGCTTTGGCAAAATGTCTTCAAACTCATGACCTACAAGATGCTTAATAGCCTCTCTAACGTTTTTCTCAGCCTCTTTGCTCATAATCTAGCTTTGCACATCTATTATCTTTAAATCTGTGCGAAAATTCTATTCTTTGGACAGGTATAAGTTAATTAATCCTATACTTGCTATTCCCAAATACTATCTTTGATTTCAACCAATTCTTCTGTTTTTAAGTCCTCTGTGGGAATAATTAAATCACGATGTCCATGTGCTGCTATTTTGTTTCTCAAGGATTTAAACACACTTTTGCCATGTCTATATCTTCCTTTATCCGCATGATACTTTTCGTGACATGCAGCGGATATTGTACCGGGATCAATTTTTGCGCCTCCGGCATATTGTATTTTAAGAGCATCTTCAGTAGCAGAATTAATAAAGTTTCTTATTGATTTTTCTTGTTTCTCATCTGTTGCCTCTTCGATAAGTGTATTTATATCAGCTAAGGAAACATCGTAATAAACTTTATTAATATGACTTGGGTCTAAAAAATGAGACTCAATATCTGTTCCCTTCGTAAAGAAAATTTTGATATTTGCAGCTTCAGCTTCCACTTTTATTTCAGCCATTTTTTCTGGCGTTAAATAATCACTGTCTCGATGGATAATTACTACTGTGCCAGGAGCTTTTCTCTTTATAAATGCTGCCAAAACTATCGCGGTGTCTAACCTAGAGCATCCATCATAAGACCAAATATCTGTTTCGATTATATTAAAATCATTGGCACTTAAAACGGTTTTCAAAAATTCAGTCTTCGTATCTTCAGTTAAAATGACACATTTGAGACTGCCATCATTTAATATGTCGCCTTTATCAAGCGCACCAATATCAAGTAATACGCTAATAAAGTTATATTCCTGCTTATTGATTGCTCCGTTACTAATCCACTGAACAGTTGAATATTCCTTAAATGCATCAAGAAGATGACGGGAGTGAGTACTAAGAATAATTTGAAAATGTAATCGGTTTGTAATCTCTCTTAACTTCTCTGCAACTATTCTTTGATTACTAGGATGTAAGTGGCTATCCGGTTCATCTAAAATTAAAATTTTGGGATTATATAAATGCACATAAGATAGTATCTGTAAGGTTTGCAGCACTCCTGTTCCAAAAGCATCAATTGGCAGGAGCTTTTCTTCATAAAGTATAGATGCATTAATATGCTCATCTTTGAGCCGATCAAAAGATATTTCTAAGATTAGATTAGGAAAAACATCATTAAAATCAGACAGAAAATTTTGCCACTTTTCATTGTCTTGTTTAAGAAGCCAAAGAATATTTCTAAAAACATTATTTGCATCTCCTTTAGCAGCAGCCCTGCGAATAATACCTTCACTTTTCAATTCTTCAAACGCTGGTATCCCTGCCAAACCAGGGACATATATAGCAAAAGGATCTTCCAGATTCCGAATTTGGTTTCCAAGGGTTTCTCCTTCTATTTCAGTAAGAAGATTTTTGTTTCTACCCTTTCTTAAAAGAAAAGTTGCAGTATCATGTGTGTCCCTCGCTTCAAACTTAACAGAGATTCCTTGATCTCTATTTTCTCTGAGTGCTCCTCCATTTCCCAAAGAGTAAATATCTCTAATAGGTGAATAAATAATTTGGTTAGTAGTTAATGAGGTAGAAAGTTTATTAAGCCTCCATTTCGCAAGACGAAACTCTTCTAGAGAAGTAGTCTGTGCAATAGATACTGCAAATTGAATACTCTGAAGAATTGAACTTTTACCAGAGTTATTGGCTCCAACTAAAACATTTATATTATCGAGAGTTAATTCGATTTTTTTTATATTTTTAAATCTTTCTATGGTGATTTTTTCTATCATATTTTTCTAGTGCATCTCAATCAAATTTTGATTTATGACTAAAGGTGATTACGGTCCACGAAGCGGAACTTTTACCGATTACTGTCCTGAATGAGTAGAGTACAAAGGTTTTCGGTTCAAACGACCTCAAATTATATTTAAGTGGAAAGGCTGGTCTACCAGCCTTTCCCATTTTTAAACGGCTTCAATTTTCGTTTAATTTCCTCAAACTCAGACGGGCGTCTCTTCAGCAATGGCAGAGTTTAGAATTAAAAAAACATATTCTTTCCAGAGGGCAAAGCCTTTTATTATTTGTTTTTTTCCTCAAATTTTAATCCTAATTGTTTTGCCGCTTCTTTCGCGCTTTTGTATTGCTGTTTAGCCTCGGTTAAAGGGCTGCTCTCGGTTGCTTTGATTTTAAAGCTGACCTCGATTTCAACTTTGTTACCGTTCATCGCAAAAGGCGTAATAAAATAATTAAATAACTCGGTATAGCGTTCAAGCGGCACGCTTCCCGATACGGTGATGGTCTCAAACTCTTTGACGGTTCCGCCCGCAGGCGGCGGATCCGTCGTTGTTTCGTCTCCGCCGGTTGGCGGTGTTGGTGCAGTTGATCCCGGAACATCTGTCGGCGCAGACGCGGGTTTCAGACTCTTGTCCAGCAGCCAGTAATTTGAGTCTCCTACGTCGAGAAACGGCACATTTTCCTTTAAATAATATTTTGTAAATTCTTTGCCGTCGCCTGAAGCAATACAAAGTTGTCCTTCAAAGCAATACTTAATCAAACTCGCTTTGACGGCTTCCGCATCGGTTATCATCGGTTTATCGTCGAAACGAATGAACGCTTCGTAAACGTCTTTGACTTTGATTGATTGTTCGACGGTCGGAAGGAGATTGTTGTTCCGCAAAGTACCCAACCCGACTTTATCGAGCAACCACTCTTCGGTTTTCAAGGCGTCAAAAACATTATTATTTATCTGCCCGTCGAGGGTTTCTCTAAACTGTTTAACAGTGAATGTTTGCAGACCATTTTTGACCGAAAATTTCAAGACGGTTGAATACGCGTTGACCAAAGCCGTATCAACCTGCTTGTTTGCATCTTCGATTTTTTTACGCAGATCTTCCTTCTGGTCGCGCTCCAATTGCGAGTTGTAGTCGTCGCTGATTTTCCTTCCCGCGATATACTCTTTTATAGCAACCATCAAAGGCGACAACGCGTGATTAGCTACTCCTAAAAAGAGCATTGTGTTCCGGTAAATTCGCTCGCTGTTTCCCTTTTTCGTAGCAATCTGTTCGATATATTTGCGTGTATTTTCAGCCACTGCACTTTCGTCGGCTTGAAATTGCGGATTTAAAACGACGAGCGTTAATTTCTGCTGTTCGGGAACATCCCCGGTCGGATGAACAAGCACGTTAAACTTTTGAACGGAGCGGCTCTTTTCATTTACCCGCCGCATAATCTCGGCTTCGCAGTCGGTTTGGCTGATATCTCCTTTAACCTGATTGACCAGAATGTTGATGTTCGGCTTGGTGTGAAACCAGTAGCGCTTGTCCTGTCCAGATTGGGCGTAATAAAGGTAATACCCAGCGCTTTCCATCTCGTCGAGCGCGCCGTTGATGCTATTGTGATTAAAGCCTTCGGGTTCTAGCAAATTTAATTTTATATCCTTGACTGAAACTCCGCGGTTCGCGCCGTCCGTGCCGAATGAATTCATCAGAATTACCGACGCGATTCCTTCCGCCAGACAATATTTGCCGTATTCGTTTTTGTTTTGGTCGATCTTAAATGAATTGGAAGCCGAACCGGATACGTCAGCCGTTATTACCGCGTCAAAACCGTTGCCGTAAAGCCGCTTTAATTGTCCTGAAAGCGCGTCGAGGTTAGCGAAATTCACGTCGCCGGCATCAATCAAAAGATTTGCACCGGTTAAAGATTGCTGCCGTTTCCACAAATCCGAGATGATCGCCGCAAGCAGGCGCAGCACGCCGCGCGTTCGCTGAAAGTCGTGGTTGCTCGCCCAGCGAATGCGGAAAACATCAATCAATTCAGGATGAAACGGATAGGATTTTCTGATTTTATCTTTGTATCCGGCTTGCGTCGCGTGAGCGGGCATTTCCATCCAGTTTTCCTGAAAGGTCTGCATATATTTCGACACTACGGCTTCGATTTGCGCCGCGTCGCCGATGTCTTCAAAAAGGCGACGGCGAATAACTTCGTAAATTTCTTCGTCGGCAACTGGCTTTGTGTCCGCGCCGATGCGTCTAACGCGTTTTTCGAGCGAAGACAAAATCTGATGAGCCTGCGCCGTATTGCCAACTTCTTCAACGCTTGCCGGAAGCGTGATAATCGCCACGCAGTTATTGGTTCCGGCAATCGCTTCGGTCAATTCCTGCATAAAGCTGATCGTCTGGTCGGCGAGCGTCGAGCCGCCGACTTTGCGAGCCGAAGCCTTGACGCAGTAATCAGCTAATTCGTCAATCAAAATCAACGCCGGTTTCGCTTTTTCAAGGACTTGTTTAAAAAGTCCGGCGGGCGAAATCATTTGCTCGTCGTTTTTGCGAACGATTTCAAAAACTTCTTTACCGCCGAGCTGATATGCTAATTCTCCCCAGATAGTCTGAATGTAAATGCCGTCCGCCGTTGTTCTTCCGTTTGCCGGGTCGTTTGTCGTGTTGGTGAAAACCGCGATATTCGCCGTATCGAATTCGGGATTTCCCGTCGCTTCTATTAATTCTTTAACCGATTCTGAACCGACGGCGTTTTTGCCCAGTTTAGCGAGATGAAAAAGTGAGATCAGCGTGTGCGTTTTGCCGCCGCCGAAACCGGTTTGCAAACTCATCACCCGGTTTTCCGCATCTTCCTGACCGTTTAAGCCTTTGATTACCGTTTTAGCGATTGTCTTTAAGCCGGATGTGAAAAATGTTTTCTCGAAAAATAAAATCGGGTTGGCGTAAATTTCGCGTCCTGTTCCCAAAGCGACTTCGGCTAAGTTTGCTGCGAAAACGCTTTCGTCGAGTCTTCCTTCCCGAATATCGAGATGCGGTTTGACGACGCGAAACCAGGGCATTGTAACGGACGATGCGGGCGCGGCGACAGCAGTTTTTGTTTCTTCTTTTTTCGTTTCGGCTGCGGCGGTTTTGTTTTCTTTGAGCTTGATGATTTCCGCTTCGAGTTCGGGCATCTTCAGATGATTGGCGATGGTTTCCATATCAATCCACGCCTTAGTCGCTTCGTTTTTCGTGATGTCGTGAAAATGCGCGACTTTGTGACGAACGTCGGCGATGTCGGACAACCAGCTCGGCACGTTGTTCGTTTTTCTGCCGAAATCCGGTCTGAGCAAATCTTTATTGCCGATGGCGAAAGATTTGAAATGATGAAAATCAATCATATTTTCGGGCGCGATTCCGTTTTCTATTTCGCGTTCCCAATTTTCCCGCTGTTGCACAGAGAGTGTATCTTTGAAAGCATCCGCCCAGGCATCGCCCGAATTCTGCATCAGAAGTGAGATAATGTAAGCGCGGAAGCCTTCCAAAAATAAGCCTAAACCTTTGTACAAATTGTCTTTTTCCGTTTGATTGATGCTCATATTCGTAATCCGTTTTATTTAACTAAAAAGTCCCTGCTGTTCAGTTGTTTCGCCTGTTTGCCCGCTCTCTCGGATGAGATTGTCTTTATTTTCCAACAGTCCGGCGACTTGTTTCTGGTCGTCAATTCCTTTCGGCAGAAGCTCGTCGAGCGAAGTCAGGACGCGCCAGAATGTTGAATCGGGCTGCGCGGCGACTTTGCCGATGTAGGCGAGTAAATCGCGGCGGTTTCCTTTGTAGAGCTGCATTGCGCGGTGCGCCTGGTCAATTAAGGAGGCGTCCGCCGATTCGCCGAGTCGTTTGATTTTCTCGTTGCGGTGAACCGAGTCGGCGAGCGATTGTTTGTTGCCGTTTTTGATGAAAATGTCGTGCGTGAATAAATCGGCGACGTTGATTGAAAGACCGACGCGCGAGAATTTGGCGGCATCGTCGAAATCGGATTCGGTAAAGCCGTAGAGTTCGAGCCAGCCGATATAAAATTTGGTGAAATCGTCGCCTTTGAAGCCTTTGAGCAGGGCGTTGAACGCGCTTTCTCTGGTCATTTCCAGCAGTTCGGCGACCGTTACTTCGTCGCCCGAAGCCTTTTCAACCAGCTCGTATTTGCCGAATTCACCAACCGCTTTGCCGAAACACGCCGTCAGCAAATCCGCGCCGCGAAAACCCAAGCCGTATAATTCGGCGACTTCCTCTTCAACCTTCTTCTCGATGGCAAGTTTGACTTGCTTGTAATCGCCGAAACCGCTCCGATTTGCCGGTTTGCAGGAAACTGTCACGGAAGATGCGAGAACCGCGCCTGATATTCCTAAACTGCGATTTGCTCTTTCCGTATCAATCGCCCAACTTCCCGTAATATTCATTCTCGCGCCGAGAATTGAATTGCACAGCGTCGTCCACGCCTCGGTGCTTTGATGGGCAAACATAATGCTGATGACATCCGAAGTTTGGTGTTCAATAGCATCGAAAATCTGCAAAAGTTTGTTTTCAAAATGTTGTTTGGCTTTTTCGTAATCGTTTTCGTGATGATGTTTTAGCGCGGTGCATTCTTCGGATTTTGGTGTTTGCGGGGTCGCAAAATTTGCCGGAAAAACATCGCCCAAAGTTCGTTTCAACCAAACATAAAAGAAATCTGAAATATCGGCGTAAGCAATCGCGTCATAATACGGCGGGTCAGTAACAACGGCTGAAAGAAACTTTTCGGGAAATTGTTCTTTATCTCCGCTTGAAGCGTTTTTTAATTCGGTTGAAAAAGTGTTGTTGCTTTCAGTTTCGATATAACGAGTAACCCAACCCATCATATTAAAAGGCGAACCGCCGCTTTCTTTGAATGGATTCGATTCTGGAAAATCCAAAACCATTGGTAAGGCTTGTTTTGAAAATGTATGTGAAAGTTGTTCTGCGTTTGGAGTCCAAACAGTAAAGGCATTGTTATAATCGGCGTATTTGCTAACTACAATTCCTAAATACGTTGCAACTGCTTTGCTGTAATCACTTTCAAAATTAATCTCACGTTTTAGCTCGTTTAATTTTTGCGTCAAAGTTTGCATTGCCAAAATTTGACGCGGAAAAAACATATCACTCCAAAGTTTCAATCCCCAAGTGCAACACGGCATAGCTTGCGTATATTTTACGGGCATTGCTTCGGTTGGTCTTTCAACATCTGCCGGAATTTGAGCAATTACTGCTAAATCTTCATCGCTCGGTTTTCTGTATTCTTTTCCGTTTGTTCCGTCCCAAATTACGGCTAACATTTTTTCACTTGTTTCGCCATTTTTGAATTGTTGTTTGAGCGTATTTACATCTGTCGGATTTCCGCAACAGGGGCATTTCATATTCCCGCGATTCATCCAACCTTCCGCCTCAAACTTTCCTTTTTTTATCTCAAAATCAATCTTGTTTCCGTCAATAATCGGCTTCAAATAAACTTGCTTGTTTGTTGTATTGGCTAAATAAAAACCTTTGAGAAGCGGAACTTCGGCGCGGCAGATCGGATTACTGCACGTTCCGACTCGCGCCCAGTAATACGCAATCGGTTTTTTGCCTTTGTCATCGGCGGGATAAAAATGTCCGATTTCCGCTTCGGCGCGTCTTAAAAGCTCGCGGGCGTAAAATTCGACATCAAACGATAAACGATTATCAATTTTCACCTTGTCGCCGCCCGCATACAAAGAATTTTCCGCCGAAACTCTTTTCAATTCATCTTCGCCGTAACGCTTGACGAATTCCTCGCGCGAATAAACAATCGGCTTGCCGTATTTCTGCGGAAATTCTAGACTGCCTTTCTGAATAATATGCGCCACCGGATTGATGTCGTTGCCAAACGAGCGACAGCCAAGCCGCGACGCTTCGAGCGGAAT
>MWWI01000089.1_pt1 | contig 19257 bp, 21 predicted proteins | sample 1047321 | NCBI WGS metagenome assembly MWWI01 (sample SAMN06349966, study PRJNA376086) | soil metagenome | isolation source: FI-1 sample Antarctic (ecotone) soil | place: Antarctica | reverse complement strand
TTGAGAAAAAGGTTAGTGAAAGCAGATGGGGAAGGAATAGGTACTAAACTACCAAGATGTGAAGAAGGAAATCGTACTTTGCCTGGAGATGAAAAAACAGCTAAAGAGTTTTTTGAGAAATTAGTAGAAGAAGCAGGAATGTCTGATTCAATTATTGCAAGAAAGACAGAGGATGGCATAGGAGAATTACTTGTGGCTAACAAACCAGGATTTGGTAGTATTTCTTTTAGACTAGAAACAAAAAGTGGTGTTCCAGGAATTGATATTAACATTCCTGAATTTAAGGGTATTGTAGAAAAAATTAAATTTGTTAAGGATTTTATATGTTAGCATTAGAAAAATTAAAGCGAAATTTAATTGTTAAGGCAGCGGATGAACCATTTCAAATTATAAACCTTATACCTTCAATTGAAACTTATTATCATTTCAAAAATGAAAATGAGAAGAATGTTAAAATTCTAGAAATTATTAAATATTTTCTAGAAGAAGACATACTTCAAGTTGGTAAAGATTATAATTTTGAGAAATGGGATTTGAGCTTATATAATACCTTATTAAAAATAAAATCAATGTTAGATTCAGGAGAAAACCTTTTTTATAAAGTCTTTTTTGATTTAACAGTTAAGGGTAGACAAGAGGCATTAACATATTTTGAAAAACAAGAAGCTGTTCAAGGAAAAGTTTTGCTAGCTTGTCAGGATACCTTTCTTGGACTTGATAAAGTTATTGAATTCATTAAAGAAACATTTTCTAATGATCCTGAAGAGATTGAATTTGAATTTAGAGACATAATTTTATCTCTACTTGATTGGAAATTTATTGAAATCGGAAATCTTGTTGATAATAAATTCGAGCCTTGGGAATATTTTCTAAAACATACAAGAGAAAAAATTAAGATCTTTAAGTTAACGGATAACAATAAAAATATTTATTTTCAAATAACACCTAAAGGCCAGTTGGTTCTTGATGAATGGAAAAAATCAGGTGGAAGAATATCTGATCATTTTAATAAGATAATATTTCAATTCATGGAAAAGGTTGGCGATTATTTATAATAAAATCTGGCGCATGCCTAAAATAGGTTAGATTATCATGACCCTAAATATTTTATCTATACAAAATTGAGATTAATTTTATGATAGCTAAACTAAACACTTCAAATAATAAAAATACTATCTTCTTGCACAAACAGAAAAGTTGACTTTTGAAAAGCACTCAAAAAAAGTGCTTAGAACTGTCTCAAACATGCTTGACCATCTGTCTTTGCAAAAAACTATTTACTAAAGCAAATAAAATGTATTTTTACTTTCTGAAAAACATCTCTTATTGCTAATGCAGGGTGAATCACATTTAATTACTAATTGATATTCCTACTTCGCAAATGCTACGAAGGACAAGAAAGATAAATTTTTATAAGAAATCATTAAGAGATTTATTTAAAAATTCTCTCTTTATAATTCTTCTAACTTGTTCAGGGTCAATTTCTTCATCTTTTCTATTTCCAAAATCCTTATTTATAAATCTTGTAATTTCAGTAGGCTTCCAACCTTGTTGGGTAAGATCCATAATAATTTGTATCATTTCCATTTCAAGAATATTTATTACATATTCTTTATTTACAATCATTAAGCCGTAAGGTGGGTTTCTTAAAACAGGTGGGACTACAATTTTAATTTTTCCTGTTCTGGTTAACCTTACATCACCAGCCATATCCAAAGATGCTTGTTGGGGCTTTTTAGAAAGCATTTTTCTAATTCTATAAATATCGCCTTCTTCAAATGGATTGCGCTTTCCATGTCTTTCTCTTTTTCTATCACCCTTGATGTTAAGTTCTTCAGCAGTTTCTCTTGCTGTTTTACCCGACTTCCAATCACGTTCAACTTTTTTTAATATGCGTTGTTCATCTTTATCTTTTTTTATAAATTTGGGGTTTATGGCAATACAATAACCATAAGGGGGATTACCTGTACATTCTTTTCTTTTTTGTTTTTCTTTAACAGTTTTTAGAGCAGTAGTTTGAGCTATAGCAACTTTATTTACAGATGATTACTTTAAACGAGATTCTTGCGAATATTTCTTTTCAATTTCTTGAACAACTATTAATTTTGCTTTTCTTAAAAAAATAGCACTCAAAATTCTGGGCAAAACAAAACTATCTTCACGAGCTAATCTTTCTATATCATCAACAACAAACAGGTCACCTTCTGACAATGCATTGATTGCAGCACATAAACCATCACGAGCTGTCACCTCTGTTGTGCCTGAAATAACATCACTAAAAACTAGTATTTTTGTAATTTCTAGATTTTGCTTTATAGCCAACTCAACCACCACCAATTGACAAGCTTTTTCTTGCAACTCTAAGCCTCTGCCATGGCGCTGATTATGTGTTGAAATACGAATATATGTAACTGCTTTTATTTCCATATGCCTGTTGATTTAAAAGAAAATTGTTGTTATTAATTTAAGAGTTATTTAGTATAATAATATATCTAGCTAATACTTTTCTTTACTCGGGAGAAAAAATGAACACTAATTTACAGGCACAATATGATTTACTTTTACAATCTACAACTAATCTAAGTGTCACCACTGAATTTCTAAAAAAAATACAAGATAGTTCAAATGAGTTTGCAGAAAAGTTTTTTGATAAAAGTATGAGCCGTGAGGAACTTATTAAGTTAGAGCGCCACGAAGATGCAATATTAATGATCTACAAAGACTCCATGCTGCAAAGATTTCTAAATTGCTACACAGACACATTCAATTTTTTATCTCTTTACCTTGATGCAAATTTCTTGATTCAAACCAACAATTCACAAGAAATTATAAAACACTGCTTAAAATATAAAATAATTACACAAGTCGAGTTTAATAAATTCAAACAATTAACAATTGATTATAATAATCTTATGCAAGATAATAACGCTGAGATTTCAGAAGAAGTTATTCAATATTGTTTGCTGATGTGTGACATTATTCGTAGATTTAAGAACTAGACTAATTTATGCCATTTTATTTGATATAAAATTTGATGATTAACAAAAACTTGGAACTTTCGATCCAGCACGTCAGAATTCGCAATTGGCGCGATGTTTCAATATTCTTGATCAAAGTATTGACCAACAGAGCTTTCGCTCAACCAAATCGATTTTCATTCGTGTTTTTTTCACTCACTTATAAAATGTTTAATTTCTTTGATGTTTTTACACGTATTCAACGACTTATAAAAGAGAAAATAACTACTCACCAACAAAAACAGTTTTTGAATTCTTAAATTGTTAATATTGTAATTTAATTTAATGCCCCAAAAGACAATAATTTTAATTACAAAGTTTTTAAAATAAAACACGAACAAATTTCATCAAGGTTGAATTTTAAAACTGCACAATGATTCATGACTCAAAAAAATAAAAAAACGAGCTGTTAATTTTTTTATGAAGCATCCTTGTGAGTTTTGATGAAATAACACAGTGTCGTTTTTCATATTTACAAAAAGTTTGAACGTAGGTTAGAAATTTACATAGTCCCGTTTTTGAAATTCTTAATTCTTTTATTTTTTAGAAAAAAACGACGAAGGTCCTCGTTGTTGTTTTTTATGAAATAAAAAATAACAACTTTAAGAAGTTTTAGGGAGCCAGTTATCATATCCCAGAACATATAATTCAAAAGATAGGTATACGTTTATGGGGAGATAGGTATACGTTTATGGGGAAAATGGGTATAAAAATAAAAAAAACTTTATACCCATTTTCAAAACGTCCACTAGATCGATATAATCAAGATATCAAAAATTGGTAAAATGCTAAATTTGGCAATCAAAATAGCTTGAAAGCATTCTCTGGATCGATATATTGAATTTTTCTTCACGATAAAATGCGGCTTTTGATCAAATAGAGCTCAGGATGAGGCTATGCAAAAAAATGTTGAAAAAACAAAATTTAGGAAGTAGTATTCTTGGATAGGATTAAAAATATAAAAATTTGTACACCTGAGAGTATAAAATGTCAGAAGGTTCTAATGTTTTAATTAAGGCAAGCGCAGCCGTTCACATTGCACATAATTTATCTTTGGCTCAACAGCAAGTTTGGAATTATTTAATTAAAGCTGCTGAATCTGAGTTAACAACTAAGCAAGAGCACTCAATAGAGTTAAATCAATTACGTACTTATTTTGGTAATACTAAAAATGATGAATACCTTGTTCAAACATTATGTGGCTTGAATATTAGAGTTTTATATAATATTTTAGGTAAAGATAAAAAAAATAAAACAGGCTTTCTTACCTTGTTAGAATCTGTTGAAATTGAAAATGGTATTTGCACATATGCTTTTAGTAAAAAACTTATAGAGCTTTTAGACAACCCTACTTTTTATGCAAAGATAAATTTACTTATTCAGAAAAAATTTGACTCAAAATATGCTTTGTTTTTATATGAGCTATGCATTGACTATGTCGGTATCAATCAAACGCCTACGATCGATTTAGAGCTATTTAGAACATATATGGGTATTCAAGAAAATGAATATTCTGAATTTAAAGCTTTTAATTCAAAGATAATCAAAATCGCATTAAAAGAAATCAATAAAAAATCCGACCTACTTGTTGAGGTTAAATTTGTTAAAAAAGATAAAAAGGTTGTTAGAATTAAATTCTTGATTGAGAAAAAATATCAAGAAACTGAAAATAGAAATGTAATTCCTGCTACGTTTGATGTTGTAAGTAATGAAATTATAAAACATTTAAATTCATTAAGCGTTTCGGAAAAAGATATACAAAAGATTATTCAAACATATCCACAAGAACTTATATTAGAAAAAATCAACTTATTGAAATCCAGCAAAACTGCAATTAAAAACGTTAGTGCTTGGTTAATTTCAGCTCTTAAAGATAATTATAAATCTGTTAGTTATAATATACAAAAAGCAGAAATAGATAACAAAACAAAACAAATAGAAATGCAAGCGCGCAAAGAACAAGAAAAGAAAATTATAGATCGTTTAAAGCGTGAGTATGAAGCGTTGAAAGAACAAGCTATCTTTGATAAGTTTAATGCATTGCCTGATTATATACGAACGCCAATAGACACTAATTATGAAATTTGGTTAAAGCAAAAAAATAAAGAAAGTTCATATTTTCAATTTGTTTCATTGCAGGAATCAAAGAGACTATTTTTATCTGAAACCTTTGCTGACGAAAAAGAAAAGAATTTTGAAGAATGGTTGAAGATTCAAGGTTATAATGTAAAAAAAGTAGGAATAAACTACGAATTCATTTAATTATTTTTAATATTGTATTATAATCTAAACAAGCTTTTTAATTTTATAGAGGTATTAATCATGTCAGTAAGTTGTACTTCTTATGCATTTACACAGAATATTAAAATTGAAGAACAATTAAAATCAGATGATATTCAGCTATGGGATATTTTACTCTCCCATGCTTCTGAGTACTTATACAAAAAAAATGAATATCAAATTTCGATAGATAATCTTTTATTTCTATGGAACAATAAAAGTATTAACAAGACAGAAGATCAATTAAAAGAAGCCTTAAATAGACTAGGAACTCGCGTTACCTATCAAATCAAAAGAAACAACAGAAGGGTTAATGGCTTTTTTGTTTTACTCTCTTGGGTATGCATTACGGGTAACACATGTCATTATGCTTATTCAACTAGATTCAAAGAACTAAATCACTATCCTCAAATTGCAAGTTATCTTAATCAAGAAGGTATAACTTGTGCACAGAATTACCTCAAAAAACCATCCTTTGATATTTCTTTAGACAATCTAACTTATTATAATAAAGTTTTACTTCGTTCTTATTCTTTAATTAGTCAATAAATACATCTCAAACGGAGAAATAATAAATATTTTTTTCTAAGCTTCATATTCACTTTCTTGTTTTTACAACTAGAATTAACTGGTATGTCAAACACATTTAAATGAGTTTTTTTATAATTATGTATTCTGTAAAAAATAAAAGTATTTTAAAGCCTTATAAAAACATAATAAAAAAAGCACTTTATCCTTCATTTGGAAATTCACATTCATTGTCTTCAGGCAAGAGTGCAATTAGCGCTTATAAGAAAACAAGCAAAGATGAATTGGGTACTTTAGAACTAATGATGTTTTATGTTGAATGTGGCAATAAATTCACTGTAGATTTTGGTGATATTGATGAACAGTTTTATTATAGTCTTGAAAAAATGTTTTCAAAAATTTTAGATATATTAAAAAAATCTGATCAAAACGTAATAGATTTGTATTTTCCGCGCCTTAAAGCTGTCGTTGAATCTGCTGATGGCATAGGTTGGGGATATTATGATCAAATATCTGAAAATTTGCAGGATGCTTTTCCCGATGTTATATAATTTGCATACCTGCAATAAGAACCTACTGTTTATAAGTTATTAAATGGCCCTAATTTATACAATGTTTACACAAGAAACATGTTTAAAGACTTATTTAAAATGTTCTGTTTGTTTTAAGGTTTTATTAAAATGTTGTTTGTTATTACAAAACATATTAATAAATTCTTTCAGAGTAGATCGTAAACAAATCATATAAAAATATTATAAGGTTGTGTAAACATTGTTAAAATATTAAGAACAATCTTGATTAAAAGAATACAAATTAATACTTTAAATTGTTGTAATATTTTATTATCTTGTCCCAATCATTTGGCAATTCGTTGGTGAAATGGGCGCGAATCAATTAAGCGACCAGATCGCAGCTTTCGCTTTGCCTTCTAATTTAACAACTCCTAGGTCTTTTAATTTAGTAAGTTCTTTTTGAACAGCTAAGTCAGTTAATACTATCTTTATTTAAGCTTTAGGTAATTCTAATGGAAAGCGTAGTTTGTTTTTTTCAACAACCAAAGAACATCCCAGTGCTTTCATCATTTTTAAAAAACTTTGCATTGTTATATTTTGACTGGTTCCGGATCTTACACCTTGAACAATAGTTGGAGAAATTCCAGCAGCCTTAGCAAGTTCCCGTACTGAAACTTCATCTTCTTGCATTACTGCTATTAATAATTCCGATAATAATAATTCACGATACCCTTCATCAAATTTTTTTCTTCTTGCTTTGCTCATATTTTTGATGTGTTCATCATAGGTTGATAATACTTTTTTATTCATAATAAGTTCCTTTCAAAACTCTTATAAGATAATCTTCTTTATATCTTAAGGCTTTATGTTTTTCTCTAGGTGGTAATTTCTGTTGCTTCTTTTCAAATGCATTTGTAACTATAATTTTTGATCCAACAACAAAAAAACAAAGAAATCTGTCGGGTGTCGGCTTAAATTCAAATATCTTATCACCTTCATGACGAAAATGTTCTGTATTTAAAATTCTTCCAAATTCTGCCATTTTTTTAAAAAGATATAAAACTCTATCCTGTCGTGAAATTGATAAGTCTAGATAGTATTCTTTACTTGGACTTTTACCTTGATCATCAAAGTACCATTCAACTGTAAAAAACTTACCTTCATAAGCTATATACTTTTGCATCAACTGCTCTTATATTTTTTTGATTTATTATCATAAATCAGTGTACCAATATGCCGACACGAGATCAAGTAAAAACATTTTAGTATTTAGGTTTTCTTTTTGGTATTGCTTGAATATCTCTATCTTTAAAGTATTCTGCTAATGCATCTTGAAGCACATCTTTAATTGTCATACGTTCCCAATATGCAATCGCCTTTAGCTTATCAATTAAATCTTCTTGTAATATAAAGGTTGCACGTGACCAGCCTTGATGTAAACCTTTTTGTGAAGTTTTTACCATAGGCATTTCACTTTTCATTACCGGTGAATTTACTTGAGTTACTTCTTTAACTTGTTCAATCATTTCTTCTTGTGTCGCATCCTGTTCCAACCACGCTAGACCTTTTGGAACACTACCTAAGCCTTTATTTTGTTTCATATTAGATCCTTAGTTAAATTTGTTTTATAATTTCTTTACATAATGCATAGTAATCTTTTGCACCTTGTGATTTTGGACTATGAGAATAAATATCAACTCCAAAACTTGGTGCTTCAGCTAATGCAATATTTTCTCTAATTAATGTCTTATAAATTTTATCTTTAAAGTTCTCTTCTAAATAATCAACAACATCTTTATTAATTTTTCTTCTATTAAATCTTGTCCCAATTATTCCACCTAATTTTAAATCTTTATTAATGCGTTTATTCACAACCTTAAGTGTATCAAGTAATTGCGATAAACCTTGTAGCGCCAAGAACTCTGTTTGCACAGGAATGATAACTTCTTCAACAGATGCTAATGCGTTGATTGTAAGCAATCCTAAGCTTGGTGGGCAATCAATTAAAATATAATCAAATGTATTTGGTATGGTGTTTAATGCGCGCTTTAAAATAAATTCTTTTTCAGGTAAATGACTAAAATCATTATCAAAAGCAGAAAGAGAAATTGAAGCCGGCAAAAGTGAAATATTATTTTTTTCTATTACAACTTCTTCAAACAACACTTCCTGTTTTAAAAGTTCATAAATTGTTTTATCTAATTGTGATGTCTCAATGCCCAATGAACAAGTTAAACTTCCTTGCGGATCAAAATCGATTAATAAAACTTTTTTGCCAAGCTTTGCCAATCCGGCACCAATGTTTAATGCTGAAGTTGTTTTACCAACTCCACCCTTTTGATTTAAAAAAACAATCTTTTTCATTTAATCCCTTTGTAAAGAAAATATAGACTTACAAAGATTGTAGGCATTACAAAATTAAATAATCAATAGTTTAATATCAGTATTTTTTATTACAAGACCTTTTAAACCTGTCGTGTAAACATGTTGACATTGTAGGTCTTGAAGATTGGCTTTAGGAATCAAAGCGAGCCATCAAACTGTTTGTGTTTACATAACTTAATAAAAAAGTTTTACAGAATTATGACCCTTATGACATGATCAGTTTTTTAATCAAATCATATCGATAATATAGGTAATATTGTTGCCTTAATACGTCTTCTAAGCTACCCCTAGAGGTCGTATTCAGAAACAAATTTATTCAAAATCTATAAGAAATTAGGCAATAATACTTTGCTGCTTTATAGGCTCCTAAACGGTCGTTAAGTGTTATACAAAGATAATATTGCCCAAACCTTAAAATCTGTTTAATTTTGACAAATTAAAATTAATGATAAAATATATATATAAACCTGTATTTGGATAGGAGTCTGGCTATGAAGAAAATGTTAACATTAATAGTCTTTTTGCTTGCTTTTATAACATCAACTCAATGCGTAATTATTGGTGTTGATGTTTGGATGAAAGTCATAAATGGGCAAAAATATTATATTTATGGTTTAAATGATTTTCATCTTTTTCAAAAAACTAACCAAATCAATGATTTAGTTAATATAGCTAAAAAATTTCCTTTTTCTGAAGAAGTCTTGCTTTTGGCAGAAGTTAATGGAATTCCTGAGCCTAAAATAAGCGATACATTCTTATCTAAAATTTTACCAATGAGACCTGTTCCATCTGAAATTTTTGCTTTAGTAGTAAAATTTGTATTAAATAATTTTATGGCGATATGTGTAGATAGAAGAATAACAAATCATTTTTCATTTAGAGAAAACTTATTACATTACTATATCTTTGGATTTATTAATCAAAAAGAAATGCTTAAAAAGTATATAAAAGAAGCAAGGGTTATTTATGATAATCAATGTGAAAAAATTTTAAAATATGATGATGGAATTTATCTGAATTCGCTTTATAAGCAATTCTCAAATTCTATTAAATATAAGTTTAATTTATTAATCGAAAATATAGAAAAATTTGATTTTAACAATCTATATCAATGCTATTTTGTGGCAACTATGTTTTCATTATTCATGGAGATAGAAGCATTGCATCAAATTTATATTAATCCAAATAAAAAGCATATTTTCTTATATTTTGGTGGTATGCATATTAATCATATGAACTCTCATTTAATCAATTTAGGATATAAAAAAATATATGCATATGGTTACAAATTAATTCTTCTAAGAGAAGGATACTTATGTACGAACAATGAAGATAAATTACAAAATCCAGATATTATGATAGAAAATGCCGAAGAAGCTTCGAATAAATTAAAATATAGTCATTTAAATATGAAAGATGTTTTTGATGATCTAAACAATAGATTTAATATTTTTAATGCGTCAAATCAAATTGTATCAAAATTATAAATTTTTTTTATGTCCGCAAAGACGAATTTTAGGGCAAGAAATTAACGTTCTGAATTCACCAAGTCCCAGGGGCTAGAGGTCGCGTTCAGGAACTTTTCTTCATTCTTTACCTTGATGGAAATTCTTATTAGATGTTTTAAATTAGGCTTGTCCCTTCGACAAACTCAGGATAAACTCCACCCAGAAGTTAAATACAAAAGCCTAATTCTTAAATTATTTTTATATGTATCAATTCATTTCTAGTTCTTTATAAATCTTACTTAGGGCTATATTACTTTTATAATTTTTCATTTAGAGTTACAATGTACTTTATATAGTAGAATTTCTTGAGGATAATTAAATGAAAAAGATGTCATTAGAGCTTAAGCCAGAATATATAGTTGATAAGACTGGAAAAAAAATCAAAGTAATTCTTGATATTTCTCGATTTGAAGATGTGGTAGAAAAGTTAGAAGATTTTTATTTTGGGTTGATGTCAGAAAAAGCCATAAAAGAAAAAGAAGAGTTTGTTGATTGGCAAGAAGCTAAAAAAACATTATTTAAATAAATATGTTATTACCTTATGAGGCATTTAAAATCATTCCCCATAAAAGAGTGATTAAATATTTACAAAAATTGTCATTGAATGAACGAAAAAAACTAATCCAAAAAATTGATGATTTGGTAACAGATGACTATAAATTACTAAAAATTAAAAAGTTAAAGGGCTTTAAAGATAGCTATAGAGTTACCATTGACGATACTAGAATTATTTTTATTCCTAAGCCAAAAGAGAAAGTTATTTATATTACTGTCATTGGGCATCGCAAAGAAATATATGATATCTTAAAGAATATGCCTATTAATTTTCTCACGACTTTCTAATCAGCTAAATTTGTAGCACTATTATTTATAATTGACCCAGCTTGATAATAACGCATGACCGTGGCTACGCTTTAGTGTGTAGTATTATGTCATCCAGATGGTTTTCCCATGCGGCCAGATTTCTATTTTATAATTTTTTAAATAAGATCTTTTGTGTTTGCAAAAGTCAAAGTTATTAATGTTAAAAAAAATTATATCATCATTTTACAATTTTTAAAAATATGTAATTCTTAAAAAAGACAATATATTATTTTTTTCAATATTCATATAGGGGTAACTATGACTAGATTTTTGTTTGCAATATTGATGCTAAGTGCATCGTTAATGCAAGCTACTGCAACACAATTTGTATTTGTGGATGAGACTGGCAGCGCACATCTAGTACAACGAGCGTTTGTTGACAAAATATTACGTGAAGTTCCGGCTGAGAAGATTCATATAGCTATGAAACATGTTGCCATTCGTGCCGTACAAATGGATAATGGAGAATACGCTCTTCATGCCCATGTACGTGGTCTTGGTGGTGGGCCTACTACCGGGCTTTGTGCTTATTGGGGAACCAAAGTTACATGTTGGGGTGGAATTGTTGTTCTTACTTGGTTTCAAGGTCCAGCTACACTTATTGAATTACCTGAATTATTAGCTGCTACAGAATCAGCATCTAATGCTGCTCTCATAGCGGGAACGTTATTGCCGACTCCTTAAATAATTCACGAGAACATGATATTATAAAATATTATTATCAGGAGTTATTATGAGTTGGTTGGAGGCATTTAGAATCCAGTTTTTAATGTATATTTTGGCTTGTTTTTTTCTTTATATGCGTTACCTTGTTAATGAAAATTTTTATGATGGTTTTAATTATAAAAAAATAACTTTCATAGTGTTGACAATAATGTGGCTAGGAATTGGCACTTATTTTAGGCAAGCATATGACTGGCCTATGTTTGGTATGTATAGTCGCGTGTATAATTATTATATATAAGCTTCAAAATTTTGAATTAGGCTGCTATTAACATTTTATAGCAGCCTAATTTCTTTCTTAATTTTTTACTTTGCATTTAAGCTTATTTTTCACGTCTGCATAAACATAATTAATTTTTAATCAGCTAAATTAGCAGCGCTATTATTTATAATTGAACCAGCCTGATAATAACGCATGACAGTGGCTACGCTTTTGTGTGTAGTCAAAGACATTATGTCACCAAGATGTTTTCCCATGCGCCCAGCTTGTGTGACAAAGCCACTTCTTAATGAATGTGCGCCATATTCTTTTTCATTATAACCAGCATTTTTTAATCTGCGTTTTACAATTCTATTTACGTCAATTGGCGAAAGTGCTTTACAAAGATGATAGACATTACAAAATTAAATAATCAATAGTTTAATATCAGTATTTTTTATTACAAGACCTTTTAAACCTGTCGTGTAAACATGTTGACATTGTAGGTCTTGAAGATTGGCTTTAGATAACAAAGTGAGCCATCAAACTGTTTGTGTTTACATAACTTAATAAAAAAGTTTTACAGAATTATGACCTTTATGGCCTGATCAGTTTTTTAATCAAATCATATCGATAATATAGGTAATATTGTTGCCTTAATACGTCTTCTAAGCTACCCCTAGAGGACACATTTAGGAACACAATTATGCAAAATTTATAAGAAATTAAATAAGGATACTTTGCTGTTTTATAGGCTCTTAAAGGGTCGTTAAGTGTTATATAAGATTTGCTTATTATTAAACCATCTTGTTGTCTTTATTTTTATACATTCACTGTGTTAGTGTAAATTAAAATAATTATATCTAAGGGGTAATATGGATAATGATAATAAATTAATTAATCAAATTTTAAATAATGCTCAAATGATTAACAACTTGAGACAAAATATGAGAATTATTTCAATCCAAAATGACAGACAAGTTTGGAAATATGATAACAAGCAAGCTAAATTAAAGGCTCGTGAAAAATTTCTTAGTTCACCAGTTTGGTTAAAAGCGTATGAGCAATATCATAATTCATACGATGCATTAGCCTTTCCAGGTGGCTTAGAACATGGACTTTCCTTACTAAAGAAAAAAGATCCTTCTATTTTGCCAACTGCAATAATATACGTTAAAGCTGATCCATATTTTTTTAGATCCGGTTATATAAAACAAAAAATACTTACACATTTAAAAAAATTTAATTTTAACGCAGACCAAATTAAGGCTTTGCAACACATTATTATTGATGCAATCTTGAATCCGAAATCGGGATTCAAGTATTATGTTAGACTGGCCCTTAAAATTTCAGACATTAATTTCTTAACTAGTATACAAAAAATTATTAAAGAATCTGATAACCCAATTGTCTCTAAACGGGCACAACAGGTATTTAATTTATTACAAACACAAACATTAATTAATTCATAATTTTCATGTCTGCAATGAAGTGTTTTCGGACACAAAAATTAACGTTCTGAATTCACTAAGTCCCAGGGGCTAGAGGTCATATTCAGAAACCATATTAATTCCTTACCCTTGATGGAAGTTTTTTCTTAGTTTTTATATTAGGCTGCAATTAACATCGCAATAATGTTAAAAAGCAGCCTAAACATTTTAACATTATTTTTTCATTGAGCTAGGGATTTCAAGTGGAATCATTTCGCCCTTAAATTCTACCATCAATTTTTTACAACCAAGACCTTTTAAAATTTTAAAGAAACTTTGCATTGTGAAATCTTTCTTCATCCCTGAACGCATTGCTTGAACAACTGAAGGCGACACTTCTGCTATTTCTGCTAATTTGCGCACTGAGACTTCATCTTGTTCCATTAGTGCCAAAATTAATTCTGATAAAGCAAAATCCCTATATCCTGCTTTAAATTTCTTTAATTCGCTTGGACTAAGAGAATCAACAAAGGTTTCTACAGTCGATTTTTGCTCTTCAGGTGTAACTTTTTTTGAAGATTTTACATTGCTTGGTTTAGCTTTTTTATTCATAATAATTTTCTCCATCGCATCTTTTTATATAATCACTTCTTGCTTTCAAAGCTTTTTGTTTTTCTCTAGGTGGTAATTTTTGTTGTTTTTTTTCAAATGCATTTGTTACGATAATTTTTGATCCTTGATAGAAAAAACACAGAAATCTATCAGGGGTTGGCTTAAAAGCATAAATTTTATCGTTTTCATAATTAAATTTTTCTTCACTTCTTATTGCACCTGTATCACCAATCATGGTAAATAAATAAACCAATTTTTCTTGTTGGTTTTTTGATAATTCTTCAAAATATTCACATGCTGGGCTTTTACCCCTATCATCAAAATACCATTCTATTAAGTATTTTTCACCTTTGTAAGCTATAAATTTTTTATTCATTACTACCTATAAAAATATATTTTTATAAATTAAACTACTTTCATAGCGTACCGAGATCGCAATACAAAATCTATTTATTTTATAAATTATGTAAATAAATAGCTTGTTGTGTGGCAATTATTGTTTGATTTATCTCTAAGCTATTAAAATAATATTTAAAAAATATTTTTATGTCTGCAGTGAAGTGTTAACTACGCTCTAATTAATTTCTAATCAGCTAAATTAGCAGCGCTATTATTTATAATTGAACCTGCTTGGTAATAACGCATGACAGTGGCTACGCTTTTGTGTGTAGTCAAAGACATTATGTCACCCAGATGTTTTCCCATGCGGCCTGCTTGAGTGACAAAGCCACTTCTTAGTGAATGCGCACCATATTCTTTTTCATTGTAACCAGCATTTTTTAATCTGCGTTTTACAATTCTATTTACATCTATTGGTGAAAGTGCTTCACCCAAATTACCATTTTTTTTAATTGCTTTAAATATTGAGCCTGTTGTGATGTAAGATGCTTCTAGCCATTTGGTGAGTGCATATGCAGCTCTTCCTTTAACGGGGACTGAATGTCCTTGGCCAATTTGATCGGTTTTGCTTTTAGGTATTGTGTAAATATAATCACCTTGTGGTGTTTTGACTAAATCTTTCATATCTGCTTGAGTAACTTCAGAACGTCGTCTTCCGCCACTTGCCCATGCAAATAATAGTAATGCCTTGTCGCGTATATCAATTAATTTGTGTTCATTAAAATCTAGCATGTCATCTAAAATATCTTTAGTTATAGCTTTGCCGTGTGGCTTTGATGTTCCATGTTTTTTTGCAAGCTTAGCGCACAGTTGTTTAACTTCTTTATTTCTACAGGGATTGTCCCATTGCACGCCATCTAAAAAAGATGATAGCGTTGCAATTCTGCGCTTTATTGTAGAGAGTTTATGTGGTCCAAGTTTTTGTTTATAATGTTGATCAACCAATAGTTGGTCAACATCTGCATCTAAACCCTGTGCATGTTCAACTATAAAAGTGATAATTTCTTTTTGTGTGATTGGCTCCAAGAATGTAAAGCCGATTGCTGATAACCAAGCTTGCCAATATATTAAATCGCCAACGCCTGCAAGCTCACTATTTTTGGATGTGTATTCTTTTACTATTTCAAAAGCACGTGTTGTGGATTTTTGATTTAGAATTTCTAAATCTGTTTGATTTAAAGGAAGATATATTTGAGCTTCTATATGTTTTTTGATTATCGAATAGGGTAATGAATAATGTTGCGTACTAATAAGACCATTTATACTAATTTCGGTTATATCCTTTAGATATGGCTCATTATTCATACTCACCCTTTTTTAATAATTGATCAGTTTATTAAGATCGATAAGAATAGATTATCGTACATAATAAAATAATGCAAGGGAAAAATGTTTGAAAATAATTTTAAGTTGTTTTGTTCAGTTTTTCTTTTTACTAATTAGAAACTCAATTAATTTAATGGATTATTATATTCAATAGTCTTTGTTCTTTTAATTGTCTTAATAATTCTTTACTCGCATCATTTAACGGATTGTTAGAAAGCTCTAACCATTGTATTCACGCCATTAAAGATATTAGCTGGCAATTTAGTTAGTTGATTGTTAGCAAGATATAACCATTGAAGACTATTCAAGCCATTAAATATGTTAGCTGGCAATTGCGTTAATTGATTGTAAGAAAGATCTAATTCTTGAAGATTATTTATGTTTGGTATTCTTTTAAGACCATCTAAACTTACAAAATAAAATTTACTTAAATCTAAAACACCCCCACCATCTATCTCTTTGTAATCAACCAAATCATTAATAGATAAATTCCATTGTTTGATGTCTCTTACAGAAAACTTATCAACATTAGGTCTTAATTCCGGTGATCTTAAATAAATAAACTTCTCTATTAAGTGCCAATGTTCAGGATCTATTATCTCATTAATATATTCATATGATATATCAGGTTTTATAATCTGTGCTAATCTATCTGAAAAAACATTCTCTAAATCAGGACAATATAAAAAGATGGAGGCCTCAAAGGCTTGTGCAAGTTCTTCTAAAGTAAATTTATTCAAAAGTTTTTGTTGTACAAATTCATATAATTCTTTAGCTGTTGATTTATTTTTAAATTTATAAATTAATTTCATTGAATCTAGCAAAGGCTTTAAAATCTTGCTTTCTACAGGTAATGGAATTACATCTGCTTGTTCTGGCGCTGACTTAATAAAATTAGATTGCATTGCAACTTCATATGACACATTAAATCTCTTGCCATCTGAACTGATTATTTGTTGATTTGCAGCTTCCTCACCTTCGTTCTCATCTAAAGATTGCATTTGATTAGATGATGATATTCTTTCCGTCTTCGCTCTAAGTACTTCGGACATGTCTTGCGCTGCATAAATTGGCAATATAGCCATAAAAGCTATTGCTATAAATAATTTATTAATTTTTAACATAATTACCTTCTTAAAGTTTTACCTTGCTCTAAGAATAGAGATTTTAGCTCTAGAAAGCAATAATTTGGATTTGATTTAAAACATACGGAAATCACAGGTTTCATTTAAAGATTTGATAAAAATATTTTCTGTCTTACCACTGACCAGTACCGAGACAATACGGCAATAAAATCTCGGTCTTATAAGTAAAGAATGCACCCCATTTTCCATTTATTTCAATTAGTATATAATTAAGATTAAATGGTTGATTTTTTGTACATTTAGGTGGGGGTTTTTATGAAGGGGTTAAAATCTTTTATAATTTGGGTATTTGTTTTATTTGGTTTAAATATCAACATCAATGGCTTAGAAAATATTGCACATAGTGTACAAGTTGCACATAAAGTTATTTTTACTGTAGATATATCTAAACAACAATTTGATATATTGCATCAAAACCAAGCATTAAAGAACCTTAATTTTTCATTTAATTTTGCGCAGAATGGGCAAGGAAAACTGTGCATATTAGAAAACAATTTCACTAAAGCATATAACATTGGAAATGAACAGCTCTATTCTATGCTTTCTAAAAATGGAATCAATGTAAAAACCAATTCTAATTCAATTACAACAGTTCATATAGGACCAAGTTTAAAAGATCAAACATCTAATTCTTATTCAGCACCAAGTGCTCAAGCAGAAATAAATCTTCAGGACTTGTTGGTTAAAGCTAGAACCGAACGTGCAATTGACTTGGAAAAGTATAAAGCATGGAGTGCCATGCAAACAAGATATAAAATTTGGGAAGATGCAAATATTAAATTAAAAAATGATCTGGTGGAGTTTAAACAAAAATATCCGGAAAATACTTATAAAACCGAAAAAATATATATTTACCCTAAGTATGACTTTGAATCAGAACCTGTTTGTATTGAAATATTACGGTTAAAAACTGAGCAAGAATTAATTGAATTTGCAAGAGAAATAGCAGGTTTAAATATAGATGGCCTTGGTCTTACAGATAGTTCAAGAAAAGATGCGATCAACCTTGACTACAAAGGCCTAGGTGCATATGACCATTGTGCAACACCTTTGGAATTTCCTTATATGACCAATTGGATATACAGTAATAAAACTATATTTAATTTTTTTACTAATTTTGGCAGGTATGCTGATTCTGCATATATAGAATTTTTAAAAACATTTCCTTGTTATGAAAGATTTATATTGGGAATTGATCAACAATTAAAAACAGATCCTGAATTTGCAAGTAAACTGCATATGCTTGGTTATGTTCAAGCAATAAATTTCATACATCAGGAAGCTGCAAGAATACAAGCTAAAAATACTGTAAATCAAATTGATACAACATTTGACTATGTAAAAAAAATGTTTTCAAGTAAAAATCAAGTTATAGTTAAAGATATTGTACAAGCAAATACACATTTTGAAATAATGAGAAAAGCTGTTGAAGATGGTAAAGATATTGCGGGACAATTTGCAAACTTAGCGGCTACTGATGGAATAGATTATTCATTACACGAATTTAAAACAAACAATAATCAAATAATCTCAGTAAAAATTATTAAAGACGAAAATATAGCTGTAAATCCACAAGAAAAGGTAAAATATTTAGGCGAAGTATGGGATCCACAAACTAAATCACTTTCTTTGGTTTTTACAAAGCAGGGAGAGTTTACAGAAGTTTCATTAAATTCTACTTTAGTATCGCAGTATACAAAAACACAAAGAAATTTATTTTCAAATCCAAATCAAATTAGTACTTTAACAAAAACTGAACGGCTTAATCTTTTCAAATCGGTTTCATTAATTCTTGATTTCGTACCAATAGTTAATACAATAAAATCTGGCACGCAAGCAATAACCGGTGTTGATTATATTACCGGTGAAAAATTAACTGTAATTCAACGTGGCCTTGCTGCTCTTGACACAATGCCTGTAATAGGTTGGATAGCAAAAGGCGCAAGGTTTATTAAAGGTGCGAATAAGCTTAGAGTAATTGCAAAGCCCAATAGATTTCTTTCTCTTGCTGGAAAAGGCATAGCTAAAATTAAAGACACAACTAAAAAAGTAGCTGATAAAAGAATAGCTCAAATTATTGGTACTCTTGTAGATAAAGCAAAAGATAAAGCTGCGCAATCCGATATACAAAAAACAGCTAAAGATGTTGTTTTAGCTGAGAAGTTTGTTAAGCAATTCAATCCTCAAGAGGCTTTAAAACTTTTGAGAAAAAGGTTAGTGAAAGCAGATGGGGAAGGAATAGGTACTAAACTACCAAGATGTGAAGAAGGAAATCGTACTTTGCCTGGAGATGAAAAAACAGCTAAAGAGTTTTTTGAGAAATTAGTAG
>MWWI01000088.1_pt1 | contig 19325 bp, 14 predicted proteins | sample 1047321 | NCBI WGS metagenome assembly MWWI01 (sample SAMN06349966, study PRJNA376086) | soil metagenome | isolation source: FI-1 sample Antarctic (ecotone) soil | place: Antarctica | reverse complement strand
GCGGCATTTGTACCAACAGCCTTAATGTTTTTGTTATATAAGTTTGTGATACGTTTTATACCTGGATTAGAGTCAAAGGAACGAGACGGTATTTAGCGCAATTTACAAACCGTCCCATAAAGGACCCGATACTGTTGCCCAATTCATTTTGGATAAAATATGTTCAATAAAAATGGTACAAATTCACATGTCCATTTTCGACAGTATTTTTTTCATCACACTTATTCAATTATTAATTTGACCTTAAATATCTCAAAAGCCGTTTCATAATCAAAACCTCAAAAGTAAACCTCTTTACTGACTTTTGAAACATTTATAAATCGCTTTTTCTAAAGGTCAAAATCAACTATTTTCAGCACCACAAGATTAGGAAACTACCCAAGTTTTTAATTGTTTGCTTATTGTCAAACTCTTGATTTTTATTTTATAAAGCTAAATCTTCCGCTACTGCGGTTTCTTCGACATAAACTTTTGTCAGCGACGGCGTAACCGGATAAGTTTTCGCCGGTGCGTCGTAATAACCTTTGTGAAGCAGCATCGGGTATTTATTGCTCGTCCGGGCAATCGCTTGATTTTCTCCGATTCTCATAACTTCGTCCGGCGTTAAAAGCTGTCTGCGGTGCTTGGCGGCGTGTGAACCGATACTGCCGCCGCTCAAACCAATGTTAAAGCTGCTGCTTGAATGGGAAATCGTTTGTTCGCCCAAAGATTTTGAAACGTACTCGGCGGTTTGATAATCAAGTCCGTGCAAAGCTATTTTCGTCGCGCAATTGCTCATAATCGTCTGCGCCGCGTGGTTTCCGTATGTTTGATTTAATTGTGAAAGCGATTGAATCCCTAACCAAAGGGCTACGCCGCGTCCTCTCGCAAGGCTAATGGTCGTTTCAAAATCGGGAATCTTGCCGATATTGGCGAACTCGTCCAGCATTGCCGTAATCGGAACTGTGGTTTCGCCTTCGGGAATTTCTTCACCGGCTATCTGCTCTAAAAGCACGGTAAAGAAAAGACTTGTCAGCGGTCTGAGCCGCGCTATGTCCTGTTCTAGCAAACACCAGCAAACCGCCGTCGGCGTCCGGCGAAGCCCTCCGAAATTCGGGGCTTCAAGCTGCGCCGATGTAAAAAGCTGCAAATTCGGGTCGCGCATAAATTGAAGCCGTGAAGCAATCGCCGGAACAATCGCGCCTTTTATTCTCGCGTCCGTCTGCTCAAAAACAATGGCTTGCTCTCTGGCTACATAGCTCGGCGAATGTAAAAGCTGCTGCATCAATTCTTCGGGCTTCTGGCGCGTGAAAAGGCGATAAGCGGTTAGAGGCGTTGGGTTATTTCGTCGTCGCCGTGTGCGCGAAAATGGCGCTCAAAAAAGCCGTTTCCGAATCAATCCAGAACTGGTCTGTGTTGCCGGTGCTGCCCGCCGTCATCAGGGCGCGGGCGCAAAGCTCGGACATTCTCGCATCCGTGCAAAGCGGTATCCAGTTAAAACATTGGCTCGCTTCCGGCTCGGTCGGCGCGTATCTCAAAGCCTTGTCGTGAAAACCGCTCGTATATTTCCAAAGTTCGCTTTTCGGGTCGGTAACGACAAGGCTCGTATTTTCGACTTCGGCGCAATTCGGCATAAAGAAACCGCGTGATTTGCCCGTTCCGCTGCCGCCCAAAATCAAGCCGTGCATAAGGCTCAAGCTGCGCGGCAAAGCTAGTTTTCCGTGCAGTCTGTCCGGGTGCGCCGGTGCGAGAATAAACGCGCCGGTTTCTACCGGATTTTCAAACTCCTTGAACTCTTTTTTCTCGGCGAATCGTGCCGAACCGTGTAAATCGTCCGTGTCGCCTTTTGTGTCTTTAACAAGTGCTATTACTCCGCCTATTAATATCACTCCGACGCCGAATAACGCGCCGATTGCTCCGTGTCCTGTCATTGCATTAAGAATCAAATACAAAGCGATTAGAGAGCCGCCTATACCGAAAACTAAAAGCATTTTTTTAGCGGGCGGTTTCGGCACTAACGAAAAGATAATGTAAGTGGATAATTTGCTGATGCCGAAAGCGTAACCGCTCATCACCCCTGTTATTAGTCCTATAAAACTCAAATCTCTGAAGAAGCCTAAATTTTGTAATGAACCATTATCTACCACGCTGTAAAAAATAAATGCGAGAAGCCCTACTATCGCGGCGACTATCATAATGGCGGCTGACTTGTTGGCTGCCTTAATCTTAAAAGCGATTAGTCCAAGTCCGATTGCCTGAAGAATTTCAAATAAAGGAATGAGCCAAAACCATTTGTCTTGCTGGTCGGCGATTTTTTGAGCGGCTTCCTGTTCCTCTTTAATTTTTAATTGTCCTTGATTATATTGCTCGTCTAATACCTTTTGACGGTCTTTTTGCTGTTGCCGAATTTGTTCTAGCTCTTGCTGCTGCTCTTTCTGTCGCCGCTCGTTGTCGGCGTTCTGCTGACGATTGAATTCGTCAAGCTGCTGTTGGGCTGCGGCGTTCTGCCTTTCCTGCTCTAAGTTGAAATCTTTGATAGTTCTTTCGGTTTCTTCCGTGTAATCGGTTGTCGGAACATTCATCGGCGGCGCTGTGCCGTAATTCCTGCGCGACGGGTAAATTTCTTCGGGCGTGTAATCGCCGGACGAATCGCTCGGCGCATCCTCTGGCGTCGGTTTGCCGGAATTTTCAACTTTCCTTTCTCTGGTCGGCTTCTTTGTTTCCGGCGTCGGTTGCGGCGTTTCTTCCTGCGCTGGTGCGTTGCCCGTAATGACCCGCTCCAAAGCTCCTCTCTGCGATTTTTCCCGTTGCTTTTCCTGCCCGAAAACTACGAAGTTCGAGCAAACGAAAATCAACAAACTCATTAACAAAATTTTACCTGCTGCGTCCTTGACTTTGCCTATAATCATTGGGAATCTCCTGTTTCATTTCTTTTGCTTGCTCTAAATTTTCCGCTTGTTTTAACTGCACTTCTTCGGCTTTTTCGCTGGCGGCTGTCGCTAGAGAAGAACTTATCTGGTCGCGTTCCTTCTCGTCGCTGTGCGTGTAAGAGTAGGCTTTTGCCTCAAGTTTGTTTTCGGGTATTATGCCGCCGCCTCTCATTTGGTTAATATCCTGAACATTTTTATATTCTGCGGCGGTCGGCTGCTCTTTAGTCCAGCTATCAATCGTTGTGTTAATGATTCTTTGGGCTAATGGTTCTAACTTAATTCCCTGCTCGTCCAAACTTTTCTGAATTTGGTGTTGTAATCCGTTGGCGATTTCCATTTGTGAAATGGCATCTTTTATCTGTGATTGTCCGGCGTTATACGGGGCTAAACCTCTTTGCTGCGCTTCTGCCGTCAAAGAAAAATAAGTTTTTTGGTCTAAATTCGGCTTGTATAAATCCTGAATAAAATACGCTTCACTTCGCCGATGGTCGCTGTAAGCTGCCGATTCTCTCGCTTTGATTTCATCGTTTCTAATCAGTTGGTTTAATCCTTCAATCTGCTGGCGTAAAGATGCGGATTTCTCCGCGTCCGTGATGTTGTCGAGCTTTAATACGGTCGCCTCAAGGTAAGTTTTCGGTTGCGGTATCGGCTCGCTGAAACGTTCCTGCAAAGCGTTCAAATCATTTATTTGTTTGTCGAGCGGTTTCTTGTCGCCGACTGCGCGATAGATTTTCGTTAATCGTTTTTCCTGCTTGTAACTCAAATCTTCGCCCGTCCGCGTCCGCGCTTCATCGCGGGCGGCGGCAACCAATTCGCTAATCAATTCTTCGCGTCCGACTCCCGCAAAATCTCTAACTTTCAGCGCCGGTTTGACTTCCGCGACGGCGACTTTTTCAACCTGCGTTGTTTTGACGGCTTCTTTAATTTCCGGTTCTGCAACTTTGATTTCCGGTTTCACCGCATCGCCGCGCTCGGCTGCAACTTCCGGTTTAATTTCCGGTTTAATTTCCGGTTTAATTTCCGGTTTAATTTCCGGTTTAATTTCCGGTTTTGCAACAACGTCGGCGCGCTCGGCTGCAACTTCCTTCTCGTATCTTGCCAGAGTGCCGACTACAATTTCATCGCGCCGGTTCTTTGGTGCTAATTTCAAAATCGCGTGTGTCGCTTCAAGGCTTGTTTTTACTGCAAAACTCGCGCGCTCGGCTTCCGACAAATTTTTCTGTAACGATTCTAAAATCTGTTCTTGGTTAGCGTTCGGTTTTTGATTGGGCGAATCGTTAATAACGACGTTTGCAAATCGTTTCCACGCCTGCGGGTCGGGTTCAATGCTTTGTTTCGCTAAACTGTCGCGGCTAATCTGCAAAACTTCTTTAATCAAAGCACTTTCTTGACTGTATTTCGCATTGCCCGCGCTGCCGATAGTTATCTGCGGCGGCGGCTGCGCTTTGATTTCCGCTGTCGGTAAAATCGGCGCTTCGGGCAAAATAACGGGCGGTTTGACTTCGGGTTTTGCATCGAGACTAATAGATTCTTGCTGCGCCGGTTCGATTTCGATTGTCGGTGTGGGCAATTTCTCGGCGGCTGGCTGTCTAAGCTGCTCGGTTTCTTTTTGCTCGGCTTTTGCGAGTTCCGGCTTTGCATCGAGAACGATGGTTTTTTCCGGCGTCGGTTCGATTTTGATTTCCGCTGTCGGCAAATCTTCAACGTCTGGCGAAATTACAGGCTGTTTGATTTCGCTGCTTTCGACTTTTTCAACTTCCGGCTTTGCATCGAAAACGATTTTCTCGGCGCGTTCCGGTTCAATTTCGATTTCCAGCGTCGGTAAACTCGACGCTTCGGGCAAGATTGCGGGCGATTCAATTTCGCTGCGCTCGGCATCGGGCTTTGCATCGAGAACAACAGGTTTTTCCTGCGCCGATTCAATTTTGATTTCTTCGCTTCGGTCAACTTTTTCAAGTTCCGGTTTCACATCGGAAACGATAGTTTTTGCCTGCGTCAGTTCAATTTCGATTTTCCGTGTCGGCGGTTTCTCAACACCTGGCAAAACTACAGGCGGTTTGATTTCGTTGCGCTCGGTTGCAATTTCACGCTCGTATCTGTCCAGCCTGTTTTCTACAAACTGTTTTTGAGAAATTTCGGGCGATAATTTCAGTATCAAATGTGTCGTCTCAAGTCTTGAAGCTGTTTCCAAGTTGACCCGCTCGGAGACAGGCATACTTCTTTGCATCCATTTCAAATGGCTTATCTGTGAAACGGGGGCTTTCTGATTCGGGGCATCGTTGGCAATGTCGTTTGCATACCGCATCCACGCTTGCGGGTCGCGTTCAATGCCTTGTTTCGCTAAACTGTCGCGGCTCATCTGCAAAACTTCTTTGATTAAAGTTTCCTGCCTATTGCTCCGCTCGTCGCTAGTGGGAACAACTTTTTCCCGCGTCGGTTCAATTTTGATTTCCGGTGTCAGCAACTTCTCGACGGTTGGCAGGATTACAGGTGTTTTAATTTCGCCGCGCTCGGCTCTCTCAACTTCCGGTTTTACATCGGAAACGATTTTTCCGGCGCGTTCCGGCGCGTGTTCGACGGTTTCCGTTTTCGTCTGTGTAATCTCGGTTTTCTCAACCTGCCGCGCCATTTTTCCGGCGAGCTTCTCCGCGTCGTCGGTAAAAATTAACGCTTCGTTTCTGGCTCGGCTGACGGCGACGTAAGCCATTCTTTCATTAAGAATCTGTTTCGATTCGCTCGTTTCCGCGTGAATCAAAACTCGGTCAATCGTTTTGCCCTGCGAACTGTGCGAAGTTACTGCATAACCGTAATCAATCGCCTGCGGCTTCGCCGTATCGAGCTTTACGGCTTTGCCTTTGTCAGTCGTCAAAGTTAGTGCGTCGGGCGTTATTTTGCCGACTTCAAGCATTGTGCCGTTGGCTATTTTCGTCTGCTTTTCTTCAAACGGGGCGCGAAGCTGCAAGCGGTCGCCTGTCGAAACTTTAATTTTTTCTTCCGTCCAGACGCTCACGCCGCGCAGCCGTTTCGGGTTATAGGTAACTTCTCTGGCTTCTTTGCCGTCTGTGCCGTCTTTAATCTCGACGGTCAATAGATTTTGTTCCCGGTCTGTTTTGACGACTCGCGCAAGGCTTTTAGCAGGGATTTGGTTTTCCTTGCTGCCGCGTGTGTAGGTGATAACGTCGCCTTCCCGGTAAGCTGCTGCAAACTCGCGTTCTACGCCGCCCAACTCGCTGCGCGGTCGCAAAACTTTAATCTCGGTTTCTTGTTCTCCGACTTTGCCCGCGTCTTTTAACGCCGTGTGAATTTTTGAATTGATTTCCTGCCGGTCGGCGTTACGCGGCGCGACGACTAAACTTTTCTCCGGCTTATCTAAAAAGGCTTCGACGATTGAATTATGCCGCTCGTCGCGGTCTTTGACTTCTAGAACCTGTCCGCGCTCGCGCATCTCGCCGACGGCTTCGATTATTTTTCCTTCCGAAAGTTTTTTGACGGTTTCGCGGTCGGTTTCTTTTGTCTGCCGTCGAACCGTTTCAACTTTCGCGCCGGCGGCGAGTTCGTCGCGCTGTATTCGTGCAAAAGGTTTTCCGGCTTCGACGCCTTCGTGCTGGCGCGTATCTCCCACAAGCAAAACGCGGTCATTAGGTTTGACCGCTTCACGGAAAAATTTATCCATTTGCCGCGAAGAAACAAAGCTAGATTCATCAACGATGAAAAATCGTTTATGGTCGCGGGGCGCGTCTTGGCTTGCTAATAACTTTTGCAGGGTCGAGCTTGTGATTTTGGCGTTATCGAGTTCCTGCGCCGCGCCGGTCGTCGGCGCAAGTCCTAAAACTTCGTAGTCGGCTTTTTCCGCTATTTTATTGACGAATGAAAGCGTTGTCGTCTTTCCGACTCCGGCGCGTCCTTCCAGCGTTACTACGCCGGTTTTTGCCGTGAGAATTTCTTTTACCGCGCTTTGCTGCTCGTCTGATAGACTTTCAAACTCTGTGCGTTCCGAAGGCGAAGCTCTCCGGTTTAGCTGCGTTATTTCTCTGCCTAACGTCTGTTTTGGTTTTAAGCTGTCGAGATGCTGCGGCAATTTGTTTTCGATTTGAGCGTCCGACGACAAAAACGCCGCTTCTCGTCCGTCGCTCAAAGATACGGTTTTAACTTGCCCGTCCTTCTTGCGCGTTTCCATTTCGGCTTCAATCGCTGCAACGGAAGTTTGACCGATTCCGCGTTTATTTGCTTCGAGTAACACGACACGCGGATTAAATACCGATTCGCGCTCTGACAACTTCGCGAGCGCAAATGTAACCGCTTCTTTTGCCAAGTCCGGCTTTCCTGTGGGTGTCGGGGTTTTTCTTGCTGTTTCTACTACGCGCTGTGCCTGATAATCGAAAAGTCCGTCTATGCCTTTGTGCTGCTCCTGAATCAAATCCTTGTCGAAAATCTTTTCGCGCCGGTTCACTAATCCAAGCTGCCGAAAATTCTTTCCGGCTTCTTTGGCTAATTCTAAAATCTCCGCTCGGCGCGGTGAACACGCCTGCCGATATTCTTTTGAAATTCCTGTAATCTCCGGTGCGCCGGTTTCTCTGTCAATTTCGATTGCGTAACCTAATTTTTGCAGGCGGTCGGCTAGTCCGGTGTAATAAACGCTTCGGATATAACTCTGCGCCTTGTGGAGTTCTAAACTTTCGAGCGGCTTCAAAGTGCCGTCGGCGCGCAAAGTGGCGTTCATTATAAAACAGTGGTCGTGAAGCTGCGGGGCTACAAAACCGTCTTTGCTCGGTCGCGCCGAATCGTGCTGAAAACGAGCGACGATTAAATTACTCGTCTGCTCTTTTTTGCCGCCGCCGTTATTCGATTGAGCTTGCCGCTCGGCTCTGTCGAGCGCGTCCGTAACCGCTTCTTCGTGCGCCGTCCTAACGCGCTCGTCCTGACCGATTAAACCGGCAATCGAAACGCTTTTCGGCGCGGAGATAACCATATCCCAACCGGCAATCTCTTTGACCTGTTTTATCTCGCCGTTTATTTCCCGCGTTCTGCCGAAAGTCATTCGACGGAAACGCTCGCCGGTCGTCGGGTCAATGCCTCTCGAAATTTTAGAAAAATCTTCTTTTTTTATCGCGCCCGTCAAGCCTAAAGCCTCTGCGCCTTTGCCCGTCCATTGACCTACGCTTGCGCCTTTTTCAGAGTAATAAGTTTCGCGCTCGCTGGTAAGCTCTTTCTCGAAATATGCTTCGGCTTGTCCGACAAAACTTTTTACGATAATTGCGCTCATTACTCTTAAAACCCGCTTTTCCGCTTATTGACTTAGGAGTTACGCAGTTGGACTTGAGAAAATAGCATTAAATTATTGCTAATAATACACTTACGAGATAGCTGAAAATAACCTTGGCATCGTAAGAACAATTTACCGCCTTTTTTCAAAAAGTCATTAAGCCTTGTAAACACAGAATTTACGAGATAGTTGAATACAACTTTAGCATCGTAATTACAATGGCTCTCGCTCAACTGCGTAACTCCAACGGCTCTTATCCGCTTAAACGCTAGTTATACGCTCGACACGCGAAAAAGTCAACAAAATTGACGTGAGGTGTTATAAATCAAGAACGAAAACGCATATATTAAACTCGAATCTCTATTAAATTTCTTAGGGAAGTGCAAAATATGTGCAAAGCACATTCATAATTATAAACTCCGAAAAATCAAAAGCTTTCAATAAATCATCAAATAATAGCGTATCAGCCAAACTTCAAATTACAATAGTTTTCAATTTTATTTCGTTTTTTTCTTTTTTGTTCTTTTATTTGCTTGTTGTCCGATTAAAAATTTATGTTGCATTTTATTTTCTCGTCTGTTAAATTCTGTTTAATGGTCTTAGATACGATTAACAAGGAGCTTTTGAAAATAATATGAAAAAAAATGTAGGTGAAGCAAAACCGAAATTCCTGCTTTCTGTAAATAGACAAACAAAATTAACCGTTCAAATTTCACAGAAAACGGCTGACTTAATAAGCGATTATCAAGCCTTTCTCAAAAAGTTTTCAGCCGAAGAAATGGGCGTTGATGCTCTCGTTAATGCTTTTATCAGTTCTGCTATAACCAGCGATAAAACATTTACAAAATGGAGAAAAGAAAAGACTGAACCGCATAAAGAAACTACCGAAACGCAAGAAGAAAATAACGAGACAAAAATTTGATAAATCAATCTTCTGCAAATCAGTAGTTGAATTATGATATTGCAGCTTCAAGAAAATTTAGCGCGTTCAGAAAAACGTATTGTTGCTATTTCAAAAAAGAGAAAACCAATGAATGAAAAAACACAAGAACTATCAAAAATTGAAATGATGAGTGAACAAATCAAAGAACTATTCAAAAAATCTGAAGAGGCATACGATAGAAAACAGCAAAAAAAACGCGACCAACAATTTTTTGCGTGGTTTGAAATTACGTTCGGTATTGAAAAATATGAACAAATTATTTTTAATGGAAATTCCGCAGCATTTGTTGATGACTTTATAATGTTTGTCTGCAAAAGTTTTGAAGAAATAAGTGCGGAAGTATATGCAAAGTGTAATGTATGCAAAGAACAAGGGCTTTACAGCATTGGGATTGTCAAAAATCTCGCAGATTTAGGAGAATGTCTTAGCCTTTATAAAGAAGAAAATTACTACATCGGCTGTGGAATACACGAATTGTTTCCAACCAAAAACACTGATTTATCTTCTGCCGGAGAAATGGAAGCGGTAAATTAACGAGAATGAAATTAGGGAGTAATTTTATGAACAAAATACAAGATACAGACCAAAAAGTTTATGCGTTTAAGTTTCAATAAAAGATATGAACAACTTAGATTGGAAACAACAAATCCGGCGTAATCTTGAACGTGCCAGACAAGGCAAACCGAGCATTGAAGTTAACGCGAATTTCTATAATCAGTTTCTTTTTTTAAGCGAAAAATGCTCATAATTTACATATTGCCTATTATTGGACGCGCTCAAAATTTCTGCATTCTTTGAAAATGCTCTCTCGCTTTTTGCACTCTGCTTCCTACTGAAATTTGAGCGTAAATAACCGTGTTTTGTATATTTGCGTGTCCTAACCAGTCTTGCACAAAGCGAATATCCGCGCCGGTGTCGAGCAAATGCGTGGCAATCGAATGTTTCAAAACGTGAAAATGTCTTTTATCGTCCGGGAGCTTCGCCTTTTCTCCGTAACCTTTAATCAAAACATCTAACATCGCCCGGCTGATCGGTGCGCCTTTTCTGCTTGGGAAAAGATACGGTAAAGAATCTTCCCTCGTCCGCAAATAACTTTTCAAAATTCTTACTTCGTCCGCCTGTAACGGATGAACGCCGGAAAGACTGCCCTTTAACCTATGGATATTTAATCTCAGTTGTTTATCGTCAAAATCATTTCGCTGTAAAAGTCCGATCTCACTAGCTCGTAATCCGTGCCGGTATGCCAAAAGAAAGATAGCTTTATCTCTTTTGCTGGAAATTGCGCCGATTAACTTTTGTGTATCCGTTTCAGTGAGAAATTTTATCGTTTCGGCTTTGGTGGCTCGGCTCGGTTTCATCAAAAAGATTATTAGACAAAACAATTGAAATGTCCAATAAAAGAGAACTGTGCAAAAACCCTTCAAACGACTGTTAAATAGTGTTGATTTATAAAGTTGGAATAAGAATCGGTTATGCGAGCAAAAAGAGTAGTTTTTGGACATCTTTGTCTGGCACAAAGTTGGTCAAATACCTAAGTGTTCCAATTTCTCAAAACTCATCATAAAGCCGAAAATTTTTAACTTTGATTAATTGATGAGTTTATTTACTTTAGGACTTACGCAGTTGGCAGAAGCAAATAACGAGGATTCGCCAAATAGGCTCTGACGGCATCTCGAATAATACTGGTTTTGGCTTCGATCCAACTGATATTTTCCCGATAACAATGACTTTCAATTCGCACAAATGCCCGGATACACAAACCGACGTGATTGATGACGGGTCGCCGTCGCCTGACTTGGGCGCGTTCGATCAGACATTGCTGTTTCAACGCCCGATGATACATCTCGATCCGCCACGCACTCTTGGCTTCTCTTTCCCGCTCTCGTTCGGTCATCTGTTGAAGGCTGGTCGCCCAGTATTCCGATGCGCCGTCTGTGGCGCGAACCCGAAATACTTTGATCTGTCCGAAACCTTTGAGCCACACGATGGTTCCATTACCGCCACCCAATCCGGCTTCGCAGACCGCTTGCAAAGTGCCGCCGCTGATTCTGATCTGCCGGTTGGATTTGAGCCTGGTCAAAAAATGCCAACCCAAAGAGCGGCACAACTTCAGGTTTTCAACCGAAGCATACCAACTGTCGAAACAAACCAATTGCGGATTGAAATCACGTTCAAAAGCTGTGAGCAGCATTTCCGAGAAATGATCGTTCTTGGTTTTGCCATCCGTGTCTTTATCAAAGATGCGATAGTCAACCGGAACGCAGCGCACACCGTCCGACCAGAGCAAAGTAATCAAGTTGATGCCGCCCACGACTTCTTTTTGTTTGCCCGACCAATGCCGGTAAACAAGGGCGTTTCTCTCCGAATACGGTTTCTCAAGCGTCGAATCATCAAGAACAAGGATGCCGCTCGTCAAATCAATCTGCGTTTTCGCCTCCTCCCAAAGCGTCTCGGCATCGGGTTCGAGCCGCTGAAGAAGGCGGGTAAAAGCATCGTGCGCCGGAGCGTTTCTGCTCTCCGGCTGGACGCGCCCGGCTTCGGTCGCAGTCACATCGCGCGGCGTGGCAATGATAAAGTTAATGTAGTCTTCGTCAATTACTTTCGGCGGATTCATTCTTTATTTTTATCAAATATCTTTTCAACTGCGTAAGTCCTAATTTATTTATCCTAAACTAATAAGTTATTTCTTGGATTTACTAAATTCAATTTAGAAAACCCATAGAATAAACCGTTTCAATAAACCGAGCCAGAACGGGAGAACTTTCATCTTCTCTATATCCCATCTTCATTTCTAATACGGGCGTAGGACTTACTAGATTGAGATAAACAATACCTTCCCTCAGTGTCTTTTGCATTGATGCAGGTACAAGACTTAACCCGATTCCGGCAGCGACCAATCCCAAGGCTGTATGCATCCCTTCAACTGTTTGAACAATCTGCGGAGATAGCCCGGCGTTTAAAAACACTTGTATTGTGTTTTCGGCGTGAGCAGACGGTTGGTGTGGAAACAGAATAAAAGGTTGATCTGATAAATCCGAAAGCTTTAATGACTTCTTTGTATTTAATGGGTGCGATTGGGGTAAAGCAACAACAAGATGCTCCTTATAAATAGTTTCAAAAATTAATCCTTGTTCCGGCTTTGGGAACCTGGCAAAACTGACGTGGACGCGCCGTTCTTGGAGAGCCTGATTTTGTTCCGAACTTTGAATTTCCTGTAATACCAATTCAACTTCCGGATATTTTTGCCGAAACTTCCGAAGTACGGATGGCAGAACTTCATAAGTAGAAGAACCGATAAAACCAATACTCAACCAACCGGCTTCGCCGCGGCTAGCCAGTTTTGTCTTTAAAATTCCTTTTTCAAGGCTTTCAAGAACTTTGTAAACTTCTCTTTGAAAAATCCTGCCGGCATCTGTCAGCTGGACATTTCGGCGTGATCGCTTGAACAATTCAACTCCAATTTCTCTTTCAAGCTGCTGAATTTGTTTGCTTAAGGGTGGCTGGGCAATATGCAGCCGAGCCGCAGCCCTGCTAAAGTGTAATTCCTCTGCAACTGCCAAAAAATATCTCAAATGACGCAATTCCATTGATACCTCATAAATATCACAAGACTATTAAATAAGTATTTTACATATTAAAGAGGATATATCACAATTAAGTTTCATCAAACCTACTCCGCGCAAAATCCGCGTTGTAAATGCGAAGTATAATTTGGAACTATTTATGGAATTTCAGGAGGCAGAGGATAATTAGTGCAAAAGTTTAGATTTGTAATTTTATCAATCGTCTTGTTATATATTGCCGGAATTATTGTTTTTCGGCTCGACGATACGGCTTTAGCTCAACAAAATAGTTTATCAATTGCTCAAATTACCCAAGATTCTTCTGATAAAAACGCTATCGACAATATTAAATCGTTGCTTGAGACAGTTCGAGATGGTTATAAACTGCCGGCAATCGCGGCGGCAATCATTAGTTCTGACGGAAGTATTATCTCTGCCGCAACCGGCGTGCGGATTCAAGGTAAAAAAATGCCGGTTAAAGCGGGAGATGCGTTCAGCATCGGCTCAATAAGCAAGCCGATGACGGCGACCGTGATTGCGACTCTGGTCGAAGACGGCAAACTCGCTTGGACAACCCGCGTTCTCGATGTTTTTCCCGAACTTAAAGAAGCGACTCATCCGACATTGAAAGAAATTACCCTTGAGCAGCTCTTGGCACACCGAGCCGGAATCGCTGCATTTGAGGAAGACAAAGACATCGAATCCATTCCGAAATTTCCAGGTAATCCGACCGAACAGCGCTATGCCTTTACTCGGTGGTTGTTAGAACCTGAAGAGGTCGCTGCGCCGGGGACGAAAAAAGTTTATTCAAATGCCGGTTACGGAATTGCCGCAGCAATGGCGGAGCGCGTGACAGGAAAATCGTTTGAGTCGTTAATGCGGAAGCGTTTGTTCAAGCCGTTGAAAATGAAAAGCGCAGGTTTTGGCTGGGCTGCCAAAACAAATTCTAAACAACCTTGGGGACATCGTTCGAGCGCGAACGGTTTTGTTCCTGATAACCCGAACGGCTCTTACCAAATTCCAGCCTTTATGCTACCTGCCGGAGACGTTCACTGCAATATGGAGGATTTAGCTAAATTCGCCGCATTCCACCTGCGCGCGCTTAACGGTCAAAACTCCATTTTGCAAGCAGAGACGGTAAAGAAATTGCACACGCCCTACGGCGGCAAATCCGGTTACTCACTCGGATGGAATATTAACTCGTTCGGACATTCTCATCTCGGCGGAACGGGAACTTTTTCGGCAATGCTCGTTCTCTTTCCGAAAGAGAATTTCGCAATGGCAGTAGCAATGAATGCGAGCGGCGAGAAAGACGACGAAATTCAAAATAAAATCATTGACGCATTGTTGGAGAAATATAAGGTGAAATAAACCAAATGAGTGAACATATGAAAGGCGAAGTTAGAGCAAGTCAGCTATAAAAGAGCAGCCAACCATGCATTTCAACTTACCTGAAAAAAATTGATTCTTAAAATTGTCGAAAACTTGTTGATAAAAAGGCACCGAGTGAAAACTGAGGTATTAAGTAGTGAAGAAAGAAATATATTTTATAGTAATCGTCATATTTCTCTCGCTGTTCGTCGGTAAAGTCGAAGCGCAAGAGGCGGAACTTTCGCCCGAACTAAAAAAAGAAATACTCGATTCGATTTCCCAAACAATAGATAAGCAGGCTTATGTTTACGGCGTAGATTTTGCCCGTTGGAAAACGGTTGCCGCAGGTTATCAAGCGGCATTTGAAACTGCCCGGACAAATCAACAGTTTGCGCGTGAAGTTAACGACGCCCTCAGCCAATTCGGAGTGTCACATTTAAACTTGAGAACGCCTCAATCCGCAACGGAACAGCGTTCCGGGAGAAGCAGAAGCAGCGGGATTTCCGGTCTTCTCAAAAAGGACGGTTACGACGTTTATACCGTCAGGCGCGGAAGCCCGGCAGAAGCGGCAGGACTGCGCGCCGGAGACGTAATCGTGTCGATTGACGGAAAGCCATACGAAACCGGCGCATTGAGCGGTGCGGATGGGCAGCGAATGAAACTTGGTGTCCGCCGCAATGGGAAACGGCGGCAAATTACGCTCGAAATTAAAGAGTGGAAGCTCGCGCCCGATTCGCTCATTTGGCTGAACAAACAAACGGCATTAATTGCCGTCCGCTCATTTACCGACGCGCATTACGACCGAAAACTAATCGAAAAACTTTTCGCCGAAGCCGATAACGCGAAAACTATCGTCATTGATTTGCGCGGAAACGGCGGCGGAAACGCGGACAATACTTCACACCTTTTGGATATGATTCTGCCGAGCGGAACAAAAGTCGGCACGTTTGTCGAAAAAGCAGATGTCGAGCGTTTCAAAAAACGCTTCGGGCGCGAAGCGCGGAACTTGACGGAACTGGTTGAATTCGGCGCAATGACGATTGCCGCCAGAAGCGTTTTTGAAACGGATTCCGAACGATTCAAAAATCAGTTTCAAAGACCGGCGGAAAGTATGGCGGAACTGGTTAACTTCGTCGGTTCCAAATCCAGAAAAGAGTATTCGGGACGGATTGTGGTTGTCACCGACCGGGCGGGCGGAAGCGGTGCGGAAATATTTGCTCAAGGCATCCAGGATTTAAAGCGCGGCACGGTCGTCGGAGGACAGACGGTTGGAAAGGTTTTGCTGGCGGATTCGGTCGCTTTGCCGGGTAAATTTGAATTACACATCGTGACCGCCGATTACGTGACCGTCACAAGCAAACGAATTGAAGGCATCGGAGTCAAACCGGATGTCGCGCTCAAGCCTGAAATCGTCGGCTCCGACACGCGCCTTCACAAATCACTCTTAAAGATTTTAGCCAACCGTTAATCAAACTGCGGGCATAAAGATTTTAAGTCCGCAAAAGAAATTATGAAATGTTCACACGCTAAATATATCGGATTAATCTCGCTGCTTTTTCTGATGTTTTCGACTGCATTCGCGCAACAGAAAAGTCGAATAGCTTTTAAAATTGGCGAGCCGGATTTAATAACCCGAGGGCATCGCTTACGACGCGCAAACGAAAATGATTTGTTATTGACGCAGTTAAGTAGTCGTCCACAATTAAGTTAGATTATCTTTGAAATCTGAAAATTTTATTCTCAAACTTACTCCAAATGCCTGCAATATTTGTTTAACCGCATATTGCAAATGCTCTTTTGACGCATAATCTTCGGATGTCAGCCATTCGTATTTCAGCTTTCGCCAGAGAGTTTCGGCAATGTTCAGATGGGGCGAATAGGTCGGTAAATAAAAGATGAATAATCCTCGCCTCTGCCACGCGCCGATTCGCTCCTGTATCTGTTTGCTGTGATGAATCCGGGCATTATCCAAAACCACGACCGTTACTTTTCTGATAAAAAAGGAAAACCGCTCAAGTTGTTCCATCACAAAACCGCCGTCAATTGTCTGCTCACTCTGCGCCGTCCAACTCTGATTAGTTCTGCTCACTAATGCAAAACAATTGATGCCTTTGCCTTTGCCGGTCGGCATCGAAACCTCTTCATCCGAGAACTGCCACCCGTAAGGCACATTCGGCTCTAAATTGACGCCCGCCTCGTCGCCGTAATATAAATCCAGCAATCGGTTCCGACTCATCCGCTCGAACTCGCCCAACACTTCCTTTTTCAATTGGTAAACAGCCGCATCCGGGGTGCCCTTTAATCGTTTTCTAATTCGTTTGTAGCGGCAACCGTTTTTTTCAAATACCGCTTGAGCGTCGAGAGCGAGAACCGCTTCTCCAAACTGTTTTCCAACTCGGACTTTGCCAAGGATATGCGCTGCCGCGCTTCCTTGACCTGCGCCTTGACCGATTCTAAATCCTTCGCCTGCAGAATGGCAGGGCGTCCGCGCCCCGCTCGAATCTCCAAACCTTTGAGACCTTCCTTTTCATAACGCTTAAGCCAATTATTAACCGCCATTTCACAGCCGCCTAAAATTTCCGTGATTTCAACCGAAGTGCGTTTCTCGCTCTTTAGCAAAACCATCTGACAACGCGCCCGAAACCCGTGGCTGCTTCCGTTTCGATAACCGTTTTCCAGTTCCTGACGCTGCTCATCGGTTAATTGAATTATTTTTGTTTTACCCATTTCAGAAATAGTCTATCCTATTTCTGAGCGACTACTTAGTGAAAAACAAATATGCCTTAACTTTCGGAAACGGTAAATTAAATGGCGCCGGAGCTGATTTCCTTTTTCAGGCATTCTTGTTTAAGGGCGCGATGATACATCTCAATCCGCCACGCACTCTTGGCGGCGATTTCCCCCTCGGCTTCAGTAACCTGCTCAAGGCTCGTCGCCCAGTATTCCGACGCCCCGTCTGTGGCGCGAACCCGAAATACTTTGATCTGCCCGAAACCCTTGAGCCAGACGATTGTTCGATCACCGCCTGTCAGTCCAGCATCCGCGACGGCTTGCAAACCGCTTCGGTTGACGTTGATTTGCCGGTCGGTCACCTCGCGCGCTGTGGCGATGATAAAGTTAATGTAATCTTCATCAGTTACTTTCGGAGGATTCATTCTTTATTTTTGTTAAATAGCAGTTCAACTGCGTAAGTCCTATACTTAATGAATTTAGTTTATAAGGTAATTTCTGAGATTGTAATAAAAGTAACGAAAACGCTCGTTTGTAAGAATAAAATTTATTTATGTGCTTTAGAACTAAAGCGTTTCAAGTTCAGACTAAGACAGGCATAAGTTGTTGAATAGCGGTCGTGATTTCAGCCTTTTTGTCTGACTTTAAAAGTCGTAATAATAGCTTTGGGTATTCGCCATTTGGCAACTGAAGAATTGGGGAAACTCTTGCTGCGAGTGACTTTCGCTTATAAATTTTTAACATTTTCTCTAAACTATTTTCATCAACTGCTTCTTGAAAAACTCTTCTACTATTACTGTAAATCAAAGGAATATCTATGCTAGTTAGTAATGTTGCCAGCCCTTGTGTTAAGCCTGCTTCTGAATTTGCTTGTTTCGTATAAGCATTTAATCTGAACTGTATTTCTCGTTCTGCGTGGCTTGAAATTTGTGTGTCAAATTCACCTACAAGAGATTCTCGAATATATTTTGTTACTTCGGAAACTACGGTGCTTTCATCAAGCATTTGGTTAGACGCAACAATTCTTACCAAAGGCTCAATACAAAAAAGATTTTCGACTAAAGCAACATCAATAGTATAAATACCTGCATTTTTTAAGGCTGTTATTTCCTCCGGCGTTCTGTAATCGCTATCTATAATTCCATACGCTCTTAAATGGTGTAAAGAATCGTTTCCTCTCATAGCTTTTGTTGATTCGATAACCTTTTCGCAACCGTTTCTCGGAATAATATGATAAGTAGGAAAAGCAGCTTGATATAAAATCGCATCGTAGCTTGATTTTTCGCCTTCTACAAAAATTACGTTCTTCCGATTTCCTGCGATTTCGATGGTTAGATTTTCAGGGATGCCTTCAATCTCTGGCACTTCATCCCAAATCCAGCTTGCTGCTCCGTTGTAATCTTTTATCCAAAACTTTTTCGCCTCTTTCCGTGATGCTGCAAAATCCAAATCGTGCGTAATGAAAATGAGTAGTTTGTTTGGGCATTCTTCTTCAATGTTGTTCCACAGTCTAGACATTAAAGATTTATGAAGGTGTAGTTCTGGTTCATCTATAATGATTATTGAATCGTCGGCAGCAGATAAGCATTGTCCTATTAAGTATAAAGTAACTTTTTCACCGTCACTCATTCCTTTGCCGTGATATTCAGGTTGGTCTGCTTTTTTCGCCATTACTTTGCCATCACCAAAAGAAATTTCTCGTTGTGGCATTATCTCTTTCCAAAGTCTCTCAATAATCTCAATTGGTGCATCTGGCACAGAAGCTTGGATTTGTCCCTGTCTAGCTCCTCTAACATAGTCGCTGTCTCGTTTAGCACTTCTAGCAAACAAAGTAGAAAGCAAGTGATTATAGTCGTTCAGCAAATGATTTTCGGGATCGCCGTTCCATCTATGCCCATTTTTGTATTCAACATTGCTCTCCAAAGTATCCGATCCGAAAAACAAACCTTTTTGGGCTTGTTCTAAGTTTTTTAATTGAGCAAATTCAGGAATACTTAACGCCCTTTGTGCAGAAATTCTATGCACTGTAATTTGGCTTTGGATGGTTTTTTCAATCCACGCGCCAAGCCTTGATTTTCCTGCGCCATTCCCTCCAATAATCACAATATTATTTTCAAATCGAAATATTTCGTTTTCACCTATTCCGGTTCTATTTGGTAGTGTTATTGCTGGTTTCATAGGTTTTATTTATCACTTTCTGTAACTCCTAAGAGTAACAAAAACGACCAGATACTACTCTGAAAATAGAAATTATTTTCATTGGCGGTGGTGTAATTTGAATTACATGAAAAACTGTTGTCGAATTCGTTTGAATGAAAATTAATCCCATAGAATCATCAAAAAAATGAAGGATGTTTTTCAATTGAGGGGCTTATTTGAATTCGACAACAGTATCCGGTCGTTTGTTTTACTTCTTTGAATTAGACAAAATAACTGTTTTGTCTAATTAGGAATTAGCTTTGCTAGAAAAATTGGTGGTTTTCGGTTTTTAAGGAAAGAACAAATCTAACTGTAATGTCTAATTGATTTTTTGTTCTTGGAATTGG
>MWWI01000087.1_pt1 | contig 19741 bp, 24 predicted proteins | sample 1047321 | NCBI WGS metagenome assembly MWWI01 (sample SAMN06349966, study PRJNA376086) | soil metagenome | isolation source: FI-1 sample Antarctic (ecotone) soil | place: Antarctica | reverse complement strand
TCTCTTTTCCTTGAGGGTAATACCACCCTGTCCCGCCACAATCCGGGCATTGGCTCGCATCAATCAGTTTTGCTGATTCGACAGGTTCAAGGAACGCTGCAATTAGATCGTCGGCTTCCCCGCTCCGATGAATCTTCGTCGCGTAGCCACCGGGGTTGGTGATGCCGTCGGCACGCAACGACTCGGCATACTTTCTGCACTCTGCCAATGAGAAGCGAGAACCCACACGCACATCCGCTGTGTTTGTGTGTGTTTCTTTTAAGACTTTATATTTATTGTCTGCAAGTTCTTCAGGGGCTGAAATTTTTGCAGGGGCTGCCGGCGGTAATAGCATCTCAAACAATACCCCGCGCGCCTGCTGATTTGTATTACTAAGATCAACGCTTATGCGCCGGATGAACCGCCTTCCTTCGAGCATCTGAATGCACGTCGTGACCTGCCTACTGCTTAAGTTACAAGCCTTTGCAAGCGTTCCCATGCTCACCTGACACGTCGCCTTATGGAAGCCGCGTGTGAGCCGATAGAGGCGCAATAACACTGCCTGCTCCGATGGTTTCAAGGTCGGTAAGACGACCCCAAATAGCTCGTTCGGAATGCGCGTGTGCTGCTCAGGGTGTGAAAAAATTGCAGGGGCTGCAAATTCTTCAGCCGCTGAAAATTGCAGGGGCTGAACGTCAGTTTTTTCAGGGGCTGAAATTTCTTCAGGGGGTGCAGAAATTGCAGGGGCTAGTGTTCGAGCCTTATTCGGTGTCGGTTCCTTGAACCGATCCAGAAGGCTCGCGCTCGACGCTTGCTTATGTTCAATCGGCGCGGTCTGGCGCGCGACGATCTCACTTAATCCGCTTTGAAGCCCTGACTTCCGTTTCCGGCTCATATTCGCTTAATAGCTCCTTGCTGAGTTTGAGAAAGTCGAACGCGCCCGGCGCTGCTGAGTCGAAGTCTATGATCGGCTGGTTCGCGCTTGCCGCCTCCGCTATCCGCACGTTCTTATGAATCACTGTTTGGATCATCAACCCGCCGAAGAACTCGCTCACTTCACGCTTCACGTCGCGGTCGAGGTTCTGCCCACGGTTGAAGAGATTGAGCAGCCCACGAATCACGATGTCATTCTTCTCGTAGGCATCGGAGACGCGCGCAATTTGACGCATCAAGTCAGTTAAACCGTAGAGCGCGTAGTAACCGCAATCAACGACGACGATCACCTCATCGGCGGCGACGATGGCGTTCATGGTCGCGGTGCGCATCGCCGGCGGGGTATCAATGACAACGTAATCGTACTTGCCGCGTAAGCCTCTGAGTCGTTGGCGGAGCAGGGAATCGCGGTTGTGGCTGCTCTCAAGCCGGAGTTCCAAGTCGGCGGAGATCGCGTTTGGAATGAGGTCGAGATTTGTGGCGACCGGCAGAATGTAATCAGTTAGATTCGGCGATTCGCTCGTAAGTAGATGATATGCGGTCCGGGTTAGTTGGCGCGGATCAACGCCGAAGCTGATGCCGAAATTGCCTTGTGAGTCGAGATCAATACCGAGCACGCGCTTGCCGTGGTGTTGAGCCAAGCACGCCGAGAGATTGACGGCGCACGTCGTCTTGCCGGTGCCGCCTTTGGCATTCGCCAGTACGATTGTTTTCATGCTGCCTCGCGTCCTTCCTGAGCGTCGCGATAGTGGAGCTTAATAAGTTGGTCAGGACGTAGATCGGCGAAGGCGTAAGATGCGCCGGTGCGGTCACTGAACTCGACGAGAAATGCACCCGGAAGATCGGGCTTGGCAGCAAACACTTCGACAACCGTGCCGACCTCGCCGCGCTTTAAGTCTTCTTCCGGCACGTCTTCAAGCAATGCCACCACGTCTAACATTTTTATGTCGTTCATCATTTTTGCTCCCGTTCACTTCACATAGCAGGTGACAAGGCGAGGGAAATCCGCATTGTGCTCGACGATCCACGCCGTGCGGATGATGTGTTCGTCGCGAAGCCCCCGCGCCGGAAAATCCAAGACGTACATCTGACCGTGTGAAAGTTGCTTGCTCGGCAGAGCATCGCGCGCGTGCCGCATCCAAGACGATCATGCGCAACGTCTCGGCATCCGCCTGCGTGAAGCCGAACAAAGCGCGGAACACTTCTGCTTTGTGCTTACCTTCATCGTGATCTGGGTCGAGACAGTAATCGCAGAATTTCTCAATCGGCGCGACTGCTTGTTCCGCATTCGGCAGTTTCGCCACGGTCAGCGTCTTTCTTCGATAATCATTCTACTGTTAAATGATGATCAATAAGCGACGCGAGCGAATTCCGAGTCGCCTCATCCGGTGCTACAAAGAACACGCCGAAGCTATTGCCTGCCTCTTGGTAGATCACCTCGCCCTCTATGGCAAGCCACTCGGCGCCGGGTGCCTCGATCTCCAAGTTGATGATCTCACCGCGCGATGGCTGCACCGCACTTTGGATGAGGCAACCGTGCAAGCTTAAGCTGGTGACACGCGCTTCGTATTGCTCGGAGGCGACTCGCCATCTCGCTCGGAGCGAGACGGCAGCACGTGGGACTTGCCTACGCTGCTGATCCAGTTTAGTCATAGATACTTCATCTGCCTTCGAGTGCGATGGTGGTCTTACCGACGCCGCCAGTTGTTCATCGGTGGAGGTGAGCATCGCTTCCTAGAAGTGACCCTATGACCTTCTCGAGTTGATCGGTGTCAACGGGCTTGTTGAGGTACTCAGCGGCTCCCGCCTTGAGCGCGTCGTCGCGCAGGGCGTCGGGGCTGTAGCCTGTCAGTACCACAACCGGGGTGTCGCGCAGCAGTGGGTCTTTGCGTATCCGGTAGATGGCGGAGATGCCGCTACTCTGCGGCAAACCTACGTCCATCAGGATGAGGTCGGGTCGCTCACGCAGAGCCGTGTCTATGGCTGCCTGCACGTTGCCGGCTTCCACCGCGCGGTAGCCGTGCGTCTCCAGCCACGTCTTCAACATGGAACGGAAGTCCTCGGAGTCGTCCACGACCAAGATCGTCCGCCGCGGCGTGCCGCCCTCCTCATCAAACTGAGGGAGCAGGGATGCTTCCTCTTCCTTCTCAGCCTGTAACTGAGGTTCGTCTTCGGGGATATGCCCGTCCTCGGTTATGAGATCGTGGACGGTTTTGGCGAATTTATTCTCTTCTGCGTCGTCGCTCATCGCTTACCGCCTTTCAAACTTAGAGAGATGCTGTGTTGCTCGTGTCCTTTGAACTATCGGCTTGACCGCTGATTTACTTATCTCACCCTTCAAGTAAGGCACTACCCATGCGGGCAATTTGTAGTCGCGTTGGTAAAAATCCCACACGAAGTCACGTACACTTTCCACATCATAGTAAGCCTGCGCGCCTCGCCGGGTGTGGGTCAGCTTGCCCTCACGACGCCACCGGCGAATGAGATGCAACGGCATACCAACCGCAACGGCGAATTGAGGCTCACTTAACTGTTGTTCGTTCATGTTGGACATGACTGTTGTCACTTCTTACTGCCCTTCTTCGCCGCGCGCTTCGACTTTGTGAGCGTCGCTACGGCGCTTTCGGTCAGAACCCAGCATCGCCGGAGCCGTCGCCGTTCGATCCGCGTGCTTTAGTGAGAATTTCGATCAGCGCATTCAAGCGTTTGTCGGTGAGACGCTGCGAGTCTGCGAGTTGCCGTTGTGCGTCGGCGAGTTGTCGTAATGCCTCATCAGTGCGCTGCGCCTTCTCTTCCGTCCTGATTTGCGCATCCACAAGAGCCGAGATTCGCCTTTCACTCTCCACCTGAGCCTCGCCAAGCGTGTTTATCCATGCCTGATGCCCGTCCGCCCGCTCATCTGCATGACGCGCCAGTTCGACGAGCGCGTTGAATGAGCTTTCGAGCCTCAGCAATCTCTCTTCCGTACTCACTTCTTCCCGCCCTTCTTCTCCGGCGGCTTAGCCCCCCTACCAACATCGGCGTTGACGATGAGTCCCATGTCGCTGAGGCGCTTCTTTAGTTTCTCCGCTGCCTTGTCTTCAACCATCCGTGCTGAGAGTGGCAGTGATTGCGTGGTGTTCTTGCCCTTCATTTCTTCCCGCCCTTCGTTGCCTTACCGCTTTCATCGTCCTGCCCGTTCATCCACTTGTTACTAGCTGCTAAAGCGTCGTTGGCGGTTTGCAACTTGTTCGTCGCGGCTGCGTGCATCGCCGTCGCCTTGACGCGGAAAGCGGGCTGTACGAGGTATTTCGCGTAGTCATCCAAGATGCTCGCTGCTTCTCGTGCCGCGCGGGCTGCTTTGCGCGCTTCGTCTGCGGCACTCTGCAATGACTCTTTGTCGCTCACTTCCTACTACCCTTCTTCGCCATATTCCTTGTCGCTGGCTTCGTCGCCGTTATAACTGCAAGAAGCGTGACAAGATTTTATCTAATACCCGCTCCTCAATCGGCTTCTGAATACAATCATCACACCCTGCGGCTATCGCTTCCCTGTGCCATTCACCTTTACAGTGAGCCGACAGTCCGATGATCGGAGTGCCCCGCATCTCCGGTATTTGGCGAAGCTGGCGCGTTGCTTCCCAGCCATCAAGCACGGGCATGTTCAAGTCCATGAAGATCACGTCTGGCTTGTGCTGCGGGGCGAGTTCTAAGGCTTCTTTTCCGTGTTCTGCTTCAACTACACGATACCCCTTCATCTCTAATATAAGCTTGATTAGGGAGCGAATATCTGCCGTGTCTTCGGCTATTAGGATAGTGGCTTTGGAAGTAGTCATTGTGTCGTGTTCACTTCTTACCGCCTTTCTTCGTCGCCCGAAGGTGCTTGTAGTGGGATGCTGCATGGGATCGGTCGTCCGAACTCCGGAGTGCCATCGGATCGCCACGTAAACTTCTGCGCGCGCGTGGTTCTCCCCGCGTACGTGTACTCGCTAGTTTCTTTGCCGTGATAAACGATCCAATCTTCCCTGCCGTCCGGCGACTTGAAGAAGCCATTATGTCCCGGTCCATAAACATTTCCATTCGTGCCTGAGTAGCGACTAAAGACGGGAGATGGAGATTTCTTCCATGCCTTCGGGTTCATCACGTCGCTGCCTGTAAGAGTCAATATGCCGAGCGCATAGTCCGGCGTGCCAGTATCGCTTGCCGAGTAAATAAGAAAAATTCTTCCTCCGCGTTGCAGCACGACGGGACCTTCGTTAATCGGATAACGCACTCGCTCCCAATCGTAATCCGCCTGCGCGATGAGAGCGCTTTTTCCGCTTACAGTCCATGCATTTGCCATCGGCGCAATGCGTATGCCATTGCCGTTGCCGGGAACATGCGCGACCCACAGTAAATAAAGCTTTCCGCCAGTCGTGCGAAACACGCTCGGGTCGAGTGCCCAGCCGTCATTCGCCGGATCGTAAACGCGTGCTTTGAATGAGTAATGTCCAAGCGGGTCGCGACCGCGGCTTTCCAAAACGTACAGGCGGTGGTTCTCGTCCACACCATCAGACGCTGTGTAATAGATGTACCAACGGTTGTTGATGAAGTGGAGTTCCGGAGCCCAAATCTGCCTGCTGCGCTGTTTCACATCAGGCGTATGAACTTTGACCTTCGTGCCTGAATCAAGACCTCGGAGTGTACGCGACTTCCATACCCAGATGCCGCCCTCGGGATCGAGCGTCGCGGTGAAGTAGTAGTAACCTTCGTGATAAACCATCCACGGGTCAGCCGCATCCCGTGACCTGACGAGCGGGTTGGTGAATGTTTCGGCTGGCGGTTGCGCATAAACCGGCGACGCGCCTGCCGTCAGCAACTGGATAACGAGCAAAAGTGTTTTAATTATCAAGCACTTCTCCTCGCTTATGCGTAACTTTGGTGTAGTCGCCTAACTCGCCGCCTTTGCACATGGCTTCGTCATCGGCTCCTTATTTGTTTGCTGTTTCCTAATTGCTCGTCGTGCTCTTATCTTTCAACATCTCTCGCCAACCGTCGCCGTGCTGCTGCATAAAGCACACGGCGACGATCTGCCTTGAACCACACTTCTCGCACATAGATTGCTGCTCGTGCCCACATTTGAGACAGACGTAAGCGAAGTAGCGCAGTTTGGCTTGGCGGGGGTCGGGTGTCATTCGGACGGCTTGACCGTGTACCGTGCTGCAAATGTCTCGAACACTCGCTGGCAACTGATTTCAGACTCAAACCGACCTTCCGCGTGACCTTTGAGCATTTGTACGATCTCATTCATCCACTGTTCGTGCTCTGGCAATTCCTCTGGGTTATGCAACAGACTCGGGAGCTGACCATTAGTGAGCTGCAATTTCACTGAGAGAGTATGAGCCGCCTCTTTTAGAGCCATAGCGCGGTCTGCTGATGCCGGAAGCCTTAAACCTATTTGCTCACACAATGCAACACACTCGTCTGATGTTATCTTCTCGCTCACTTCTTCTCGTCCTTCTTCGCCGCTACCTTTTTCACCGGCTTGCTTCGGTTGTCCGCCGATCTACACGGTCTCCTTCGTCCGCTCGCGCAGTTCACGCACGTCCGCCCGCGTGTCGTGGGCAACACTGGGCGTCTTGTCGAGGTCAATCTCGATGTGCTCCAGCCGTTCGTCGGTCGTTGCGATGAAGTGGCGCATCTCGGCGCGGAACCGCTCTTGCTCCACCGCCTCCGTGTTGATGCGCTCGAACAGCGAGTCAAGCATCGGCTGCGTCATCTTGCCATCCTCGGTGAATCTCTTGGTAGGGTCTTCGCTCATCGCTTACTGCCCTTCTTCGCCACACTCTTCCGCGCCACTTTAGGCTGCCCGTTCGTCGCTTCAACCTTCGGTTTCGGCGGTCTGCCTGTCTTGCGACCTTCGACCAGCCTCAAATCGCTGGCTTGAATGACATACACCGGACCGAACCTTTCGGCAGGCAATTGCCCGGCAGCAATCATGGCGCGCACGCGGGTAGCGGTTATGCCAAGTCGCGTTGCCGCTTCTTCAGTCGTGAGGGTGCTCTTATCCATGCAGCGAAATATAGCGCAGATAATTTATTTTGCCAACGCAATAATTTACTTGACAAAGTATTGTGTCGTCGCTATACTTTCTCTACACTATCAATCACACACGAACGGAGCACCTAGACAATGATTCAGCTTCAAACAGGCGCAGCGCAAGGTGCGACGGAATCGAAGTTTCGACGAAGACCGGCAGAATTTACGATGAGGGACGTGCGACGCCCTACATGATGGATGAGGGGCGAAACGTCCGCCGCGTGCCGTTATTCGGACAGGACAGTGTGCCTGACATTCAGCGCACGCCGACGCCTTCGACTGAAACACCACCTGCCCGCGCGACTGAAGCACCGCCGATGCGGGAAGCGCCACCAGCGCCGGAAGCGCCCGCGACCCGCGACGCACAACTCGACGCGATGCGAGCAGGGAGACGACGCGCGGTGCTTGTCACTCCCGGCGAGCAGATGCCGACCATCCCCGAAGGCTTCACGGCGACGCCAACCGAGCACGGCACGTTCATACACGACCCGAAGAGGCTCACGAAGGGCGAAGTCTTCGCGCGTGTTGATTCCGACTCTCACGGCGCGTTGATCGGGCATGTCGAACCAAAGAGCGAGCGCACGACGGCGGCTGTTGCTGCGCGTAATCCTCAAACCGGAGCGGAGTTGCAAGCCTCGTATGTTTCACCCGAGAACATTGAACGCCAAGCCGCAGAGTTCAAGCGGCAGTTCCCCGATGCGGAGATCGAAGTGGGCGACACGGATGTGGAAGAGCGCGTGTTGGCAGACCGTGCGGCGGCGACCTCTGCGCCACGCGACACGAAGAAGTACGTGACGCCGGGTCAAGCGCCGATCAAATACGGTTCATTGAATAAGCTCGTGACGGCAGAGCGTGCTGACATTGCACGCGCGAACATTCGTCGCAAACTCGGCTTTGCTCAAACGAACATCGGTGCTGATCCAACTGTAGCTAAAGACCTCGCAGAAATTTCTCTGTATCACGCCGAAGCTGGCAGTCGAAGTCTGGACGACTTCATTTTGCGCATGAAAGAGGATGGGATTGAGTTGGCTCGTCCACAAATGCGGCGACTTTTGGCGCAGGCACACGATGAGTTAGGAGAGACGCCGCCGGATGACGCGGCGGGTAGCACTGCTTCACCGGGTCAGTCGCAAGATGCGCTCCCCGACCTCGATGATTTAGCCTTGCCGCAGGGCACGGCATCCCCGACCCGCAAGTTAAGCCTCGGCGAGCAGGCGCTGGATGCCGTCAACTCATTCAAGTCGCTGAAGCCATCGGCTGATCTCTCGGCACCGCATCGGCAAGGCGCAATACTCACGATGACTGAGCCGCGCATTGCCGCGCGTGCCTACCGCGATATGTTCCGCTCCTTCTCACCGGCGAAGCATAAGCAATTTGTGCGTAACTTGGAGACGCATCCGGCACGCAAACTCGCGGATGAAAGCGGTCTGTACTTGGCTTCGCGTGACCCGGCGGCGAAGCGCGCAGGCGTGCTGCTCTCCGAACGCGAGGAAGCGTTCATGGGGGAGTTGATCGGTAAAGTTCCCCTCATCGGGCACGTCACGCGCTTCAGTGATCGGACGTACACGACGTTTCTCGACCGGTTGCGCTTAGACACGTTCGATAAGTTCAGGCAGGAAATAACGGGCGCTGGCGGCACGAAGAGAGACATTGAGGGCATCGCACACTTCGTCAACATCGCGACGGGACGCGGCTCGCTCTCGAAGTACGGCGAGGCAGTCGCTCCGGTCCTGAACGCTGCAATTTTCTCGCCGCGCTTCGTCAGGTCACGCTTTCAATTCCTCAATCCCCGCACCTACTCGAAGATGGCACCCGTCGCGCGCAAGATCGCGATGCGGAAGGCACTTGGCTTCACCGTGGCGACAACCGGCATCCTCACGCTTGGGAACCTCGCGGGTTTTTGGGAAGTCAACCTCGACCCCTCGAGCGGCGACTTCGGCAAGATTCGCATCGGCAATACTCGTTATGACCTCTGGGCAGGTGAGCAACAGCCTGTGCGCTTCATGTACCGGATGGCATGCGGCTTCAGTAACAATCTCATCGGCAATAAGAACGAACCGTTCCAGTATCCGAAGGATGTCGCGGAGCAGTTCTTACGCTCGAAGCTCTCACCCGCTGCCGGTTACGTCTGGAATGTGGCGGATGGAAAAGACTTCATGGGAGAGAAGTTCGATCCGGCGTGGGGAGCGTTGGAGTTGTTAGCGCCGATCACAGCGGGCGATTTCGTGGAAGCCTACCAAGCGGAAGGCAAGACCGGCTTGCTCAAGACGCTGCCGGGTCTCTTTGGCGTTGGCGTCTCGACCTACGCTGATAAGTCATCTACGGGTAATGAAGACCTCTCGCGCGAACTACGTGCGCTCGGCGTCGGGTTGGGCGCGACGAAGAAGGGCAAGGACGAGTCGGAAGAGGAGCACGCCGCACGCGAGCGTGAATCACGAGCCGCTATCGAGCTGGAACTGGGAACGCTCATCCGTTCCGACGAATACAAGCGAGCGAGCGCAGACGAGCGCAAACTGTTGGTCAAGGAAGTTACGTGCGTATTCTGATTTTGATGAACGGCGATTCTGGTGAGCGTGAACACGCTCGCGCCGTGCCGACGATGGATGTAAGTTTCTACGCCGGAGCGTTCACGTTCGTCAAGTTCTTATCTTTCTTTCGCATTGATTCGCCGCTAAGTTCGATTCTGTGCGCGCCTGAGAGCAAGCGGTCGAGCAGCGCGTCGGCAACGGTCGGGTCACCTAAGTATTCGTGCCAGTGGGCGATGGGAAGCTGACTGGTGACAAGCGTCGAGCGTGAGCCGTGACGGTCTTCGATGACTTCCAAGAGGTCGTGACGTTCGGCTTGGGTCAAGGGTTTCAAGCCGAAGTCATCGAGAATAAGCAACTCGGTTTTCGCCAGTTGAAGCAGTCGTTTGCCGTAGGAGCCGTCGCCGCGCGCGATGCGAAGTTCGTCACACAAGCGCGTGACTCGTTCGTACTTGACCGATAGAGCGTGACGGCACGACTGGTTGCCAAAGGCGGAGGCGAGCCAACTCTTTCCCGTCCCCGTCGCTCCCGTGATATGCAGGTTGTGATGTGAGCGTATCCAGTCGCAGGCAGCGAGGGCGGCGACTTGCGAGCGGTCGAGTCCGCGCTTGTGTTTGTAATCGATGTCTTCGATGCAAGCATTTTGTTTTAAGCGCGCAAGTTGAAGAAGGCGCGTCAGCCGACGGTTTTCACGATACGTCGCTTCGCGCTCAACAAGTAAGGAGAAGCGTTCGTCGAAGGATAGTTCATGAGTTGAGCTTTGTTCGCGTTGTTCGGTGAAAGCATCAGCCATGCCCGTGAGTTTTAGGGTGCGAAGCGTGTCGAGCGTGTGGTTCATCAGCATTGGTTTAGGAGTCCTTTCATGGTAGTTGTTTTTATGGTCAACGGTAGTAATCCGCACCGCGCACGTTGTCGTGCGTGCGCGGTGCGAGGTGAGGTTCATCGTCTGCCGTCACGCCGTCGAGCGGTTGTGAGTCAAGACCGCGCTTTAAGATCGAGGCGACAGTTGAGCGATGCGGAGCGTGAAGGGCGACGGCACGCGCGCACGCCGCTTCGACGCGCACCGTGCCGTACTGCTTGGTTAAGTTGAGCAGTCCCAAGCAACTGCGATAACCCATCTCCGGGTGCGGCTTGGTGGCAAAGGTGTGTTCGACGATGAGGTGCGTATGCTTGCCGATACTTGCCGCCCATCGGAGAAAGCGCGACGGCGACCACTCCAGATGCGCGCGATGTGCTTTCGGCATATGGTCTGGAGTCGTCGAGTGCGCCCCGTGACGCGGTGAACGCGCGTGCGACGCGACGCGCCTGCCGCTATGAAAGACTTCGACTGTGGAAGGTGTTAATCGCACCTCGACTTCGCGGCGCACGAGGGGGTGCGGGACAGAGTAGAAGTGGCGGTCAACTTCGATGTGGTAATCGATGTTGACTCTGGCGCGCTTCCATTCGGCGTACTCGTAAGGTTGTGAGGGGAGCGGGGAAAGTGCCGGTGCGTCGAGAGCCTCGAACTGCGAACGACGGCAACCGGGCAGACGCTTGAACGGACGAGTGTTTAAGTCGCTCAGCAGTTCACGGATCGCAATGTTGAGTGAAAGTAGCGAGAAGAAGGTGTGATGCCGGAGGCGTGCCAGTATCCAGCGTTCGACGACTTGGACGCCCGTTTCAACTTTCGCTTTGTCGCGCGGTTTGTAAGGGCGCGCGGGCAGTACCGCGCAACCATAGTGTGCTGCCAAGTCGGAGTAGGTTGCCGTTAGCGTCGGTTCATAGCGGCACGCTTTGGTGACCGCCGCCTTGAGATTATCGGGAATGAGCAGCCGCGGCACACCGTTAAAGTATGCAAGAGAACGCGAGGTGGAAGCCGTCCAGTCGGCAAGGCTTTGTGTCCACGTCGCTTCGGCGAACGTGTAGTTCGATGCCCCCATGACGGCGACGAAGACTTGAGCTTCTCGAACTTCGCCGGTTCTTTGATCGACGATGGAGATGGTCGGACCGCAGTAGTCGAGAAATAACTTCTCGCCCGCGATGTGAACATGGCGCATGGATAACTTGAGGTGCTTGCGCCATTCGCGGTAGAGGGCGCAAAACTGCGGATAGCTGTATGAGGCGCGTGTGTCGGCGGCAGCATATTCCTCCCACAGCAAGAGGCGCGTGAGACCTTTGCGCTTGAGTTCGGTGTGGATCGTCGCCCAGTCGGGTTCGCGCAGACGCGGCGGCGAGACGATAGACGAAACGACACCACCGGCGGGCGGTGAAGAAGTCGCGGCACGAAGAGCGCGCAGCAGTTGCGCGTCGTCCATTTCGGCGGGCAGCGGGAATGTCAAACCGGCGGTTGAAGCGGCGGTCAGGTACTTGGCAACCACGCCGACCGAGAGTCCGAGACTGCGGGCAATCTGACGGTGGCTCAGACGGGCGGCAAACTTTAAGCGTAAAACTTCTTTGATATGGCGCATGGAAATCCTTGTCGTGGGCATCTGTCGTCTCCTTCACTTCTCATCAAGATAAGGTGAAGGGTTGATAAATGCCGGGTGGAAATCCAGCGTCGGACGCTCGGCGGGAATGATGGCGGAAGTACGATTCTGGAAGCGTGAACAGCGATTATGACAATCGCCGAAAGCGTTCACGAAAAACCAGAATCAGCGTTCACGCACTCGTCAGAAATGGTGTTCACGAAAAATCAGAACTGGCGTTCACGCGATGCCAGAATACGCAGTTACGGGCGAGGTACGCCGCGAGATGTGGCAGTGATGGCATGAACAAGTGAACGAAACAAAAGAGTCTGACACTCTTGCTCGCGTCAGACTCTTTTGTTTTTACGCTGGATGCTCTCAAAAGGATTTCCCATGCAGGTTCACTGCTGCATTGATCAAGCAAATGCTATAAGTTCTTCCTATATTCTTTCAATACTCAATAAGTAACGCTTATATGTGAAAATGATTTGGAAGGGAGCGAGATGAACCTTCCGGTATGTGTTTCTTCTGAAGAAGAAGAGCGCAAGGTGTTGTGGTCGGACGCAAAAGATTTCACATCTCCAGACCGCCCCTTGAACCGCTCTGTTTCGCTCTTCGTTCGCCGCAAGATGTTGCGCTTCGTCTCTCAGGAATTTCACATCACCGTTATCACATCCGATAACGGCACTTATGCTCGCGTAGGCTTGTGCGACTCGGTGTCGGAAGGGTGTAGGATAGGTCGCCAGCGAGTTGCCCTTGCGGGTACTTTTCCAACGACCCTCCTCCAAACTGATCGTGAGTCTTTCGATCTCAATCAGCTTTCCAGTTGAAGACCATCCACTCGGTTCAGGTAGTTGTGCATCACGCACCCTTCCCCTTTCAAATGGTCGCCCACCTGTCGCCCTTCCCCGTGTAGTTGGCTCTCCCAACCGCTGAGTACTATGACGACTCCGTAACCGTAGGACTCGCGTCCCGTAGGTCATCCCGCGCTCCGGTGGCATCAGACGTTTCGAGCACGACGTAGGTGTCACATTCATCCCCTTGAACCGGATCACTTCCGGTCGTCCATCAAGCAGAAGCTTGACTACCGGAAAACGGGCGGCAGGCTCTTAATGGCGCAGCCATCTAGGCGTTGTAAGCTGCGAGTGTGATATTCCACCACTGGGGATTGTGCTTCAGGCAATACAGCTTTCACCGTATCGTGCGGGACTTGCAGCACCACACCATAAACGCCTTCCGGTGTTCGCCGCTTCTCCGACATGCTCTTGTCCTCTCCAGTTTTCACCTTCAAGTAAGTCGGATGTCCCAGATGTATTCTTCTGAACATCTCCCTGCTGTGCAGGGAATCTGATGCCGCGTCTCGCGGCGCACCGTTGACTTTTTCAATGCCGATCAGCGTAACCGGAATGTCGGGGTCTCCCCAATCCGTTTCTGTCGTAAGTTTGATTCGATCACCAACCTCGAACTCGGTTTGAAGGCGCGCCAGATCATCAGGGTTGAGCACCACGCTTCCGTTAAGCCACTTAACTTTGCCGTCGGGTCTCCTCGCGTAAGTGGAGTAGGCGAGACATGGGCGCAGATCGCCTTCGACGCAAAAGATGCGGTCGTAAGTTACGGTCACAGTAACGCGCACGATCTTCATCTCGAATCCGGCGTTGCTTACTTCGGCAGGGCTTAACCAAAACGTGAGACGTGTCTGACTTGGAGACAGACAAGTGTGCACGTCTAAATAGCGAATCTGTGAGTGGTTGAGCGATCAGGAGTATTGAAAAAGTCGGTTGCTCTTGCTGCATACCCTTTTCGATAAAACCGTGGTGCGATTACGCGCGGGTTGACAGACCTCTGACCGTTTCGCTCAAATGAAAGTCATGGCTTCGCAGAAATGTCCCAAATGCGGTAGCGGGCGCGTGCAACGTGGCTATCGGGATGCCCCCTTCGTGCTGCGGTTGTTCGGCGTCAACGAACTGCTGTGCAATAACTGCAGCGCAGAGTTCCGCGGCTTCGCGCTGCCCGGCACAGTCAGCCGCTCGCGGCGGCGCAAGATCGAACCCGGCAGGTCGCGCGCGGCGGGCGACCACCAACGCGCGCAACGCTTCGCCATGCGCGTGCCCGTCAAAGTCCACCTGCTCGACGCCGGAGGTAAAAACCTGCACGGATCCGCGAATTTCACGCCGATCTTCCTCGACGGCTATACGCGCAACTTGAGTTTGATCGGCATCGCGATCATTCTCCCCGAAGCGCGCTTCACCGACCACGACCTCGCGATCAGACACCGGCGCGCCCGCGTGCTGCTCAACATCCCGCCGCGCACCCTGACGGTTGACGCGACCATCATTCGCTACGAGCAACTCGACGACGAGGAGATGCTCACCGGCTGGCTCGTCGGCGCGCGCATCACGCGCGTCGCCGAGACTGAGCGAGCGCGCCTTCTCAAATTCATTAACACCTTCAGCGTCGAATCGTCGCGCTGAATTCACAAAGGAGACGGCATGATGAAAGGATTCCGGCAACAGGCTTCGGTTACTCTCAGTAATAACCGAAGTAGATAGGTCCCTACCGTGCCGCGAGCGAGACTTCGGTGCTGGGATACTTACGCTGGTCAGTTAACGGTACGGGCATGTCGCCTCTCAACGGTTCTTAATGTAGTCGTCCCTGAAAAAGTCGTAAGTCGTTGAAGGGACAAAAGTAATCTTGAAAAAGCAGCGTGCGAAATTGCCGGTTTTCGCACTGCGCCCTGCAAAAGCTGGCAATTCAAGCAAATTGTTTTGCGCCTCGTGGTGTCATTGCTGGGCGACAGACCGCTTATAAGCGATTTCTGCCGCCAAAATAGACTCTCTCAGGGACGACTAATGTAAGCGTCCTGATCGGCGCTTCCGCCTTCAGTTTCGCGAACGCGATCTATCGCGTATGCCACACATTCTTGCCTCTTCGTAGGCACTGCTTGCGGACAATTCCCGCGTCGGTGTCCGCGCGGGAGGTATAGTAAATGAAGCGTGCGCGTAATTCAGAATGACAAATCCGCCTGATTTCGGGACATTCTGGCAGTAATCTTGAAATTTCGTTTACTGCCATCGCCCACTGAGCGGGAAACGGCGAAATTACTGAGAAAAAGCGACTTAGAATTACGCGCACGCTTCATAGTCAATACTGTGGACACTTTTTAGAGCCGCGATTTTCGTAAGTTGTTGATTCTGCAAGTGCGGCTGAATTAAATCAAAGTTAGCTCTGGCTGAAATAAGGGGCTAACTTACATTTAATTCATCAAGGGCGCGAAAACCTGCTGATTTACTGAGGTTTTTGTTATAGGACTTTCTCAAATTAGCTGAAGGCGATGGTCGGACATCTAAGTTGCTGGCGCAGATAGTCCGACAGTAAGCCGTGCTTGAGTTGATACACGGTCTGCCCGGTTTCGTAAGCTAAATTCTTCAAGCAGACCCACGTCAGCATCGCGCAACACAGATGATTACGCTGACTGCGGTTAATCCGACATTCGCAATCGCCAATGCCAGTGAGTTGTTTCTCTTCGCGGTGAAACTGCTCAATCTTCCACCGATGTCCGCTCTCCTTTTGAGCGTCGCTCGTGTCAGCTTGAGGTAGGTCGTTGGTGACGATGTAGTCCGTGCGGTCGGGTGAGACCACTACTCGGAACAGTTTCAGGTATGTGTCCTTAGCGAAGCCTTTGACTTTGATGGTTTTGCCAATCGCTTCTTCGCCTTCGCCCCACTCCAGCGACGCGACGCTTTGGTAAGGGCAGGCACCTTTGCTTTCATCCACGAGTCGGTTCTTTTTCAGTGGGCAGTAGAAGATTTTCTCTTCCTTGATGAGGCGTGTCATGATTTGGGTGGTGGCGTACCAACTGTCCATCAGCACCGTGCGAAACCGGATGCCGCGTGCTTGGACGACATCGAGCATATCGTTGAGATGGTCGAGTTTGGTTTTGCCATCGCGCTCCGGGTCATAGAGGCGGTAGTCAATGATCCAGTAGCGGTCACTCTCGGCGTTGTAATAAACCAAGTTGACGACGCCGATGCCTTTGACCACACCGTGCGCGTTACCACTGTACTGAGGGCGCACGCCCGAAATCTCAAAGGAGTAGGATTTATCGAGTACCGTGTCATCAAAGATGAGATAGCCGTCTTCGCTTTGCACGATCAGGTCTTTGACCTTTTCCCAGACCAGCGCGGGGCGCAGACGTTCACCTTTCAAATAGCGATAGACACTGTTGTGGTCTAAGCCTTCCGTGTGGTCAGCTAAGTTAGTGCAGGTATAGTTGATCTGGCTCGACAACAGATATTGACAATAGATTTGCCGTGACGTTTTCATGGGCGGTATTCTACCGTCCTTACCTTGCTTCAGTCGCTGACTGAGAAAGTCCTATGTTATCAAAAACTGTCCACAGTATTGATAGTAAATACACCTTTACAATCGAACAAGACGATTTGTCCGCTCAAGGCTTCGGTGGAGGCTGCGTCATAGTTTTAGAAGCTATTGATGGCTGCTGCTTCATCGTCGAAAACCTCAAACACGGTTACCAGCTTGGTAATCACTAATATGTCCAGCACATTCTCAGTCACATTAAGGAGTTTCAGTTCTCCTCCTTCTTTTCGCAGTCTAGTGTAGCCCGTGATTAGGTTACCGAGACCAACCGAGTCAACGTATCTTACCCCTGCGAGATTCAAGAGAATCTTGAACTTGCCCTGCTCCATTAAACTCTTGATCACGCTACTCAGCGCACTGGCTCCTTCGCCAATGGTGATGTCTCCCTTCAGATCAATGACCGTGATGTCTTTGGCTTGACGCTGCCGGATGGATAAAATAGTCATCGCGCTACCTCGCACACTTTTTTGCTCGACTTTAACAGACACGGATTATTCGCTCTCGCGTGAAAGCTGTATAAGCCGATGCTTCGCCGCTGTGTAAACAGTCTCTAAGTCAACGCCGGTATCAGGAGCAGTCAGTGCCGGGAATGAGTACAAATCTTTGCGTAGATGTGACCCGATATGATTCTCAGGCGTGTAGCCGCTCGTGCCAACACTTGGCAACACCCGTCCCTGCCCCGCCTGTGTCCCCAAACTCGTCCCACTTCAGCCCTGTCCGACCCGCCCGGCAAGGTTGGCGACGATCGTCACCAGTTCTGTTGGATCAACCGGCTTCGGCACATGCACATTGAAGCCCGCGCGGAACGCTTTGACACGATCTTCCGCCCGCGCGTAAGCCGTGAGTGCCGCCGCCGGTATCCTTCCGCCGCGTTCTGCGGATAGCTGACGAATCTTCTTAATCAACGAAAAACCGTCCTCTTCCGGCATTCCGATGTCAGAGAGGAGCACATCGAACTGTTCTTGCTCGATCTGCTCTAATGCCTCGGCAGCCGACGCCGCAAGCGTCACCCTCGCTCCGCAACTCGTGAGTACCGCTACGAGTAGCTCGCGCGTGTCCGGGTCATCATCTACGACCAGCACGTGAAGCCCGTCGAGTTCCGGTGGGCAGACAAGTGGCGCGCCGGTGCTCGCCGTGGGATGCACCCGTTTTTCTCGTCGGTCATGCACGCCATTCCTGCGCATTGGCAAGAGCGGCAGGCTGACAGTGAAGGTCGTACCGTGCCCCTTGCCTTCACTTTCGACTTGAACGCTGCCGCCGTGCAGTTCCACTAACTGACGCACGATAGAGAGTCCTAGTCCCAAGCCACCGTGCGACCTCGTCGTCGTCTGCTCTGCTTGGCGGAAACGGTCGAAGACGTGTGGCAAGAACTCTGTGGAAATACCTTTGCCCGAGTCAGAGACGACGATCTCGACGTGCGAGTTGACGCGCTCCAAACGGACTTGCACGCGCCCCCTCTTGGGCGTGAATTTGATCGCATTCGACAAGAGATTCCAGACTACCTGTTGCAACCGGTCTGGGTCGCCGGAGATCGGACCAGCGGACGGATCAAGCAAAGTCTGCAAGCGTATCTCCTTGGCTTCCGCCGCTGGGCGCGCTGTGTCAGTCGCCGCCGTGATAATGCTGGCGAGATCAACGGCGCGCACATCGAGACGGAGTTTGCCGGTGATGATGCGTGAGGTGTCAAGCAGGTCTTCGATCAATTGTGACTGCGCTCGTCCGTTGCGCTCGATAATTTCGAGCGCGCGCGTGGCAGCCTCCGCGTCGAGTCGCCCGCTGCGCAGCATCCCCGTCCACCCTAAGATCGAGGTTAGCGGCGTCCGTAGCTCGTGCGAGAGCGTAGCAAGGAACTCGTCCTTGAGGCGGTTCGCCTCCTGCGCCGCGAGCAGCAACCGCTCGCGCTCTTCCTCGACCTGCTTACGTTCAGTGATGTCAGTCGCCTGAACGATAAAGAACTCGACGCTCCCTTCGGGGTTCTTGACAGCGGTGACGGAGGCATCGGCGATGCGGGTGCCGTCCGCCGCCTGATATAAATCTACGCTGAAGACGGGTTCATCGGAGCGCGCGGCATCGGCGAGGCGGACTGACCAGCCCGCTTGCATTTCGGGGAGACCATCCCACCAAGGAGCTTCCCGGAAAAGCCTTCCCACGACTTGCTCGCGTGTGATGCCAGTGGCGCGCAGTGGCAACTCGTTGACATTGAGCAGGACTCCTTCGGGCGAGAGGATCGCCATAAACTGAAACTGCTGATTGAAGATATTGCGGAAACGCCTCTCGCTTTCACGCAGCGCCTCTTCTGTCCGCAACTGCTCTTCGACATCCGTGTTGGTGCCGAACCAGCGCACGACGCGCCCATCCGTATCGCGCAACGGTAGAACGCGCGTCAAGAATCGCCGGTACTCCCCATCCGCGCTCCGCAACGGAAAGCTCATCTCGAACGGCTCGGCTGTCTGGATTGACTTGCTCCACAACTCGATAACCTGCGGCAACTTCTCCGGGTTGTGCACCTTCTGCCAACCCCACCCTTCCATCTCTTCGAGAGTCGTGCCCGTGTAGTCGTACCAACGTTGGTTGTACCAGAAGATGTCCCCGTTTGCCTCAGCCATCCACGCTAGCTGCGGAATCGAGTCGGCAAGCGTGCGGAACTGCTCTTCGCTTTGCCTGAGCGCCTCTTCCGCCTTCTTTCGCTCCGTAATGTCAAGCGACAAGTATAGAACCCCAGACGCACGTCCCTCCGCGCCCGGCAGCGGCGTCCACGTAACATGGAGATGATTACGCTCGCTGTTCGGCAGGCTCACCTCGACCTCTTGCGTCTCGGGAACTCCTGTCCGGTAAACCCGGTCGAGGATTGGTCCGACGACCTTATCCGCTTCCGGCACGACATCACGGTGCGGGCGACCAATGAACTCGTCGCGCGGAATGCCGGTGAGTCGCTCGGTGCCGGGGTTGACGAACGCGAAGCAATGTTCCAATCCCTCCATGACGCCGATGGAGAGCGGGGCGTGGTCGAGTACGAGCTGCACGAAATCGCGCTGCCTTTCAGCCTCGGCGCGCGCCTCCCGCTCGCTAGAGAGTAGCCGGTCGCGCTCCTCCTCCATCCGCTTGCGCGCCGTGTCGTCCCGCATGATCTTGGCGAAGCCGCGCAGAGTTCCGGCTTCGTCGCGAAGCACCATCATCAACCCGTTCGCCCAGAAGCGTGAGCCGTCCTGACGCAGATGCCAACGCTGGTCTTCGACGCGCCCTTGTTCTTTCGTGGTGCTTAACTCACGTCCGCACGCATCTCGCTTGTTGTCCTCGGGCGTGAAGATGTCGCAGGCATCCATCCCGAGGAACTCCGCTTCGGTGTAACCCAAAAGTTTCTCGACACCCGGGCTCCAGCTTGCAATGTTGCCTTCAAGGTCGATGGCGAAAATGGCGAAGTCCTCGA
>MWWI01000085.1_pt1 | contig 20218 bp, 16 predicted proteins | sample 1047321 | NCBI WGS metagenome assembly MWWI01 (sample SAMN06349966, study PRJNA376086) | soil metagenome | isolation source: FI-1 sample Antarctic (ecotone) soil | place: Antarctica | reverse complement strand
TGAGATGGTTTAATTTTTCAAGAGAAAAAACTCTCTGTAAAATGAGAGGATGAAAAAATACGATAAAGAGTTCAAAAAAGAAGCGGTTAAGAAGTATTTAGACGGTCAATCGGTGGCTGCAATCTCCAGAGAGATCGGGGTTAATGAAAACACGATTCACAAGTGGAAAAAGGATATTTTGTCGGTTGACGGTGAAGTTGACCGAGAAAAGTTAGAGATGAGAAAACGGATTATCGAACTGGAAATGGAGAACGATATCCTAAAAAAGGCGGCAGTTATCTTCAGCAGAAGCGGATAAGCCGTTATGAGTTCATTGAAAAACAAAAAGGAAGTTATCCGGTCCGACTTTTGTGCCGAATGATGAAGTCGAGCGAGGCGGCATATTATGCTTGGCAACAGGGGCGAAGCTATCAATCGAGCGAAAAAAGAAGTGTCTTAGCCGCTTCGGTCAAAGAAGTATTTTATCTGCATCGGCGCAGATATGGTGCGCGACGGATTTCCGCCGAACTCAAAGCTGAAGGCATCGCGGTCGGGCGCAGGCTTGCCGGGACTCTAATGAAAGAGCAGACTTTGACGGCGATTCGCCCGAAGCAGTATGTGCCGAAGACGACCGATTCAAAGCACGCTTTCGGATACAGTCCGAATCTGCTGCGTGATCGTTTGAACGAGGCGACCGGACGCGGTGAAGTCCTTGTCGGCGATATTACATATTTGCCTCTGCAAAACGGGAAGTTTTGTTATTTGGCGACATTTCAGGACAAGTTCACCAGAAGAATAGTCGGTTGGCAGGTTTCGTCAAATATGACGGCACAACTTGTTATTGATGCTTTTGCTCAAGCGAGAAGACGCGGTTTAATCGGACGCGGAGCGATTATTCACACGGATCGCGGTAGCCAATACGCGGCGGTCGAATATCGCCGGTTGCTTTATATTGGCGGTTTTCGGCAAAGTATGAGCGCGAAAGGAAATTGTTATGATAATGCCCAAGCCGAAAGTTTCTTTTCCAGATTCAAAGCTGAGTTGCTAGAAGATGGAAGTTTTGAATCGGTCGAGCAGGCACGAACGGAAATCTTTGGTTACATCGAAGGTTATTACAATCGAATTCGTCGGCATTCGAGTTTGGGATATGTCAGTCCGATGGAGTTTGAAAAGCAGTTAAAAATAAAACAAATGAGGAGTAGAGAGAGTTTTTTCTCTTGTTTTGGGGGTGTTAGAAAATCTGTGTAAATGAGTTTGCGCCGAATCCGCTCATCGGCACTCGTCCCTCGAAAAGTATCGCAAATTGGTTCATCGCCGCGCTCCAGTTCGGTATCGGCATTGTCCATTTTTTAGCAATGTTTCGCAACGCCAGAAATAAGATTTTCAGCACTGCTTCATCATTCGGAAACAGAGCGCGATTTTTGATGATTTTCCGCAGGCTGAAATTCAGCGATTCAATAGCATTGGTCGTGTAAATCGCCCGCCTGATTTCCGGCGTGAAAGCGAACATCGGCACGATTCGCGCCCAATTTGCCTGCCACGAACGCGCCACCACCGGATAACGATTTTCCCACTTTTCGACAAATTCAAGCAGGCGGTTTTCGGCTTCTGTCAAAGTCGCTGCCGTGTAAATCAGTTTCAAATCGGCAGCGACTTCTTTACGTTCTTTGTAAGACACATAACTTAAGGAATGCCTCAAAAGATGCACCAGACAAAGCTGCACCTGCGTTTTCGGAAAGACCGCTTCAATCGCTTCCGGGAAACCTTTGAGTCCGTCCACACAGGCGATGAAAACATCCTCGACACCGCGTGTTTGCAGTTCAGTGACAATCGAGAGCCAAAATTTCGCGCCTTCGGTTTCGGCAATCCAAATGCCGAGAACTTCTTTCAAGCCTTGTAAATTGACCCCAATCACCAAGTAAACCGCTTTATTAATCACCCGCCCGTTTTCTTTGACTTTGACGACCAAAGCGTCGAGATAAAGAATCGGATAAACCGCATCAAGCGGTCTCGACTGCCACGTCCGAACTTCTGCCAAAACCGCTTCTGTGGCGGCTGAAACTAAAGCCGGTGAAATCTCAGTCCCGTAAATCTCTTGCAGATGTCCTTGAATCTCGCGTGTCGTCATTCCCCTGGCATATAAAGAAACGATCTTCTCGTCAAAACCATCAAAGCGCGTTTGATTCTTCTTGATGAGCTGCGGCTCGAAGGTCGAATTGCGGTCACGCGGAACTTCGATTTCAGTCTGTCCACGCTTACTCTTGATAGTCTTCGGCGATGTCCCGTTTCTCGAATTGCCAGTCAGATCACCGCTCGCGTCGTGCTTTTTGTAACCGAGATGATGTGTGAGTTCGCCATCCAGAGCGCGTTCAATCAGAGCTTTGGTCAGTTGCTGCAACAGCCCGTCAGCACCGAGCAAATCCTCCGGCTTTTTGTATTCATTCAATAATTGGTCAATTATTTCTTTGGTAATTGGCATAATCATTTTCCTCCATTAATAAAAATGTTCATTATTGCCATTTACACAGATTTTTTTACACCTCCCTTGTTTTACTTGACCACCTCATAATTCCTGCATCTTTTTATTTACCTCTTGTTTGTATCCAGGATTTGATTTGTATTGTTCAAGGTTATAAAGGTAATGACCTTCTACACCCAGCAACTTGGATTTTATATTTCCGTTTATAAATAATTCTAGTTCTTTTACGTCTATGTCAGAAAACCTGTTTTCCACCACATCATCGAAAACCAAAATATTGTCCGTTATAAAATTTACAATTGCTTGGCTACCTTTAACATTAACCTCAGCAACTTCTTTCCAAGTCAATTCCTTCCAATCTTCAGATTTAGTATATTCGATCAGGTTGATAAAATAATCCTTAAAACAAGACTTGAAAATCTTTTCATCACAAAGATATTTGAGCCCTTCATCAAATGATTGTTGTGAGTACTGAGAGTTAGTACTTGTCAAATTATTTACAAAAGCTGCATTTAACAAATCTCGATGCATCAGATATGGTTTTATTTGATAACTAACCTCTACAATCGCTCTTGCATATTGATTCCGTATATCTATTTCTTTTATTTGATCTGAGATATTTTTCTTGATAACTTGTTCAGAACCTGCTTCGCTCTCGTTAGTTTGAAGCTGATCTTCAATGCCAGACCCGGAAGAAATTAATTTACGAGAAGGTTCTTGTGATTCCACAACGTTTTCGTCAGCAGTGTTTTCATCTTTCCGTAGTTCAACCAAACTTAGTCCTGCCAGCTTCCTATTGACCGCTATCAAGTAATCTTGCTTCTCAGAATCTTCCTCCGGATCAACATCTTCGTAATAATAATCTTCAACCAACTTAAATTTATGATTTGTCAGACAAACTCTGAACAAGTTGTTTATTGAGTCCTCAGTTATTTTTGGGAATGCCTCAAACACATCTTTCAGATTTACAGCTAAGTTTTCTTTGACGAAGGCAAAAATACTGTCGCATTCTTCGATATGTTTGGAAAAGCTAAACATTCGCTTATCCACTTCTTGTGCCCACTCTTTATTTTCTTTATAAAGCTCAAGGTTGTAATAACAACCAAAATACGTTGCCAGGTAATTCTGTCGAAGCAGTACATCCACAGATTCGTCGATGCTTTTTTTATCAAACTCTCGATCTACACAAAAATAGTCATCTATAACTTCTGGTGGAACCACAAAAAACTTACGATTTTTAGAACCCAAAACATGCTCGGATTCGTTGAAAAAGTTCCAGACTACATTTAGCAACTCATTAGTTATCTCCAGATGCTCATCTTCCAAAACTTCCGGATTAACCCCAAACACTCTTTCAGAGGTTATCCAATTACGCCATTCTGTTTGCCACTGGTTTACTTCTTGAACCGTAATTTCGTTTTTCAAACAAAATCTACAAAATTTATCCGTCACCTGTTTGATGGACTTAGAAGGAAAGTTTGCTATCGCCCAGACTTTGCTTTCAAGAGTTGGCTCAAAGTTATCAGGAAGAGAAATTTGACGTAACTCAATTGCGGAACTAGGAGAAGATAGATCATCTAAAAAATCAAAACCAAGCTCAGACGTTATAGAATCAGGAATTTCATTTTCTTCTATTACGTGTGAATTTTCTTCGTTTTGATTTTCTTCGTCTGAAAAATTGTATTCTTCTGAGAGAGTATTTTCTGTTGTATTTATGTTAGTGCTTTCTGTTATAGAAGCAGAAGTTTCTTCGAGTTCGAACTGTAAGTTTTCCTTGCTTCGAACCTGAAGAAATTTCTTGAAGTCAGCTAAGAACTTATTCATCAACAGTTTGTAGTGATAAGTATGGCTGGCATTGCCGTTTTTACTAGCTGCCATCATCTTCTGAGCAATCAGAATTCCTCGTTTACCTTGGAAATCTTTTACTATCCTCTCCACCTGGGACTGACTCAACCCTATTTCTTTCTTCCATTCAGGGTAAGATTTCCAGATAAATCCGTTTGGCTTACTTCCTTTGTCAGACAGATAGATCAACCTGGCGAGAAAGACAGCCTTTTGTGTTTCTCCAGCATATTCAAACAACTCCAGCGGAATGACTACGGATTTCAGATTTTCATCGGTAGCTTTTTTGATGAGTTGCGTGAACTTGTCAAAATTGCTCGACCTGGTATTTTGTTTATTTTGGTCGCCGTCTCTTTTTTTCTTCATAAACACATCTTGATCGAATGATCAAAGGCTTAAATTTACTAAGCCCTGATCATTTAAATTTAAATTCTGTCTTTAATTTAATTCGCTCTGCTGCAGATTTGAAGAGATAAATTCTTTGAGGCATTTGCTTTCAGCGCCGGTTAGCTCAAATACCTCAGTAAATCCGTCCAGGTGACTGGCAGATAGCTTGTCCGTCGCCTTATGTTGGTATTTGTCTTTTACTTGGGCTTCCAGCTCTTCTACTCGAAGAAAAGTATTTTCGTAGGTAAATTCTATGTCTTTGACACACCCTAATGTTCTCATCCGCTCCCACAAGTCAGAAGTGATACCTATTTTGTAAAAATGGTTCCCCTGAAATGGTTGCACATCTTCAAACTCTACCCTGGCAAAATATAGACAAGCTGGTGCATTTCCAAGCTTAGGATTCTTTTCAAGGAATGATTTGGTTCTCCTGCCCTTCGGATGCTTTTTCTGTAATTCCTCGATGGCTTTTTCCAGACTCATACCCGTTCTGCTCAAAAGTCTGTAAAGCTGAGAGGATCCGAGTCCAAGATCGGCAATCAATGCCTTTTTTGATGGATATACTTTGCCGTTATATTCAACTGTGTTTGATGTTCTGTATGTTTCTAAACCAAAAGCCTGCTCAACCGAAGCATTGTCTCTTAATCTTCTGGCGGCAGTCTCCACATTTATATTGTAGTATTCGGCAGCCTCTACCATACTTGAAAATTTCTTCCCGTTTAGCGTTATTTTGATTCCTTTTTTCTCTTTTGTCACCGCTTCTTCAGGAGTATAGTCAGAATAATAAATTCGGTTGTAAACCAGAGAATATCTCATATCAAATGCATCAGCCAATTGCTTTACATTTTTGTAAGTTTTATCAAAGGCAATCAAGCTTTTACGTTTGTTTCCTTTTTTTGCGATCTTGATTTTACCTTCTGATTGAGTGGTTAGTTCACCCTCTTCAGTCTCTGCCAGCTCGACAACCGGCAGACGAGTTTTGGCTTTTGTTCTAGTTTCTAATCCGATGGCTTCCTCCTTAGTCCACCCAAGCCTTTGACGCTTTTTATATGTGCCGTATTTGACGTCAAGCTTGCGGCAAGCGTCAGCCTCGCTTTTGTACTTGATCCCGCCGATGGTGAACCAGGGTTTGCTTTCCTCGATTGGCTGAATGTAGCTTTTCCTTTTCTTCTCGGGTATGAGGTCATCTCCCCGATCTCCTCTCTGGTACCTTTTGTAGACAGAGTTTAGTGTTACGCCCTTTTCCTTATAAGCTTCGGCGAGAGCATCCAAGTTTGGATACTTGATACCTTCGACAGTGTATTCTTTCTTTATTAACTTCATAATTTTCTCCTTGTAAATTCCTAGTAGTAGCCGTTTTGTATTTGTTATTTGAGGGATTGTCTTTCCGGCTACCTGAAAAAAAGACAAACCTCTCCCTTGACGGGATTTTTACTTCTTCCGCAAAATTAACTTTCTAATTTTTATTGGCTTAGAGTGAGTGGATTAGACCGCTTGCTTTATGAAACGGTTTTTGTACTCTTCTAACTGATCGATCGAATATTTGATGACTTGATCGTTGAACTGATAAAAGCTAATTTCACCGCGCATTCTCACCTTTCTCATTTTCTGGATTGACCAGCCGAAGTATTCCTCTGCAGCCTCTCTTTCAGTTAGTAACTTGATAGATTTTCCGTCCACGTTTTTGCCCTCCTTAATTTTATATATTTCATCTAAAGTAAACCTGTAACTCATAGGATATGAATTGGTTAAGTAAATTATAGATACCTATATTATAGCACACTTAAGGAGGCAAAGTCAAGGATAAAAACCAAGCGTTTTGATAGTTTCTCACGCTAAATTTTTTAACTACTTATGCCTATTCAACAATTTCTGCCCCCAAAACACCCTCTAACAGGCTTGAAGTGCATTTTAAACTCGGATAGGTAGTCTGAGGTGGTTGATGTTAAAACTAAGTGCTTTGGCAGTTTTAACGCTTATGTATTCTCATATAACACAGGAAGAATAAAGAAAATTTAGCCAGTAGTTTAGTTTTGACAATGAAAAAACGTCTATTTTATGGATAAATTGCAATCTATGATTAAGAATTAAGCTTAATTACATTCTATATGGTGAGAAATAGCTTTGAATTTGGATAAATATCTGTTATAAATTTTGGCATAATGGAAAATAACCAACTCGCGCCCTTCACAATTATTCCTAATCCAAACAGATTATATTTGACCGAATCATTAAAAGCGGTTGTCCAGAAATCACGATTTACAATCAACAAACGGCAAGGGTTGAGCTGTATCCTAGGAGATGTCGGATTAGGTAAATCTTCTATTCTGCGCTATCTGTGGGGTGAATACTCGTCAATGGACGATTATCGAACTGTGATGATTCCAACCGCTGATTTCTCGTCAAAATATGGAATGATTAAAGAGATTTGCGCTGAGTTCGGTATTGAGCCAATGCGTTCGTCGTCAGCACAGACCCGCAAGTTCCAGGAGTTTCTATTTGATCAATATGCCGCTGGAAAGAATGTTGTTTTATTTATTGACGAAGCTCAGAATTTAACCAATCAGCAATTAGAAGTTTTGCGCACGATGCTTAACTTTGAAAATAATGAGGTTAAAACTATTCAAATCGTACTTGCTGGTCAAATCGAACTTAAAGCAAAACTCGACCACAAGAAAAATAAGTATTTGAAAAGTCGTATCGTAATGTATTCGACTTTGAACCCGCTTACAGTAAACGAAACCAAGGCAATGCTCCAAAAAAGATGTGAGGATGCCGATATTGACAACCCATTTACAGATGATGTGATTGAGAAAATTTACGTAAACAGTCAGGGTGTTCCTCGCTCCATCCTTAAAATATGCTCCTATCTGCATGAGCTAAAAAATGATTATAATTTAGATTCAATTCCAGCCGAATATGTTGATACGGCAACTATTGAGGTGGCATTGTGAGCAATCCCGTTTCCCTCTTTGAGCGATTAAATAAAGAAAAACCGCAGCATAAAGATATGCTGCCAAAAGAAACGGAGGTTCTACAACCCGACCCAACCAGAGATAACCCAACCCAACCCAACCCTATACAAACGACAATCTCACCTGCCAGAAATTTCACAAAAGTACCTAATTCAATAACGAAAAAAGCAATTCCGGAAAAACTGTTTAAAGGTTTGAGCAAACACACTTATGACATTCTTTATCGACAAACTCGAGGTGCTGTAAATCCGTCCAGAAAAATTCAATTAACAAAAATTGAGATTATGAAAAAGACAGGTTTGTCATTTAACACTATTCAAACACACATTAGATATTTAAAGGAATCTGGGTTACTCAAAGTCGAAATGATTATTGGAAAACATGAAGGCTCAATTTATGAAATTTTGATTCCTGAAGAAATCAAAAAAATAACTCAAGACTACCCAACCCAAGACAACCCAAGACTACCCAACCCAACCCTAAAAACCCAACCCGACACAATACAAGTTTTGGGTCATCTTGGGTTAAGTAATTCTATTGAAAACAAAGACACTTACAGCTCTGCTAAGACTTCTTTAAAGACAATTGAGGACAATGATGATGAGACATTCGTCGAGATGCAAAAAGTTCTTGGTAAAATGAGCGAGAAAATCTCCGGCAAAAGCCCTGCAAAAAATCAAAAAGAGAATTGGAGAGAATTAGCCGAACTCCTGGCAATGGAATTAGAGATTGCCGCCGCTCGGACAAAGTCGGTTTCAAATGTGCCCGCCTTCCTAACTGAACATCTTCGCCGTCGATTATTGGGCAAATCCAACGTATCAAAATCCAAAGCGAGTAACTCTCTTCAAGTTGGTAAAGCAAGCGATCCTAAAACTAAAGACATCGAAGCATACCAAGCCGAGTCATTAACAAAAGAGGGAAGAGAAACCGTGCTAAAAACAATGAGAGAATATCTAGACAAGGGACAGAACGAATTTATCATGAGTTTTCAGGACAGTTACACCCAGGAAGATTGGGATTGGTTAACAGGAAAATTAAAACAGGGAGATTCTAATAAACAGTCGTAGTTATTGAACTTCCCACCATATTGAGTCTGATAAGTCCTCAAGATAAGATTCACGCTCAATATGCAGATTAAAATTCAACTAGACATTACAGTTAATTTTCTTATCTTTCTTGTCAGTAGAAAATCAATGATTTTGAGGCGTAATGTAAATTTTATTAGACAAAACAGTCATTTTGTCTAATTCAAGATTACTGAGCAAAACCCAAGTTAGAACTACAATTCCATTGCTGGATTATCTTTCATACGTTAATGAAATTTCCCTTCTCAAAGAAGAGCGTTTAATTTTTTAAAAACTTGTTCAAACCTATCCAAAGTTTCATTTCCAATAGATTGAGATAAGTCTCCAATCTTTTCAGTAAAATATCTTGCCGGTCTATAGTGACTAAAGTTGATATTATTTTTTAGCGGATTATCAGCAAAATGTTTTTCCAATCTTACTAAAACTCTTGGGTGTTTATTCTGAATGTCTTTTTGGGCAATGCTTTTTTGTAAATCCTTCTTATATTCTTCATTTACTAACTTCAAATAGAATGAAGTATCAAACATATCTTCAATGTCAGCTTCTTTTGTGCCGGTAAAATCTGCAAAAGTCAGAACATGGGATTGTTTCAAAAGGCGCTTCTTATAAAGATTTTCAATGGTCTGTGCATCTTTAGATTGAATATCAATCAAAGTAGCTATATTTAAACCTTTTTGATTGCCAAGTAGTGCAACAAATGTTGGGATTTTATCACTGCCTCCAACGGGAGTAATTGTCCATTTGCTACTTAATCCTTCGCGTTTGCTGGTTTCGAGAATTGACGAGATAGTCTGTATATAAAGTAAATCCGAAACTCCCTCAACTACTACATTATTTGGACCAACAAAAAGAGTTTGATAAATTTCATATCCTAAAGCTCCTTGAAGTGGAAACAAACTGTCATTATTTGCTTGAAAAACATCAGTGAAAACTTTGGTTCCATCTTCTTCAGGTAATAATTCCTCAGAAGAATCAATTCCTTTATCTTGGACGATACGCACTCGCTCAAAATGCTGCGAATCAACCATAAATGGTGAATGAGTTGAATAAATTAATTGATGCTCGCCTTTGATTTCTTCTTCAAAAAAACGAAGTAAGTCTTCCTGAGCTTTTGCATGAAGTGAAAGTCCTGGCTCATCCAATAATAAAATTACCTCTTCGTTGTCTTTTTTAATTTGAGAATACCAAGCCAAGAAGGAGAAAAACCAAACAAATCCGCGAGATCGTGTTCCAACACTAGTTGTAACCATATGACGGCTATCATAAATATCAGCCCATATGTTGGTTCCCGTTCTCAATCCTTCTGGATCTGCGGGATTAGCTGGACGGACATCAAATCGCATTTGTATATGCTTATTTTGCGACCAATATTTAATAACCTGTCTTGTTAAATGATTGCCTGCACCTTCTAACTTATTTTTAAGTTCCTGCGTTTTTTGAGGATTAATTAAGGTATCCAGCACAAGTCTAGCCAAACTTATCAAACCGAGTAACGGATGGTCTGATTTTTCTAGCGTATCGGACTTCTTACGCTGCATTAAAGCTTCAATATTATCATAGCCCTTCATCTGATAATATTCGTCAAAATATAAGAACTTTGGAATTTTGTTCTCTATTAGGTCATAGGCATAACCATGCACATTCCGCTTTTTAATTTCTGAGAATAGTTCTCTTAATCGTTTTACTTCCTCAGTTTCTTCTAATTCTTCTAATTCAGTTAATACTTTGTCGAAAGAATCACATTTTGAAATTTGCTCTAGATCAGTAGCAGGCAATTGCGCGGTAGAAATAAGATAATTTAAAGCCTCTTTAGAATTTATATTGATACTTATGTTACTAAAACCTGTATTACCATATCCTTTAAATAGACTTAATGTAGAATCAGTTATTGATTTTTGACCAAGTTCTTTGCGGATAATTTCTAACTCTGAATCATCAAGTGTAAAGATCGCCTTTATAACTTTTGCCGGTTCTCGTATTCCGTTTTCAATGTCTTGCTCATAATCCTCAACCTCTCGCCGAGGATAATCTTCCGTAACATCATATTTACCATCTGAGCTAATAATGGGATTGAGACGATATAGAGCTTTTAACACAGCACTCTTACCTGCCTCATTTTTACCAACTAGACAAGTTATGTCATTTATTTCAAATTCGTTTGAATCAATGATGCTTTGAAATTCAGTTATTCTTACTTTTGAGAGTTTCATAGTTTGAGCTGTATTAGGCGAAGATTTGAGAATTTTATCATAGGTCGTTTCAAAGGCTTACAAACGATCTCAAAAACATTTTCACATATATATGACGATCTTCCTTAAAACATTACACATTTCTAAAGTGTCCAAAAACTACTCTTTTTGGCGTTCTGTTCGTTTCTTAGTCTAACTTCATAAAATTACGAATATTTAACAGTCATTCAAAAGGTTTTCGCAAAATTCTCTTTATTAGACATTTCATTTGTTTTGTCTAATAATCTTTTTGATGAAATCAAGCCGAGCCACCAAAGCCGAAACGATAAAATTTCTCACTGAAACGGAAACACAAAAGTTAATCGGCGAGATTTCGAGCAAAAGAGATAAAGCTATTTTTCTTTTGGCATATCGGCACGGATTACGAGCTAGTGAGGTGGGACTTTTACAGCGAAATGATTTTGACGATAAACAACTGAGATTAAATATCCATAGGTTAAAGGGCAGTCTTTCTGGCGTTCATCCATTACAAGCGGACGAAGTGAGAATTTTGAAGAGTTTTTTAAGAAGCCGAGAAGATTCTTTACCTTATCTTTTTCCAAGTCGAAAAGGCGCACCGATCAGCCGAGCGATGTTAGATGTTTTGATTAAAGGTTACGGAGAAAAGGCGAAGCTCCCGGACGATAAAAGACATTTTCACGTTTTGAAACATTCGATTGCCACGCACTTACTCGACACCGGCGCGGATATTCGCTTTGTGCAGGACTGGCTAGGACACGCTAACATCCAAAACACAGTAATTTATGCTCAAATATCAGTTGGAAGCCGAGAAGCAAAGGCGCGAAAACATTTTCAAATAATGCAAAAGTTTTGAGTGCATCCGGTAACATTCATTATGTCACTGAAAATAAAGAGTTTACAGGCATAAACCCCCACATCTGGTATTCTTAGATAAATATATCTAAATACTGCGCTGGTCTATGACTACTAGATATTATTGGTGAGTCTTTGCTTATCAGACGTAGAAACAGAGTAGCGTAAATCAACGAAAGTTGCTATCAATTATGAGGGTGGAGTCTGTTATGAAAAGTAGAATAATTCTTTGGACAATTGCTGTTTTATTTCTGTTTAATTTTTCGGCTTTTGCTTCGGTCAATAACTTTGTCGGGGAATGGGAGAACACAGACCCACGAACCAGAGGTACGACCAGAGTATCTATTCGTCTTAACGGCGAGATATTAACGGCACAAGTTTACGATAAGTGTCATCCATCAGATTGTGACTGGGGTATTAGTCAGGCAAATATATACGCTTCTAAAGTTGAAGATAATCTAGCAACATCGGCAATTGCTCTAATCGCCAAGTTTAGGAAATCGGGAATCGATCACTTGGTTATCTTTAAAATTAAAGAAAACGGGTTATTGCAAGCTGATATTTTTATTGATTTTATTCAAGCAGGAGATAGAAGAAGCAATTATAATAGCGTGGAAACTTTCCGTCGCATTTTGGAAAACTCGTCTATCAGCAACAACAAACCCATTACACCTGTTGTTATCCCTCCAGCAAATGATAATCTTCATAACCGCTATCCGGTAGTAACAGATGCTACTAACTATAATGTGAAGGCTCCGGTTCTAATTTCACCAGAAGAGGCAACTGTTTTTAACCATTATCCGCGAAAAACCAAACTAGTCTGGAATCCTGTCCCTGAAGCTGTCAGGTATCTGGTTGAGGTAGATTATTATTATAGAAACGGCTGGTATCTAGATTACACCGGTCAAAAGCTTCGCAGTTTGATGGTTCCTACCACTGAATTTGAATTTAATTTTGTCGGTGCACAACCGGGCAGATGGCGCGTAGCAGCAGTTCTTGCCAATGGTGAGGTCGGAGTAAAATCAGAATGGCGAACTTTCCGCTACACCGGATGAAAACGTAACCATGCGTTGGTAGCTTATGCCTTAGAATTTTACATAGGTGTCTTAAAAACGCCCCTTTTCAGGAGACTAGAAAAAGCATATGATTTGTCCTATAAACAACCGTTTTTGAGACAGATTTTGTAATACAGGAGTGCCGCTTATGAAAACGGTCGACCAAAAATCAGTAGTAGAAAAGTATGATGAAATCAACCGTCTTGAAGCTCGAAGTGAGCGCATAGAACTCTTAAATAAACAAAGTGATGAAATGCAAATTGCTCTTTGGCAGGAAAACATAGACCGAAAAACCAAAAGCTTAGAATTGTCAGAAGAGCAAAAAGAGGTTATTGATACCGTTAGAAAGAAATTCTTTACAGTAGAATTTCGAAAATTTGCTCGTGGCAAAGAGGAAGCTAATGCAGGACAGGAATATCAAGATATTATGGGAAAGGCAAGTCAGTTGTTGGGTAGAGAGATGATGGGAGAATTGTTTGGAATCATTGGTGATAGCAAAACAATGAAATGGCAATAAAAACTCAAAATGTTCACGAAATGTATCAAAAACGCCCCTTTCTGAAGCACTAAAATCAGAGTAATATTAGTCCCGTAAATGACCCTTTTTTGAGACTGTTCGATTAAAAACTATGAAAGCAAAAATGAAGTTTATTTCACTATTGGGATTCTTTGTTCTGACTTTATCTTTCGAGACATTCGGGCAAGACCCGAAGCCGACTCCAAATCCTTTTGAGAGACTTGAAATAATAATTGAACCTCAGAGACCGCCACAATATCCTTACAAACTACCAATAAGAAAGTGTAGTCCTATCCTTGAAAGTCAGCAATTTTGTTCTTCATCGCAATTTATTTCTGCCAAATCAGGCGAGAGCCTTTTGATTTACTTATATCTAGCGAATAAGTCAGAAAATGTTATTTCCGTTATGAGCGGCGGTCAACTTTATGACCTTTACAAGGTTATTGTCACTGACCCAAATGGTAATAGATTACCCTCTATTATAGATAATCCGAAAAGTGAGGTAACTGAAGGAAAACTTTCACCTGAAGCCCAGAGCAAATCACTTCCTTCATACCCATTTCCAAGGCTTGTGCCAATTGGGGTAGATACAGAAATACAGCAACAGTTTGATTTACGTCAGTATTATGATTTCAAAACAAAGGGTAAATACTTAGTTCAGATAGAAAGAAAAGTAATGAAACAAGATGGCAGCGGTAATATAGAACTTTCACTGGGAGCAATTGAAGTTGAAATTAAGTAACAAATTGCAAAATAGTTTCATCTTAATTAAAGTCTCAGAATCGCCCCTTAAATGAAACAATCAGATTATTATAAATTTGTGTCATAAACGACCCTTTTGGGCACGGATTAACTGAGGCTTGGAATTAAGATATGAAGAAGATTGTATTTATATTACTTTGCATTGCTGCTTTGTTCGTTTTCGTTCCAGAAAATGCGCTTGCTTGTAGTTGTCCGACTGTAGGTGTAGTTGGTTTAGAGCAGGAATTGAAATGGAAGTTAAAACAACTTCAGGCAGTATTTTCGGGCAAAGTTATTGAAATCAACAAAATTCCTCAAAGTCGCGAAGTGTCTGTAAAAATAGAAATAAAGGAAATTTGGAAAGGGCTTCTCTCTAAAGAAGTAAATATTGCTACACCAGAGTCTCCCAGTGCGTGTGGCGTCTCGTTTGAAATCGGCAAAAGTTATCTTGTTTTTGCCAGTCATTCAGCAGAAGGAAATCTAAGCACAGGACTGTGCCTGAAAAATAAAGAACTTGAAAAAGCTGCTAAAGAGTTAGAGATATTAGGAAAAGGTAAAAAACCTAAAATTAGTAAGTCATCAAGTAAACAGTCGCATAAATGACCCGATACTGTTGCCCAATTCAAAATCGTCAAAAAATCTAAAAAACAAGTCAGCAAATTCGAGCGATTTTGTTGAGTTAATTGTGTCCAAAATGAATTGGGCAACAGTATCCGACCCTTTGTGAGACGGTTTTGTGGTAATTTGCACATATATCGGATTTAGACCGCATAAGTTGCGGCATAATAACTAGTTCGGCTCTTCGTGGTGATATTCATGGTTCAAACAATTAAACACAAAATAATTTTTACACTTCTCGTTTGGTTACTAATCGGCGCGACGAAAACTTTCGCTTGCGATTGTCCGCTACTGACAACCGAAAAAGCCGTTGAGAAATCGAAGGCAGTTTTTTCCGGCGAAGTCGTTGGTTTTGAATATCGCAAAGGAATTCCAAATTGGTCTATGGACGAGCAAGCAAAAGAAACCGGAAAGGTAATCGAATATGAAACGCTCGTCGTCAAAGTGCGAGTTAATCAGTGGTGGAAAGGTGAGCCGCCGACAGAAGTTTATCTTTTGACGAGCAGCACCCGAAATGCTGATGGATCATCACTCCGTGATAGTTGCGATTTTACTTTTCACAAAGGCGAAACTTATTTGATATTCGCTACTCAATTCAATACCAAAAAGGAAAACGAGTATCGCACGAGCGACTGCTTGAGAACGCGAAAACTATCGGCTGCTGATGACGACTTGAAGATTTTAGGCGAGGGAAAAGAATCTGTAGAAAACAAAGACAAGCCGAACAAATTAATGGACGTAGAGGGCGCGGGCAGCTACCTAATAAATTTTGAAATGCCAGAATTTCTCCGTATACACACACATACTAGGCATATCAGCCCTCTTTCACCCCATATATCAGCCCTCATCCTTCTATAGAGAGGTTTTTATTTCAAATACTCACCCTGATGGTCAATTATTTCATCATAAATAAGCCTATATATTACATCACTTAGAGACTTCTAATGTTTTTGGGCTTTTCTTCCAAGTTCTTGTATCATTTTAGGTAAGAGGATTAAAAATACAGTCTTATTATTATTTGGTGGAAGGAGTGGAAGGATAAAAGTATTAACGGCTAAAAGAGAAATATAAAATGGTTATACTAATTTGCCTCCACTCCTTCCACCTTCTTCCACTTCTTCAAAGGTTAAGTCTTCAGAAAAACAAATGCTAGAAACACAATAAATTATTGACAGAGTTGAATTTATCTTGACAAAATACACGCCTTTAGACCAAAATGTACTAAACTATCTCGAACTAACTCCCCTTGGTTCTGGGTAAAGGGTTTCCTCAATTCCCAAAAGCTACAAAAATAAAAGCTTAAGAGATAATCAAGTCAGATATAATAAAAGTTTTGGTACTTCATTGAAGTGTTATGTAGTGTAAAAATCTTTTCAAACTCGCCAAGGTCAAACTATGAGAGCAATCAGAATTTCCCACACAATACTTTTAATTTTATTCGCTTTAGTTTTGCCTACAGTAATCGCAGCCGCGCCCGGCGACCTTGACACGAGTTTCGGAACCGGCGGTTTTACCTTTTCGACTTTGGGAATCGCAGATTCCAATTACGGTCCTTCCGGCAATTCCTTAGCGATACAATCGGACGGAAAAATAGTGGTTGCTGGCAGGCGGCTTTTAGTTAGGAACGGCGGCGGCCCCATGCCGGTCACTAGTCCGGTAATTGCAAGATTTCTGCCAAACGGCGCGGTTGACCCTTCGTTCGGCACGAACGGCGCGGTTTTTGACCCAAGCGGTCTTTTCAGCGAGTTTAATTCGGTGAAGATTCAACCCGACGGAAAAATCGTGGCGGCGGGTTATCTTTTTAACGGCGGCAGCCAGAGAAGAATTCTTATCATCAGGTATAATCCTGACGGTTCGCAGGACACTTCTTTTGGCGGCTCAGGCGTCGTCATACCCGTTTTTAATTTGTCGGAAGAGGCAAGGGATTTGGTAATTCAGCCGGACGGTAAAATTATTGCCGCCGGTTTTACCTGCATTTCTCAGGAATGTTTCTTTGCCCTCGCTCGCCTTAACAGCGACGGTTCGCTCGACGCATCTTTCGGAGCGGGCGGAAAAGTCACGACCGCGTTTAATCCAAATTCAGCGCGAATTACTTCGGCACTGCTTCAACCCGACGGGAAAATAATTGTCGGCGGCGCGGCGGGCGACATCGCATTTGCCAGATACAATTCGGACGGCTCGCTCGATAATACCTTTAACGGCAACGGCAAAGTGATAATTGATAATCCGAACGGCAGCTCCAGTCTCAGTCAAATCGTTTTACAGAGTAACGGAAAAATTGTCGGCGCCGGTAAAAGTCAAAATACCAGCACGGATTCGGATATTACACTCGTCAGACTAAATCGAGACGGAAATCTTGATTCATCTTTTGGAAGCGGCGGTATTGTCAAGACAAGTTTTAGCAACGGCGAGGACGCCGCGACCGCCCTATTGATTCAGCCAAACGATAAGCTCATCGTTGTCGGCGTAAGCGGCGAAATGACTTCTCTCGGCATCGGCATCTCTAATATCGCCATTGCTAAATATAATTCGGATGGAAGTTTGGACAACAGTTTCGGGCAATCCGGGAAAGTTGTCACTTATACGAATTCAGTCTCTGCCAGAGCAAGTTCGGCAAAACTTCTGCCGGACGGAAAGATAATTATTACGGGTTCTAGCTTTAGCAATAATCAAGTGAGAAGCATTTTCCTGGCGCGTTATTTGAACAATCTAACTAGCGCCGCGATTCCCGCTTACGATTTCGACGGCGACGGCAAATCCGATATTAGCGTTTTCCGTCCGTCAAACGGCGTTTGGTACTTAAATCAGTCAACAAACGGTTTCACAGGCATTCAGTTCGGTTTTGGAACGGACAAGAATGTTCCCGCCGATTACGACGGAGACGGAAAAACAGATGTCGCCGTTTACCGAAACGGAACGTGGTATTTGCAAAGAAGTTCGCTCGGATTTACCGGTGTGCAATTTGGCGATGCGAATGATATTCCCGTTCCTGCCGATTATGACGCAGACGGTAAAGCCGATGTAGCAGTGTTTCGCCCTTCAAACGGTGTTTGGTATCTGCTGCAATCCACAAATGGTTTTACTGCCTTTCAATTCGGACAAAACGGCGATAAGCCTGTGGTTGGTGATTATGATGGAGATGGCAAATCTGATGCAGCGGTTTTTCGCAACGGCTCTTGGTATGTCAATCGTTCGAGAGACCATTTTGTTTCTTACCAATTCGGCTTTGGGACAGACAAGGTAGTTCCAGCAGATTACGATGGCGATGGAAAGACAGACATTGCAGTATTCAGACCATCAAACGGAATGTGGTATATCTGGAACAGCACTGCGGGTTTTACTGAAACGCAATGCGGCATATCAACAGATATACCGGCACCGGCAGATTATAACGGAGACGGTAAAGCAGATATTGCTGTTTTCAGACCCGAAAGCGGTATTTGGTATCAGTTGAATCCAGTCACCAAAGCGTACAATGCAGTTCCATTTGGCACCAACGGAGACAAACCGATTCCCAGCGTTTTTGTTCCATAGAACAACTACAAAATAGAAAAGAGAAAAGCTGTGAGCATTGCCTTGCAGCTTTTTTTGTTTACAAGTCACTACAGCAGGCTTCTATCTCAGTTAAATCAGATACAAAAAAAATCCACTTCAAAAATTTGCTTTGAGTACACAGTCAGGTCAGATTTTTACCTAATATCTGCATTTATAATCCAACCCATAAACCTGCCATATCTGTATCCTGTATGGGTAATTTTATCTCACTGAAAGCATAAGCCTACATATCACAACATTTAGAATTTACTTAAAAGAGAAAAAATGTATAAGTAATTCTTATGTTTAGTTGCCAACCTAATTAAATCAGTTATAAGTTCTTAATCCAGTGTGATCCTCATCTCCGTGGTGATAGATACATTAAGCCAGATTCCAAGGGTTGAATAATTAGAGTTTCCAAAATCTTGCCGCGTGAATATAGAGGTCTAACCCTACCTTATAAAAGGCATACCCGGTCGTATTATCTTTGATGTTACTCTCCTTAAAGTCATATCATGCCAGCAGCCTATGACCTGTTTGCTGCCCATTTAAACCATTCTGAGAGGTTTTTATGAGAGCTGGTTAGGGTTACCATAGCCATTTACTGAGCTTAGCTCTAAGCCGTTATATTACAACACTTAAAGTTACTAGCTAGTTTCCTTATTATCAAGACTTTACGTTGTAATATAAGACTCAATTTACTCCTGCAGATAATTCTTATTGATTTTATATCAGCCATAATGAGATGGTTTAATTTTTCAAGAGAAAAAACTCTCTGTAAAATGAGAGGATGAAAAAATACGATAAAGAGTTCAAAAAAGAAGCGGTTAAGAAGTATTTAGACGGTCAATCGGTGGCTGCAATCTCCAGAGAGATCGGGGTTAATGAAAACACGATTCACAAGTGGAAAAAGGATATTTTGTCGGTTGACGGTGAAGTTGACCGAGAAAAGTTAGAGATGAGAAAACGGATTATCGAACTGGAAATGGAGAACGATATCCTAAAAAAGGCGGCAGTTATCTTCAGCAGAAGCGGATAAGCCGTTATGAGTTCATTGAAAAACAAAAAGGAAGTTATCCGGTCCGACTTTTGTGCCGAATGATGAAGTCGAGCGAGGCGGCATATTATGCTTGGCAACAGGGGCGAAGCTATCAATCGAGCGAAAAAAGAAGTGTCTTAGCCGCTTCGGTCAAAGAAGTATTTTATCTGCATCGGCGCAGATATGGTGCGCGACGGATTTCCGCCGAACTCAAAGCTGAAGGCATCGCGGTCGGGCGCAGGCTTGCCGGGACTCTAATGAAAGAGCAGACTTTGACGGCGATTCGCCCGAAGCAGTATGTGCCGAAGACGACCGATTCAAAGCACGCTTTCGGATACAGTCCGAATCTGCTGCGTGATCGTTTGAACGAGGCGACCGGACGCGGTGAAGTCCTTGTCGGCGATATTACATATTTGCCTCTGCAAAACGGGAAGTTTTGTTATTTGGCGACATTTCAGGACAAGTTCACCAGAAGAATAGTCGGTTGGCAGGTTTCGTCAAATATGACGGCACAACTTGTTATTGATGCTTTTGCTCAAGCGAGAAGACGCGGTTTAATCGGACGCGGAGCGATTATTCACACGGATCGCGGTAGCCAATACGCGGCGGTCGAATATCGCCGGTTGCTTTATATTGGCGGTTTTCGGCAAAGTATGAGCGCGAAAGGAAATTGTTATGATAATGCCCAAGCCGAAAGTTTCTTTTCCAGATTCAAAGCTGAGTTGCTAGAAGATGGAAGTTTTGAATCGGTCGAGCAGGCACGAACGGAAATCTTTGGTTACATCGAAGGTTATTACAATCGAATTCGTCGGCATTCGAGTTTGGGATATGTCAGTCCGATGGAGTTTGAAAAGCAGTTAAAAATAAAACAAATGAGGAGTAGAGAGAGTTTTTTCTCTTGTTTT
>MWWI01000084.1_pt1 | contig 20242 bp, 16 predicted proteins | sample 1047321 | NCBI WGS metagenome assembly MWWI01 (sample SAMN06349966, study PRJNA376086) | soil metagenome | isolation source: FI-1 sample Antarctic (ecotone) soil | place: Antarctica | reverse complement strand
CGGTACGAGCGAACGCAGACGTTCAGCGTGTCCCGTCCATAACTCTTGACGGCGAGCATTTAACGCCGCTTGAAACGACGCATCATGATGTAACCAACCGGAGACAGTTTGCCGGGAGACTTTCACCCTATCCGCCGCGTCCGTCACCGTTGCACCAAAGGCGAGCAGGTCAGCCGCCGCCGATTGCTGGGGTGTCAATTTGTAAGTGTCGGGTTTCGTCGCCATTCGTCGCCTCTTTTCGTCGTCATTGCTTCGCGTCCTTTGGTGCGTAAGACGATGCGCCGCTTGCCGTCGGGAAACTCCACTCAAAAGCCGCACCGCCAAACCCGTGCTTTATCTTTGGTGCGGATTCATCCGGTGCAATCTTAGGTTTTCTTAGATTTTCAGCTTCCGGCGAAGCGTCAAATTCCGTCAAAGTTTCGTTAAAGTTTGGTTCGGTTTTCGGCGCACTGAAGGCGGGCGTCTCAATCGGCGGTGATGAGAAAATAGTTGCGGTCGTCGCCAGCGGCGTGATAATTGGTTGCGTGGTTGAAGCGGTGACTTTTAGCGGTTTCGGTAATTCTGCCGTTTTCGCTTCGTCTTGGATTGCGGCGCGTTCGGCGGCGATAATCGCAAGGTCGTCATCGTCAAGGTCGTTATCGTCGAGTTCATACGTCAGTTCGTCGCCCGGCTCATCGGGAAACGCGATGCCGGGCGCGAAGTCATCAACATCTTCGGATGAATCGGTTATCGGTTCGTCAATCGGTTGTCCACGTCGCAAGCTGTTCTCGATTCGCGTCCAAGCGTCATCCGTCGCTTCGTCTGGCGGCGTTGGTGCTGTCCACATTCTTTCTTCTGTATTGTGGACAGCATCGGGAACGGGGGGCTGGTGGACATTTTGTCCAGTAGGGGGGTCAACTTCTTTAGTTACAAAGGCTTGCCGCAAGTCGCCGAAAAATAACGCATCTTCGATGTCGCTTTGAAGTTCATCGAGTTTAAGGCTTGCAAGCGTGTCGGCATCTTTGATTTTGCGTGTCTGCTCGCCAAGTCGTTTGGCGAGTGAAACGATTGTTTGGCGAATTTTCCGCGCTTCGGCTTCCGGTGAAATCGTCTTTTTCGTGCGTTTGGTCTGGGCGAGCGGCGCGTCGTCAATGTCGTTGAAGACTTCGCGCGTTGCCTCACGCATCGCTTTGAATTGGTCGCGTTTCCATTCCGGCGACGTGCGCGCACGCTCAACCGCTTGCGCGGCTTGTTTGCCAACTAAAAACTCATAAACAGTGGTCGCGTGTTTGCCTAGCTTGTGGTCAAACTCGCCTTCGGCAACGCTGATAATCGAGAAGTTGGTTGCCCTCACTTTGTCGCTGCCCCGCTCTTGTTCCAAATAGCTTCGTCGCTGTCGTTGCACGGTTTTAGGCGAGCAGTTCATTAACTCGGCAAGGCGTTCATCGGTTATCGCCATGCGCTTGCCGTTGCCGTCCTCGTCGCGTTCAATCACACCGGCGACGGCGCGCACGAACGAACGCGGTGCTTCCGAGTACCCGGCGAACGTCATCATCCAGTCGAGCGCGCAAGCGAAAGCACATCCGTCGGCTTCGAGATTGTCGGACCGAAGCGGAATGAGGTGGCGAATTGATTCATCGTGATTAACGACGAATCGCGGGCGGTCGTTATCGAACTTGCGTTTGAAGTCGCGCGCCGGAATATCTACAAACGGTGCTTTGTGTCGGGTTTGTTGTGTGTTCATTGCGCCACCTCTTTCGACGAAGATGCGAGAACATCATCAAGCCCTTTGCCGCGCTCTGGTTGCCACATCCTGACCGTAACCGTCAGCGAAGCGCGTTGAAGGTTGACGATGAGTTTATCTAGCCCGCGCCTGACAGCTTCATTCGTGCGAAAGTCGGCATCGTAAGCGACGACGGCGCGATTTAATTCCGGTATCGCGCGCCGTAAATCTGCGCCGAACGTCTCCGAAAAGTTTGCAACTCCGGCGATGCCGCAAACCGCTTCGCCCTTCAGTTCACTGATGACGTTCGCCTTTAACGCGCCTTCCGTAACAGTTATTGCGCCGGTCGCGCGCGCAACATCAAGGCGGGCGAAGTGCGGCGGCGAACCCGGCGAAGCACCGTCCGGTTTATCTTTACTGGATAGCCAAATATATTTATTTTTGATTGCATTATCGCGGCGAACCATCAAGCCACGAATACGAGCGCGCGTGTCTTTTACGGGAATGATGATTCCCTGATTCCAAGTACCGAAGTTGATGCGCCACGTATCACCGTTTCGGTAAAAGCCGGGAACGCCCGTCAGGTCATAATCCTTTGAAAGCGCGCGGGCGATGTTGGCGGCGTAGTCGCTGGTCGGTGCGCTTTGGTAGCCGTGCGCGTCAATCGTCAAGTCTGATAAGCCGCGCGCTTGAAGGTTCGCGCGATGTTCTTTGGCAAGCACGAGATGAAGGCGAAGCAAATCAACGTAGACGTGATGGCACGTATCGGCGTCGGCGATTCGCCGAGTCTCGACGGGCGGCGGTTGCGGCGGTTGTGGTAGCGGTCTAGCTGGCGGCGTAAAACCGTCATCGCGCAAAATGTGCAAATAGCCATTATTGCGCGTCGGCTTATCGCTGCGGACGCGCATACAAATAACGCGCGCTCCGCCTGCCGTGAAGCTGCACCAATCCGGTTTGCCGCAAACCTCGCACGGTTGACGGCGCGTTACAGGTCGGAGAGGCGAACGATTTATCGTCGAGGTTGATTGATTAAAATTAGTTTGATTGTGGTAAGATTCGTTCATCTGGAAGCTGCATCCTTTCGGATTATTCGCGTCGTCTCTGTCGTCAAACAGAGTCAAAGAAAACCGCTTCCGCTAATCACGGGGCGGTTTTCGCTATTTATGCTGCTTGCGCTTGTGTTTGCGCCGGGACGGTGCGGCGCGAAACGTAGTCCTGTAAATCGCTTTCCCGAAACATCACGCGCCCGCGTCCGCTCCCTAGCCGAACGTGCGAAATGTCGCGCAACCGCACGCACCGCAAAAGCGTTGATTCTGAAATGCCCAACTTTGCCGCCGCTACCGAAGCGTTTAGGTAGCTGTTAATGGTTGATATTGATTCGCTCATGGTTTTCAAATCCTTTCGGGTAAAACGCAAAAAGCCGCCTCACACGAACTGAACAATTCAAAGATTGTTTTGGTTCGTCTAAGGCGGCTGAATAGCTCGCGGGCTATTTTGACCTTTAATTAAATTGTCATGAAAGTTTTTCATGCGCCCTTTTGAGCGCGTCCGGTATTGTATTTAAGCTCTTTACCTTGTCAACGTTAGGTTGACAGGTGATACCATTTCGATACAATGTCCGTACACGCAACAGTAATACTTGCGTCTATGCGCTGCTATGAATTGTTATCAATTCGTATCAGGATTCGGGGTAAAGTCACTGTCAGCCGGCCAGCTTTCAACAAGTGATTTTGCCCCTTCGCTTTTTGTGCGAAAGTTCATAAAATCAGGATTCCGATTAACTTATTAGAACGTGCGTATAGTGGCACTTTTTGACGCGGTGCGCAAGTCGGTTCTCACTGTTAGGAAATCCTAGTAAACATAATAGTCTTAAGAACTTACGCGTGATCCGCGTACTCCAAAAGCCAGTTCTCGAATAGTTCATCAATCAAAGATGTTATTTGCTGTTCGGTGACTTCGTTTGACAACATCGTCCGTCAACCCTTCATCCGCGCGGCAACATATTTCCGTAGCGTTTCGGGCGTCACTCGTACACCCCGCCCAATCTTCGCCCCGTTCAATTTGCCTTCCGGTTATCCATCTATCAACACATCCTCACTTCGGAGTGAGGATTTAACTTTCGCTTATGGTGTCAGATTGTGTTAAGTACGCGGTTGTAAGCGTCGCGCAGGTGTATGAAAGCTTCACTCTCACCGCCCGCGTCCGGGTGCGCTTTTTTGGCGCGTTGTCGAAAAGCCCGTACCACTTCGCCCTTACTACACGGCAGTTTAATACCTAGCAGTTCCGCATCATTCGTTCCGGTTTCGGATGTTGAATCGCCCGGTACGGTCGCAAAGAAGAAATAGTTTTCGCTCCACGCTTGCCCGCGTGTTTCAAACTCTTTTCTGTTAAGCGAGTAGGTAGCTTCTGTTCTTGGCGGCGCGTCTTGCTGGTGCGGTTCTTGTCGCACGAATATGCGCTTTGGTGTTTTCTTGACAACTTGATGCGGAAGCCAGGTCGAGCGCATCGTTTTGAAGTCCCACAGCCGATTGAAAACAAAATCAACCGGCGCGGCATCCGGTGATGTAGAAGCGGGCTTGCTTCGCCGCTTTGCCCGCGCTTTTCTTTTGTGGCATTCACGCGCCCAGCCCGCTGGGATTTTCATACGCATGATGTTGGGTCTGTAATTAAGCGGCGCAATCCACACGATGTTGCCGTCCGGGTCTAACTGCTTTTGAAGGTCAAAGCATTTTTTCCAAGCCTCATGTTCGTGTGCAACATAACCGCTATGCTCCGGCTCTTGTTCGTCGCAGAAGGATTCATAGCTACCGACAACCCAATAAAACCTATCTCTGCCTAAGTTGACGTAAGACATCATCATCTTCTTCTGTTCTTCGGTTTCATCATCACTCATCACTTCCGCCCGCCCTTCTTCGCCGCTCGCTTCTTCGTCGGCGTAGCTTGCCCGTTCGTCGCGGTAACCTTCGGCTTCGGCGTCGGACCGGGCTTCGTTTTGCGCGCGGCGGCGACCTTCAACGCCTCTGCCGTGATGACGGTATCGCGCCCGAACTTCTCGGATTCAATCTCACCCTTTGCGACCATCTGTCGAACACGCGCCGGTGACACACCTAAACGCGCGGCGGCTTCGTTCGTCGTTAATCTTTCTGTACTCATGCGTAGATTCTAACGTGAAATAATTATTTACGCAAAGGTGATTATTAACTTGACAGATACTTGCTCTTGAGTTAATATCTTTTCACGTTAGCAATTCACTTTTGAAGCGGAGAAAAAATCATGATTCAACTGACATCAATCGAAACTTTAGGTAACGCAATCAACAAAGCGCGCACCGTTAAACCGCTTGTTCGCTACATCGCGTTTCGTCATTACAGCGTGACGAACAAACAAACGGGCGCGACTTACCAAGTCACGTTCGACAAACAAGGGGCGCGCCGCATGGCATCGTGCGATTGCCAAGCCGGAGCGCGCGGACAAGCCTGCTATCACATCGCCGCCGCCGTTCCGCACCACGTTTTGCAAGCGGCGGAAATTGCCGAACTCGGCTTATAACGGCGAAAGGCTTAGGCGGATGCTGCAAACATCGCCTAAGCCTCTTAAATCGCTTGTATCAACCCTTAACCCCAAAGAAAGGAAAGACACGCTCATGAGTTTAACCAAACAACTTTACTTTGACCAACTCGAAACTGATTCGCCGGAAAACAGAATCGCCAACATCAACCGTCAACTCGCAATTGCGTTGCGCGCCGCGTCGGATTGCGAACATCCAGACTTTGAAACTTTGGAAACGGTCGCCCGCGCGGTGTGCAAGGCGCGCGATGAAATGAATCATCTAGCAACTACAATCGGTACGCTCGAAAGCCTCACTTACTGAGGCGCGCCGGAAACACGAGGACAGAAGCGTCGCCCTTGATTCTGCGGCTCATAGTTTCTTGATGAAAAGGTCTAAATCCGTTCTCTTGATGCGCCACGCCCTGCCGACTATCTTGGCGACTAACTTCTTTGTGTTTATTGCCTCGCGTAATATCTGGCGCGAAAGTCCGGTGAGTGTGCTTGCTTCGTCGAGTTTCAAAAGGGGTTTGTTCTCAATGGCAACCTGCGGGTGAGAGTGGTTAGCAGGTTTTGCCCCGTCTGTAATGAATCGTTGGAGCGCAGTTAAAAATTGTGGCGCGACAATGCGTGCCAATGCCGTGTCGCGCGTCGTCGCCTCTGGCGCGGTGATGGCTGGCTTTACCGTTTCCGCTTCCATCTCCTGCTTGTAGCGGGCGATCTCGTCGGGGTCAAATGATGCTTCTTGCTTGCCTGATTCGCCTCGCTTGTAGGTGACGGTTAGCTTTCCTGCTTTAACAGTGCGCTGAAGGCTTCTAACACTGATGCCTAGCTCGTCGGCGGCTTCTTCTCTGTTCATGGAAACCGCTTATAGCACATGGGCGACGCTTCGCGCCAAACATTTGTCGCGCATTGTCGCCGACGGTCGGGAACGGCAAGTAAAAACCTAATGTATTTTATTCAGTCGCGCCACGCAGTAATTTTTCAAAATGCTTCCTATTCTCATTGTTTAAAAAGTAAACATACGTTCCTTTCATCCCTCGTGACATAAGGACTCTGTATGTATTCGCCAGATTTCGAACCAAATCATCCGAACGTTTTACTTGTTTATCAAAACTGTTTTCACTAACAGCCTGCCACTCGCTTTCTTCAGCATTCCAAATTAAATCATTGCCGACTATGACACCGCAATAATCGAATTCCATTCCTTGCGCGGAGTAAATGCAGCCGACTTGCTCAAAGCCTTCGTCTTCTGTTGCCCAGATTGTGTAAGGATGCCTATCTGCTGGCGGGCTGCCTTGCGCTTTCCTGTTCCACGGCTTGTTCCAACTTCCGATGGTAACGTCTTCTACAAGCGTGCCGTCCTCTTTTTCTTTTGACCAGTTCCAACAAAATCCAGCAACCAATCTTGCCGTGTTTCCTTGTTTGAAATGCTCAGCAATTCTGCGTTCGAGTTCTTCTGGACTATCGCAAATTACAAATCCATAATCTTCCTTCCAACTAACATCATTCTCCCTGCCTAGACCAAAAGCATTATCTAACCATGCAAGATAGCTGTCTGAACCAGCGCACCTATATTGATCTTTCAATTCAATGCGGAAGATTTCTGTGTTTCTCGCTTCGGCGGCTTGCTGAATGAATTCAGGTGTGCCCACTTCGCCCGGTCTGACCACTTGATGTTTATCTAACAAGAATACGGACACTCTTGCGGCATCAATCAGTTCAAAAATTTGGGGCTTTGTCCCGATAGGTCTGTTATAAAAATCTGTTGTCTTTTCTCTCAAGCGGTGCGCTTCATCTGCGATAATAACGTCAATGCTGTTCGGTTCTTCTTTTGTGAAATTATTGAAATACCCGAACAACTTGGCAGCTTTCTTACCAACTTTGGCTTGAATGTTAGTCGTGAACGCTCTAGAGCCTGTAACGTGTCTGACGCTGTTACCGAGTCTTGCCACCTCCGCGACAAGTCTTGCCGCGATCACGCTTTTTCCCGTGCCGGGTCCACCTTCAACGATGATTACCACCTTGCTCGAACGCGACTGCATTTCCCTCATCTTCGTCATCAAGATATTCAACACGGTCACTTGTTCATCGAACAGAGCGTATACGGGATTACCTTCGATCATGTCAGACACATGGTCTAATAATTTCTTCGACGGAATGTGCTTACTTTGAATTACTTTCTGTAGAATCTGACCATCATCGCCCTGACCTACGCTCTCACTAAGATAAGCCTCTAGCTGATGCCGCTGATCGCCTGTGAAAAGAGGATTTGTTGAAAGCAGTTGTGAGAACTCGATGTCCAGCAAGTCGCCACACTTAGTTGAGTGTGCATTGTGAAGAAAACTGCAGGCTTTAAGGTCTATATAGTCTTTTGAGTTTGTATTACTGTAAAAAGCGGGATGAAACAAAGTGAGATGTTTAGCGTATTCTCCTGCTTGTTGTGATGGATGCGGCGATGGGGTTCTCTTGCTTCCCTGCGTGAAAACTATAGAATTTTCGATGCCACATTTATAAGCTGTTTTCCACTGCTTCAACTCAACAATCACGCCCCTCTCACGTTTGTCTCTCCCAACCCCGACAAGCATTGCATCCAAACGCCTCTTGGTTGGGGAGAGTACATATTCAACAATAATTCCTGTTTTAGTTAGATTCGCTTGTCTTAATGAGAATGCTAAATCACGTAGAGAAACAGTCCATGAGTTAACCTCAGGTTGCGATGGAGAGAAGCAGAAGTAACGGCGGAAATTATCCTCTAATGTAGAAGAAATTTGATTGTTTATTGCCTGCTCAACGAACAGCTCTGATGATCCTGAAAAGAGTTGCATAAGTCATTAGTCCTTCGTAGTAAAAAGCTGTTTAGCGGCTTCGAATTCCTTTGATAAATCGAACCCGGCATCCAGTCCAGGTTCTACTTGTTTGAATCCAACATACATCAACGAAACAAGCTCAAGACCTGAGTAATTTCCCGGCAAAGAGCTAAGTCTATATTTCTTTGCAGCATCGTTCGTGTCTAGCCCCCTAGTGCCGAGCATGGCAATCTCGAACACAACGCCTTTCACTTCCTGCGGTTTCATCTTCGCGAATTTTTGTAATGCGCTAAGGCAGTACATGACAGCATCCATACGGATGCTACTGCCAACAGGATTACGAAAACTTTGCTGTGCAAGGCGACTTCTGGCGCGGCGGGCTAATTCAGTAATCTGAGAATTCTGATCGAGTTCGATTGCTTCAATATAAAGTTTATCTGCATCAGTAAGTTTATCGTCGTTATCAAAGGTTTCAAGGCATTGTGCTAGTCCATATATAGTAGCTTGGTCTTGAGGCATTAAACGGTAAGCTTCTCGTAAATGCTGTTCTGCCTCTTCACTATGATTTAGGTGGAGAAGCCCTCCGCCAAGATTTCGATGAGCATAGCCGTTCTCCTTGTCTAGCTTTACTGCTTCTCTCCAAGTGGTTATTGCTCGTTGCAGTTCGCCGCTTCTTTGTTGAGCAACTCCTAATGCAATCATCCCGTTTACGTGTTCCGGGTTGATTTCCACTAAATGCAATAGATGTCTTTTAGCTTCATCAATTCTGCCGAGATCGCTAAGTGCTATGCCCAAGTTATATAAAGTATTTTCATCATTCGGGTCTGTGGCAAGGAATGATTGCAGTATAGGGATTGCTTCTTGAAGTTCTCCGTGCTGTAACAGATCAAGCACATAGTCAAAGGGGTCTTTAACTACTCCATCGGGTATCCATTCAACATGGATGTTTTTATCATCAACAGTAACAATTGTATTACCGCCTAAAGGCGCGAATTGCTCCACATAGTATTTCAAAACTGCATTCTTAAACCGCTCAGTACCGAAGTCTAAATCTTCTGGTAGTAAGTATTGAATAAAATCTTCAACGGCAAGAGTAAAAGAAAGTGGGCTAACCATATTCAACTTTCTGCTTCCTCCGATGATTCAACGGGAAGCCATTTATACCAATTACTGATTTCGAGTTCATTGCCCCACAGATCAACTAATTGCCTATCAAACATTGCGTCTTCAGATACTTCATTGGCAATTTCTAAGAGGCGTTCACCTGAGTTTTCAAATCCTACTGAGCGATAAGGAATTATATATAATTCTGTTTCTAATAAGCGGTCACAGAATAAAGCGTATGCAGCATTCATCGCAGTGTTAGCAGCAAATACAGTGGTTGGTACCGTAGCTCTTATTTCATGGCTAAGGCTTTGCACGTTATCCTGCTGTTGCCTAGTGATAGAGATCTTTTGTGCATCGCGTAGTGCGCTATAACTATTCCAAAGCCACTTATCAATTCGCAGACCTATAGGAACCGATCTAAGTTGGGTCATCAACCCATTAAAGATTTGTTCAGCGAATTGCCTAATGGCTGGTTCAGGAAGCCCCATTTTCCTAATCTTTTTGTTACCTGCTAATGCGCGGTAGACCGAATTTCGCCCTGTATCTTTGGAAGCAAACTCGAATCTTTTGCTAGGAGAATTTTCGTAAAGCCTTAGAATGAACCCGCACTGATAAGCGATATTATAATCAACGCCTCTCTTATTCGGATTGTATGTAATAAGATGAAAGGGAATCACACCTCTTGCCATCTTTACTGTTGCTAAAACAGGGAGAGAAGTATTGATAAGAAGTTCAACCTTCTTCCCCGTCTTCTGTTCAACTAACTGTAGAATCTCACGAGTTGCTGCTAGTAATTGCATAATGCCTCTTATCAGTCGTGATAATGAAAACGCCGGTAGATTTACCCTTCCGGCATCAACATCTTGCGGCGAACGATGGGCGATGATGAGCAAGATTTGAACGGTTTTTCAATTAGTCGGAAAAGTGCGTCCGACCACCACCGATAGTGTCAGGCGTTGCCCCTTTTTTAGGTGTCCGTTTTAGGCTCATGGGTTACAGCTTACATAGCTATACGTCACTTACATAGCTATACGTTTATCGTCCATGAGGTTACGCATCGTCCATGAGGTTACGAAATCCCATTTTAGTTTTCCACAGTATTAAAACTATCCCGCGCCCGCGCCGTCGAGTGCGTGGCTTCAATTACTACACCTAGTTTCGGTGTAGTTTCGGTGTAGTTTCGGTGTAGTTTCGGTGTAGTTTCGCCCGTCGAGTGCGTGGCTTCAATGCCTCTTTTTTTTCCTGTCGAATCTCCGACACAGTTTCGCCCGTCGAGCGCGAGAAAGTTAATCACCACGCCGACAGCATTTCGCGCGTCTGCTCCGCGCTCTCTATTTCGTCAACGTGAATCGAGCCGCCCGGTGCTGGCAAGCCATACAAGCCCGCCGCTTTAAGAATGTGAACGGCAACCGCCACGCCTTGCTGCTCGTCGCTGACAGCCGCTTCCAGCGTATCCATAGCCTTCGGTACGAGCGAACGCAGACGTTCAGCGTGTCCCGTCCATAACTCTTGACGGCGAGCATTTAACGCCGCTTGAAACGACGCATCATGATGTAACCAACCGGAGACAGTTTGCCGGGAGACTTTCACCCTATCCGCCGCGTCCGTCACCGTTGCACCAAAGGCGAGCAGGTCAGCCGCCGCCGATTGCTGGGGTGTCAATTTGTAAGTGTCGGGTTTCGTCGCCATTCGTCGCCTCTTTTCGTCGTCATTGCTTCGCGTCCTTTGGTGCGTAAGACGATGCGCCGCTTGCCGTCGGGAAACTCCACTCAAAAGCCGCACCGCCAAACCCGTGCTTTATCTTTGGTGCGGATTCATCCGGTGCAATCTTAGGTTTTCTTAGATTTTCAGCTTCCGGCGAAGCGTCAAATTCCGTCAAAGTTTCGTTAAAGTTTGGTTCGGTTTTCGGCGCACTGAAGGCGGGCGTCTCAATCGGCGGTGATGAGAAAATAGTTGCGGTCGTCGCCAGCGGCGTGATAATTGGTTGCGTGGTTGAAGCGGTGACTTTTAGCGGTTTCGGTAATTCTGCCGTTTTCGCTTCGTCTTGGATTGCGGCGCGTTCGGCGGCGATAATCGCAAGGTCGTCATCGTCAAGGTCGTTATCGTCGAGTTCATACGTCAGTTCGTCGCCCGGCTCATCGGGAAACGCGATGCCGGGCGCGAAGTCATCAACATCTTCGGATGAATCGGTTATCGGTTCGTCAATCGGTTGTCCACGTCGCAAGCTGTTCTCGATTCGCGTCCAAGCGTCATCCGTCGCTTCGTCTGGCGGCGTTGGTGCTGTCCACATTCTTTCTTCTGTATTGTGGACAGCATCGGGAACGGGGGGCTGGTGGACATTTTGTCCAGTAGGGGGGTCAACTTCTTTAGTTACAAAGGCTTGCCGCAAGTCGCCGAAAAATAACGCATCTTCGATGTCGCTTTGAAGTTCATCGAGTTTAAGGCTTGCAAGCGTGTCGGCATCTTTGATTTTGCGTGTCTGCTCGCCAAGTCGTTTGGCGAGTGAAACGATTGTTTGGCGAATTTTCCGCGCTTCGGCTTCCGGTGAAATCGTCTTTTTCGTGCGTTTGGTCTGGGCGAGCGGCGCGTCGTCAATGTCGTTGAAGACTTCGCGCGTTGCCTCACGCATCGCTTTGAATTGGTCGCGTTTCCATTCCGGCGACGTGCGCGCACGCTCAACCGCTTGCGCGGCTTGTTTGCCAACTAAAAACTCATAAACAGTGGTCGCGTGTTTGCCTAGCTTGTGGTCAAACTCGCCTTCGGCAACGCTGATAATCGAGAAGTTGGTTGCCCTCACTTTGTCGCTGCCCCGCTCTTGTTCCAAATAGCTTCGTCGCTGTCGTTGCACGGTTTTAGGCGAGCAGTTCATTAACTCGGCAAGGCGTTCATCGGTTATCGCCATGCGCTTGCCGTTGCCGTCCTCGTCGCGTTCAATCACACCGGCGACGGCGCGCACGAACGAACGCGGTGCTTCCGAGTACCCGGCGAACGTCATCATCCAGTCGAGCGCGCAAGCGAAAGCACATCCGTCGGCTTCGAGATTGTCGGACCGAAGCGGAATGAGGTGGCGAATTGATTCATCGTGATTAACGACGAATCGCGGGCGGTCGTTATCGAACTTGCGTTTGAAGTCGCGCGCCGGAATATCTACAAACGGTGCTTTGTGTCGGGTTTGTTGTGTGTTCATTGCGCCACCTCTTTCGACGAAGATGCGAGAACATCATCAAGCCCTTTGCCGCGCTCTGGTTGCCACATCCTGACCGTAACCGTCAGCGAAGCGCGTTGAAGGTTGACGATGAGTTTATCTAGCCCGCGCCTGACAGCTTCATTCGTGCGAAAGTCGGCATCGTAAGCGACGACGGCGCGATTTAATTCCGGTATCGCGCGCCGTAAATCTGCGCCGAACGTCTCCGAAAAGTTTGCAACTCCGGCGATGCCGCAAACCGCTTCGCCCTTCAGTTCACTGATGACGTTCGCCTTTAACGCGCCTTCCGTAACAGTTATTGCGCCGGTCGCGCGCGCAACATCAAGGCGGGCGAAGTGCGGCGGCGAACCCGGCGAAGCACCGTCCGGTTTATCTTTACTGGATAGCCAAATATATTTATTTTTGATTGCATTATCGCGGCGAACCATCAAGCCACGAATACGAGCGCGCGTGTCTTTTACGGGAATGATGATTCCCTGATTCCAAGTACCGAAGTTGATGCGCCACGTATCACCGTTTCGGTAAAAGCCGGGAACGCCCGTCAGGTCATAATCCTTTGAAAGCGCGCGGGCGATGTTGGCGGCGTAGTCGCTGGTCGGTGCGCTTTGGTAGCCGTGCGCGTCAATCGTCAAGTCTGATAAGCCGCGCGCTTGAAGGTTCGCGCGATGTTCTTTGGCAAGCACGAGATGAAGGCGAAGCAAATCAACGTAGACGTGATGGCACGTATCGGCGTCGGCGATTCGCCGAGTCTCGACGGGCGGCGGTTGCGGCGGTTGTGGTAGCGGTCTAGCTGGCGGCGTAAAACCGTCATCGCGCAAAATGTGCAAATAGCCATTATTGCGCGTCGGCTTATCGCTGCGGACGCGCATACAAATAACGCGCGCTCCGCCTGCCGTGAAGCTGCACCAATCCGGTTTGCCGCAAACCTCGCACGGTTGACGGCGCGTTACAGGTCGGAGAGGCGAACGATTTATCGTCGAGGTTGATTGATTAAAATTAGTTTGATTGTGGTAAGATTCGTTCATCTGGAAGCTGCATCCTTTCGGATTATTCGCGTCGTCTCTGTCGTCAAACAGAGTCAAAGAAAACCGCTTCCGCTAATCACGGGGCGGTTTTCGCTATTTATGCTGCTTGCGCTTGTGTTTGCGCCGGGACGGTGCGGCGCGAAACGTAGTCCTGTAAATCGCTTTCCCGAAACATCACGCGCCCGCGTCCGCTCCCTAGCCGAACGTGCGAAATGTCGCGCAACCGCACGCACCGCAAAAGCGTTGATTCTGAAATGCCCAACTTTGCCGCCGCTACCGAAGCGTTTAGGTAGCTGTTAATGGTTGATATTGATTCGCTCATGGTTTTCAAATCCTTTCGGGTAAAACGCAAAAAGCCGCCTCACACGAACTGAACAATTCAAAGATTGTTTTGGTTCGTCTAAGGCGGCTGAATAGCTCGCGGGCTATTTTGACCTTTAATTAAATTGTCATGAAAGTTTTTCATGCGCCCTTTTGAGCGCGTCCGGTATTGTATTTAAGCTCTTTACCTTGTCAACGTTAGGTTGACAGGTGATACCATTTCGATACAATGTCCGTACACGCAACAGTAATACTTGCGTCTATGCGCTGCTATGAATTGTTATCAATTCGTATCAGGATTCGGGGTAAAGTCACTGTCAGCCGGCCAGCTTTCAACAAGTGATTTTGCCCCTTCGCTTTTTGTGCGAAAGTTCATAAAATCAGGATTCCGATTAACTTATTAGAACGTGCGTATAGTGGCACTTTTTGACGCGGTGCGCAAGTCGGTTCTCACTGTTAGGAAATCCTAGTAAACATAATAGTCTTAAGAACTTACGCGTGATCCGCGTACTCCAAAAGCCAGTTCTCGAATAGTTCATCAATCAAAGATGTTATTTGCTGTTCGGTGACTTCGTTTGACAACATCGTCCGTCAACCCTTCATCCGCGCGGCAACATATTTCCGTAGCGTTTCGGGCGTCACTCGTACACCCCGCCCAATCTTCGCCCCGTTCAATTTGCCTTCCGGTTATCCATCTATCAACACATCCTCACTTCGGAGTGAGGATTTAACTTTCGCTTATGGTGTCAGATTGTGTTAAGTACGCGGTTGTAAGCGTCGCGCAGGTGTATGAAAGCTTCACTCTCACCGCCCGCGTCCGGGTGCGCTTTTTTGGCGCGTTGTCGAAAAGCCCGTACCACTTCGCCCTTACTACACGGCAGTTTAATACCTAGCAGTTCCGCATCATTCGTTCCGGTTTCGGATGTTGAATCGCCCGGTACGGTCGCAAAGAAGAAATAGTTTTCGCTCCACGCTTGCCCGCGTGTTTCAAACTCTTTTCTGTTAAGCGAGTAGGTAGCTTCTGTTCTTGGCGGCGCGTCTTGCTGGTGCGGTTCTTGTCGCACGAATATGCGCTTTGGTGTTTTCTTGACAACTTGATGCGGAAGCCAGGTCGAGCGCATCGTTTTGAAGTCCCACAGCCGATTGAAAACAAAATCAACCGGCGCGGCATCCGGTGATGTAGAAGCGGGCTTGCTTCGCCGCTTTGCCCGCGCTTTTCTTTTGTGGCATTCACGCGCCCAGCCCGCTGGGATTTTCATACGCATGATGTTGGGTCTGTAATTAAGCGGCGCAATCCACACGATGTTGCCGTCCGGGTCTAACTGCTTTTGAAGGTCAAAGCATTTTTTCCAAGCCTCATGTTCGTGTGCAACATAACCGCTATGCTCCGGCTCTTGTTCGTCGCAGAAGGATTCATAGCTACCGACAACCCAATAAAACCTATCTCTGCCTAAGTTGACGTAAGACATCATCATCTTCTTCTGTTCTTCGGTTTCATCATCACTCATCACTTCCGCCCGCCCTTCTTCGCCGCTCGCTTCTTCGTCGGCGTAGCTTGCCCGTTCGTCGCGGTAACCTTCGGCTTCGGCGTCGGACCGGGCTTCGTTTTGCGCGCGGCGGCGACCTTCAACGCCTCTGCCGTGATGACGGTATCGCGCCCGAACTTCTCGGATTCAATCTCACCCTTTGCGACCATCTGTCGAACACGCGCCGGTGACACACCTAAACGCGCGGCGGCTTCGTTCGTCGTTAATCTTTCTGTACTCATGCGTAGATTCTAACGTGAAATAATTATTTACGCAAAGGTGATTATTAACTTGACAGATACTTGCTCTTGAGTTAATATCTTTTCACGTTAGCAATTCACTTTTGAAGCGGAGAACAAAACAGATGATTCAACTGACATCAATCGAAACTTTAAGCAACGCAATCAACAAAGCCCGTTCGGTCAAGCCGTTGGTGCGCTATATCCGGTTTCGTTATTACAGCGTCACCAACAAACAAACGGGCGCAACCTACACGGTGACTTTTGACAAACAAGGGGCGCGCCGCCTTGCCGCTTGCGAGTGTCGCGCCGGGCAGCAAGGGCGCGCCTGCTACCACGTCGCGGCTGCTGTCGGACACCACATTTTGCAAGCGGCGGAAATTGCCGAACTCGGCTTATAACGGCGAAAGGCTTAGGTGATGCTGCAAACATCGCCTAAGCCTCTTAAATCGCTCGCATCAACCCTTAACCCCAAAGAAAGGAAAGACACAACCATGAGTTTAACCAAACAACTGTACTTTGACCAACTCGCAAGTGATTCGCCGGAAACCAGAATCGCCATCATCAACCGTCAACTCGCAATCGCGTTGCGCGCCGCGAGTGATTGCGAACATCCAGACTTTGAAACTTTGGACACGGTAGCCCGCGCGGTGTGCCAGGCGCGCGATGAAATGAATCACCTTGCAACTACAATCGGTACGCTCGAAAGTCTCACTTACTGACCGCGCCGGAAACACGAGGACAGAAGCGGCGCGAAGTCTTCAATGCTTCGCGCCGCTTCTTTTTACTCACTTGGAACAACTTGGAACACAAAAAAGAAAATAGCTCACGCGCGCGAGAGGGTTGTGTCCAGAAAACTTGACCATTTCAGTTTTAGCGTAGATAGTGGCAATTCAAACTTCGATAACAACCGAGTGCAAGCCTTTTTGAGTCCCCTTTAGTGCGGAAGGATACAGTTAAGAGGTTACTTGCGCCTTAACCAGTACTCAAGGAGAAGCAATGCAAAAGCTAAATGGTTTGGCTAAACGACTGCTGCTGATTGTTTCGTTGACTTTAGCCGTGTCCGCTACGGCAATGGCTGATGCGGTGACGGTGACGGGCGACACCTTTCGCGCCCCTGACGGCAACTTCAACCGCCCGCTGGAAAACGGAGCCGGTCTGTCACCTACTGCGACTAATGTATCTTTCACAGTGATACGTTTAAGCGTTAGTGCTACCGGCAGCTACACCTTCGGGCTGACTTCACAAGAGCCGGAAATAATTCCGTTTCTCAACTTCGACCCATTTCTGATTCTTTACCAAAACCAGTTTAATCCCTCAAATCCGCTCGCAAACTTCCTGCGTGCCAACGACGATTTGAGTATGACGAACTTCAATTCCGGTTTTACGGCTAACTTGTCCGTTGGCGTCAACTACTTCGTGGTTGTGACAGGTGCGTCGAACTTCAGTTACGGACTTTACTCGTTGGCGATTAGCGGTCCGGGCATAATCACGGCGATACCGACGCAAACCGCCGCCATCCCTGAACCGATGACGCTCGTGCTGCTCGGAACGGGTCTCTGTGGTTTGGCAGCAAATCGCCGACGACAAGGTAAATCTCAAAACCATAACGCCCGCAATTAAAGTTTAAGGAGGATTTATACATGGCATACGACAAAGACATCTTAGATAATCAGGCGACGCACAGTTTAGCCGCCGACGCGAATGATGAGTCGTTGTTACCTGCACAAAAAAAAACCGATGGTGACAATCCGGCTCACGCTGACAACATCAAGACTCGCCGAAACTTTCTCAAGTTAAGCGGCGCGGTTGGGGCGGTAGCACTCGGCGGAACGGCGAGTTCCGTGATGGCTTTCAATCCGGCAGCACCAGCCGCTGCCGCTGTTCAATCTGCGGTGATTGAACTCGGAAGCGGCGATATAGGCGTTCTTAATTACGCTTACCTGTTAGAGCAGCTGGAAGCCGCGTTCTACACCGAAGTCGTCAGCGCGCCCTATCAAGGCATCACTGCCGAAGAGCGACAAGTTTTGATTGATTTGCGCGACCACGAAATTATTCACCGCGAGTTTTTTCGCGCGGTACTTGGGGCAAACGCAATTCCGAACGCTTCATTCAATTTCAGTAAAGTTGATTTTACCAGCCGCGATAGCGTGTTAGCTGTGTCGCAAGTTTTTGAAGACACCGGTGTTGCCGCCTACAACGGAGCGGGGCAGTTGCTTGAAAGCACGGAGTACCTTGTGTTGGCGGGAAAAATCGTTTCCGTCGAAGCCCGTCACGCCGCGACCATCCGCTCGCTTCGGTTTCCGCGCATAGGTTACTTTGCGCCGGATGCTGACGATCCAGCACTCGACCCGCTCGTTGTTTTAACGACGGCGAGTCCTTTTATCGAAGCGACAGTTTCGGCACGCAATCTACCGCGCATCACAGCGGTTTAACCGGGAGGAAATAGCAGACATGAATGGCAATTCAATTTTCGACAACCTTGATTCGCAAGTGGTCGCACGCTTGAGCGAACAACCGGCGATGCTTGCCGATGACAAAGCACTTGCCGAGAGCGGAGCGGCTTTCGCTTACTCGCCGACATCTTTAGCACAAGAGCCGCAACCGACACCCGATGCGTGTGCGCGCACTCCAACCGGCGAAGCACTTCCGCTACCAATCGTTGAGGCACTTAATCTGGCACTGCTCGGCGAATATCTCGAAACCGAGTTTTACAGTCGCGGGCTAAACACGCCGGGACTTATTCCGAGTGAGCTGCGGCAAACTTTCATTCGCATCCTGCTAAATGAAATCGCCCATCGTGAAATACTTATCGGAGTTTTAGGCACAAACGCGATTCCCAAACCGGCGTTTGATTACACGGCGGTGGGAACGTTGCCCGATGTATTTTCAAACTTCAATACGTTTGTCGGTCTCGGACAAACGTTTGAAGACAACGGTGTGCGGGCGATTAAAGGACAAGCACCCGTCGTGCAGGCGAGCGATTTCGTGTTGACTACGGCACTGCGCTTTCATTCGGTTGAAGGCCGTCATGCGGCGGAGTTGCGGCGCATACGCGGCGAGAAAGCATGGATAACGCTTAACAGTCGCGGCACGTTGCCGCCGCTTTCACAACCCGTTTATAACGGTGAGGAGAATGTCACGCAGGGCGGCATCAACCTTGTCACCTTAACCGGGTATCCGGCGACCACCGTCTCCGAAGCCTTCGATGAGCCGCTGACAAGGAAAGAGGTGTTAAGTAACATACGCCCGTTCATCAGCCGCGATTCATCGCAAGTGAAATCCCGGACTATGCGTCGCAGCAGCCCAAGGTAGCAGGACACATTTAGAAGACTACCATCCGCCAAAATCAACGCCGAACCTTTATTTGCTGAATGCGAGACGGTTCGGCGTTGATTATTTCTGTAAAGGGGTAGTATCAATTGCAGGTATATCATCAATGCCTCAACTCAAGTCTTCACTGAAAACTGGTAGGCAACCTCTGGTAGGAAACCTTACGACACACTACGACTGGGGTGCGTGGAACTCCGCCTACAGAGCGTCAAGCAGATGAGCAATGCAAACATAATTTGGGCGAAAATAAGGTCATAATGAGGATTATCAGTCGTGATAATGAAAACGAACCACGATGCGCCCGTGTCATCGCAAGATGTTGCGGCGAACGATAGGCGATTGGGAGCAAGATTTGAACGGTTTTTCAATTAGTCGGAAAAGCGCGTCCGACCACCACCGATAGTGTCAGGCGTTGCCCTTTTTTAGGTGTGCGGTTTAGGCTCATGCTCATGGGTTATGTAACGCTCATGGGTTACGGCTTACATAGCTATACGTCGCTTACATAGCTATGCGTTTATCGTCCATGAGGTTACGCATCGTCCATGAGGTTACGAAATCTTAGGTTTTCAGAGGTTCTTTTTTTAAGGTGGCGAACTTCCGCCAATTGAAAAACAGTTGATTATTCAAATCACGCCACATTACCGATGAGACTAAGCAACATACTGCGCTCGTTCTGCTCCGCAAGGAGCAAGGCTTCGTGCGCTCGCTCGTCAACGTGCCGGGTAATGCAATCGCTTACAATGCCGCGCAAAACTTTCGGCGGTATCGCATCAACTTCTACACTCTCACCAATGAAGCCCTTAGCGCGCGAGTCCGTGCGCTTCGTCGGGCGCGTGGTCAACTTCATGCTCTCAATCTGTTCACGGGTCACGGCTACACGCTTAAACTCAATTTCGGCGTCGGGCGCGAACTCCCGTAAGTCACTTTCAACCTTACGCGGAATGTCTAAGCCGGAGGGGTCATAGTCTCCGAAGTAATAAAGATGGGTTGGCTTGCCTTGCGCGGCAATCGTTTCGGCAGCACCGTGCAAAAATGAAAGCGAAGGATAGCCGCGAGTGACCATCAACGGCACATCCCAGCTTGACGTTTCCTGAGAAAGCACACCGGCGAGCGCATCCTTCTCGAGCCATATTTCAACGTAACAATCTTGATTATCCCAAACCGACCTGCGATAAGCCTCCGCCGTGCGCTTCAACATATTATCGAGCGATGAGTAGCTTATAGGCTTTCGCATCCAACGGGTGCTATCAGCAATCCAACCGAATGGAATCTCACCGGCGCGCCGCATCTCGCCAAGTAACCGAACAACCGTGCTTTTGTATTCGCCCTCGCGTTTGTCAATCACGCCCGTACTCACCAAACGGTAAAAGACTTGCCGAACGGTCATCGGCTGGTCTTCCATCAGCGCATCATAAATCGCATCTTTGA
>MWWI01000082.1_pt1 | contig 20413 bp, 18 predicted proteins | sample 1047321 | NCBI WGS metagenome assembly MWWI01 (sample SAMN06349966, study PRJNA376086) | soil metagenome | isolation source: FI-1 sample Antarctic (ecotone) soil | place: Antarctica | reverse complement strand
AATATCTTGAAAAACAAGCTGGATGAGCCTGAAATACTGATGCAAACCATCCATCAACGCCACAAGGTTCGCCGAGATGACATCTTGAGAAGAAGGCACTTTTTAATCTGACAAAGTAGAATTAGGTTGTAATAAAGAATGCAATTGGTCAGCAGTCGCGCCGCTTCATTCCAGATATTCTGTTCATACTCGCTTTTGAAACGCAGTTTCCCGAAGTTGGCAAACGAAACGGCTCGTTTGAGCTGATGATAATTTTCGCCGCGATTTAAGGCTTGATGAACATTTTGGCGGAGCGGCGGTGAATCAATATAATCGAGCAAATACAAACTTCTGATAATATTGTCGTATTCCCAAAGGGCTTGTTTGGTTTGGTTGGTCCGGTTGTAGGAAGCGAGTTTTCTCGTGATGATGTTTTGTGTGGTTGCCTTGTTTGCCAATGACAAAATTATGCGGGTGATATTTTCCCATTCTTTGATAATCAGTTTTTGATTGATTTTACGAATCGGTTTTAGTTTGTAGTCAGGGTAATGGTTTGGGTGTTTGAAACCATAAAGTGATTTGGTAACGGTATCGTAAATATCTTTGAAGCGAGGCGCGAATTGGTAGCCGAATAAATGAAGCAAGGCAAAATTGACCTGATTTGCTCCGTGTGAATCGGTTGAATGAACTTCGGGCTGAATTTTAGTTGAATTATTAGACATTATTGGAAATAAGATAATTCCTCAACATTAGTAATATCAATCGTTTGCATCGGCTGTCGAAATGTTACCCGCAGATTGTGCAAACCACAGGCAATCTCCATCAGAACGTCCGAAATCTTCTCTTTGGTCAGCCTTAATTCGTCTTTTACAATCGAGGCATCTCTTAACTCCGCTAATCACATTTTCGACCACGATTCGCACTCTTGAAATCATTTTATTCAAGAACTTATCCACCGCTGTCAGTTCCCGGTTTCTTACTTTTTTTTTGGCTGCTGCACCAAAACATCCGGCGGTTGGTAACCTTGAAATCCCGTATCCTGCGTCAAACTCGCATTCTTCGGATAACTGATTCGGCTTTCATCGGCTAACTTTTTATCGTGCTTTTTCCCGTCCGCCGTTTCACTCAAATAAACTACCCGTTTCGTGTTTTCATTGACCAATAACAAGTTCTTGTCCGTATGTGTTTTCCGCTTCCCGCTATACTTTTCCCGTTGTTTATCATCATTGACAGGTCTTTGAAGCAATCTTTCCGCCGCATCAAGACTCAAATTTGCGCCGCCTTCGCCCGCTTCCATTGAATCCGCTACTTCCTTGCCTTTTCGCAATGGCTTCATCCCCGTCTCACTCAGACTCATCTGCAACACCGGCAGCAGGCGATGCACCCAATAATTGACCTGCCCCTGACTCAAGCCGAATTGTAAGCCGTGTGCCACTTGCAGCGGAGAGGTTTTTTGATAGACCAAAATGAATAATAATTTCTCACTCGGACTTGTCAATTTGGAACGTCTCCCGCCACCTCCGGCTCGTTGTTTTTTCTTTTTGCTTGGTTTTGGTTTAGGCGGCAGCAAAAGCTCATAACATCTTTCAAAAGTTGGCAATAAGGCTTGAAACTCTTCATCAGTTAAACTGGTGACTGCTAAAAATTCTCCCGGTTTTTCTTTTAACTTACTATATTCTATCATTTATACAGTATAATTGATTTTTCTTATTTCAAATAATGTCTATTAAATAAAACATCAAAGACAAAATGGCTTTCGTGTTCGTTTGCCCCGATAATGCGGGCATTAACGGGAATATGATTGGCAATCAAGGTATAAGCTACGATACCTTTTTTAAGACCGAAGTATTTCGGGGAATAACGGGAATTAATAGTCTGAAATCGCGTTTCATATTTTTGTCCATCGCTGCTGGAATGAACTTTTTCATTGATGTTAAAGTGTTGAAATAATTCAAATTTGGCGATTTCATTCACAATGCGCCGATTTGCCTCTTGGAGAGTTTCGGGACGAATGAAATTATCTGAAGCGGCTTGCAGAACATCGGCGGTTTGGTCGGAGACTTTGCTCATCTTGCCCAGTCCGGTGTTGGTTCCCCAAGCCATTAAACAAGCGGAAATGATTATTTGATTGGCTTTTTGTTTCGTATATTTTCCGCGTAGATGAGTAAATGTATCAACAAAATCGGTTTGTGAGTTAACGAAGCGAAGGACCTGATAAAGGTCAATCGGCGGGATTGAATTAAAGAAAGAATCGGAATGACTTTCGGGTTCAGTCGGATATTTGAGCGACCAACGAATTCTTTTTTCCGTTTGATTAAATGATTCATTTTCATTTTCTGAAATTCGCTGATTAACCGATAACAGGCTTTCTTCAAGCCGAGTTTCCAGTTGTTTGAGATAAGTTTCAATTGGTTCGGAAAGAACCGGCAAACCGGCTTTCTCAATCAATAGCTCTTTATTCTGCCAACTTTTATCATCAATCAAATCGTCCTCAAAACTGCGCGCATTTGAGGCTCTCACGACAACTGAGATCGCCGGCTTCGACCGCTTTTGCCAGGGATTGATAAACGAAAAACTCATAACGATTGACGGAGAGGTGTTTTTTCTTGGATTTCTTGTCAATTTGGTAAAAATAACGAAGCGATTTTGCAGGAATAAAGCCGACGGAAAACTTTTTCGAGTTAATATTGGAAAGAACTTGTTCGCTTTGAAACGCTTTTCGCAAAAAATTAATCGCTTTTGATAGTTCCGAAGTTTCGCCCATCTCGGAAAATTCAACATTGACTAGCAAAGGACGCAGATTCAATTTGAATTGAGACGAGATTTTTTCGATATGTTCCCAACGGAATTCGGTTTCATCCAATCCGTTTTCGAGCAGAATTTGGTTGGCAAATTGTGTAATTTCATCTTTATCCAAAATCTGAAAGGCTTTTTGTCGAATCAGACCGAAGGGGGTGTCGAACGGAATTTGGTCATCAGTCAATAATTTCAAAACGTCGGCAGCTTTGACGGCTGTTTGATTATTGCTCAAATTGATGGAGGAAAGTTTTTGAACAGCAAATTCCTTGGCTTGATCGGTATATTGACGCACTCGATAGAGCAGACAATTGATGAGAATATCGTGGAGTCGCCCATAACGTTGGTGAACGCGCACATAATAAATACAGATAGGTCGTCCATTTATCAAAACGCTTGAGCTTATCTACTCGATAATACGAAACGAGCGAAGCGTAATAAGCAATGCTTTGATTGGAGATTTCCAAAGCTGGAAGAACTTCTCCGGCTGCCTGGTAGAGTTCTTTGATTTTAACGCCGCGTTCAATCTCACGTCTTATTTCGCTCAAAGTAAAATCCCGCGCTTCACGCCTTAGATTAGTAATTTCATAAAAACTGCCAGTGTCAGTTAAGAGTTCGTCGAGTTGCTTGATTTCAATGTCCGTTAGTTTGTTTTGCAAAAGCCTTTGCAACCGTTCTTCTTCGTAGTTAAGAGCTTTAGAAATAGCATCTTGCAAAAAACTGTAACCAGGCAAAATGATCCGCTTATTTTCTAAAAAGGTAAGAATTTCCCGAAAAATGTAAATTGGTTTGCTTGATATTTTGGCGGCATTTTTTGCAAACTGCTCAATCATCTTTCGTTCCCTGCGACCGCAGAATTGATAATTATGAAGTTCGGCAATCGTCCGACGATGTTTGAGCGAAGTGTTAATGGCAATTTTGGATGAAGTCGGAATTTGAGGATTTTCATCGGCAAAGTACTTTCGACAAATAAATTCAACATCGTCAGAAACATCTGAAATTTCAAAAGTAAAGAACACCCGTCGGGACTTAAAATATCCGAGCTGCAAGATGAAATCCAATTTGGAAGCAAATGAACGTGATTGATTAAGAACACTAAGTTCAGTTTCCGTCAAAGCAAAATATAAAAGCTTTTCTTCATCTGTGAAATTCGGGAGATTGAAAATATCCTGAATCTCATCTTCGGTTAGAATGTGAAGTCTTCCGAGATGAGAAGTTTTTGATTTATCGGACATTTTTATCGGTTACCGAAAGACTTAGAAAGTAGAATATCTGAGACATTATAAAAACTGTGTCTCATTTTATGTGTTATGACATAATTCTCAAAACGTCTAAGAAATAAAGATACATAACATTACGCTTCGCTTTAGGGCAAACGCATCACTTTTTTTCTTTAGAATCAGCTATTTAACTTTTTAATCAAATATTTACAAGATTAAAAAAGCTGTTTTTTATCAAAAATTTTAGCGAATTTACCGACAATGTTTATTTCAACATTCTGTAATTTCAGATTCTTAGCCAATAATTACAGCACTTTAGTTGATAATTAGTTTTTCTGAAAAGTGATGCGTTTGCCCTAAGTGTTCGCTTGTATCTGGCAAAATATTCAGCGAAAAATAACCATAAATTACAGATTGCCTATTATCAGCCGCCAAATGCTTAATTTTCAACGGTTTACAACGGATTTTTCAGTCTAACCACAATATCTTGTATGCGAACGGCTTGAAAAACCGCTCTTTTCGAGCGATTTTCGATGTTTTTATTAAACACAATATATTGTGCCGCAAATTTTCAAAAACCTGTCCTATTTTAACAATTTTTGAGAATCCGCCTTTTGCTCTATTTGAGGTCTGTTTGTAAAAAAATACTCAAAAGCGATTTTCCCTGATATATCTAAACGAAAGTAGATAGCAACAGAAAAAATTAAGCTGATTGACAGCGTAAGCAAAATCAGTAGGCTAATGGAAATTTTCTTACCATTTTTTCCTGTGGTTTCAAAATTTATTTCTTCGATTCTTAATTCTTTGCTCGTTAATTTTTTACGATTGTATTTCATAAATTTAAGGGTATTTGTTTTTTAGGCTTGTTATTTTTAGGACTGTTTTTCAAGCCGTGTGAAGGATAAACTTATTTTTTGCTTTATTGTTTTGGGCGTGAAATGCCCGTAGAAATTACGTTACAGTAATTTTAAGGAGCGGTCGGTAAAACGAAAAAATCCGACATCGGCAGGAGTTCCTTCGATTTTAATCGTTGGGGCTGCCAGTGTCGGATTTTTGGTTATTGCATCCGAATTTGAATTGTTGTCAGATGAATGTATTCATCCGGTCTATTTAAATTCTTATCATATTCCTAGCGTTCACCTCTAGCAGAAAATTTAAGAAACCAAATTTTTGGTAAAATATGCTGCCTTTTGTTGAATATATTATTAAATTTACTCGAAAAGACTTCTCGTTCCGTTACCGTTTCCATTTTTAGATTTTTGGGCGCGTTTGAAATTTAATGCGCCGCTCTGCAAGTCCGGGTATTTTGGCGATTCAGAACCGTTTAATAAACCTTCGACGGTCAAAATCTGAATTTTTGGAAAATTACCAAACATCGGCGATTCGTAAAACCCGGCTGATACGGCTTCAGACATCATCGGTTTAGTTGGCGGTGTCAGCGTTACGAACAAACCTATTTGAGCTTGTTCCCGCTCGACGGTATTTTTCAAGTCAGCCACCATCGTGCGCGTAACATTCGCGCCGCCTTTGACCGAAACTATGATTTTTTTCGTGGCGTTTTTGTCGTCTTGAAAGAAAATCATTCCGTCCGTTCCGCCGTCCGCGCCTTTCTTTTTACCTTGAAACGGCTGCGCTCCCACCAAAGCGCAAGCCCACCATTGAAATTGGTATTTGTCGCGCTCGGCTAAGTTTCGGGAACTTTCAAAATCTTTCGGCACTCCTAAAACTTCAAAACTGATTCCGGGAAAAGCCGACTTCATTCTTTTTTCGATTAGGCTGATGGAAAGGTGCGTAATGTCAATTCCGATCCATTCCCGGCTCAAGGTCTGCGCGGCGTGAACGGCTGTTCCGCAACCGCAAAACGGGTCAAGCACGGTGTCGCCTTCTTTTGAACTCGCTTTAATGATTCTTTCGAGCAGTTCGAGCGGTTTTTGTGTCGGATAACCCAGTCTTTCGCGCCCGCCTGTATTCTCTATATCTTCCCAAAGGTTGGAAAGAAGTCTGCCTTTCGTATTTTCCGGTCTGAATTTTCTGTAAGGTATGCCGCCCGAACTCCAGCCCAAATCTCCGGCTGCTTCAATTTGTAGCAGTTTTTCTTTAGAGATTTTCCAACCGGCGGCGGTCGGCGCGGTCGCTCCCTTGTATTCATAGCAAAGGTTAGGACGTAAGCCCATCGAGAGCGAACGAAAGATAGGACTTTTCGTATAATTGCCTTTTTCGTCTTTGAACGGGTATCTTTCTTCAATATCTTCGGCAGTGAATAAAACCTTGACCGCTTCGCTATCGAAAAAGTATTTGTCGCTCTTGCTGTAAAAGAAAATGTTATCGGTATTGACTCCGAATTTTCGCGGCTCGAACTGTGAAGTTTTAAGGCTGCTCGTTCGTTTCCAAATAATATCGTTCCTGAAATTTTGTGCGCCGAAAACCGCGTCTAAGATGATTTTAAGATAGTGGCTTGCCGTTTGGTCGCAATGTAAATACAAACTCCCCGTAGGGTGCAATACGCGATGCAATTCAAGCAAGCGGTTCGTCATCATAACCAGATAAGCCATTAAATCGTTTTCTTTTAGAAACCGCCGCATTGCCTGGATGACTTCCGATGCGTCCGTGTTCGGCTGATGCAGGATTTCCGCAAATTCGCGCTCGGCTTGTTCTCCCCAATGCCAGCTATCTTCAAAAGCAACGATTTGAGCGTCCGACGCTTCGCCTTTGGGTGAACGGAAAAGCAAGTTGTAATCCCGTTTCGAGTTAAAAGGCGGGTCAAGATAAACTAAATTAACTGATTCTCTTTCTATTTCTTCGCCGCGTAGAACTTCGAGATTATCGCCGAAAAAGAGTTTGTTCACGTTTTTATTTTCTCCTTTCAGTAAATTATTTAATAGCCGATTCCGCGCATCCATTCTTCAAACTGTTCAATATCTTTTGCATTTTTTATTTGCAGAACCTTGTATTGTGTTTTTTCTCCTGTCAAATCGCCTTCTGCAACCAAATAATCTTCGTAACCGTCATTTATCATCATTTCTTTAGTCGCTCCGCCGGTCAGAGAAAAATAAATTTCGTCGTCCGTTAAAATTCTGTCTTTTTTTGTGTCGAAGAGTGCTGAAGCATAGAATTCTTTTTGCACTTCACCGGGTTTGTAGAGATTGGCGTAAGCTCCGATTATTTTGAAGCTGTGTAGGTCGCTGCACACACCGAATTTTACGCCGTTTCTGATAAATGATGAGCGAACTTCAATTCTCTCGCCGTTATTTAACTGTATATCAATTTGACCGTTGGCTTTCTTAAATTCTGTCGGTTCGGCTATTTGCCCAAACTTTTTGTTTATGTAATCCAACCAGCCTTTTTCTGCTAAGACACCGGCGAAAGCATCTTGCATTTTTACGTCTCTCTCCCGTTCCTTATCGCTTGCATTGGCAGTCCTTGGATTTACCGAACTCGCTAACTCAATAGCTTTTCGCAAACACTCTGCATATTCTTCAGTTCCTTTCTTCAGAATGCAATTTACGACTATATGCCTGCGATTAATGAAGCGTTTTTCAATCGGATTCTGACAATTAAATCTTAATTTTGACAATTTCATTCTTAATTTCCTTTATATTTCCGCTTGTTTTTGTCTTTCAAGTTTTTCCAAAATCGCTTCTAAAATCCAAGTATTGCGCGGTGTCTTTAGCGGTCGCGTCGTTAAATCCGTATCTACTCGGTCAAGTATATTGTTAGGTATCCGAATCAAAATCTTTTGATTTCCGGCTTTGTCCGGCTTGGCTACGCTGCCGCCTTTTGAAATTACGGCGTTTATTTCATTCTCGCTTGTTTCTGCGGTCTGTATTGGTTTTTTTGCAATCGGCATAATGTTTTTGGTATAGCAATAGTATATCTATTGTCTATCGAAAATATATCTATACAAGCATTCGATTTCTTCGGTCGCCTTCTCGTCCTGCGGCTTTAATTCAATTACGCCCGCGCCCGCGCTGGTCGCGTTTCCAAAGGCTTTTCTGCTGCCAAGCGGACAATCTATAAAATTTATATTTGCGGCATCTTTCAAAATGTCCTGTGCTTCCTGATTATCCTGTCCGCGTGGGTCGGCTCGGTTAATAAATGCGTAGGCATCCAGACGTTCATTTACGGCTTGAATTTCTCCGATTAGCTTTGAAACTTTGTCGAGCGTCCAGACATCGAGCGAACGCGGCACGAAAGGAACGATTAAAACGTCTGCAATCGTCAAAGCTGCGCGTTGGCTGGTTGTGTCGCGCCCGCCAGTGTCAATAAGAATATCGTCGTATTTATCAACGAGTCTTTTTGTTTCCGTTCTGACATTAGTATCGGTCAATTTTATACAAGTATAGCCTGCGCCCGCGTCGTGTGATTTGTTTCTAAGGGCTGTAAAATCGCTTGCGCTCTCCTGGTCGTCCGCGTCAATCAAAAGCACGTCGAAACCGGCTTTCGAGCGCATCACGGCTAAATTTATGGCAACGGTCGTTTTTCCCGAACCGCCTTTAACCCCGCCGATTACTAAAATCATACGATATACCTTTGCTATATTGGAGATATACTTTTGCTACACAATTTATCTTATCAGCTAAATATGTTCAATCAAAACAGACACTTTTTCAATGCGGCATTTCTAAATGAGATTTCCACAAGGTCAAACGCTTGTAACTCCTTGAAAAGTAAAGTAGTTACAAGAAAAAAATTTCTGCGGGTCGCCGGGGGGAGATTGATTAACGATAAACGGGTCTGATAATTCAGGGTAAGCGTTATCTATATGTGTTGTCTTTTTTCCGATTTTCCAGCCCTCAGATAATTGAAAATTGTGCGCGGATTTAACTGTGTTAATTCTGCGATCTCTTGCCTATTATTAAATGCTGCACACAAGGCTTCGCCGTAATCGTCAATGTGCCGCTCGTCGCGTAACAACGGAGTTTCGCCCGTCTTTGGTAAATCAAGCTGGTAGCGGCGGCTGTATTCGCCCGCTTTGTAGGATTGTATCGAGCGCAACAAACCTTTTCTTTCTAAGTCCTGTTGAAATTGCCGGTAGCTTCTCGTTCCGGCGATTTCTTCCGTCCAGATACGCCGCGAAATAAAAATCCATTCGTGCTGCTCTCTGGCTCGGCAATAACTCGCCAATTTGAAAAATTGTTTTTGTCTGACGGCATCGCCCGGAAAAATACTCGCCGAAAGAATTAAATCTTTTTTTGTTGAGCGTCCGTGTAGGTTATGGGTCGCGTCTGGCAATGTGCGCGGATTTGCCCAAATATATGCTGCCTGCCGGTCAATTTCATTATCAGTCGCACGCCAATTTTGCAATTTCGCCGCTTTTGAAAAGTCGTTGTGATTTGTTCTTATCCACTTTTTGACGAATCGAGCGGCGGTTTCCTGAAAATAATTTTGCCGCCAAAAATCGAGAAGCAAAGTAAATTGCGCTTCGTGCCTTGTTCCTTTCGCCTGCAAGCCGTTTTCAAAAATTTCTTTAGCGGTCGCTCGCGGCATCCAGCTTCGCGGCTGGTCGCGGTCGCTTGCCGGTTGTTCAAACAAAGGCGGCTGGCGGGGCAAATCTTCAATCGCCGTCGCGTCTATCTTCATCATCAACGCCATTTCTTCCTGCCAACTCAAATAACTCATTCGCACGTCGTCTTTCAGCACGTCCGCGCCGAAGCCGCACGGCAAGCGGTCTTTCCGGTTGGTCTGGGGGTAAATCTCGCATAAATCGCCGAAACAATTCTGTAAAACGGTATGACTTAGTTTGTGGGTCGGTGTCTTGTCTTTGTATTCGAGTTTCAGATAGATGCGATGATTTCGGGTTTCGTTATAACTCGGCGTAGTCATTACGAGCATCTGACTTCTTCCGATTCCGAATCGGTCAAAGCGATTATAGATTTTTTCGATTGTCTGCTTTGTCGGACTATCAATATCGAGCGAACAAAAAACCGGATACCAGGCGGCGGGTAAGGCAATCGCTAGTTTCTGCTGTAAATGCGCTTTTATTAACTTGTCGTTAGTTGGTTTGTGGACGGTCTGCCACTCGCGGCGCGGTCGCTGCACGGCGTAAGGGGCGCGATGGGCGGCGATGAATCCGGCTTTATACTGCTGTTCCTGCGGGGTTAGTTTTTCGTATTCGTTCATTTGTTCAAGTGCTGTTTAGCAATTCAGGCTTGAACAAAAGAGAGTATTTGATTAGACTCTATTGCAGAACCCGAACCGCCGGAATCGGTTTCGTAGGTTTTAGAAAGCGTCGAGGATTGCAGTTCTCGGCGCTTTTGTACTTTCAAAGACAATTTAATTTACGCAAAATAACCGAATCTTGCAAAGTCCGATTTTATTTACAATGGTCAATCTTAAATAGGCGCGTCGTTCCCGTCCGGCAATGATTGAAGCTCGGCGTTTAATGCTTCCGGTTTCTCCCTGCTAATTACCTTGTGAATGGTCGGCACTCCGTCTTTCATCGTAAAACTGACAATCGGACGGCTTATATTGTTTTGAGCGATTCGTTGCACAAAACGAGTTCCATCCGTTTCGGAAATGTCAACGCCGCATTTTTCGAGAAGCTGATTTGTTTGTTCAAGATAAATTTTCGACGCGGCGCGTTGTTTGTCTAAAGCATCAGTAATGCTTTTCGGCGGTTCGCTTGCCAAATAATGCGGCAACAAAACGCGATTCAAAGAAACAGTCGCATCTTTTAATTTATCTTCGATTGGCATCAATTCAATTACAAACTTTTTGCGCCCGTAATCTAGACTTTTTTCATCGCCGACGGTATCGGCTAAAATATAGACTCGTCCGGTATAATCACCGTCAGGAAGATTATTTAGTTTGGGTTCTTCATGATTCATAAAATTTTCTCCTTGATTTCGGCTAATTTGCCGCTGCATTTTCTTGTGAAAGAAGTTGATTAACCGGCATCTGCGGCTGACTACTCAAAAGATGCGGACAAAATAAAGGGAGATTTCCGCTCTCATCAAGTTTCAGACATTCTCCTAATTCCTCAAGATTTTTGACGGCTCCGAAATTGTGAGCCTCATTTATACAGACGTTGCATTTAATATAAACATCTGCACTCAACTCCTGAAAGTTAGCACAGACGAATACGAGCGAATTATCAACGACTGCTGCGGGCTTTCCGTATGCGCTATCTTTCTCGTATTGTTTAATGTTGAAGGTATCTTCAATCCACGCGAAAAATTTGCGGTCAAGTTCTCTCTGCCGTTTTTGTGCGCGAGCTTCACCGGCTCTTTTCATCAAATCTTTTAACTGTTCGCTCATTTTCTAAACTCCTTGTTTTTATTTTATAAAGCTAAATCTTCCGCTACTGTGGTTTCTTCGACATAAACTTTTGTCAGCGACGGCGTAACCGGATAAGTTTTCGGCGGCGCGTCGTAATAGCCTTTGTAAAGTTTCATCGGGTATTTGTTGCTGGTTCTTGCAATCGCTTCGTTCTCTCCGATTCTCATTACTTCATCGGGCGTTAAAAGCGGTCGGCGGTGCTTCGCCGCGTGTGAACCGATACTGCCGCCGGTCAAGCCGAAATTAAAGCTGCTGCTCGAATGAGAAATTGTTTGCTCGCCCAAAGATTTTGAAACATATTCGGCGGTTTGATAATCAAGTCCGTGCAAAGCTACTTTTGTCGCGCAATTGCTCATAATCGTCTGCGCCGCGTGTTCGCCGTAAGTTTGCTTGAACTGTGAAAGCGATTGCACACCTAACCAAAGGGCTACGCCGCGTCCTCTGGCAAGGCTTATCGTCGTTTCAAAATCGGGAATTTTGCCGATATTGGCGAACTCGTCGAGCATTGCCGTAATCGGCACTATGTTTTCGCCTTCGGGAATTTCTTCACCGGCTATCTGCTCTAAAAGCACGGTAAAGAAAAGACTTGTCAGCGGTCTGAGCCTTGCGATGTCCTGCTCTCGCAAACACCAGTAAACCGCCGTCGGCGTTCGGCGAAGCCGTCCGAAATTCGGGGCTTCAAGCTGCGCCGATGTAAAAAGCTGTATGTTCGGGTCGCGCATAAATTGAAGCCGTGAAGCAATCGCCGGAACAATCGCGCCTTTTATTCTCGCGTCCGTCTGCTCAAAAACTATTGCCTGCTCTCTGGCTACATAGCTCGGCGAATGTAGAAGCTGCTGCATCAATTCTTCGGGCTTCTGTCGCGTGAATAAACGATAAGCGGTTAAAGGCGTTGGGTATTTCGTCGTCGCCGCGTGCGAGAAAATCGCGCTCAAAAAAGCTGTTTCCGAATCAATCCAAAATTGGTCTGTGTTGCCGGTGCTGCCTGCCGTCATCAGGGCGCGGGCGCAAAGCTCCGACATTCTCGCGTCCGTGCAAAGCGGTATCCAGTTGAAACTTTGGCTTGCTTCCGGCTCGGTCGGCGCGTATCTCATCGCCTTGTCGTGATAACCGCTCGTATATTTCCAAAGCTCTGATTTAGGGTCGGTAACGACAAGGCTTGTATTTTCGACTTCGGCGCAATTCGGCATAAAAAAGCCTCTGCTTTTGCCCGTTCCCGTTCCGCCCAAAATCAAGCCGTGCATTAAGCTCAAGCTGCGCGGTAAAGCTATTTTTCCGTGATTCCTGTTCGGGTGCGCCGGTGCGAGAATAAATGCGCCGTTTTCAATCGGATTTTCAAACTCTTTGAAGTCCTTTTTCTCGGCGAATCGTGCCGAACCGTGTAAATCTTCTTCTCCGCTTTCTGAACTTTTGACAAGCGCGATAATTCCGCCGATTGAAATTACGCCAAAACCGCTCGCCATTCCGTATAGGATGTATAAATGATCTGCTAATTGCCTTGAATTGAAAAACATATATACGGCGATTAGAGCTAATCCTATGCTAAAGACGGAAAGCAGTTTGTTACTCAACGATTTTTGCGATAGCAGAATGATAATGTATGAAGATGTTTTGCTGAAGAAAAAAACATTAAAACAAATCATTGCCACAATGACTGCTAACACTCCCGGTCTAGTCAGATGAAAATCATATAGCGCAAAAATTCCCAAGCCTAAAGCACAGCCGATTAAACCTGTTATCATAGCGATAGAAGATTTTTTCGCTATTCCTTTTCTGTAAGCGACTAGCGCGAGAATTATTACCTGAATCAATTCAAATAATGGGATTAGCCACATCCATTTGCGTTGCTCGGCGGCGATTTTTTTTGCGACATCTGCCCGTTTCTCGGCTTCAATAGCTTCTTGTTCGGTTGGTTTATTTATGCTGATTACAGGGCGGTCTTCCTGTTGGTTGGTTTGATTTTGCAACTCCTGCTGCCTTTGCTGTTGTAAAAGCCAGTCTTGAGATTGATTATCGCTGTCTTCTTGCTGTCTTCTAAATTCCTCGATTTGTTGTTGAGCGGCGGCGTTTTGCTTCCGCGTGTCCGATTCCATTTGTCTTTGAAATCTTTCGGCTTCTTTCAAGTAGTCAACGGTCGGCGCGTACTTCGGTTGCGGCGGCGCGGGGTAATATTCGGGCGAATAATCCGGCGGGTTCTGCGGTGTCGAAGATGTATTAGATTCTTCGACTTTTCGCTCTCTTGTGGTCTTTTTCGATTCCGGCGTTGGCTTCGGTGTTTCTTCCTGTTTAGAAAAAATATCCAACAAAGCTCTGCCGATTTTGCTTTCTTCCGGTGTTTTCTCCTGCCCAAAAATTGTAAAGTTTAAGCCGGCGAAAATTAACAAAATCACTAACAGAGTTCTACATACTGCGTCCTTGACTGTAATCTTCATAATCTCTCTCCATTTCGTTTGATTTTTCCTGCTCCCGCGCTTGTTCCTGTGCCTCTTTTATTTTTATTTCATCGGCTTTTTCGCTGGCGGCTGTCGCTAGAGAAGAACTGATTTTGTCGCGTTCTCGCTCGTCGCTGTTGGCAAAAACGTAGGCTTTCGCCTCAAGTTTGGTCTCGGGCGTGATGCCGATGACTCCGCTTTCGTGAATATCCTGAACACTTTTATATTCTGCCGCAGCCGGCGGCTGCTTTGCCCACTTATCAATAGTCGCGTTGATAATTCTTTCCGCTAGTGGCTTTAATTTTATGCCCTGCTCGTCCAAACTTCGCTTCATCTGCTCTTGCAAGGCGTTGGCGATTCCCAGCTGGTAGAGAGCTTGCTGCATTTGTTGTTCCTGCGCTCTTTCCGTCGCGGCAAACTGCGGCTGTATCAAGCCTCTTTCCTGTGCCTCACTCGTCAATTCAAAATATGATTTTCCCTGCGGTAAATTCATTTCTAGGCGGTGTAATCTCTGCGTAAAGTAGTTGTCTGTTCGCCCGAAGATATCGTATTCGTCCGTTTGTCCGAAGTCTTTAACGGTTTCTGTTTTCTGTAATTCTTCACGTTCGATAATTCCATCGAGTTTTGTAAGCTGCCCGCGTAGCGATGCGGATTTTTCCGCGTCCGTAACATTGTCGAGTTTTAAAATGGTCGCCTCAATAAAGTTCTTCGGCTGCGGCATCGGTTCGCTGAATCGCTCCTGCACGGTGTTCAAATCACTCACTTGTTTATCGCTCGGCTTCCTGTCGCCGACTTGACGATACATTTTCGTCAATCGCTTTTCTTGCTGGTAACTTAAATCTTCGCCTTTCCACGCTCGCGCTTCATCGCGGGCGGCGGCAACCAATTCACTAATCAATTCTTCGCGCCCGGTTGTCGCAAAGTCTCTAACTTTGGGCGTTGGTTTGATTTCTACAACGGCGGCTTTTTCAAACGACGTTGTTTTTACGGTTTCTGCTATTTCCGGTTCTAAACTTTTGATTTCCGGTTTCACCGCATCGCTGCGCTCGGCTTTAACTTCCGGTTTTATAACAATGTTGCCGCGCTCGGCTGCAACTTCCTTCTCGTATCTTGCTAAAGTGCCTTTTACAATTTCATCGCGCCGGTTCTCCGGTGCTAATTTCAAAATTGCGTGTGTCGCTTCAAGGCTTGTTTTTCCTGCGAAACTCACGCGCTCGGCTTCCGGTAAATTCTTCTGTAACGATTCTAAAATCCGTTCCTGGCTTTCGTTCGGTTTTTGGTTGGGCGAATCGCTGATAACGGTATTTGCAAATCGTTTCCACGCTTGCGGGTCGGGGTCAATGCCTTGTTTCGTTAAACTATTCCGGCTAATCTGCAAAACTTCTTTGATTAAAGTTTCCTGACTGACTTTCGGCTCGTCGCCGGTGGGAACAGTTTTTTGTTGCGGTTGCGCTTTGATTTCCGCTGTCGGTAAAATCGGCGTTTTGGGCAGTATTACGGGCTGTTTGACTTCTCTGCGTTCGACTTCGGGCTTTGCATCGAAAACAACGGTTTCTTTCCGCGCCGGTTGAATTTCGATTTCTTCGCGCTCTGTTTTCGCAACTTCGGGTTTCGCATCGAGACTAATAGATTTTTGCTGCGCCGGTATTTCGATTGCCGGTGTCGGCAATTTCTCGGCGGCTATCTGTCTAAGTTGCTCGGTTTCTTTTTGCTCGGCTTTTGCAAGTTCCGGCTGTGCATCGGAAATGGTTGTTTTTTCCGGCATCGGTGCGATTTTGATTTCCGCTGTCGGCAAATTTTCAACGGCTGGCGAAATTACCGGCTGTTTGATTTCGCTGCTTTCGACTTTTTCAACTTCCGGCTTTGTATCAACAACGATAGATTTTTCCGGTGTCGTTTCGATTGTAATTTCCGGTTTTGCTGATTTCTCGGCGGCTGACAAAAACACCGGCAATTTGATTTCTTCGCGCTCTACCGGCGCAAGTTCCGGTTTTACATCGGCGGCGATAGTTTTTTCCTGCGCCGGTTGAATTTCGATTGTCGGTATTGGTAACTGCTCGACGGGCGGCGAAATTACCGGCTGTTTGATTTCGCCGCGCTCGGCTTTCTCAAATTCCGGTTTCGTTTCGAGAACGATTTTTTCGGCGCGTTCCGGCGCGTGTTCGACGGTTTCCGCTTTCGCCTGCGTGATTTCGGCTTTCTCAATCTGCCGCGCCATTTTTCCGGCGAGTTTGTCCGCGTCGTCCGTGAAAATCAAGGCTTCGTCTCGCGCCCGGCTGACAGCCACGTATGCCATTCGTTCATTCAAAATCTGCTTTGATTCGGTTGTTTCCGCGTGAATCAAAACTCGGTCAATCGTTTTACCCTGTGAACTGTGGGAAGTTACCGCGTAACCGTAATCAATCGCGTGTGGTCGCTTTGTATCGAGCTTTACAGCTTTGCCTTTGTCGGTCGTTAAATTTATTGCTTCGGGCGTAATCTCTCTGACTTCAAGCATTGTGCTATTGGCGATTTTTGTCTGCTTTTCTTCAAACGGGGCGCGAAACTGCAAGCGGTCGCCTGTCGAAACTTTAATTTTTTCTTCTGCCCAGACGCTCACGCCGCGCAGACGTTTCGGGTTATAAGTAACTTCCCGCGCTTCCGCGCCGCTTCGCGCGTCTTTAATCTCGACGGTCAATAGATTCTGTTCCCTGTCTGTTTTAACGACTTTTGCAAGGCTTTTAGCGGCTATTTTATTTTCCGCGCTGCCGCGTGTGTAACTGATAACGTCGCCTTCCCGGTAAGCTGCGGCAAACTCGCGCTCCGTTCCGCTTAACTCGTTGCGCGGTCGCAAAATTTTAATTTCGGTTTCTTGCTTCCCGACTTTGCCCGCGTCTTTTAGTGCTTCGTGAATTTTTGAATTGATTTCCTGCCGGTCGGCATTTCGCGGGGCAACGACTAAACTCTTTTCCGGTTCGCTGACAAAGGCTTCGACGATTGCTGTGTGTCGCTCGGCGCGGTCTTTAACTTCGATTACCTGCCCGCGCTGGCGCATCGCTTCGACGGCTTCAATAATTTTCCCTTCAGATAAGTTTTTAACGGTTTCGCGGTCGGTTTCTTTTGTCTGCCGCAGTATTTTTTCGATTTTTGCGCCGGTGGTAAGTTCTTCGCGCTGTATGCGGGCAAAAGGTTTTCCGGCTTCTACGCCTTCGTGCTGGCGCGTATCTCCTACCAGCAGAACGCGGTCATTCGGTTTGACGGCTTCGCGGAAAAATTTATCCATTTGGCGCGATGAAACGAAACTTGATTCATCAACGATGAAAAATCTTTTTTGCTCACGCGGCGCGTCTTTACTCGCTAATAATTTTTGTAAGGTTGCGCTCGTAATCTGTGCGCTGTCGAGTTCCTGCGCCGCGCCGGTCGTCGGCGCAAGTCCTAAAACTTCGTAATCCGCTTTTTCCGCCATTTTGCCAACGAATGAAAGCGTTGTCGTCTTTCCGACTCCGGCGCGTCCTTCCAGCGTTGTTACGCCCGTCTTGGCATTTAGAATTTCTACCAGCGCGTCTTTCTGTTCATCGGCGAATTTTGCAAATTCGTTTTCCAGCGCGGCATTCACTTTCGGCGAAACATTTTTGAAATACTCTTCTCGTAAGGTTTCCTTCGGCTGAACCGCTTTAATATGCTGCGGCAATTCATTTTCGATTTTTTCGTCCGACGATAAAAACGCGGCTTCTCGCCCGTCTTGTAATTTTACTGTTTTAACTTTTCCGTCTGTCTTGCGCGTTTCTAATTCCGCTTCAATCGCTTGGACGGAAGTTTGACCGATTCCGCGTTTGTTTGCTTCGAGCAACACGACGCGCGGATTGAATACAGATTCGCGCTCTGACAGCTTGGCAAGCGCGAATGTAACCGCTTCTTTTGCCAAGTCCGGTTTGCCGGCGGGCGGCGGGGTTATCCTTGCCGTTTCTACTACACGCTGCGCCTGATAATCGAAAAGTCCGTCTATGCCTTTGTGCTGCTCCTGAATCAAATTCTTGTCGAAAATCTTTTCACGCCGATTAACTAAACCAAGCTGCCGAAAATTCTTTCCGGCTTTCTCGGCTAACTCTAAAATTTCCGCTCGGCGAGGGCTGCAAGCTGAACGGTATTCTTTTGAAATTCCGGTGATTTCCGGCGCGCCCGTTTCTTTGTCAATTTCGATTGCGTAACCTAACTTTTGCAGACGGTCGGCTAGTCCGGTGTAATAAACGCTTTTGATATAGCTTTGCGCCCGGTGCAGTTCTAAACTTTCAAGCGGTTTTATGCTGCCGTCGGCGCGTAAGGTGGCGTTCATTATAAACAAATGGTCGTGCAACTGCGGTGCTACAAAACCGTCTTTGCTCGGTCGCGCCGAATCGTGTTGAAAGCGTCCGACAATTAAGTTGCCTGTCTGCTCTTTTTTACCGCCGCCAAGATTCGCCTGCGCTTGCTGCTCGGCTCTGTCCAGCGCGTCCGTAACTGATTCTTCGTGCGCCGTCCTAACGCGCTCGTCCTGACCGATTAAACCGGCAATCGAAACGCTTTTCGGCGCGGAGATAACCATATCCCAACCGGCAATCTCTTTGACCTGTTTTATTTCTCCGTTGACCTCTCGCGTTCTGCCCAAAGTCATACGCCGGAAACGCTCGCCGGTCGTCGGGTTTATCCCTCTCGAAATTCGGGAAAAATCTTCTTTTTTTATCTCGCCCTTTAAGCCCAAAGCCTCTGCGCCTTTGCCCGTCCACTGACCTATGTTAGTGCCTTTTTCAGAGTAATAAGTTTCGCGCTTATTAGTAAGCTCTTTCTCGAAATATCTTTCGGCTTGCCCGACAAAACTTTTTACTAAAATTGCGCTCATATTTGTTAAAAAATGCTTTTTTTGCCCTGCGGCTCTGACCCGCTTAAATGCTACTTATACGCCTCGCACGAAAAAAAGTCAACAATTTTGACGTGAAGTGTTATAACTATTGGGCGAAAATCTATACATCAAATTAAAGCCGATAATAAATTTCTTAAAAGAAGTGCAAAATATGTGCAAAGCACATTCATAATTAGAAACAACAAATAATTAAAAAATTTCAATAAATCATCAAATATCAGCATATCAGTCAAATTTCAAATTACAATAGTTTTCAATTTTATTTCGTTTTTTATTTTGTCTTTTTCTTTATTTTCCTTTATTCGTTTGTGCTTCAGTTAAATTTATATTGCGTTTTATTTTTTCATCTGTTAAATTTTGTTTAATAGTCTTAGATTATTTAAGGAGATTTCAATAAAATATGACAAAAACAAATGACCAACCGAAACCGAAATTCTTAATTACCGCAAATAAGCAAACAAAACTATCCGTTCAAATTTCGCAGAAAACGGCTGATTTAATAAGCGATTATCAAGCCTTCCTCAAAAAATTTTCAGCCGAAGAAATAGGCATTGATGCTCTCGTTAATGCTTTTATCAGTTCTGCTATAACCAGCGATAAAACATTCACTAAATGGAGAAAAGAAAAGACTGAGCCGCAAAAAGAAAATAACGAAACGCAAGTCTAAAAGGCAATTTTTTGAAAACTGACAACTCAAATTATGCTTGGAAATATAATTATAAAAAATCGAAGCCGGAGAAAATATGAATTTAAAAGAAAGAATAAACGAAAAAAATAACCAATTTAAAACAGTAATAGTAAACAGGGAGTTGCACAATTTACTCGAAAACAAAGCGAGAGATTCTATAACGACAGTAGATTTTCTAATAGAAATAGCTATTGAAGATTTTTTAGAGAAATATCAATCTCCTTCTGAGACTGATGATGATGAATTATTCGTAACTTAACAATAAACTAACTCGAAAATTTACAATCTTAACCAAGCAGGATGAAGCAGGTAAGTATGAGCAATCTCAATTGGAAACAACAAATCCGGCGAAATCTTGAACGTGCCGGACAAGGAAAACCGACAATCGAATTTAACGCGAATTTTTATAACGCGCTGCTTTCGCGCCGTAACCAAAACCGACAATCTGCGGTCACCGTCCAGCTAAAAACAAAAGCTGTCGGGAAAGAAATTTCGATATGAAAATAATTTTATTTGCTTTCGGGCTTTGGTTCGTTTATTGGAACTGTTGCGGATTATCTGAAAATCTGTCGGCGGTCTGGCACTTCATCGCGTTGCTCTTTACTTCCGTTTCTTTGGCATTATGGGTTCTTCGCGGGGCTGTAAGCTGGCTCGTCGCCTCTGCACTTGGGTAACTGCGGGCAAGGCTCGGTCGCGCTGGTGAAAATCAAATAAATTCTTGAAAGCTGTCGAAAATTTTGATAATTTGTTAAGTGAAGGCGGTTAGGAACGCGCTCCTTTGCTAAAAACGCGCCCTGACCGATGTTTGACACGCTCGAAGAATTATCTAACGGCTAATTAGGTGATTCACTTTTTTCAGAAAAATAAACGCATTGGATTTTACTCAATGCGTTTGTCATAGCTCTAAGAAAACGTCTAATCATTTATCTGATTAGTTCTTTCAGGCAGGGGCATTATTGCTTCTGCCTGCTCCACTTCTTAATTTATCAAAATCTTCAACATTATTCAAGTGTTCGCTTAGGGCAAACGCATCACTTTTTTTCTTTAGAATCAGCTATTTAACTTTTTAATCAAATATTTACAAGATTAAAAAAGCTGTTTTTTATCAAAAATTTTAGCGAATTTACCGACAATGTTTATTTCA
>MWWI01000081.1_pt1 | contig 20485 bp, 13 predicted proteins | sample 1047321 | NCBI WGS metagenome assembly MWWI01 (sample SAMN06349966, study PRJNA376086) | soil metagenome | isolation source: FI-1 sample Antarctic (ecotone) soil | place: Antarctica | reverse complement strand
TAGATTCGAGTTCGATTGTAACAATAATGAACGATGATAGTAGTACGTTCGGAAAAGATTACCGGGTTCATTACAGCTTATTAGGCTTCAACGGAACAATTAATGCTCCGGCTGCAAAAACAACTGGACTCACTGAAGATGATGTTGTGGAATTTAGAAAAGCCATCTGGGAAAGTATTCCGGCATCGCCCACACGTTCTAAACTCAACCAGTATCCAAAATTATATGTGGAAATTGTTTATAATGAAGGGGTCTCTAATGGACAATTTGGGGATTTAAGAAATTTTGTAGAAACCGAGCCTAAGGAAGGAATAACCGATAAGCAAGTCAGAAAATTTAAAGATTTAACTATTGATTTAGACACTTTAAAAAAATTAGTTGCCGATGATAAAAACGGTGCCTAAAACAGACCTCTCAAAAAACAAAGAACTTCAAACTAAAAAGCAGCTTTGTTATGCCAGTGGTATGTTAGAAAAAAACGTTACAGTAATGGATTTATCCAGAAGAGATAGTTTAAATAAAATGTTTGGCTACAAAACTTATTCTAGTTATTTATCAAATTTTGACACAAAAAGAGCAAATAAAAACTATGCTGTATCTGATCAGAATAAAGAATATCTAGATTACGCTTCTGACTTTATTTTAAATCCGAAGCGTTTAGTCTATATCGCAGGAGTTAAACATTGTTTTCTGCCAGAATTTCTTTCTAATGATGTTGTAGACCTAGAGATGGCGATAAATAATATAAGCAATAAGTCTGATCTACTTTTTTCTTATAAAAAATTAGATAATGCTGTAAGAGAGATTAAAGCTTGGACTAATAAACCATTTTGGATCACATTCTTATCACTGGAAATACCGATTGATAAAAAGTATTTAAAAACTCAAAATATTATTAAAGACATAAATGTATTTTATTTTGAGAGAGTACTAAAAGAACTTAGAGAAACTGATGAATTTATGTCTAGCATAGATGGCGCAAAGTGGGACTGGGTAAATGGAGACTTATTTTTCAATCTTTATTCTATTTATAAATTAATACCTATCAGAGACGGTAATACGAACGGTGCTTATAATATCTTAAAATCAATCTTCGAAGGACATAAAATTCATAAGAAACAAATTTACAAGTATTATACTGAGCTAATCCTATGCTACTACTATAATCGTTTCGCTGGTTATTCCAACCAGAAAAAGCCTCAATCTGAAAATCATTTTAAAAATTCAGTAAGAAATATCACCTTTAAATACCACGCTTTTATTCAATTCCTTAAAAAACTAAATCTAATCGATATGGAAGAAACCACTATTAACTCAACTGAAGAAAAATCTGAAAATAAATACGAGCAAGCCATTCAGGAATTCTTTTCCAAGATGTCTTTGAACCAAGAGCAAAAGGTAATGTTTTATTTGGGAAGAATGCTAAATTCCGTAGAATACATTCAAAAAGGAAAAACCAAAACGGTTATCCAGAAGGTAAATTTTAATGGAATGGATAAAGAAGATATTCAGCGGCTTCGTATTTCTTTAATTGAAAAGGCAAAGCAGTATAACTCTATTGGGAAGGTTCTTTTTACAGACAATGAATTTGGTAAAAATTTCAATTTTAACAACTGGAAATTGAGCCCTCAGGAAGCTGTCTTTTTTCTATTAACCGGTTACTCATTTGGAGTAGGCGTGAAAGATGCCGACCAACTTACCGAGAAAGAAACCCAAGAAACTATTTAAATCAATCAAAATTAAAATCTTATGAAACCAAGTATTACAAACTCCTCCGATTTCCTATTTATTTATGAAGCTATTCAGTGTAACCCAAACGGTGACCCAGACCAGGAAAACAAACCCAGGATGGATTATGATACCAAAACCAATCTTGTGACCGATACACGTGTTAAGCGCTTTATCAGAGATTATCTGAAAGCGAGCAATGATGAAGAAGTTATTTTTGTTGATATAAAGGGAGACTCTAAAGTTAGTGTGGATAGTAAGCTTAAAGCGGTTGTAAAAAGAACTGTTGAGAATGAAGGCGAATTAGAAAAAGCATTTAAGAACAATCCCGAAGCACTAAAAATATATACAGATATCATAGCTAAAGAAAAAGATGCAGAAGGCGTGTGGAAAGCCATAACTGATAAGAAATTCAAGCAGAAGGAAGTAAATTATGAACTTCTGGCCTATTTGGTAAAAGAAAAGTTTATTGATATTAGGATGTTTGGCAGTGCTTTTGCCGTTGGGGGATTTACCAAAGCTTATACAGGACCTATCCAGCTTAATTGGGGGTACTCGTTTAATAAGGTGGAATTGATAGATTCGAGTTCGATTGTAACAATAATGAACGATGATAGTAGTACGTTCGGAAAAGATTACCGGGTTCATTACAGCTTATTAGGCTTCAACGGAACAATTAATGCTCCGGCTGCAAAAACAACTGGGTAAATAAAGACTTATTTTTCAATCTTTATTCTATTTATAAATTAATACCTATCAGAGACGGTAATACGAACGGTGCTTATAATATCTTAAAATCAATCTTCGAAGGACATAAAATTCATAAGAAACAAATTTACAAGTATTATACTGAGCTAATCCTATGCTACTACTATAATCGTTTCGCTGGTTATTCCAACCAGAAAAAGCCTCAATCTGAAAATCATTTTAAAAATTCAGTAAGAAATATCACCTTTAAATACCACGCTTTTATTCAATTCCTTAAAAAACTAAATCTAATCGATATGGAAGAAACCACTATTAACTCAACTGAAGAAAAATCTGAAAATAAATACGAGCAAGCCATTCAGGAATTCTTTTCCAAGATGTCTTTGAACCAAGAGCAAAAGGTAATGTTTTATTTGGGAAGAATGCTAAATTCCGTAGAATACATTCAAAAAGGAAAAACCAAAACGGTTATCCAGAAGGTAAATTTTAATGGAATGGATAAAGAAGATATTCAGCGGCTTCGTATTTCTTTAATTGAAAAGGCAAAGCAGTATAACTCTATTGGGAAGGTTCTTTTTACAGACAATGAATTTGGTAAAAATTTCAATTTTAACAACTGGAAATTGAGCCCTCAGGAAGCTGTCTTTTTTCTATTAACCGGTTACTCATTTGGAGTAGGCGTGAAAGATGCCGACCAACTTACCGAGAAAGAAACCCAAGAAACTATTTAAATCAATCAAAATTAAAATCTTATGAAACCAAGTATTACAAACTCCTCCGATTTCCTATTTATTTATGAAGCTATTCAGTGTAACCCAAACGGTGACCCAGACCAGGAAAACAAACCCAGGATGGATTATGATACCAAAACCAATCTTGTGACCGATACACGTGTTAAGCGCTTTATCAGAGATTATCTGAAAGCGAGCAATGATGAAGAAGTTATTTTTGTTGATATAAAGGGAGACTCTAAAGTTAGTGTGGATAGTAAGCTTAAAGCGGTTGTAAAAAGAACTGTTGAGAATGAAGGCGAATTAGAAAAAGCATTTAAGAACAATCCCGAAGCACTAAAAATATATACAGATATCATAGCTAAAGAAAAAGATGCAGAAGGCGTGTGGAAAGCCATAACTGATAAGAAATTCAAGCAGAAGGAAGTAAATTATGAACTTCTGGCCTATTTGGTAAAAGAAAAGTTTATTGATATTAGGATGTTTGGCAGTGCTTTTGCCGTTGGGGGATTTACCAAAGCTTATACAGGACCTATCCAGCTTAATTGGGGGTACTCGTTTAATAAGGTGGAATTGATAGATTCGAGTTCGATTGTAACAATAATGAACGATGATAGTAGTACGTTCGGAAAAGATTACCGGGTTCATTACAGCTTATTAGGCTTCAACGGAACAATTAATGCTCCGGCTGCAAAAACAACTGGACTCACTGAAGATGATGTTGTGGAATTTAGAAAAGCCATCTGGGAAAGTATTCCGGCATCGCCCACACGTTCTAAACTCAACCAGTATCCAAAATTATATGTGGAAATTGTTTATAATGAAGGGGTCTCTAATGGACAATTTGGGGATTTAAGAAATTTTGTAGAAACCGAGCCTAAGGAAGGAATAACCGATAAGCAAGTCAGAAAATTTAAAGATTTAACTATTGATTTAGACACTTTAAAAAAATTAGTTGCCGATGATAAAAACGGCGATAAAAAAATCAAAAGAGTCATTGTAAAAACCTCGGCCGATTTTGATTTTTCACTATAACAGAAGTTTCACCTTAAACCTACTGTTATGGAAATATTAAGTTTTAAAATAAGTGGTAAAATGGCGCATTTCAGAAAGTATTATGCAAATAATACCGCGTTCAGCTTTTCTGTTCCTCCACGAACTACCCTAATGGGAATAGTTGCCGCAGCAATGGGATGGCCAAAAGATTCGTATTATGAAGATTTAGCTTCCGAAAATATTCAATTTGGAATTCGGGTTTTAAATCCCTTAAAGAAAAGTTTTCATCGGCTCAATTTTTTAAGCATCAAAAGTTCTGGGGATATGGCAAAGAACTGGTCTTCAGATTTTCGTGGAGAAGGTGGTCGAATCCAAACACCGTTTGAAGTTGTTACGGCTTGGGATCTTACTAAAGGTGATGTCGCTTATCAGGTTTTTATAAAAGCGAGCGATAAAGGGAAATCGGTTTATGAATCTATTAAAATTCATTTACTGGAAAAGGAGCCAGTTTACAATATCACGTTGGGAACGGCAAATTTTACGGCAAGGATTACAGATATAGAAATTTTTACTGAAGGTAATATCAATACTATAGAGTCAGAAGATTATGTACTAATGAATTCTGCCGTCCCTGTTGATATGATCGAAGACTTAAAATTTGACAAAGAAGAATATGAGAATTACAATTTTGTAGAAGAAGATATGCTTCCTGGAGATTTTATAGCCAATGGCAATCGAGAAGTACGTAAGATGAACCGTTTGCTGTTTTCTATCACTCCGAATCCTTTAAGGGTTAAGCTGAATAAATATTTTTATGCTTTAAAAAGTAAAACCAGCGAACTGAACATTCAATTTATGGACGAATGACCTATTATTCTCATAGTAAAACAGATGAGAGTGGAGCAACCTACGGCTCCAAGGAGTTACACGTTCATATCAATGGGGTGAAAGATAAAGCCCTTTTTCATCTAGCTGAAAACTTATCCTTGGGATACAGCAATGAGGAGTTGAAAGAAGTGTTGGAAATAGTGGTTGATTTTCACGATTTGGGCAAGTACACTTCCTACTTTCAAAATTACCTTTTAAATCAAAAACCTATTGATTTTCTGTTAAAACGCCACACCCAATTGGGAGGTTTTGTGGCTTATAATTTTTTCGAAGAAAAAGCGGAAAAAAAAGCCTTACTGGCGCTCTATCTAATTTTTCTACATCATAGTCCGCTAATTGATGTGCTGGAAGTCTCTTCAAAATTAGGGGATGATTTGGAGAGAATTATAACGAAACAAAGAGAAGATTTGATTCTGAATTTTTACGCCATTGGAAAAGATTTGGATAGTAAAAATATCCAGGATTATTTATTTTATACTGAAGAAAAAAAACTGCGTAAAGGATTTAAATATTGGGGTAAAAAGTATGCCTCTATTAAAGACTATTTCCTAATCAATTATTTATTTTCCTTGTTAATTGAAGGCGATAAAATGGATGCTTCCGATACCAATCCGTATAAATTAAAATCGATAAAACCATCTTCTGTTGATGATCATTTTAAAAAACCAATTATTCAAGATAAAAATTTAAAGGAACTCGATAATAATGAATTACGAAATTACTGCCGGGCTGTTGTAGTTTCCAATCTGGAGCATCCTGACATTTTAGAAGACTATATTTTTACACTTACTGCACCTACGGGAATTGGAAAAACAATGACAGCACTTGATTTTTCATTGAAACTCAAAGATAAAATCAAGCAAAAATCTGGAGTAGAAGCAAGAATTATTTATGCTTTACCTTTTATCAATATCATTGAACAGGCTCTGAGTGAATATGAGAAAGTGTTGGGAGAACAAAATATCAACATTTTAGGGCATTATCAATATGCCGATGTTTTCGGCAAAAGCGATCAAAAGGAAAATGTAGATGGTGCAGAAAAAGGATATAATCAAAAATTAATGGCATTAGATACCTGGCAAGCCGATGTGGTGATCACATCTTTTGTCCAGTTCTTTGAAACCTTAATTGGCAACCGAAATAAACTGCTAAAAAAGTTTAATCATTTCGCTAATGCTATAATAATTCTGGATGAAGTACAAACGCTTCGCCTAGATCAAATGCCGTTGTTGGGCGCTGCTTTATTTTACCTTTCAAAGTTCTTAAAGTCACGTATCATTTTAATGACGGCTACACGACCTAAAATATTTGAACTCGCACAACAGGAGATTTTAAAGGAACAAGGTGAAAGTGTTCTACCAAAAGAATTACTTACCAATTATGAAGAGGTTTTCGCACTTTTTCAACGCACCTCAATACATCCACTTTTAAATGATTTGAATGAAGAAAAAGAAAACAGAGCGCAAGAATTTGTTTCAACAGTGTTTGATGGCAAATGGAGTATTGATAAATCTTGTCTGATTGTTTGCAATACCGTGAGGCGTTCTATTGAAATATTCGATGCTATTCAAAACTATTTGAAAGAAAATAACTTTGAAAATCCCATATATTATTTGTCAACCAATATCATTCCTGCCCATCGACTTCAACGTATACAAGATATAAAAGACGATATTCAAGCACATAAAGCCCCAATTCTAATTGCTACACAAGTTGTTGAGGCCGGGGTGGATTTGGATTTTGATATGGGATTTCGGGATATTGGGCCCATTGATTCTATTATTCAGGTAGCCGGAAGAATTAACAGGAATAATAACCCCAATAAATTGCATTCCCCACTATATATTGTTGATTTCGATACAAAAGCAACAACAATGATTTATGGTCGCTTAACATATATCCAGGCAAAAAAATCTTTGGAGCAACAAAATTATTTTTATGAGAAGGAATATTTAAAATTAATAACTGAATACTTCGAAGGAATTTCAGAAAAAAGTTCTTTTACCGATGCCCGGACTTTTTTCAATTCTATGCAGACTTTAAAATATGATGCTGAGGATAAAAAGTTATTACCCGTTTCAGCTTTTCGTATTATTGAAGAGTCAGATCGATATGCGGCTGTATTTATAGAAATAGATGATTTTTCAACCGAAGTCTTAGAGAAATATCTTCAGAAGATAACAAATGAAATCAGTAAAGAAGAGTATAACAAAGATTGGAAGTTAAAATTTCAGCAACATATAATTTCTGTTCCAAAATACCTTTGTGAAAATTTAGAAACTATAAATGAGTATGAAGAAAATATTTTGCTAGTCCCGAAGAATGAAATAGAATCGAGATATAGCACACAAACTGGTTATAATCGGGATTATAAGGATGATAATACAGCCTTCACATTCTAAAAATCAAACTCCCCATTTTTCCTTATCTTTAAAACACCAAAAAATAAACATTATGGAAATAACAATTTCGGGAAAGGACAAAAAACTACTGCAACAGGTAGAAGCCTTGGCAAAGCGATTAGGGCTGGAAATTAAACGCCCGCTAAAAAAGAAAAAAGAAAAAAAGAAAAACAAGTCAGAAGAACTATATAAACTTATGGAAGAAATGGCTGCTTCAGGCGGTATTACGAGTATAAAAGATCCGGTAAAATGGCAACGTGAGGTAAGAGAGGATAAAAAACTTTATGGTCGTGAGTAGAACAGTGCTTTTAGATTCCAATATTATTATTTATACCGGGCTTCCACAATATTCTGAATTGCGTAATTGGTTAAGTTCTAATAATATTGCAGTATCTGATATTAGCCGGCTGGAGGTTCTAGGTTATCATCAACTCGTTGCTAAAGACCGAACCTATTTTGAGAATTTATTTCAGCAATTTGATTTATTTAATATTAACCCTGAAATAATTGATTTAGCAATATTATTTAGACAAAAAAAATCAATGAGCCTTGGCGATGCTATCATAGCTGCTACGGCTAAAGTTCACAAACTGCCTTTAGCTACTGTGAATACAAAAGATTTTATACACCTTGAGGATATCACACTTATAAATCCTTTGGCAATATAATTAACCCATTAAAGCAAGAAGAGAATGATCCCACCTATTAAAATTAAAATCGAGCTTCAAGATTTGCCCCACAAATGTTATCGCACCCTTTTAGTGCCGGAAAATATAAACATGCGCCAATTGCATTTTCTAATTCAGGAATCTTTTGGTTGGTTTAATACCCACTTGTTTGAATTCAAAGATGCTAAATGGAAGTCAACTTTAAGCATTGGAATGCCAGATGAGGTAGAGATGGAATGGATTGGCCCACCAAAAAAAGATGCCCATAAAGTAAAACTAAAAGAGACGTTCTTGGAACAAAACAATGCCAAAGCATTTTGGTACTGGTACGATTTTGGAGACGACTGGTGGCACCGTATAACATTTCAAAAGGTAACCCAAAAAGACCTGAAATTATATCAGGACGTCCCACTTTGTTTAAAGGCACAAGGAAAATGCCCACCCGAGGATGTGGGGGGACCATGGGGCTATGCTGAATTCCTGGAAATAATAAAAAACAAAGACCATCCCGAACATATGGAAACCAGGGAATGGTACGGGCTCGAAGAAGATGAAGTATATGATGAGAATTATGTGAACCTTTCAGAAATCTTCCATTACCTCAACGAATTTTATAACTCTAAAGATTGGAAATCAAAATGCTATGATCTTTGAATGGGTTAAAATAGGAACTTCAGCAATTTAAAACCTCTGCCAAAACTAGGAAAATATGACAACATCTTCGACCATCCAGGAATTACAAATTTGTCGCATAAAATTCCCGGAAATAAAATTGCAAACCAGGGATGCCCATAAATTACGGGGTTATTTTGGAAATTTATTTAAAGAACATTCCCCTATTTTGCATAATCATTATGAAGATGGACGGTTAAGATATAAATATCCCAGTATACAATATAAAGTAATTGATAACGTACCAACGCTTATAGGCATTAACGACGGAGCCGAGTTGCTCCCCACCTTGTTTCTAAAGATTAAAGAACTGGATATTAACGGGCAAAAATTTAGTATAAACACTAAAAATATAGAACTTAAAAGCGAGAAAGCAGGGTATAGTAATAGCCTGCATGAATATAAATTTACCACGCTTTGGATGGGGCTTAACCAAACCAATTATACCAGGTATCTTAAATTGAAAAGTGAAGTTGAAAAGCAAGATATGTTAAACGCTATTTTAGTAGGCCATGTTTTAAGTTTTTTTAGAAATACCGGGTTGGAATTAAATGCCAATGAACGTTTAATGGCAAAAGTAAATGTGGTTGAGAAGAGCACTCAATTTAAGGAAAACAAAATGATTGCTTTTTCGGGTAGTTTTATTGTTAATGCTTTGCTGCCTGATGAAATAGGATTAGGAAAATCGGTATCCCGAGGGTTTGGAACTATAAAACGAAATTAAATGCAAATATTTATCAATACTTACGGAACTTATGTACACGTAAAAGATGATATGTTCCAGATTAAAATTCGGGAAGATAAAACGCAACCCGTAAAAGTGAACCATATTGCAGCACATAAAATCACCTCTTTTATAATGAGTAAGGGCGCTGCATTGAGTACCGATGCAATTGCCTTAGCTTTAAAGCATAATATTGATATTGTAATTGTAGAAAATGACGGACACCCCATGGGTCGATTCTGGCACAGCAAATTAGGCAGTACCACCAAAATAAGAAAAGAGCAATTAATTGCTTCATTAGATATTACTGCTGTAAAATGGATTAAAATATGGCTGGGAATTAAACTGGAAAACCAAGCCGACTTTTTGCAGGATCTTAAGAAACACCGTTCAAATTTACACGAGTTCCTGGATACTAAAAGCAGTGCCATTTTAGAATTTCGCAGAAAAATTTTAGAAAGTGAAGCGACAGAAATTAATGAAGTAGCCGATTCTTATAGAGGATGGGAAGGTTCTTCCGGTAGGCACTATTTTGAAGCCCTATCAACGTGTATGCCAGAAGCTTTTGCATTTAAAGGCAGGAGTTTTCGCCCGGCCCAGGATGAATTTAATGCCACCCTTAATTATGCCTATGGTATTTTGTACAGCCGTATAGAACGGGCATTAATGCTCGCCGGGTTAGATCCGTTTGTAGGTTTTATGCACCGGGACGATTATAACTCAAAAAGCCTGGTTTTTGACTTTATAGAGCCCTATCGCATTTATGCCGATCGATTTGTATTCAGGCTATTTACAGGAAAGAAAATCAACAAAAATTATTTTTCGGAATTCACTGGTGGTTTTTCATTAAATGAAGAAGGAAAAGCATTTTTCGTTGCCCCATATCTAGAATACCTTGACAGTGAAAAAATACGTTATAAAGGCAGGTTGCAAACGCGATTAAATGCGGTGCAATTAGAAGCTCACCGATTTGCCAACAGTTTAATTGAATAAACAAATATTATGATCATTTGGGTTTTATACGATATTAAAAATGACAGCGCAAGAAACCTTGTTTCCAAAGCTTGCCTGCACGCAGGTTTATATCGTGTACAATATTCCTGCTTTTTGGGAAGCCTGAATTCAAATGAAAAAGATAGCCTGGAATTACAAATAGAGAAGGTAATCAATGAAGAGACCGATAAGATTTATATTTTCAGGATGAGCAAAGAACAGTTAAAAGAATGCACAATGATGGGGCAGGCATTTGATGAGAAACTGGTTACAGACGAAGTAAAAGCCTTGTTTTTCTGATGCAAAGTTTTTATCCCTCACAAATAATTGAATACTTGTATTGCCCACGCTATACGTATTTTGAATATGTGCTTCGAATTCCGCAGTATGAAGAAAAATTCTATAAGGTCACTCGTGGTCGCGAAATCCATAACGAGAAATTGGAACGAAATAAAGAATACCTGCGCAAAAAAATTGGGGTAAAGAATAAATGGACAGATCAATACCTTGGGATTGACGGATTACGCGGAAAAGTTGATGAGGTTTTAGAATTGAATAATGGGACCTTTGCCCCGCTGGATTATAAATTTGCACATTGGAAAGATAAAGTTTATGACACCTATAAACAGCAACTATATTGTTATGCGGTCTTGATTGAAGAAACTTTTAATGCCAAGGTTGAAAAAGGATTTTTGGTATATACACGTAGCAAGCATAAACTGGTTGAAGTTAACATTCCAGTAGATGCCAAAACAGAAATTAAAGAAAGCATGTTGCAGATGCTGAGTATAATTGAAGGAAATAAATTCCCGAAAGCCACCAAGTTTAAGAAAAGATGTGTAAATTGTACCTATCGGAACATTTGTATTAAATAAGCGTTCCGGGTGTGAATTTATTTTTGAACAACTTATTTTTTAGGTTTATGGCAGTAATTTCGGGACATTGCGAATGCGGAAATCAGGAGAAATATATGATTTTCAAGGTCTTTGACATATTGAAAAGAGAGGTTTTAAAAGCTGAATATGTTGTATTAGGTTGCATAATTAAAGGGAGTAATGAAGATATCGGATTCCCAACCATTCCATTTAGAAACTAGGATTGAAACTTATTTCTAAATATCTTTTGTCAATACGTCTTTCTATTCCCAACCATTCCATTTAGAAACTAGGATTGAAACCCGTGATACCCTCTTGGGTATAAGCCGCTGTTGTTATTCCCAACCATTCCATTTAGAAACTAGGATTGAAACAAGTTCTATGAAACCATTAAAAGTAAGGCAATAAAATTCCCAACCATTCCATTTAGAAACTAGGATTGAAACTCCAATTCACAAAGCGTTAAATCAAAGCCTAAATTGTATTCCCAACCATTCCATTTAGAAACTAGGATTGAAACTTCCGTATGGTGGGTCCGAAATTGCCAAATCATAATATTCCCAACCATTCCATTTAGAAACTAGGATTGAAACTCGCTTTCAGTAGAAATATGGGATTCTAAAGCATCTAATTCCCAACCATTCCATTTAGAAACTAGGATTGAAACTCGAAATTAAAAGTAAGTAGACCCTCCACTATTTTACATTCCCAACCATTCCATTTAGAAACTAGGATTGAAACAGATACTCATTAATCAGGCTATAATCTATTGGTCTGATTCCCAACCATTCCATTTAGAAACTAGGATTGAAACTTGTATCTTTACACTATGGATAAAAAAGAATATCAAATTCCCAACCATTCCATTTAGAAACTAGGATTGAAACTTATCCCTTCGGTTTGTGTCCAATTTTCTTCTACTATAATTCCCAACCATTCCATTTAGAAACTAGGATTGAAACGTACCTTCTCTAACTTCTCTTTCATCACCAGCCATAATTCCCAACCATTCCATTTAGAAACTAGGATTGAAACGCGGGTGATTTAAAACTTGTCCAAGCGAACTCGCACATTCCCAACCATTCCATTTAGAAACTAGGATTGAAACATTCTACTGAGGTTCTAAAAATAGACCCCACAACGATTCCCAACCATTCCATTTAGAAACTAGGATTGAAACAACTCGGGGTTATACATTGCCATCCCATACGCCCAAATTCCCAACCATTCCATTTAGAAACTAGGATTGAAACAATCACAAACGGGATATAGCTTCGGTGAACTACCCAATTCCCAACCATTCCATTTAGAAACTAGGATTGAAACATAGAAAACTTAATAAATAGAACTAATGAATAAAGAATTCCCAACCATTCCATTTAGAAACTAGGATTGAAACAAGGGGTGTCTTTAGTGTAGCAAAGTTCACATTGAATTCCCAACCATTCCATTTAGAAACTAGGATTGAAACTGTCTAATACCTCATCTTCCAAAATAAGGTCTGGTGATTCCCAACCATTCCATTTAGAAACTAGGATTGAAACTTATCCACCACGCTAAGGATACAATTGTCAAAAACATATTCCCAACCATTCCATTTAGAAACTAGGATTGAAACACGGTTTGTAGTCAAGTAACACTTCCCCAGTTGCAGATTCCCAACCATTCCATTTAGAAACTAGGATTGAAACATAGAAGAATTTATTGTCGCCAATGGTGCTAATGCGAATTCCCAACCATTCCATTTAGAAACTAGGATTGAAACACTGAAACGGCAAAGGCGGAGTATAAATTACCTTCTATTCCCAACCATTCCATTTAGAAACTAGGATTGAAACAGACAGATAAATTTATAATTGACGTTCGCTATAAGATTCCCAACCATTCCATTTAGAAACTAGGATTGAAACAGGCTTATGCTGTATTTTGTATAGAATGTGACCGCCAATTCCCAACCATTCCATTTAGAAACTAGGATTGAAACATATCTTGCTCATCTGGAGAATCATGAGTTATACATATTCCCAACCATTCCATTTAGAAACTAGGATTGAAACTAGGCTGAATATAATTATATCCTTTACAGATTGTCCATTCCCAACCATTCCATTTAGAAACTAGGATTGAAACTTTTTAAAAAACTAGGAAACGTTTTTATGGTTGATGAATTCCCAACCATTCCATTTAGAAACTAGGATTGAAACTTAGAACCATTTTTTATGTCGGTCAAAACTTCGTCAATTCCCAACCATTCCATTTAGAAACTAGGATTGAAACATCGCAATACCGTACGAGCTGGGGAAAGGGTGTACAATTCCCAACCATTCCATTTAGAAACTAGGATTGAAACAGGGGTTAGGTTACAAATATAAGAATTAATTTAACATTCCCAACCATTCCATTTAGAAACTAGGATTGAAACATAGATATTATTAATAATTCTGATGTTAGATATGAAAATTCCCAACCATTCCATTTAGAAACTAGGATTGAAACAAGGGCCGCGGCGAAATTTAAGCTACCTCTTTAATAATTCCCAACCATTCCATTTAGAAACTAGGATTGAAACCTAGTGTTCACAAATAAAGTTTACAGGTTTACAGGATTCCCAACCATTCCATTTAGAAACTAGGATTGAAACTTTTATTAATTTTCAAGGTCTAAAATAACCTTCAGATTCCCAACCATTCCATTTAGAAACTAGGATTGAAACTCCAGTGACTTTCACAAGCTACTGTTTGAGGACTAAAATTCCCAACCATTCCATTTAGAAACTAGGATTGAAACCTCTTTGCTCCAACCTTTCAAGGCATGATCTTAGGAATTCCCAACCATTCCATTTAGAAACTAGGATTGAAACAAAACCATTAAGGCTTATGAATACCCTATAGAAAAAATTCCCAACCATTCCATTTAGAAACTAGGATTGAAACATTCTAGTTAGTCCTTCATCCTCTGAAAAAGAAAACATTCCCAACCATTCCATTTAGAAACTAGGATTGAAACTGAGTTGGAACGACAATTTTTATTTCTGCCATAATTTATTCCCAACCATTCCATTTAGAAACTAGGATTGAAACAAAAAAAGTAGTCAGAAATAAAAAAACACGATTTTATTCCCAACCATTCCATTTAGAAACTAGGATTGAAACAATCTGCAAACTTTTTCTGATATTCTGTGACGTATATTCCCAACCATTCCATTTAGAAACTAGGATTGAAACTCAAGGCAAAAAGAATAATTGGCTTAATTGGCTTCTTGAATTCCCAACCATTCCATTTAGAAACTAGGATTGAAACCCGATAATTCTCTTTGATGTGTTTTAATTTCTTTTTATTCCCAACCATTCCATTTAGAAACTAGGATTGAAACTTATTTCTTCCACTTTTATATGATTTTGGTTTGATTTAATTCCCAACCATTCCATTTAGAAACTAGGATTGAAACTGCACTATGATAGCAATTAAGAATACTGAAATATGTATTCCCAACCATTCCATTTAGAAACTAGGATTGAAACTGGAGTTTAGCTACAATAATCTAAGTTCTTTCCTGAATTCCCAACCATTCCATTTAGAAACTAGGATTGAAACATTTCGTTGACCTCCATACTATCAATTTTGACTTTCTTATTCCCAACCATTCCATTTAGAAACTAGGATTGAAACGAGCAATTTCTTCCGCTTGGAGAGGATTGACGGAAGATTCCCAACCATTCCATTTAGAAACTAGGATTGAAACTGGAGTTTAGCTACAATAATCTAAGTTCTTTCCTGATTCCCAACCATTCCATTTAGAAACTAGGATTGAAACTTATTAATTACTGTATCGAGAAGGGTTTGCCAGTTTGATTCCCAACCATTCCATTTAGAAACTAGGATTGAAACAATTATTTTCTTAATAATCTACGGCAAGTTTTTGGTTATTCCCAACCATTCCATTTAGAAACTAGGATTGAAACAATCAGTTCCTGACTGAATTGCGACAAAAATACAAATTCCCAACCATTCCATTTAGAAACTAGGATTGAAACAAGACGCTTTTGGCTTTAGCCCGGATAGGTCTTTTTTATTCCCAACCATTCCATTTAGAAACTAGGATTGAAACCTTTTTTTTATTGACCTACATTGCCCTGGCGAAGCTAATTCCCAACCATTCCATTTAGAAACTAGGATTGAAACATATCTTGCTCATCTGGAGAATCATGAGTTATACATATTCCCAACCATTCCATTTAGAAACTAGGATTGAAACTAGGCTGAATATAATTATATCCTTTACAGATTGTCCATTCCCAACCATTCCATTTAGAAACTAGGATTGAAACTTTTTAAAAAACTAGGAAACGTTTTTATGGTTGATGAATTCCCAACCATTCCATTTAGAAACTAGGATTGAAACTTAGAACCATTTTTTATGTCGGTCAAAACTTCGTCAATTCCCAACCATTCCATTTAGAAACTAGGATTGAAACATCGCAATACCGTACGAGCTGGGGAAAGGGTGTACAATTCCCAACCATTCCATTTAGAAACTAGGATTGAAACAGGGGTTAGGTTACAAATATAAGAATTAATTTAACATTCCCAACCATTCCATTTAGAAACTAGGATTGAAACATAGATATTATTAATAATTCTGATGTTAGATATGAAAATTCCCAACCATTCCATTTAGAAACTAGGATTGAAACAAGGGCCGCGGCGAAATTTAAGCTACCTCTTTAATAATTCCCAACCATTCCATTTAGAAACTAGGATTGAAACCTAGTGTTCACAAATAAAGTTTACAGGTTTACAGGATTCCCAACCATTCCATTTAGAAACTAGGATTGAAACTTTTATTAATTTTCAAGGTCTAAAATAACCTTCAGATTCCCAACCATTCCATTTAGAAACTAGGATTGAAACTCCAGTGACTTTCACAAGCTACTGTTTGAGGACTAAAATTCCCAACCATTCCATTTAGAAACTAGGATTGAAACCTCTTTGCTCCAACCTTTCAAGGCATGATCTTAGGAATTCCCAACCATTCCATTTAGAAACTAGGATTGAAACAAAACCATTAAGGCTTATGAATACCCTATAGAAAAAATTCCCAACCATTCCATTTAGAAACTAGGATTGAAACATTCTAGTTAGTCCTTCATCCTCTGAAAAAGAAAACATTCCCAACCATTCCATTTAGAAACTAGGATTGAAACTGAGTTGGAACGACAATTTTTATTTCTGCCATAATTTATTCCCAACCATTCCATTTAGAAACTAGGATTGAAACAAAAAAAGTAGTCAGAAATAAAAAAACACGATTTTATTCCCAACCATTCCATTTAGAAACTAGGATTGAAACAATCTGCAAACTTTTTCTGATATTCTGTGACGTATATTCCCAACCATTCCATTTAGAAACTAGGATTGAAACTCAAGGCAAAAAGAATAATTGGCTTAATTGGCTTCTTGAATTCCCAACCATTCCATTTAGAAACTAGGATTGAAACCCGATAATTCTCTTTGATGTGTTTTAATTTCTTTTTATTCCCAACCATTCCATTTAGAAACTAGGATTGAAACTTATTTCTTCCACTTTTATATGATTTTGGTTTGATTTAATTCCCAACCATTCCATTTAGAAACTAGGATTGAAACTGCACTATGATAGCAATTAAGAATACTGAAATATGTATTCCCAACCATTCCATTTAGAAACTAGGATTGAAACTGGAGTTTAGCTACAATAATCTAAGTTCTTTCCTGAATTCCCAACCATTCCATTTAGAAACTAGGATTGAAACATTTCGTTGACCTCCATACTATCAATTTTGACTTTCTTATTCCCAACCATTCCATTTAGAAACTAGGATTGAAACGAGCAATTTCTTCCGCTTGGAGAGGATTGACGGAAGATTCCCAACCATTCCATTTAGAAACTAGGATTGAAACTGGAGTTTAGCTACAATAATCTAAGTTCTTTCCTGATTCCCAACCATTCCATTTAGAAACTAGGATTGAAACTTATTAATTACTGTATCGAGAAGGGTTTGCCAGTTTGATTCCCAACCATTCCATTTAGAAACTAGGATTGAAACAATTATTTTCTTAATAATCTACGGCAAGTTTTTGGTTATTCCCAACCATTCCATTTAGAAACTAGGATTGAAACAATCAGTTCCTGACTGAATTGCGACAAAAATACAAATTCCCAACCATTCCATTTAGAAACTAGGATTGAAACAAGACGCTTTTGGCTTTAGCCCGGATAGGTCTTTTTTATTCCCAACCATTCCATTTAGAAACTAGGATTGAAACCTTTTTTTTATTGACCTACATTGCCCTGGCGAAGCTAATTCCCAACCATTCCATTTAGAAACTAGGATTGAAACTCCATAACCAAAGTCTTTCCCCTGTGTCTACATATCTAATTCCCAACCATTCCATTTAGAAACTAGGATTGAAACTATGCTGTCTGAAAGTTTGCTCCAAAAGTCTGCATAATTCCCAACCATTCCATTTAGAAACTAGGATTGAAACGGAATATATCGCTTCCAAGTCCTGGATTTTCGATTTATATTCCCAACCATTCCATTTAGAAACTAGGATTGAAACAGCGCTGAAACAAAGCCTTTCCAGATAATAATTTTGATTCCCAACCATTCCATTTAGAAACTAGGATTGAAACAGCGCTGAAACAAAGCCTTTCCAGATAATAATTTTGATTCCCAACCATTCCATTTAGAAACTAGGATTGAAACACAGGGTTTGCAGCTGAAATGGCAGGCGGTGTGCTATTCCCAACCATTCCATTTAGAAACTAGGATTGAAACGAATAAGTATAAATTAAAAACCCCTCTAAAAGGTCAATTCCCAACCATTCCATTTAGAAACTAGGATTGAAACAGTGTGTCAATATCGGGTGGTCGTTCTAGCGCTATGAGATTCCCAACCATTCCATTTAGAAACTAGGATTGAAACGATCTACTCCGGCCGGCTGATCTTGCTCATCAATATATTCCCAACCATTCCATTTAGAAACTAGGATTGAAACAGCGCTGAAACAAAGCCTTTCCAGATAATAATTTTGATTCCCAACCATTCCATTTAGAAACTAGGATTGAAACTACTAGATATCACATACTATATGCTACACTTACTATAATTCCCAACCATTCCATTTAGAAACTAGGATTGAAACAATAACCTAACTGAGCTTTTTGATAACTCTAACTTTATTCCCAACCATTCCATTTAGAAACTAGGATTGAAACCCAACTTTCCAAGAATTTAAATACTTTTTATCGTCATTCCCAACCATTCCATTTAGAAACTAGGATTGAAACGGAATATATCGCTTCCAAGTCCTGGATTTTCGATTTAATTCCCAACCATTCCATTTAGAAACTAGGATTGAAACAAATAATGCAGGCTCCTAAAAAAATAGACCACAGCGATTCCCAACCATTCCATTTAGAAACTAGGATTGAAACTTAGGACTCTAGAAAGAGAACTTGCGGATCTGAACCGATTCCCAACCATTCCATTTAGAAACTAGGATTGAAACATGGTGTTTACGTTGTCGTCCGGGTTCATTATTTGCATATTCCCAACCATTCCATTTAGAAACTAGGATTGAAACTTAATGCAGTCCCCGTAGAACTCTTTGCCTCTTGTTCATTCCCAACCATTCCATTTAGAAACTAGGATTGAAACATGATGAAAGCGCAGAACTAGCGGCACAAGATTTAATTCCCAACCATTCCATTTAGAAACTAGGATTGAAACGTAGGAGCTATAAACGAGATATTAAACGACATTCCGATTCCCAACCATTCCATTTAGAAACTAGGATTGAAACCAGGCTTGTGCGGTTGAGAAACTACCTGCAAAAGTATATTCCCAACCATTCCATTTAGAAACTAGGATTGAAACGCCAAGGTTTCCGCTAAGGTTTTTAATGTTTCTACTATTCCCAACCATTCCATTTAGAAACTAGGATTGAAACGACAACTTTTAATCTCTACATCTGAATGCTCTTGAAATTCCCAACCATTCCATTTAGAAACTAGGATTGAAACACGGATTAAATGGTACGGTCGTAAGTCGTGAAGAGAATTCCCAACCATTCCATTTAGAAACTAGGATTGAAACTAAGTTCATTTCTTAATTGCGGAATGATCCTCACCGTATTCCCAACCATTCCATTTAGAAACTAGGATTGAAACCTTCAGGAAATGGGTGCAGCATTCAAAGATTGGGCAATTCCCAACCATTCCATTTAGAAACTAGGATTGAAACAGACCCGGTACACATCTTCCTGATGCTGGCCAATGGTATTCCCAACCATTCCATTTAGAAACTAGGATTGAAACTTGAAAACCGCATCAGCCTTTTTGAAGGACGGTTTTAATTCCCAACCATTCCATTTAGAAACTAGGATTGAAACTCCCTCTGTGACTATTGTACTGGCCTTCAACATTGCGCTATTCCCAACCATTCCATTTAGAAACTAGGATTGAAACGTTTGTAATTTTTCCATAATATTTAGTTTTAAGTTAATTCCCAACCATTCCATTTAGAAACTAGGATTGAAACAAAAATAGCCAACTTATAATCAATGAATTAAAAAAGATTCCCAACCATTCCATTTAGAAACTAGGATTGAAACTCAACCTGCACCTGGTCTGAAAATTCTGTCGCCGCATTCCCAACCATTCCATTTAGAAACTAGGATTGAAACAAGGTTCTGAGGTTGGCGTAATCTACCGAGGCGGAAAATTCCCAACCATTCCATTTAGAAACTAGGATTGAAACGCACACCAGCCATCTTCTGACCTGTACCAATCTTCTATTCCCAACCATTCCATTTAGAAACTAGGATTGAAACTTCGCTGGCTCTGGGGAAAGCTATAAACAAATGAAATTCCCAACCATTCCATTTAGAAACTAGGATTGAAACGTAGCTCAGTAAGTTTTTTTATGCTGTCCTGTTTGTATTCCCAACCATTCCATTTAGAAACTAGGATTGAAACAAAAAAGTAACAACTGGCTTTATTCTCACAGGAAAATATCTAACCATTCCATTTAGAAACTAGGATTGAAACAATAA
>MWWI01000080.1_pt1 | contig 20627 bp, 14 predicted proteins | sample 1047321 | NCBI WGS metagenome assembly MWWI01 (sample SAMN06349966, study PRJNA376086) | soil metagenome | isolation source: FI-1 sample Antarctic (ecotone) soil | place: Antarctica | reverse complement strand
GACGCAATGCTATTGTTTGCATTGCCATATATCGCGGTCGCTGTTGCGGGACCGTGGATTATTCGTAAGTTCGTCTAGTACGCATGGGGTCCGATGCTGGTCGGATTGGGCTTCATGCTCAAGACGCGGCTCGGATTGTTCATTGCAATCGCAATGATATGGCTCGGGTTGAGTTTCGCTATGATTAATTTCGTGATCGAGCCGGCGATTGAGTTGCTGCGCGGCGCAGCGCAAAACGCAGGCGGCGGCGGCGTTGGTGAATTTTCCGCCGCTGCGGCCGGGTATATCGGAATTTTGTAGTTCGATTGAGTTATTATAATGATTATCAGCGCTGTCTTGACCAAGCATCTGTTGTTGAGGGGCCGGCTGTTCCTGTTTAGGCGGGGAGTCTAAGGTGCCGATCGAGTTTTTTACCGGTTTGCCCGGAAACGGCAAGATCGCGTTCATGGTCGAGAAGCTGATTGTTGAATTTAAGAAGGCAGAGCGGCCAATTATTGCTGCAGGGATCGATGGATTAGTATTGGGTCTTGCAATAATGTTTGACGATCCACGCACTTGGAACGATCACGACTCGCATGGTGAGAAAACCTGCGATTGTCACGGTGACGGCGCGCTGCACGCGCACAAGATTCCTGACGGCTCGCTGATATTTGTTGATGAAGCGTGGAAGTGGTTCGGGCATTTGTATGATGCCAGCCGGCAGGCTATGTTTAAGTATGTGCTGGCGCTGGCGGAGCATCGTTATTGTGGTATTGATTTTGTCTGGACCACGCAGCAGCCGAATCAAATCTATCCATTCGCTCGCGCCTTGGGCGCAAGGCACACGCACGTAGTGCGGCGATTTGGGACGCAGTATTGCGACCTGTACACGTGGGAAGAATTAAATGAGGATGTGAAATCGTCTGCGAAGCGGGAGAACGCGACCAAGCAGATAAGGATGCTCCCGGCGGAAGTGTTCGAAAAGTACAAGTCAGTCACGCAGCACACCATCCGTCGACGGCTACCGCTAAAGCTGTTCGTGCTGCCGGTGGCGCTCGTGGTTTTTGTTGGTTTGGTATATTTTGTTTATTAATATTTTAAGCCCGACGCGGTGGCCTCGCGCCTGACTCAGAAAGGCCCGGACGCGGCGTTAGCCGCGCCCGGGCCGCCTGTCGAGACGGCGGCCAAGTTTAAAGGCTATGCCTCTGTAGCCGATTACGTCGAACGCCAACAGGCGCGGGTGGCATCGGCGCCCTGGTCGGCGCCACTGTACGATGAACGGGGGGTGACGGCGGACCCACAGCTGTATTGCATGTCAGGTGGGGAGTGGTCTGGTCCGGGTTGCAGATGCGTCACCGAACAGGGCATGATATATGAATTGTTGCGGCACCAATGCGAGCGAATCGCGCGGAAGGGTCCGGATTATAATTTTTTTAAGGAGCGCCAGGACGCGAGTCAGCAGCAGCCGATGGGTGTAGATTTAAGTATCCCAGGCGTCTAGCAGGTCCCGACGTTCTGCAGGGTTCTGTTGATTATGGCAAATTGGATGCCTTGAATGCATCTGTCGCCCGGTGTTAACGCTTCAGACCGAGGTAATTTTGCCGCGGCGGCGGTTTTTATAGTGCGCCAATCGTAGGGTTCCTGGTATGTTGGCGCGGGAGACGAAACGATTTGGCGTTTAGAGTTTGAGGTTTTTATAATAGTGATTTTATAGCTGTAGAATCAGGCGGCATTGGACAGCATGAGTCCAGCCAGCAGCAGGAAGGCCTAAGCCTGCCAGGTGCTAGCTTTCCAGCCCCAGGGCGCATCACGGCGCAGGTTGCCTCGACCATCCATGCGCGCAGGATAGCAAGGTCGGGGGTGTGGGCGCAGCCCACGGGAACCGCCTTTGGGGCTTCATCCTGCAAACCGCTTTTCTCGCCACAGCAGGCGATCGAGCAGGTGCGTCGGGATTCTGTTTTTATGCGGAGAGACCAGGTTATGTTTAGTTAATCGCCAGCTGGCCTAGGGGCCATGCAGTGGCGTTTCGTTGTGGATCGTCCGGCGGTAAAGGGCTGCTGCGCAGGCGTTTGGATAGGGCCGGTTATGCGGCCAGTAGGGCGGGCGATCCATGGCGAATTTTTAAGATTTTTTGGTTAAGTAGGATCCTGCGCAATCGGCGGGATAAGAATTGTGTTAAGTTTTTTAATTTTGTATAATGTATATTTGAATGGGTGTTTATGTTTTTGGGTAGGGTGTTGAAATTGATTGCGATTGTGATCGCTGCAGCGGTCGCCAGCCGACGCCATACGCGCTTTTCCGCGGACGAAATTGCACGCTGCTCGCCGACGATGCCGATCACGTGTATTAGCGAAATACTGCTTAAAACAGTTAGTTTCTCGCAGGCAACCGGGTCCGGCAACTTTGCACCGTGACGCTAGTTACTTATCGTTTGCTTGGTCACGCCCAGGCGATCAGCAAGCGCCGAATCGGTGGCGATCGTTTTTTCGGCTTTAGCCGCGTCTAGCAAAGCGTCGATCTGCACGGTTCACCCCCTGTTGACAAATAGTTCACAGCGAGTTTACCTCCGCTGCGAGTCCACCGAGCGTGGACTTTAGGGGCGCCCGCCAGGGACAGCCCCCGGCGGTGACCCCGCCGCCGTCGTCCCTGGCACTGATGGAAGGGGTAGGGGATGAACACCTGGATTCTTGCAACGCACGCCGCGGTGTGGGTGCCGCTGGTCTCTGCGCTATTCGGCACATGCGTCGGCTACGGCCTGTGCCTGTTGCTCCGCAATCTGCCGCGGATCGATGCAGAACGTGCCCGCGAGCGCGAACTGGCGCGCTACTGGTCGGAGATCGGCAAGGAAGCGCAGGCCGCGCAAGCGAATATCCGTGGATGAGGATCCAGTCGCCCAAGCCTACGTCGACCTCCTTGCTCGGGAACCTTGGCATTGGTTTGCCACGCTCACGTTTTCGCCTGAAAAGAAAGTCCGCGACAAGTGGACCGGCGAGTTACGCAAGGTCGACCGCTTCCATCCGATCCATGGGATGCACCTCGAGGCAGCGGACAAGGCGTTCCGCTGGTTCAACTTCGAACTCAACAAGTCCCTGTACGGCAACAACTGGCGACGTGTGCCGCATGGCGGCGTGGTGTGGGCCAGGGGCCAAGAATTCCACCGATCCGGCAAGGTGCATTTCCACTGCTTGTACGCAGCGCCCGACGTGGATCTCAATTCCGTGGCGAGCCGCTACTACTGGCACGAAGTCTGGTTCCGAGAATTCGGACGCAATCAAATCGAACGCCCACGTGATCAGGACGATGTGCTGGGCTACGTGAGCAAGTACGTCACGAAGGAAGGCGAAGTCGATATCTCGCCGAACTTTGGACAGGAAAGGCCACCGCAGATTTTCGCGATGGAGCAACACCGGAAGGCAGGCAACCGGAACGAAAAGCTTGCACCGGCGGACGACAGAGGTTCGACGCAGGGTTCAAAACAAGGGAGGCCGGAAGCGGCTTTTCTTAGCTTGACCCTGCCAGTGCGTCCGCGAATCGACCAAGCAATATTCACCGACGAAACATTTTTCATCACACCAGAGGAAACGCCAATATGAGAATCAGCATCGACACCAACGAAGTGCAGAGTAAGTCCGGGATCTCCAAGAACGGGCAGCCTTACGAGATTGCAACCCAGACCGGTTATGCCGATTTGGGCAAGCGTTATCCGAGCGAAGTGAAGATCCGGCTCAAAGACGCAGCCAAGCCGTGGGCGGCGGGGGAATACACGGTCGACACCGAAAAAAGCGCCTACGTGAGCAAGTATGGATCGCTGACCTTGAGTGAAGAACTGCACCTGGTCGAGTTGGGCAAGCCAGCGGCAGCGAAGGCAGCCTAACCAATGACGGCCTACGTGCAGGGCTGTTACCTCGCGGACTATGACACCGCGACGAACACCTGCACGACGGTCTACCTAATCCCGCAGACGGCAGGCCTCCCGGCGATGTCGCTTGCCGACGCACAGGAGATTGGAGTCGCGCTCGCACTCCTCTGGGCGGTTGCATGGGTGATTCGCCGGGTGAAGCGTCTTATCGATCAATCTTGATCATTACAACGGAGAGAGAACATGTTTCAGAAGCTTGCTATTTTCTTGGTGTTGGCGCTTGCGGCACCTTTCGCGTTCGCCGTCGATGTGTCCGGCGTCGTTACCGAGATCAACTCGGCCATCACCCCGATCGGCCTGATCGGAGCCGCTGTTCTGCTCGTGCTCGTTGCGGCCAAGATCTACAAGTGGGTCCGCCGCGCCATGTAAGCCAACGGGGCGCCAAACGGCGCCCCGTTTTATCAGCGAGTACAAAACGATGGACGTAAGCGCGATCGTGGCAGAGATCCAAGCAAACATTTTCCAGATCGGACTGATCGGCGCGGCGGTCCTTATCGTGACCTTTGCCGGCAAATTCTGGCATTGGATGAGAAAGGGGACGTAACGATGGAAGGCTGGCTGTGGCTGCTCGCGTGGATTGGCGCACTCGCGCTGATATTCGGCGAATGAACCTCTCGCGCATGTTCGCCAACGCCATCGTGCGCCGCATCGCCTACGTCGCCGTTGCGCTGTTGTTCGCATGGCTCGGAATCGGCAAGGCGTATGCCCAATCTTGTCCTGTACCAGTCTATTCAGGCGCTACAGGCAATGTTGTTAGTGAATTCGAAAGTCAAGCTTGGGCGATTTGTCATGAGCGAATGGCAGCCCTGGAAGGTAAGGCATTCACGGGGTATCGAAGAACAGGGGTAGTCTGCGTAGCCAGCGGTTCGACCGTGTACCTCCGGCAAACGCCGTCACACACGAACACGGGATTATGCCCGAATACAAGCCATGTGCAAGGGGCTCTCTGGTCGTTTATTTGGATAACGCCGGGGTGTCCGGTAGGAGAGTCCGGCGTATGGGATTTAGTTAAGAAGGAATGTTTCGACCCGGAAGCGTGCTTGGCACACAATCAAGAAGAGGGCTTCTTAGGCGTGGGTGTGATCGTGTGTTTAAAGTTGGATATGTGCGTCGGTAATTGTCAATGGAAGATTGTTGCGGGGACGGGTGAAGGATGCGTTTCCATTGGTGGCGTCGGTGGGGGTGCACAAGCGTGCACAGGTGAGTATGAGTTCACGGGTGCTTCATGCACGGTTGACCCGCCGCCGTTGGTGCAGACGCCAGAGCAGGCGAAAGAAACGAAAGAGGAGGAATGTCTGCAGGCTGGAAGTGGGCAGACGATGTGTGTAAAGCCCAATGGCGAGAACTGCTACATGCTCGCGGGCAATGTGTCCTCGATCTGCTGGAAGCCTGGCGAGACTGGGGAGAAGTCGCAAGGCCCGAATCAGCAACAGCGTGATGCCGGCGCGCAGGCGCAACCGCCGCGGCAGCCGCCTGTCCCGCCCGAAACATTCAATCCACCGAGTCCACCTGTTACGACGAACCAGACCGGGGGGAGTCAAGGTGGCACCATCATCATTACAACGACGGTGAATCGGACGACGACCAGTGGCACCACGCCGCCTGGCACGCCAGCGCCTCCGGGTGGGACACCGCAGCCTGGATCGAACGATGGAAACAAGAACGCGTCCACAGGCGGTGGCTCATGCGAGGATCCGCCCATTACTACGGGCGACCAAGCATTACGCCAAATTGCTACGCAAGCATGGGCCACACGCTGCGCAGTAGAAGCCGGGAATAGCGTTAATGTGACGGGCGACATTGGAGACTGCAATTCACCATTCACGGTCGAAGGCGCTGCCAAGGACAAGAATGTGCAGACGTTGCGTGCGATGCGCGCCCAAATTTGCCCGCATGAAGGCAGCACCGGCGACGGCTACGATGGTAGCGCGCTTGATGGCCCTGATGATGCGTCGGGGATGGGTCTCTTTGTGGAAGGCGACGAAATTTCCGGCGATTTGGACGATAGCGGACTGGGGTTCTCGAGGGGCTGTCCAGCCATGCCAACGATCAATGTGTTCGGGACAAGTATTCAGTTCAACAATGGGCCGATGTGCGACTGGTTGGAGCTAGGCGGCCTGCTAGTGCTCGCATTGGCGGCGCTAGCAAGTATCCGTCTGATGGTCTCTGGGGGCTGACGCAATGCCATTGCCCGCATTGCCATATATCGCGGTCGCTGCTGCGGGACCGTGGATCATTCGCAAGTTCGTCCAGTACGCATGGGGTCCGATGCTGGTCGGATTGGGCTTCATGCTCAAGACGCGGCTCGGATTGTTCATTGCAACCGCAATGATATGGCTCGGGTTGAGTTTCGCTACGATCAATTTCGTGATCGAGCCGGCGATTGAGTTGCTGCGCGGCGCAGCGCAAAACGCAGGCGGCGGCGGCGTCGGTGAATTCTCCGCCGCTGCGGCCGGGTACATCGGAATTCTGCAGTTCGATCGAGCCATCACAATGATTATCAGCGCTGTCTTGACCAAGCATCTGTTGTTGAGGGGCCGGCTGTTCCTGTTTAGGCGGGGAGTCTAAGGTGCCGATCGAGTTCTTTACCGGTTTGCCCGGAAACGGCAAGACCGCGTTCATGGTCGAGAAGCTGATTGCCGAATCCAAGAAGGCAGAGCGGCCAATTATTGCTGCAGGGATCGACGGACTAGTACCGGGTCTTGCAACAATGCTCGACGACCCACGCACTTGGAACGATCACGACTCGCATGGTGAGAAAACCTGCGATTGTCACGGTGACGGCGCGCTGCACGCGCACAAGATTCCTGACGGCTCGCTGATATTTGTCGATGAAGCGTGGAAGTGGTTCGGGCACCTGCACGATGCCAGCCGGCAGGCCACGCCTAAGCACGTGCTGGCGCTGGCGGAGCATCGTCATCGCGGCATCGATTTTGTCTGGACCACGCAGCAGCCGAATCAAATCTATCCATTCGCTCGCGCCTTGGGCGCAAGGCACACGCACGTAGTGCGGCGATTCGGGACGCAGTACTGCGACCTGTACACGTGGGAAGAATTAAATGAGGATGTGAAATCGTCTGCGAAGCGGGAGAACGCGACCAAGCAGACAAGGATGCTCCCGGCGGAAGTGTTCGAAAAGTACAAGTCAGCCACGCAGCACACCATCCGTCGACGGCTACCGCTAAAGCTGTTCGTGCTGCCGGTGGCGCTCGTGGTCTCCGTCGGCTCGGCATATTTCGCCTATCAACATTTCAAGCCCGACGCGGTGGCCTCGCGCCTGACCCAGAAAGGCCCGGACGCGGCGCTAGCCGCGCCCGGGCCGCCTGTCGAGACGGCGGCCAAGTTTAAAGGCTATGCCTCTGTAGCCGATTACGTCGAACGCCAACAGGCGCGGGTGGCATCGGCGCCCTGGTCGGCGCCACTGTACGACGAACGGGGGGTGACGGCGGACCCACAGCTGTATTGCATGTCAGGTGGGGAGCGGTCTGGTCCGGGTTGCAGATGCGTCACCGAGCAGGGCACGATACATGAACTGCCGCGGCACCAATGCGAGCGAATCGCGCGGAAGGGTCCGGACTACAATCCTTTCAAGGAGCGCCAGGACGCGAGTCAGCAGCAGCCGATGGGTGCAGATCCAAGTATCCCAGGCGTCTAGCAGGTCCCGACGTTCTGCAGGGTTCCGTCGATCACGGCAAACCGGATGCCCTGAATGCATCTTTCGTCCGGTGCTAACGCTTCAAAGCGTGGCAACTCTGACGCGGCGGCGGCCTCGACAGCGTGCCAATCGTAGGGTTCCTGGTACGCCGGCGCGCGAGACGAAACGATTTGGTGCCCAGGGGCTGAGGCTTCTACAGCAGCGACTCTATAGCTGTAGAACCAGGCGGCATTGGACAGCATGAGCCCAGCCAGCAGGAGGAAGGCCCAAGCCTGCCAGGTGGTAGCTTTCCAGCCCCAGGGGGCATCTCGGCGCAGGTTGCCTCGACCATCCATTGTCAAATCATAGCCCCTGAGCGGGTGTGGGCGCAGCCCACGGAAACGTGCCGTCTGCCGGGCAGCACGATCGAGCGTGCACGTGCGGCATGGTGGCAAGTCTGGGCGGAGAGGCCACCCCATCCCTGAAAACCGCTCTTAGCTGAACCGCTTTTCCCGCCACAGTAGACGGTCGAGCAGGTGTGCCGGGATCCTGTCCCCATGCGGAGAGACCAGGTCACGCCCAGCCAGCCGCCAGCCGGCCCAGGGGCCATGTAGTGGCGTTTGGTTGTGGATGGTGCGCCGGTAGTGAGCTGCAGCGCAGGCGTTGGGACAGGGCCGGTCACGCGGCCAGCAGGGCGGGCGATCCATGGCGGATCTCCAAGATCTTCTGGCCGAATAGGATCTTGCGCAATCGGCGGGACAAGAATCGTGCCAAGTCCTTTAACTTCGTATAATGCATATCCGATCCGGTGTTCACGTTCCCGGGTAGGGCGCTGAATCCGACCGCGATCGCGATCGCTGCAGCGGTCGCCAGCTGACGCCACACGCGCTTTTCCGCGATCGAAATAGCGCGCTGTTCGCCCACGATTCCGATCACACGAATTAGCGGAATACCGCTTAGAACAGCCAATTTCGCGCAGGTGACTGCATCGGGCAGGTTCCGGCCGCGTCGCCAATTCGACACGCTTTGCCGTGGGCTTTTCAGCGCACGAGCAAGCGCGGAATCGCTCTCTGCACGCGCGCCCGCCTTAGCTGCTTCTAGCACATCGTTGAAGTCCATGACTCGACCCTCTTGACATTGTCGTCACGCCCAGTCTAGAACGTCTCCTGTCTCGATTATCGAGACAGGGGCGCCCGCCAGGGACAGCCCCCGGCGGTGACCCCGCCGCCGTCGTCCCTGGCACTGATGGAAGGGGTAGGGGATGAACACCTGGATTCTTGCAACGCACGCCGCGGTGTGGGTGCCGCTGGTCTCTGCGCTATTCGGCACATGCGTCGGCTACGGCCTGTGCCTGTTGCTCCGCAATCTGCCGCGGATCGATGCAGAACGTGCCCGCGAGCGCGAACTGGCGCGCTACTGGTCGGAGATCGGCAAGGAAGCGCAGGCCGCGCAAGCGAATATCCGTGGATGAGGATCCAGTCGCCCAAGCCTACGTCGACCTCCTTGCTCGGGAACCTTGGCATTGGTTTGCCACGCTCACGTTTTCGCCTGAAAAGAAAGTCCGCGACAAGTGGACCGGCGAGTTACGCAAGGTCGACCGCTTCCATCCGATCCATGGGATGCACCTCGAGGCAGCGGACAAGGCGTTCCGCTGGTTCAACTTCGAACTCAACAAGTCCCTGTACGGCAACAACTGGCGACGTGTGCCGCATGGCGGCGTGGTGTGGGCCAGGGGCCAAGAATTCCACCGATCCGGCAAGGTGCATTTCCACTGCTTGTACGCAGCGCCCGACGTGGATCTCAATTCCGTGGCGAGCCGCTACTACTGGCACGAAGTCTGGTTCCGAGAATTCGGACGCAATCAAATCGAACGCCCACGTGATCAGGACGATGTGCTGGGCTACGTGAGCAAGTACGTCACGAAGGAAGGCGAAGTCGATATCTCGCCGAACTTTGGACAGGAAAGGCCACCGCAGATTTTCGCGATGGAGCAACACCGGAAGGCAGGCAACCGGAACGAAAAGCTTGCACCGGCGGACGACAGAGGTTCGACGCAGGGTTCAAAACAAGGGAGGCCGGAAGCGGCTTTTCTTAGCTTGACCCTGCCAGTGCGTCCGCGAATCGACCAAGCAATATTCACCGACGAAACATTTTTCATCACACCAGAGGAAACGCCAATATGAGAATCAGCATCGACACCAACGAAGTGCAGAGTAAGTCCGGGATCTCCAAGAACGGGCAGCCTTACGAGATTGCAACCCAGACCGGTTATGCCGATTTGGGCAAGCGTTATCCGAGCGAAGTGAAGATCCGGCTCAAAGACGCAGCCAAGCCGTGGGCGGCGGGGGAATACACGGTCGACACCGAAAAAAGCGCCTACGTGAGCAAGTATGGATCGCTGACCTTGAGTGAAGAACTGCACCTGGTCGAGTTGGGCAAGCCAGCGGCAGCGAAGGCAGCCTAACCAATGACGGCCTACGTGCAGGGCTGTTACCTCGCGGACTATGACACCGCGACGAACACCTGCACGACGGTCTACCTAATCCCGCAGACGGCAGGCCTCCCGGCGATGTCGCTTGCCGACGCACAGGAGATTGGAGTCGCGCTCGCACTCCTCTGGGCGGTTGCATGGGTGATTCGCCGGGTGAAGCGTCTTATCGATCAATCTTGATCATTACAACGGAGAGAGAACATGTTTCAGAAGCTTGCTATTTTCTTGGTGTTGGCGCTTGCGGCACCTTTCGCGTTCGCCGTCGATGTGTCCGGCGTCGTTACCGAGATCAACTCGGCCATCACCCCGATCGGCCTGATCGGAGCCGCTGTTCTGCTCGTGCTCGTTGCGGCCAAGATCTACAAGTGGGTCCGCCGCGCCATGTAAGCCAACGGGGCGCCAAACGGCGCCCCGTTTTATCAGCGAGTACAAAACGATGGACGTAAGCGCGATCGTGGCAGAGATCCAAGCAAACATTTTCCAGATCGGACTGATCGGCGCGGCGGTCCTTATCGTGACCTTTGCCGGCAAATTCTGGCATTGGATGAGAAAGGGGACGTAACGATGGAAGGCTGGCTGTGGCTGCTCGCGTGGATTGGCGCACTCGCGCTGATATTCGGCGAATGAACCTCTCGCGCATGTTCGCCAACGCCATCGTGCGCCGCATCGCCTACGTCGCCGTTGCGCTGTTGTTCGCATGGCTCGGAATCGGCAAGGCGTATGCCCAATCTTGTCCTGTACCAGTCTATTCAGGCGCTACAGGCAATGTTGTTAGTGAATTCGAAAGTCAAGCTTGGGCGATTTGTCATGAGCGAATGGCAGCCCTGGAAGGTAAGGCATTCACGGGGTATCGAAGAACAGGGGTAGTCTGCGTAGCCAGCGGTTCGACCGTGTACCTCCGGCAAACGCCGTCACACACGAACACGGGATTATGCCCGAATACAAGCCATGTGCAAGGGGCTCTCTGGTCGTTTATTTGGATAACGCCGGGGTGTCCGGTAGGAGAGTCCGGCGTATGGGATTTAGTTAAGAAGGAATGTTTCGACCCGGAAGCGTGCTTGGCACACAATCAAGAAGAGGGCTTCTTAGGCGTGGGTGTGATCGTGTGTTTAAAGTTGGATATGTGCGTCGGTAATTGTCAATGGAAGATTGTTGCGGGGACGGGTGAAGGATGCGTTTCCATTGGTGGCGTCGGTGGGGGTGCACAAGCGTGCACAGGTGAGTATGAGTTCACGGGTGCTTCATGCACGGTTGACCCGCCGCCGTTGGTGCAGACGCCAGAGCAGGCGAAAGAAACGAAAGAGGAGGAATGTCTGCAGGCTGGAAGTGGGCAGACGATGTGTGTAAAGCCCAATGGCGAGAACTGCTACATGCTCGCGGGCAATGTGTCCTCGATCTGCTGGAAGCCTGGCGAGACTGGGGAGAAGTCGCAAGGCCCGAATCAGCAACAGCGTGATGCCGGCGCGCAGGCGCAACCGCCGCGGCAGCCGCCTGTCCCGCCCGAAACATTCAATCCACCGAGTCCACCTGTTACGACGAACCAGACCGGGGGGAGTCAAGGTGGCACCATCATCATTACAACGACGGTGAATCGGACGACGACCAGTGGCACCACGCCGCCTGGCACGCCAGCGCCTCCGGGTGGGACACCGCAGCCTGGATCGAACGATGGAAACAAGAACGCGTCCACAGGCGGTGGCTCATGCGAGGATCCGCCCATTACTACGGGCGACCAAGCATTACGCCAAATTGCTACGCAAGCATGGGCCACACGCTGCGCAGTAGAAGCCGGGAATAGCGTTAATGTGACGGGCGACATTGGAGACTGCAATTCACCATTCACGGTCGAAGGCGCTGCCAAGGACAAGAATGTGCAGACGTTGCGTGCGATGCGCGCCCAAATTTGCCCGCATGAAGGCAGCACCGGCGACGGCTACGATGGTAGCGCGCTTGATGGCCCTGATGATGCGTCGGGGATGGGTCTCTTTGTGGAAGGCGACGAAATTTCCGGCGATTTGGACGATAGCGGACTGGGGTTCTCGAGGGGCTGTCCAGCCATGCCAACGATCAATGTGTTCGGGACAAGTATTCAGTTCAACAATGGGCCGATGTGCGACTGGTTGGAGCTAGGCGGCCTGCTAGTGCTCGCATTGGCGGCGCTAGCAAGTATCCGTCTGATGGTCTCTGGGGGCTGACGCAATGCCATTGCCCGCATTGCCATATATCGCGGTCGCTGCTGCGGGACCGTGGATCATTCGCAAGTTCGTCCAGTACGCATGGGGTCCGATGCTGGTCGGATTGGGCTTCATGCTCAAGACGCGGCTCGGATTGTTCATTGCAACCGCAATGATATGGCTCGGGTTGAGTTTCGCTACGATCAATTTCGTGATCGAGCCGGCGATTGAGTTGCTGCGCGGCGCAGCGCAAAACGCAGGCGGCGGCGGCGTCGGTGAATTCTCCGCCGCTGCGGCCGGGTACATCGGAATTCTGCAGTTCGATCGAGCCATCACAATGATTATCAGCGCTGTCTTGACCAAGCATCTGTTGTTGAGGGGCCGGCTGTTCCTGTTTAGGCGGGGAGTCTAAGGTGCCGATCGAGTTCTTTACCGGTTTGCCCGGAAACGGCAAGACCGCGTTCATGGTCGAGAAGCTGATTGCCGAATCCAAGAAGGCAGAGCGGCCAATTATTGCTGCAGGGATCGACGGACTAGTACCGGGTCTTGCAACAATGCTCGACGACCCACGCACTTGGAACGATCACGACTCGCATGGTGAGAAAACCTGCGATTGTCACGGTGACGGCGCGCTGCACGCGCACAAGATTCCTGACGGCTCGCTGATATTTGTCGATGAAGCGTGGAAGTGGTTCGGGCACCTGCACGATGCCAGCCGGCAGGCCACGCCTAAGCACGTGCTGGCGCTGGCGGAGCATCGTCATCGCGGCATCGATTTTGTCTGGACCACGCAGCAGCCGAATCAAATCTATCCATTCGCTCGCGCCTTGGGCGCAAGGCACACGCACGTAGTGCGGCGATTCGGGACGCAGTACTGCGACCTGTACACGTGGGAAGAATTAAATGAGGATGTGAAATCGTCTGCGAAGCGGGAGAACGCGACCAAGCAGACAAGGATGCTCCCGGCGGAAGTGTTCGAAAAGTACAAGTCAGCCACGCAGCACACCATCCGTCGACGGCTACCGCTAAAGCTGTTCGTGCTGCCGGTGGCGCTCGTGGTCTCCGTCGGCTCGGCATATTTCGCCTATCAACATTTCAAGCCCGACGCGGTGGCCTCGCGCCTGACCCAGAAAGGCCCGGACGCGGCGCTAGCCGCGCCCGGGCCGCCTGTCGAGACGGCGGCCAAGTTTAAAGGCTATGCCTCTGTAGCCGATTACGTCGAACGCCAACAGGCGCGGGTGGCATCGGCGCCCTGGTCGGCGCCACTGTACGACGAACGGGGGGTGACGGCGGACCCACAGCTGTATTGCATGTCAGGTGGGGAGCGGTCTGGTCCGGGTTGCAGATGCGTCACCGAGCAGGGCACGATACATGAACTGCCGCGGCACCAATGCGAGCGAATCGCGCGGAAGGGTCCGGACTACAATCCTTTCAAGGAGCGCCAGGACGCGAGTCAGCAGCAGCCGATGGGTGCAGATCCAAGTATCCCAGGCGTCTAGCAGGTCCCGACGTTCTGCAGGGTTCCGTCGATCACGGCAAACCGGATGCCCTGAATGCATCTTTCGTCCGGTGCTAACGCTTCAAAGCGTGGCAACTCTGACGCGGCGGCGGCCTCGACAGCGTGCCAATCGTAGGGTTCCTGGTACGCCGGCGCGCGAGACGAAACGATTTGGTGCCCAGGGGCTGAGGCTTCTACAGCAGCGACTCTATAGCTGTAGAACCAGGCGGCATTGGACAGCATGAGCCCAGCCAGCAGGAGGAAGGCCCAAGCCTGCCAGGTGGTAGCTTTCCAGCCCCAGGGGGCATCTCGGCGCAGGTTGCCTCGACCATCCATTGTCAAATCATAGCCCCTGAGCGGGTGTGGGCGCAGCCCACGGAAACGTGCCGTCTGCCGGGCAGCACGATCGAGCGTGCACGTGCGGCATGGTGGCAAGTCTGGGCGGAGAGGCCACCCCATCCCTGAAAACCGCTCTTAGCTGAACCGCTTTTCCCGCCACAGTAGACGGTCGAGCAGGTGTGCCGGGATCCTGTCCCCATGCGGAGAGACCAGGTCACGCCCAGCCAGCCGCCAGCCGGCCCAGGGGCCATGTAGTGGCGTTTGGTTGTGGATGGTGCGCCGGTAGTGAGCTGCAGCGCAGGCGTTGGGACAGGGCCGGTCACGCGGCCAGCAGGGCGGGCGATCCATGGCGGATCTCCAAGATCTTCTGGCCGAATAGGATCTTGCGCAATCGGCGGGACAAGAATCGTGCCAAGTCCTTTAACTTCGTATAATGCATATCCGAACGGGCGTTCACGTTCCCGGGTAGGGCGCTGAAACCGACCGCGATCGCGATCGCTGCAGCGGTCGCCAGCCGACGCCACACGCGCTTTTCCGCGGACGAAATTGCACGCTGCTCGCCGACGATGCCGATCACGCGCACTAGCGAAATACCGCTTAAAACAGCCAGTTTCTCGCAGGCAACCGGGTCCGGCAACTTTGCACCGTGACGCCAGTTACTCACCGCCTGCTTGGTCACGCCCAGGCGATCAGCAAGCGCCGAATCGGTGGCGATCGTTCCTCCGGCTTTAGCCGCGTCTAGCAAAGCGTCGATCTGCACGGTTCACCCCCTGTTGACAAATAGTTCACAGCGAGTTTACCTCCGCTGCGAGTCCACCGAGCGTGGACTTTAGGGGCGCCCGCCAGGGACAGCCCCCGGCGGTGACCCCGCCGCCGTCGTCCCTGGCACTGATGGAAGGGGTAGGGGATGAACACCTGGATTCTTGCAACGCACGCCGCGGTGTGGGTGCCGCTGGTCTCTGCGCTATTCGGCACATGCGTCGGCTACGGCCTGTGCCTGTTGCTCCGCAATCTGCCGCGGATCGATGCAGAACGTGCCCGCGAGCGCGAACTGGCGCGCTACTGGTCGGAGATCGGCAAGGAAGCGCAGGCCGCGCAAGCGAATATCCGTGGATGAGGATCCAGTCGCCCAAGCCTACGTCGACCTCCTTGCTCGGGAACCTTGGCATTGGTTTGCCACGCTCACGTTTTCGCCTGAAAAGAAAGTCCGCGACAAGTGGACCGGCGAGTTACGCAAGGTCGACCGCTTCCATCCGATCCATGGGATGCACCTCGAGGCAGCGGACAAGGCGTTCCGCTGGTTCAACTTCGAACTCAACAAGTCCCTGTACGGCAACAACTGGCGACGTGTGCCGCATGGCGGCGTGGTGTGGGCCAGGGGCCAAGAATTCCACCGATCCGGCAAGGTGCATTTCCACTGCTTGTACGCAGCGCCCGACGTGGATCTCAATTCCGTGGCGAGCCGCTACTACTGGCACGAAGTCTGGTTCCGAGAATTCGGACGCAATCAAATCGAACGCCCACGTGATCAGGACGATGTGCTGGGCTACGTGAGCAAGTACGTCACGAAGGAAGGCGAAGTCGATATCTCGCCGAACTTTGGACAGGAAAGGCCACCGCAGATTTTCGCGATGGAGCAACACCGGAAGGCAGGCAACCGGAACGAAAAGCTTGCACCGGCGGACGACAGAGGTTCGACGCAGGGTTCAAAACAAGGGAGGCCGGAAGCGGCTTTTCTTAGCTTGACCCTGCCAGTGCGTCCGCGAATCGACCAAGCAATATTCACCGACGAAACATTTTTCATCACACCAGAGGAAACGCCAATATGAGAATCAGCATCGACACCAACGAAGTGCAGAGTAAGTCCGGGATCTCCAAGAACGGGCAGCCTTACGAGATTGCAACCCAGACCGGTTATGCCGATTTGGGCAAGCGTTATCCGAGCGAAGTGAAGATCCGGCTCAAAGACGCAGCCAAGCCGTGGGCGGCGGGGGAATACACGGTCGACACCGAAAAAAGCGCCTACGTGAGCAAGTATGGATCGCTGACCTTGAGTGAAGAACTGCACCTGGTCGAGTTGGGCAAGCCAGCGGCAGCGAAGGCAGCCTAACCAATGACGGCCTACGTGCAGGGCTGTTACCTCGCGGACTATGACACCGCGACGAACACCTGCACGACGGTCTACCTAATCCCGCAGACGGCAGGCCTCCCGGCGATGTCGCTTGCCGACGCACAGGAGATTGGAGTCGCGCTCGCACTCCTCTGGGCGGTTGCATGGGTGATTCGCCGGGTGAAGCGTCTTATCGATCAATCTTGATCATTACAACGGAGAGAGAACATGTTTCAGAAGCTTGCTATTTTCTTGGTGTTGGCGCTTGCGGCACCTTTCGCGTTCGCCGTCGATGTGTCCGGCGTCGTTACCGAGATCAACTCGGCCATCACCCCGATCGGCCTGATCGGAGCCGCTGTTCTGCTCGTGCTCGTTGCGGCCAAGATCTACAAGTGGGTCCGCCGCGCCATGTAAGCCAACGGGGCGCCAAACGGCGCCCCGTTTTATCAGCGAGTACAAAACGATGGACGTAAGCGCGATCGTGGCAGAGATCCAAGCAAACATTTTCCAGATCGGACTGATCGGCGCGGCGGTCCTTATCGTGACCTTTGCCGGCAAATTCTGGCATTGGATGAGAAAGGGGACGTAACGATGGAAGGCTGGCTGTGGCTGCTCGCGTGGATTGGCGCACTCGCGCTGATATTCGGCGAATGAACCTCTCGCGCATGTTCGCCAACGCCATCGTGCGCCGCATCGCCTACGTCGCCGTTGCGCTGTTGTTCGCATGGCTCGGAATCGGCAAGGCGTATGCCCAATCTTGTCCTGTACCAGTCTATTCAGGCGCTACAGGCAATGTTGTTAGTGAATTCGAAAGTCAAGCTTGGGCGATTTGTCATGAGCGAATGGCAGCCCTGGAAGGTAAGGCATTCACGGGGTATCGAAGAACAGGGGTAGTCTGCGTAGCCAGCGGTTCGACCGTGTACCTCCGGCAAACGCCGTCACACACGAACACGGGATTATGCCCGAATACAAGCCATGTGCAAGGGGCTCTCTGGTCGTTTATTTGGATAACGCCGGGGTGTCCGGTAGGAGAGTCCGGCGTATGGGATTTAGTTAAGAAGGAATGTTTCGACCCGGAAGCGTGCTTGGCACACAATCAAGAAGAGGGCTTCTTAGGCGTGGGTGTGATCGTGTGTTTAAAGTTGGATATGTGCGTCGGTAATTGTCAATGGAAGATTGTTGCGGGGACGGGTGAAGGATGCGTTTCCATTGGTGGCGTCGGTGGGGGTGCACAAGCGTGCACAGGTGAGTATGAGTTCACGGGTGCTTCATGCACGGTTGACCCGCCGCCGTTGGTGCAGACGCCAGAGCAGGCGAAAGAAACGAAAGAGGAGGAATGTCTGCAGGCTGGAAGTGGGCAGACGATGTGTGTAAAGCCCAATGGCGAGAACTGCTACATGCTCGCGGGCAATGTGTCCTCGATCTGCTGGAAGCCTGGCGAGACTGGGGAGAAGTCGCAAGGCCCGAATCAGCAACAGCGTGATGCCGGCGCGCAGGCGCAACCGCCGCGGCAGCCGCCTGTCCCGCCCGAAACATTCAATCCACCGAGTCCACCTGTTACGACGAACCAGACCGGGGGGAGTCAAGGTGGCACCATCATCATTACAACGACGGTGAATCGGACGACGACCAGTGGCACCACGCCGCCTGGCACGCCAGCGCCTCCGGGTGGGACACCGCAGCCTGGATCGAACGATGGAAACAAGAACGCGTCCACAGGCGGTGGCTCATGCGAGGATCCGCCCATTACTACGGGCGACCAAGCATTACGCCAAATTGCTACGCAAGCATGGGCCACACGCTGCGCAGTAGAAGCCGGGAATAGCGTTAATGTGACGGGCGACATTGGAGACTGCAATTCACCATTCACGGTCGAAGGCGCTGCCAAGGACAAGAATGTGCAGACGTTGCGTGCGATGCGCGCCCAAATTTGCCCGCATGAAGGCAGCACCGGCGACGGCTACGATGGTAGCGCGCTTGATGGCCCTGATGATGCGTCGGGGATGGGTCTCTTTGTGGAAGGCGACGAAATTTCCGGCGATTTGGACGATAGCGGACTGGGGTTCTCGAGGGGCTGTCCAGCCATGCCAACGATCAATGTGTTCGGGACAAGTATTCAGTTCAACAATGGGCCGATGTGCGACTGGTTGGAGCTAGGCGGCCTGCTAGTGCTCGCATTGGCGGCGCTAGCAAGTATCCGTCTGATGGTCTCTGGGGGCTGACGCAATGCCATTGCCCGCATTGCCATATATCGCGGTCGCTGCTGCGGGACCGTGGATCATTCGCAAGTTCGTCCAGTACGCATGGGGTCCGATGCTGGTCGGATTGGGCTTCATGCTCAAGACGCGGCTCGGATTGTTCATTGCAACCGCAATGATATGGCTCGGGTTGAGTTTCGCTACGATCAATTTCGTGATCGAGCCGGCGATTGAGTTGCTGCGCGGCGCAGCGCAAAACGCAGGCGGCGGCGGCGTCGGTGAATTCTCCGCCGCTGCGGCCGGGTACATCGGAATTCTGCAGTTCGATCGAGCCATCACAATGATTATCAGCGCTGTCTTGACCAAGCATCTGTTGTTGAGGGGCCGGCTGTTCCTGTTTAGGCGGGGAGTCTAAGGTGCCGATCGAGTTCTTTACCGGTTTGCCCGGAAACGGCAAGACCGCGTTCATGGTCGAGAAGCTGATTGCCGAATCCAAGAAGGCAGAGCGGCCAATTATTGCTGCAGGGATCGACGGACTAGTACCGGGTCTTGCAACAATGCTCGACGACCCACGCACTTGGAACGATCACGACTCGCATGGTGAGAAAACCTGCGATTGTCACGGTGACGGCGCGCTGCACGCGCACAAGATTCCTGACGGCTCGCTGATATTTGTCGATGAAGCGTGGAAGTGGTTCGGGCACCTGCACGATGCCAGCCGGCAGGCCACGCCTAAGCACGTGCTGGCGCTGGCGGAGCATCGTCATCGCGGCATCGATTTTGTCTGGACCACGCAGCAGCCGAATCAAATCTATCCATTCGCTCGCGCCTTGGGCGCAAGGCACACGCACGTAGTGCGGCGATTCGGGACGCAGTACTGCGACCTGTACACGTGGGAAGAATTAAATGAGGATGTGAAATCGTCTGCGAAGCGGGAGAACGCGACCAAGCAGACAAGGATGCTCCCGGCGGAAGTGTTCGAAAAGTACAAGTCAGCCACGCAGCACACCATCCGTCGACGGCTACCGCTAAAGCTGTTCGTGCTGCCGGTGGCGCTCGTGGTCTCCGTCGGCTCGGCATATTTCGCCTATCAACATTTCAAGCCCGACGCGGTGGCCTCGCGCCTGACCCAGAAAGGCCCGGACGCGGCGCTAGCCGCGCCCGGGCCGCCTGTCGAGACGGCGGCCAAGTTTAAAGGCTATGCCTCTGTAGCCGATTACGTCGAACGCCAACAGGCGCGGGTGGCATCGGCGCCCTGGTCGGCGCCACTGTACGACGAACGGGGGGTGACGGCGGACCCACAGCTGTATTGCATGTCAGGTGGGGAGCGGTCTGGTCCGGGTTGCAGATGCGTCACCGAGCAGGGCACGATACATGAACTGCCGCGGCACCAATGCGAGCGAATCGCGCGGAAGGGTCCGGACTACAATCCTTTCAAGGAGCGCCAGGACGCGAGTCAGCAGCAGCCGATGGGTGCAGATCCAAGTATCCCAGGCGTCTAGCAGGTCCCGACGTTCTGCAGGGTTCCGTCGATCACGGCAAACCGGATGCCCTGAATGCATCTTTCGTCCGGTGCTAACGCTTCAAAGCGTGGCAACTCTGACGCGGCGGCGGCCTCGACAGCGTGCCAATCGTAGGGTTCCTGGTACGCCGGCGCGCGAGACGAAACGATTTGGTGCCCAGGGGCTGAGGCTTCTACAGCAGCGACTCTATAGCTGTAGAACCAGGCGGCATTGGACAGCATGAGCCCAGCCAGCAGGAGGAAGGCCCAAGCCTGCCAGGTGGTAGCTTTCCAGCCCCAGGGGGCATCTCGGCGCAGGTTGCCTCGACCATCCATTGTCAAATCATAGCCCCTGAGCGGGTGTGGGCGCAGCCCACGGAAACGTGCCGTCTGCCGGGCAGCACGATCGAGCGTGCACGTGCGGCATGGTGGCAAGTCTGGGCGGAGAGGCCACCCCATCCCTGAAAACCGCTCTTAGCTGAACCGCTTTTCCCGCCACAGTAGACGGTCGAGCAGGTGTGCCGGGATCCTGTCCCCATGCGGAGAGACCAGGTCACGCCCAGCCAGCCGCCAGCCGGCCCAGGGGCCATGTAGTGGCGTTTGGTTGTGGATGGTGCGCCGGTAGTGAGCTGCAGCGCAGGCGTTGGGACAGGGCCGGTCACGCGGCCAGCAGGGCGGGCGATCCATGGCGGATCTCCAAGATCTTCTGGCCGAATAGGATCTTGCGCAATCGGCGGGACAAGAATCGTGCCAAGTCCTTTAACTTCGTATAATGCATATCCGA
>MWWI01000079.1_pt1 | contig 20673 bp, 19 predicted proteins | sample 1047321 | NCBI WGS metagenome assembly MWWI01 (sample SAMN06349966, study PRJNA376086) | soil metagenome | isolation source: FI-1 sample Antarctic (ecotone) soil | place: Antarctica | reverse complement strand
TCAAAGAGCAATGGATAATTTTTCTTATCAAAGATTAAAATGGCATATCAACCAAGTTAAGTGAGTGTCAAAAAACCCTCTCTACTTCCCTACTCTAAAAAGCCCATTTCTACTGGAGTTTAGCCAAAGTGATTCAAGGTGTCAGAAAACTAATGTTTTGGGTTGTTTCAAAAACGAAACATAATTGCAAAGACAATAAGTTATGATATAATCTTCAATTAATGAAACAGTATTTCTCAGATTTTTTTGAAGTATCACATAATCAAATTAATGATTATGGTGCTTTTAATATTTCTCTTATATCTGACCTGCCTTTATTTATTGACCCATTCCTTTTGTTCAACAGTGAAAATCAAGAATATCAACAATTGCACAATGAAATTATTAACTATCTTAAATTCTTACGAACCAAATCAATTAGTGGCAATTTGGATGATGGATTAATAAATTCTTGGTATAGATTTCCTGAAATAAAACAAACTTGGCTAGGGTTTGCAGTTACTACTAATAGAGGTAGTGGTTTAGGAAAAAAATTTGCTGATGCCCTTAATCAAAATTTGTATAAATTCTTTTCCGATTTTGGTAAAGAACAAATTACTCAAGGAAGCCATTTGGAAAAACTTTGTTTAATAAGCGATGGAGTTGGTAAAGATAATATAAGCGATTTTACAACAAATTTAATTCACGGATTTTTATTAAAATATACTCAAGATTTTGCTGTTAATAATATTGACGCTCAGTATAGACTAAAGCAAAAAGTTTCTAGGGTTAAATTTAATTATAATACTGAAACTTGGGAATACGGAACTTTCGATTTACCTTACTATGATGGAGATTATGTTTTACTAACCCCCAAAGATTTATTAACTAAAGATGAAACGTGGATAAACAAATCAGACTTACTGGATAAATTTCACGAGATACCACCTTCAATTTCAAACGACAGCTTACGTTCACAAGTTAATAATTACTTCCATAAATTATTACCAGTTGACCCGGAAACTGGTGAACCAAAAGAAACAAAAAAAGATAAAAAAGTTGCTGCGGCACAGACTATCAAAGAGTTTCCAGAAATCATTGATTATTATATTCGGTATAAAGAAGATAAAGGCGATGACGCAGAAAATATAAGTTCGTGGAAAGTTAAAGAATCCGAAAGATTATATATTGAGCAATTCAAAAAATTAGGTGAAAAATTAGCGACAACAACGGACTTTTATAAACTAACCGGAGATACATACGAAGAATCTTACCAACGAATATTATTTTTTAAGGACGTTGTTGAAAATAAAGATGGATATAGATTTTTTTATCGTGATGATGGAAAAAGAATAGATCGGGAGTCAGATGTTCAAATACTTTACCGACTCACTTGGTTTGCTACACCTTCAGATATTAATCGTGAAGTAAATAACGGAAGAGGTCCGGTAGATTTCAAAATCTCAAGAGGTAATAAAGATAAATCGCTTATAGAATTTAAGTTAGCTAAGAATACTCAACTAAAACGTAATTTGGAAAAACAGGTAGCTATCTATGAAAAGGCTAACAATACGAAAAAGTCAATTAAGGTCATCCTCTATTTTTCTGTATCTGAACTTAACAAAGTTAAAAGTATTCTCAAAGAACTAAAATTAGAGAAAAGCAAGGATATTGTTTTAATAGATGCTAGAGATGACAATAAACCATCAGCCTCAACTGCATAACTAGACATTACAGTTAGATTTCCGCACTTCCCTATCCTAGTTCCGACTAGGGTTTTATTATGTCTGTATATGCTATAATTGGACAAAAGAGTTATTTTGTCTAATAAATGAATTATGGATATTGAAGAATTAAAAAGATTGTCTGAGCAGTCAGAAAGATTAAGACGCGAAGACGATATAGATAAAGTTATTCAAAGTAGAGATTTACTGGATGAAATCACTAAATACGAAAATCCTCATTTGGATCAGCGAGAGAGAATGATTAAAAGTATTGCGGGGTCAGTAGCCTTGCAACCTAATGTTATTGAATCTGTTAATGAGAGAGTTCACAAATTAGTAAAAGAACTTTCAGATTTGCAAGTTCCAAACTTTGTAGATTCAAGACTTTTTGACACCTTGAATAATGCAAATCTTAATTTTGTAAAGAGCATTGATAAAATTGACCACATATTAAAATCTACTAGCAATTTATCTGCTGTTTTAGGAGTAAGAGCCGAAACTTGGATGAGTTTTCAGGAACGCATTGCTCCGAAAATTGAACTTGCAGAATCCTTAAATTCTCGATTACTGGCGATGATGGAGCAATCCCTAATAGCCCAAAACTCAATAGCAAATATAGATTTCAATAAATTTAATTCATTTACGAATGTTACAGATAAAATTTTAGGTAACTTTAGAAATGGAATTTTAGATTTTACAGATTCATATAATAACCTGTTAGAGTCATTATCAGAACGCCGCTCCAGTATCTTTGAATTACCGCCATCAATAATTGAGTTTCCGACTTATGAAATGTTAGGTAATGTTGACCTAATTGGTTCAATCACAGATGAAGATAACGAAAATAGAGAACAGGATCAAGAAATTCAAATTATTGTTACAGATTCTCTAGAAGTTTATCTGAAAGAAATCAATCCAAATCTAGTTAATCTTAGGGTGGGAGCAAAAGAAGCATTTACATCAAATAATCCTGATAAGATACGTCATTGCGTTACATCACTGCGGGAGTTAGTGAGAGAGGTGATTCAATATCTTTCGCCCGAAGATAGTATAAAAAGCTGGAGTCAATCCGAAGAAGATTACTCAAATGGTCGTCCAACTCGAAAGGCAAGACTCAGATTTATTACAAGACATATAAATCACGGTAAATTTATTAAATTTGTTGAACAAGACTTAAAAGCTACTTCACTTGCCATTGATTTATTTAACGCCGGAACACATCAAGTAAAAAGCAAACTAACTGAAAATCAGGTTTCTGCACTTATTGCTAAAGTTGAAACTTCTTTGTTGTTTTTACTAGAAATAGCCAATTCTAAAAATGATTGATTTATGCCCCAAAGCTCAAAACTAGACACAATCAAATTTTTATCACAGGATGAAATCAGTAGGCTTTTCAAAGTTATTTCTAATAAGAGAGATAAAGCTATTTTTTTGATGGCTTACAGGCACGGACTCCGGGCTTCGGAAGTTGGTCTGTTAAACATTGATGATTTAGATTTTCAAAAACAAAGAGTAATGATTTATCGCTTAAAAGGTTCACTTTCAGGAATTCATCTTTTACAAGCAGATGAATCAAGAATTTTGAAAAGTTATATTCGAGATCGTAAAAGCGAATCCCCTACTCTATTTGTTTCCAATCGGAATTTGCCGATCAGCCGGAAAACTTTAGATGTTTTAATAAAAAAATATGGTGAAAAAGCCAAGATACCAAAAGATAAAAGACACTTTCACGTTTTGAAACATTCGATTGCCACTCACCTGCTCGACACCGGAGAGGCGGAACTCCGCTTTGTTCAGGATTGGTTAGGACACGCTAATATTCAGAATACGGTGATCTATACTTCGCTTGTTTCCAAAACGAGAGATAAAAAAGCGAGAAAGCATTTTATGAAAATGCCAAAGTTTTAATACATTTGATAGCATTCAAAAATAATCTGATTATCAAACTGCCCAGAAACTGAAAATCAGTCGTGGTTCGGTAATAGCTTTTTTAAAGAATCATAAGCTCTACCAACCTTATGGTAAAGTTATTAGTCTAAAATTTGTTGACAAAGGTAACATTTCTTGTTACCTTTAAGGCATATTCCCCCGCTCGTTTCGACGGGCGGGTGCGAGGGCGAAGTAAGAGATTGCTTCGCCTTCAGCGTTTTTACAGAGCTAATTTTTATGAAGATAAATATCTATGTAGATGGTTTTAATTTATATTACGGAGCGATCAAAAATACACCTTACAAATGGGTTGATTTATTTAAGATGAGTCAATTGTTGTTTCCGCGAGATACTATTAATAAAATTAAGTATTTCTCCGCTAAAGTTTCTGCCCGACCGAGTGATCCAGATCAGCCAATCAGACAAGCAACCTACTGGAGAGCCTTAAAAACAATTCCCAACTTGGAAATCATTGAAGGCACTTTTTTATCAAAACCTGTGATGATGCCCCTGCATAACACAACCCCGCAAAGATATGCGAAAGTAATTAAAACGGAAGAAAAAGGTTCTGATGTAAATCTAGGAACGCATATGCTTAATGATGGTCATAAAAAAGATTATGAGATGGCGGTAATGATTACAAACGATTCTGATTTATTAGAACCAATGCGTATAGTTAATCAGGAATTAGGCTTGCCCGTCGGTCTTGTTAATCCGCACAAGAACCCAAGTTTTGAATTAAAAAAACAAGCGACTTTTATAAAAAAGATCAGAACGGGTGTTTTGAAAGCCAGTCAATTCCCTATTACTTTGATTGATAAAAACGGAACATTTCACAAACCGCCGACATGGTAGAATTTATGCCATTCCATTTATAAAGGTTTCAACAAAATCCATAATTTTATCTGTAATTCTTTCTACTATCGGTTTACGTTCTCGAATTTTCGGCTTTGTTTCAAGCATTTCAACAATGGTGTCAGGTAACGGTTTTCTTTGAGTGAAAATAAATCTCTCAATAATTTCACTTACTTTTTCCGGTGGAATGTTTTCGTCCTTACATAATTTAGCGAATGCTTCTTTTTGCTTTACGCTCCAAAATTCATCAAATTCATCCGGGATTTCATCGCTATTTTGGATCTCCGGCAGATTCTCATTTATAAACTCTTCGATCAATTCACGTTTACTTCGCAATTGAATTTCACTATTAAGTAAATTATTGATTGTCGCTTTAATTCTTTCTTTTTCTGCCTTTGTTGCCCCTTGGTAATTTGCAAGAAGGCGGAGGATATAATAAACATTTATATCATCGCGGCGAATCAGTTCAATTTCAAAATCCACATCTTCTAAAATAGATACCTGTTCTTTGCTTGTGCTGCTTTTTACTTTGTCGTAGAGATCGAGATATTTTGATTTATAATCTTCAAAATCTTGCTCTGATAAATTCAAATCATCAAAGCTAAAATCTGCAAAGGTCGTCAGAACATTTTTTACCCGCATCAGTTCCCGGAAAGACTTTATAAATTTGAGTTCGTCTTCTTCGGATTCAAAATCATTGACGCTATCAATTGTCGGAGCAACTTCTTTTAGATTACCAACGGCTTTATTGAATGTTTCAACATAATCTTCCAAAGGCTTCATGATAATTACATCAATAGCATCTTTATCTGAAAATAGTGTTATGGCTTCATCAGTCGCTTTTTTCAGGTTACGGAAAACAACTATATTTCCTTGAGATTTGAGTTCGTTAATTATCCGATTTGTGCGAGAATAAGCCTGTATTAGCCCGTGATAGCGAAGATTCTTATCAACATAGAGCGTATTAAGAGCAGGACTATCAAAGCCCGTTAAGAACATATTGACGACCAATAGAATATCTATTTCCCTGTTTTTTACACGCTTTGCGATGTCATTGTAATAGTTGTAATACGATTTACTATCTTTGGTCGTATATCTTGTGTTGTGAGTTTCGTTGTAATCACCAATAAACTCTTCTAATTTATCCCGGCTATGTGAGTTCACAGATTCAGCAGGTTCATCTTCTTCAAACGTCGGAGCTTCAAACATATAATCCCCGGTTGCATCGGAATCATCTTCATTAGTTCCATAAGAGAAGATCGTCGCAATTTTCAGGTTATGCTCCCCCGCTTCCTTTTTCGCCTTAAATAATTCGTAGTAATTGATGAGCGTTTTGATATTGCTGACGGCGAACATTCCGGTAAAGGTTTTACTGTGAGTTTTGCGATTATGATTAGCAATAATGTAATCAACGATTTTCTCGATTCGTTCAGGAGATTCTAATAGTTCGCTGGTGTCTATATCTTCAACATTTATATCAAGTTTAGTTTTGCTGTCTTCTTTTTGCCTGTAACGCCCGATATATTCAACTGAAAATTTCAAAACATTTTCATCTTTAATAGCATCAGTAATAACGTATTTATGAAGACACTTATCAAAAAGTTCTGTTGTTGTCCGTTTTCCTAAATCATTTTTAACGGCATTAACAGCAAAAATAGGAGTTCCGGTAAAACCGAACATTTGAACGTCTTCAAAGAAATCTTTGATGCGTTTATGCGTTGCTCCAAATTGGCTACGGTGGCATTCGTCGAAGATAAAGACCATTTTCTTATCTTTCAACTTATCCATTTTTTTTAAATAGTTTTGGTTGCTAATAGCCGTATTGAGTTTTTGAATAGTTGTAACGATCAGCTTTGTATCATCAGAGAATTGTTTTACAAGTGCTTTTGTATTGTCCGTGCCGTCAATACTGCCATCTGAAAAACTGTTAAATTCCCTTGTTGTATGAAAATCCAAATCTTTTCGATCCACAACAAAAACTACTTTATGAATTTCGGGAAGATTCATAATTATTTGACTGGTCTTAAAAGATGTAAGTGTTTTTCCAGAGCCGGTAGTGTGCCAAATATAACCGTTTTTATCACTATTTTTTACACGGTCAATAATAGCTTCAGTCGCGTAATACTGATACGGTCGCAAAACCATTAAAGATTTATAGCCTTCATTTAAAACAATGTATTTACAGATCATTTTAGAGATATGGCAAGGTTCTAAAAAGATGTCGGCAAATGGTTCTAACTGCGTAATTCGTTTGTTATTTTCATCACTCCAATAGAATGTTTGTTTGAACGACTGTCTTTTATTATTAGCGTAATACTTCGTATTTACGCCGTTACTGATAACAAAAATTTGTATGTAATTAAATAATCCATACGAAGCCCCGTAAGAATGACGTTGATAGCGGTTTGTTTGGTTGAAGGCTTCTTTTAATTCTAAGCCCCGCCTTTTAAGTTCGATTTGAACGAGAGGCAGACCGTTAATTAAAATAGTTACGTCGTAACGGTTTTTGTAACTTCCTTCAACAGAAACTTGCTGAGTAACTTGAAACTCATTTTGACACCATTTATCAAGATTCAGGAATTCTAAATAAATACTTGTTCCGTCATCTTTGGTAAGTTGCATTTTGTCCCGGAGCGTTTTGGCACGTTCAAAGACACTTCCCTTATTAAGATGGTTCAAAACTTTCTGAAATTCCTTTTCAGAAATCGTAAGATCATTATGTTTTTCTATCTGTGATTTGAGATTATTGAGTAAATCTTTTTCATCACGAATAACAACATTCTCATAACTGAGAGTTGTGAGTTGAGAAACTAAATTATCTTCTAAAATTTGTTCTGATTGTGTGGGCATATTTTTAGACAAACATTTTTTGAACCAAGCCTTTTTTATAGACCTGTGTGTTTTTTAATTCCCTACTTACTTCTTTTATTTTTTTATCAATCTCAAAGAAAAAAGAACCTATTTTTTCTTGTTCAGGAAGCGAAGGAATTTCTAGTTTAAACAGGCACAGGTCTTTGAAATTCAAACTATCACGGACACTTCCAGAACACCCTACCTTAATTAAATACTTAAAGTAATGAGTTTGATACAGATTGTCAAAAAAGACATTGTTCAACGACTCTTTAATTTCAAATACAATATACATAGGGCTAACAATTCCGAGATCGAAATTTTTTAATCTAGCTATTGAACCTACATTTATTCTTGAAGGGTTATAGGCATAATCATTTTTAGTAACTATTTTGTAATTGCTTAAATCTTTACTAGCCACAACGTGATTCTCGAATTGTTCCTTTTGGCTGATGAAACCTTTTTTATTATTTACACTCAAAACTAAATCAATTGATACGTCTTTATTTCTAACTGATTTATTTATTAAATAATCGCCTAACTTTATTTTTTTCCAATTTGGAAATATATTTCCTTCATTGTTAATGAAACGTATTTCTTGATTAAAGATTCTTTGAGAAATAGCTTTCTTGTAATTTTTGAGCAACTTCTTTTTATGTAAAAGTTGTTCAATTCTTTTATCAATAATAGAAATAGAAGAACCTATTTTTTCTTGTTCAGGAAGCGAAGGGATTTTGATTTTTACTTCGTTCAATGTTCCCTGACTTACATTAAATCTAGTGCTTCCACCACTTTTTGATGTGATTTCCTTTCTTGCTGGAGATGCTTGTAGAAGGTAGTTAAAAAATAAAGGATCATACTTAGTGATTCCTGTGCCTCGAATTACAAAACCTCCAAATGTCGCCGTTTCTTCTTTATCAAGATAAACATTTGATTGTCCAACTTCTTTACGGGTTTCAGAACTTCTTTGAAAAAGAATATCACCGTATCTAACCTCATTTTTCTGAAATTCCTTTTCTGAAATATTAACTCTACCAATTATTTTGTCATAAGTAATAAAGCTATTATTGATGATGTCCAAAACATTTATGAACTTTTTACCTTGTCCGTATTGAGATTTTTTAGCATTTATACCATTTTTGAATGACAAAAAATCTCCTAGTGTTTTTTGTTCCCATTCATCCCTAAATTCAGGAAATCTTAGATTCGGAAGATAATTGATTCTTTTTTTCATAAGTTAAAAAGGTGTTGATATATTTAATTCTTTACAATAATTAGCAATAATTTTATTAGTTTCTTTTATTGTATTTTCTAATTCTTTTAATTCTTTTGATATTGCTGCTAGATCAACGGGTTCTTCTTCTTCAAACGTATCTACATAGCGAGGAATATTTAAGTTGTAGTTATTTTCTTTGATTTCTTCAATATCAGCTATATAGCTGTATTTATCTTCAAAAGTTCTATCACGATAAGTATTAACGATTTTTTTAATATCTGCTTCTCGTAGAAAGTTTTGATTTTTTGCTTTTTCAAAATGTTGGCTTGAATCAATAAACAGTATATCGTTTGGATTTTCTCTACATTTCTTGAAAACTAAAATACAAGTTGGAATAGTTGTGCCATAAAATATATTTTCGGGTAATCCTATTACTGCATCTAGATAATTTCGGTCTTCAATTAGATACTGTCTTATATGACCTTCTGCACCACCACGAAATAAAACTCCATGAGGAGCAACGACCGCCATTATTCCATTTTCATCCAATTGATGAATCATGTGTTGAATGAAAGCAAAATCTGCATAAGATTTTGGTGCTAACTTCCCATATTGGCTAAAACGATCATCGGTTAAATGTAAAGGACTTGCAGACCAATTTTGAGAAAATGGAGGATTTGCAACGATGGCTTCAAATCTTTTCTCGAAATGTTGCGGACGTTCTAAACTGTCTTCCTGTTTTATATCGAACTTTTGATAATGCACGCCGTGCAGAATCATATTCATTCTGGCTAGATTGTATGTTGTTCTGATTGATTCTTGACCGTAAAACTTCCCTACTTCTTTAACTTCCCGTGCTACCCGGAGCAATAAAGAGCCAGAACCACAAGTTGGATCATACACGGATTTGAGTTTGGTTTTTCCGCTAGAAACGATCTTAGCTAACACTTGGCTAACTTGTTGAGGCGAGTAAAACTCCCCTGCTTTTTTCCCCGCACCACTTGCAAATTTTCCAATCAGATATTCATACGCATCGCCTAAAACATCAGCTTCCGAGTCTTCCAACTGAAAATCTATTTTGTCCAAATGTGCTAAAACTTTTGAAATAATTTCATTTTTGGCTTTCTCGGTTCTGCCTAACTTGGTGCTGGTAAGGTCTAAGTCTTCAAAGAGATTATCAAAATCATCTTCGCTATCCGTTCCCATTGTGCTTTGCTCAATGTTATTGAGAATTGTAGATAAATCTTCCAGAATAAAACTGCTTTCATTTTCATTATCCGCATTGCCACGCCGGGCAATTTCACTAAACAGTTCCGAAGGTTTTAAGAAGTATCCGAGTTTTACCAAAGCATCTTCTTTAACTGCATCTAAAATCTCTTTTCCGTCCGTTGTGGATTCATCTATATTTTGATACAAAATTTCGTCAGATTCTAATATCGAATCTGCGTAAAGATTCATTTTTTCAGAAAGATATTTGTAAAAAATGAATCCGAGAATGTAATCCCTGAATTCATCAGCATTCATTTTGCCCCGCAAAGTATTGGCGATATTCCAAAGCTGTTGCTCAAGTTGTCGTTTTTGTTCTTCAGACATAAAAGGATTTTAGGAGAAAAAATTAATGTTTTAATTGAAATTTATACCGTAATCTTAACATAAATAAAGTGGTTGTCAGTATGACAGCTTTATATTTTCCCACCCTATTCTCTTTCCCCCTTGTCCTTTTTCATTGTAGCGGACACCTTACTTTGTCAAGGCATTTCAGCCCTGCCGCCCGTGTCAAATAAATTTAACCCGCCGTCAGCCGTTCCCTACTAGCTACCCGCCTTTAACAGATCGGTATCCGGTCAGGTTGACAAAGCACAGGCATCCGTCCGCTTTGTGCCATTTAGGACAAGGCAAAAGAAAAATGCCTTGCCGAAATAATTTATCGCTCAAAATTTTGAGCAGAAAGGAAAACAATATGTTTTCTAAAAGAAAAACCAATTATATGGCAGAGGTCGAAAGCTGGCTTGAAAAGGAAGTATTTCCGCCGATTGCCGAAAGCGATTCTGCAAACCGCAGGTCTGCATACAGAAACGCTTCCAAACTTATCAAGGAAAAATTGCTTGAAAGTTATAAAAACGGCATCGCGGCAAAACAAACCAAGCGTCAGTCCAATGCTTGATAAACTCACGAGCGAAATTGTAAAGCGGGGTATTCCCCCGCTTTATTCGCAGGATAATACAGAAGACCCGTTAGTTTATCTGCAAATTGAACTGATGGGTTTTAGCTGGAAATGGTTTGTGATCGAGGCGGAAACACGACCGGACGACTTTTTGTTTTACGGCTACGTGGCGGGAGAGGCTTGCGAACTTGGTTATTTCACGCTAAGTGAAATCAGAAGTTCAGGACTTCCCCCCATCGTCAACTGTTTCAAAAAGCCCGTTTTGCTTTCGAGAGTAAAGCAAAAATATAATTGGTAAAGATTTCGGCAAAGAAAAGCTGAGGGTGATTTTCCCTTGGCTTTTCTTTGGAAGGCATCCCACCCTTATTGACAGAAATTTCATAATTTTCTATTGTGCAGATACCTTTCGATCTATGACTTTTCAGGAAACTTTATTATTAAAAAAATTTACGCTTTTATGAAAACTTTAACCTATGAGCCGATTCGGGACGAGTCGGAAGTTCCGGCGACTAAAGCCGATCTATACAGCTTGTATGAAAAATTGGAATCTTTGTATAAAAGTGAAAAAACGCCGGAAGAAATTATTTATTTAGAAGATTAAATTAATTACAAAAACGATACTTCCCTATCGTTTTTTATTTTGTCTTTTTTCATAGATTTTTATATTCCAAACAAGGACAGCAATACATAAAATCATTGCAAAAAAATATATCAATGAGTAACCGTTTATCAAAAAAGCCGCAAAGTTGATAAAAATTGCTAACCCGCAGAGAATTATCCATAACCTATCTTTTATTACTCGGTAATTTTGCATATTGAAGTTAAAAGAAAAGTATTGACGAAAACTTTAGGTTTGCTAATCTTACCGCACTTCCCGATCTCCCAAAACCAAAAATACAAATAAAAGGAGTGGTAAATGTATGCAGTTACTAAACGATGAATTGCGTCAACAGATACCAACGCTCTATGCAACCGAAGATATTGAAACAAAGGATAAGCAGGTTATTGCCAAATTCTTTTTTCCGGCGGGTGTGTGGACGTGGTTTGTTGTCGAAGGATCAGAGCAGGAAAATGATTTTATATTTTTCGGTTATGTCGTTGGCGATTTTCCCGAATGGGGATATTTTTCTCTAAGCGAACTTGAGGGTATAAATGTTCACGGTTTAACCGTTGAAAGAGATTTAAGTTTTAAGCCCGGAAAATTTAAGGAGGTAATAGATCAATTTTGGAAAGAACGCTCATAAAAAATAAAGCGATCAAAATATATTTTGACCGCTTTTTTATATTGCTCTTAATGAGCAATCAGATGATTGTCTATGACTTCATCATAATCCTGATGACAGCTTTCATCGTGTTCGAGCATAAATGCAAAAATGATACTGCTTAATCTTTCAATCCGTTTCTCTAAATGCTCAAAGTCCGGGCGGGAAACATATTCTTGATTATTCTGATTAACCACCTCGACTTCCCTACTTGCTTTATCTACTTCGGTTTTTTCGGGAACACCCGCACCGCTATCATCGGCAGTATATGGCTGAATGCCATACGCACACGCCAACAGATGCGAGGCTTCCTTAGCAGTTACAGCAAAGAACTTTGATGCAAAATCAATCACACCGCCACCTTTCAAATCACAGCTTTTATTAAAACAGTTAAAACGATTGGTATTGGTATTTAGAGAAAACGATCTCGGTTTTTTACACTTTGGGCAATCGCCCCGGCATTCGCCGTCCGTGTTTGGTTCATTTACTTTTATTGTAAGACGCTCGATAAGTGATAACACGGTCAAAGCCGTTCTGATCGAACTGAAATCAACATATTTACCTTCCAAGTCCAATTTTGGACGAAGTTCTGCTACATCTAAATTTTTCATTTAGCTTTTTAATCCTCCTTATTGTAACGATTTAAGGAAAGCGTAGCAGTAAATAAAAATCTTGCCTAGAGTCTGATAATGATAAAATAAAAGAATAGTTTTCAGGGCGAATCTTATTCTCCCCAATTCTAACCGGAGGCTTAGTGTAGGGCTGAAACCTCTGGGTAAAGCGTATGCCCAACACGCTATTGAATCGGACGCTGAAAGCGAAATTCGCCCTACACGCTTTCTTATGCGTTTGGAGGGTTCGCCCCTGAAGGCTACTAAAATTTGTTTGAGCGTCAGCGTTGGGCAAAACAAATTTTCACTACTTCCCTATTGATACTTAAATACCTAGATACTTAAATGTCTAGGTATTTACATTTTTAGATACTTAAACATTTAGACATTTACATACTTAGAGTTTTAGATATTTAAGAGTTTACATACTTAAACATTTTATGATAGATTCTTTCTCTATGATGATTACGGTGGCAAATTTCAAAGGCGGAGTCGGAAAAACAACGACCTCGATTCATATTGCCGGATACTTGGCTGGCAAAGGGAAAACTGTTTTGCTTGACGGCGATCAAAACTTGAGCAGTTTGGAATGGGCGGAAAAAGGGAAATTTAAGTTCAAAGTTATCAAGACAAATGATTTAAAAAAACAAACCGAAAAATTTGATTACTATGTCGTGGATACCGAAGCCCGACCAAAAAAAAATGATCTGGTCGTTTTATCAAAAGCATCGGATTTAATCATTCTGCCGACGACACCCGATGCAATGAGCATCAAGGCAACCGTCAAAACTTTTGCCGAAATGCAAACCTTAAATGTTAAGAATCTGAAAATTTTAATTACGATGACTCCCCCGCCGCCGAGCCACGATGGACGGGATGCCGAGAAACTTCTGAAAGAAAACGGTCTGCCGGTCTTTAAAAGTCAGATCAAAAGATACACGGCTTACCGGAAAGCATCGTTGCAGGGAATTCTTGTGTGCGATGTTAAAAATCCATACTCGCGGATTGCGTGGAGTGATTATAAAAATTTAGGAAAGGAGATACTGCGATGAGCCAATTTGACGGATTACTGGATTTGAAAAAAGGAATAAAACCAAAACCCTCTAAAAAACCGAAAACTGTAAAAAAAAATAAAACTACTCCCCCGCTTCCGAAGAAAAAAAATAAAGAAATATCTGTCGGTAAAAGCAATAAAGATTCGGAATTTGTGCAGACCTCAATTTATGTCAAAAAGGACACTCAGATTTCGGTTAAAGCAGAACTTTTAACCGACCATAAAAAAAGAGATTTTTCCGATCTCGTGCAGGAACTTCTTGACGGTTGGCTGAAAAATAAAAACTAAAATTTTCGATTCTCACCCGTGTTATAATTAACTTACAAGTTCTCCAACTCTTTTAAAATCTGTGGAAATCGTCCGTGTAGCCAGTAGGAATTTACTGTGTAGCCAGTAGGAATCATAGTGTGTAGCCAGTAGGAATTTACTGTGTAGCCAGTAGGAATCATAGTGTGTAGCCAGTAGGAATTTACTGTGTAGCCAGTAGGAATCAAATTTCCGCTAAACCTTTGTAACTAAAAGGGATTTAAAAACAAGAACACTTTAAGAACAATATTAAAGAACATAAAAGAGAACAACAACAAGTATGGTTGAAATGTTATCGGACGCAAAAAATATGGTTTCGTCTGTGGAAAAAAATGTTGTTGTTGTATAAATTAAAAATAAAAAATGGCAGTCGAACTCATACCTATAAATTCCGGTCAGCACGTTGTAACTTTCGTTCCGAAGGTAACAACCGATTTGCCTTTTTTTAATCTGACATATTATAAAAAAAATATACCGACCAAAGTAAAGTTTGAAGGGGAAGATGATGCCGGACATCCGATCCGTTGGGAAGTCCACCACAACACCAGCGACGAGATCGGATATGCCGGAGTCCAAGCCCACGAGGTGTGGTATCTGCTTATCAAACCCGCGATAGATGCCAGTCGTTTAGAGGGCGGAAAAATTCCGAGTATTATACCGCTTGCCGGAATGAGAGAATGTTTGCGAATGATCGGCTGGACAGCCGGAGGATTGGAAGCCCGTGAACTGATAAAAGTTCTAAGGCAGATAGCCTTTGCCGGAGTGGTTGCCGATCTATGGTTTCCAACCGGAGAAACCGACGAGGAAGGCAAACCGAAATTCAAACAGGTCAAGGGAAGTTTTTCAAGAATGTCCATCTATGCGATAGGCGAACAGCACTTGAGCGAGGACGATCTCAAAGCAGCCAGTTTTGACTATGCGTTAGAAGATATTATTTATATCAAACTTGATCCGTTTGAAATGATGATTCAGGAAGCTCAAGCCGATAATCAAAAACTGATTGATAATCAGTATATGTTTTCGGTCAAACCAGTTGCCCGCAGGTGGTATGAATTAGTTGCCGGAAAAGTTTACGGAACAATAAAACATAAAAAAGAATTTTTTGAAGTCCGTTATTCGTGGTATATGAAACGGCATCACGATCTGAAAAAATTTCATCAGTTGGGTAAAGTAACCAAACAGATGAAACAGGTTGTCAAAGATCATATCGAGTCGGGTTTTATCACAAAGGTTGAATGCCGAAAATATAAAGAGCCGGAGAGTGAACTTGATTTTATAATTCGTTTCTATATCGGTCAGACGGCACAAGATTCGGTTAATCGAATTAAAGGTTATCTGCTCAATAAAGATCGCCGGAGAAATATTGATGTCAAAAGAGCAAATGTAACGCCTCAGATTGTTCAAAACAGTCAAAATGATACTAATACACCCGATCAGACAGAAAAGGACGGGAATCGGCAGAATTTTGTATCTGAGAGCGAATCTGAGAGCAGGGAAGTCCTTGCTTTATCCGTTACTACCGATAGACATATTGAATTGCTGAAAATTCTGATAACGAAATATCAGATTTCCGGCAGTAAAGCGAGTAAACTTGTGATCGAACACTTTGAGGAAGCCAAAAAACAGATCGAAGCGTTTGAGTTTCGAGAGATTGAAACAAAGAACCGTGCCGGATTTCTGATTAAAGCGATTGAGGAAAAATACAGTTTACCGGAGGCTTACCAAAACCACTTAGAAGATCAGAAAATAAAACTTGAATTGGAACTCAAAAGGGAACTTATCAATAACTGTTCATTCTGCAATGAAACCGGATACCGAAATGTGAAAAGCGACAAGGATACGTTTTACGGGCTGATGCACGAATGCACCCACGATGAAGAAATTGAAAACAGATTTGAAGAAGTTGACTAAATACTCAACAATTCTGAACGAGCGTTCAAGATAGAAAGTAGTGAATAGGGAAGTCCACTCTCTATTCTTTTTTGATGCCAATAAAAAAAGAGGCATTTTCCCCGAATGCCTCTTAGCTTCCAAATAAGGAAATTATCTCAAATGAAAAAAGATAATCCTTGGAATAAGAATTTATCATAAAACCAAACTACGCCACAAATCCTGTAATTAGTCAAAAAATTTTTGCCCGGTTACAAGGATTTTTGAGATTATTTCCGATACATACGGTTATACCTTACAGTATGTATAACTAAGGCACGGCGAACCGCCGATAAACACTAGCCCCGCCCTTGCCTGCTTACCGCAGGCTACCCTTGTCGCCTCGCCACTCGCTACGAATTATTAAAACCATAATTCTATCTGACCGATGCCGTGCTGAAATAATTCAACACGGGCGAGCGAGGCGACTTCGCTTTTGTCCCGCACTTGACCAAGCACGAGCCAAACCGAAAATTTGAATACCTCAAATTTATCGGACGCTGCGGGTTCGCTCAATAACTATTTCGCTTCACCTTCGACAAGGGTAGCCTGCACTAACGCTAACCGCTAGCTACGGCAAGGGCGGGGACTATCTGCACATTTTTTAAAATAAAAAAAGACTGGCTTTTAAGCTAGTCTTTTAGTTTTACCGAAAATTAATAGTCAAATACTTCTTTGTCAAGATTTTTGAAATTTTCAAACGATCCTGTTTTTTTATAAATTTCAAATTCTTCAAAAAATTCATCAATTGAAATTTTAATTTTGTGTTGTAATCTCAATGCTTTTAGTAACAGATCAGATAAATCTTTGGATTCATTATCGTTTGATAAATCTGCTTTTTCTATCTGTTCATCTGTAATGAATTTTTGTTTAAACCCCAATAAAAAATAAAAAATTACCTAACTCCAAATAAGCGTCTTTAGGTATATTGGGATAATACTCTGTGCGGTTTTCCTCAGCTTTTTCTTTGACTTTTTGTTCAAATTGTTCTATTTGTTCGGAATCAGTCATATTATCGCCTCCTTTATTTATAGTGGCTAATCTTTTTGATTAGTCCACTAACTATAACATAATAAAGGGTTTACGTCAATACTTTAGAAAAGGAGAAAAATTCAATGGGATTTTTTGGAAAAAGCGAAACAAGAGAAGAAATGCACGAAAGGGAAAATAGAGAAAGACAAGAAACTCTAGAAGAATATCAGGATATGTTTTGGAGTAGCTATGAAGTCAGCGAAACAATGAGAAGATTAGAAGATCATCAAAACATACCTTATTTGAAAAGATTAAAAAATAGATTGAATCAATTGGCTGGTAAAACTCCTTTTTTATTTGGATCTCTTAAAGAAATTCCTTCTCATATAACAGATGAAAGAGATATTTTGATAATGAGAATAAATAATTATTTATCAGAAAATTATGATAGTGAAATAAATTTTCTTGAAGCGGAGATTGAAAAACTTGAAAGCAAAAAAAATATGGCTGGAAATGTTACCCAATTAACATCAAAATATACCAAAAAAGATGAGCCGTTATCTGAACTTGTTGGTTTATTTGGACACTTCCTTAAAGATAAAGTAGGGAATGATTCAGAAAATCTTATTTCAGAATACCGCCGAGATATTAGAGAACTGGAAAAATTGGTAAAGCCAATGCTTCCCGCTGAAACTGCGGTTGATCCTCAAAAAGCAAAGATTATAAATAACATTGAGCAGATTGAAAAAGAAATAAGAGCTAATGAAGGTTCAATTGAGCAAATAAAGCTATTAGGCATTCCAGAGGAAGATAAAAGAAGGGAAGAAAATGAAATAAGAGAAGAAATCGGCAAATTACAATTACAGTTAATCAAGCAAAAGAGAGATTTGGCAATACTATGAAACTGGAAAAAATCGGATTTAATGCGGTTAATAAACCGATTACACTTACTGATAATAGAAAAATTCATCAGCACGTCATCGGTTCGTCAGGAAGCGGAAAGTCTAAGTTTTTGGAACTGATGATGCGGGGCGACCTTAATTTTGGTCAAGGCTTTTGTCTGATTGATCCGCACGGAACACTTTATAATGACATTTTGAATTATTGTGCTTATAAAGTTATAGACAGAGAAATAATCTTGCTCAATTTATCAGAACCGAATCATATTGTCGGTTTTAATTTTTTTACCAAAACCGCAGGTGATACATCGGTGCAGGTTGATAATTTAATTAGTGCCACGCTTCACGCTTGGAACGCTGAAAACGCCGACAACACACCGACACTTGAAAGAATCCTGAAACTGATTTTTACAACCGTTTTAGATGCTGATTTAACATTGCCGGAAGTTGCCGAATTGCTCGACTTTGAAGCAAAAGAATTTCGTCAAGATGCAATCTCTAAAATAGAAAATGAGCTGATTAAAAGAGAGTGGCAGGAAGTTTCAAATCTGGCAAAAGCAAAGGATTTTAGAGATGAAATGCTTTCGGCAAAGAACCGCTTGTTCAGACTTTTAACATCCAACACACTAAACAGATTTTTAGGCATTAAAAACAAAACGATTGATTTAGTTGAAGCGATGAACGAGGGCAAAATAATTCTTGTCAATCTGGCTCAATCTGAAAATCTATCGCGGGAGAATGCCCGTGTCTTTGGATCACTTCTTGTCAATCAGTTTTTTCAATCGGCGTTACAGCGTCGAAAAGCGTTTGAGAGTGAACCGTTACCCTACTATTTATATCTTGATGAGTTTCAGAACTTTGTTTCGCTCGATCTCTGCAATATGCTCGATGAAATCAGAAAATTCGCCCTTTTTCTTATTTTGTCGCATCAACGCTTTTTGCAATTAGATGAGAATATCACCGATGCGATTTTAACCAACTGCCGGATCAAAACGGTTTTCGGTGGACTTCGGGCATCGGATGCCAAAATGATGGCAGAAGAAATGTTTATAGATAAGCTAGACCCGATGAAGATTAAAGCATCAATCTATCAGACAAAACATTGGTATCGTTATGAACGGGATAAAGTTTACAGTAAATCAACAAGTTACAGCGAGGGCGAAGGATACAGTTCAGGGGAAGGCTTTGGATCAACTTCGGGTTTATCTTCTGCCGATGTAAGCGGATCGGTTTCACTTCCGGCATCAGATGAATTCTTTACAGGTGCAAATTTTCTCGGCACACCTGATATTGCATCTTTTAGTGAATCTCATTCAAGCGGTTTTTCAGATGTATCAAGTAATTCTTCATTTTCTGGAGAGAATCATTCAACCAGCCAAAGCGAAAGCGAAGGAGTCGCGGATGTGCCGATTTTTATTCCCGTTCCTTTTAAAGAACTGACGAGTGTTGAAAGATATACGATTGAAGAACAGCTTTTAGAATTAACCCAAGCCTTAAAATTGCAATTGCAAAGACATTGTTTTATCCAGTTGCCCGGTCAGGAAACACAGCCCTTACTTGTCCCGTTTGTCAAACAGCACTATGTATCAAAAGAAAATTATAAGTGGTATATTGAACGGATCGCCCGTGCCAACAATGCCTTGACACCGAAAGAAGCTGACGAACTTATTGCCCAAAACGGTCAAGATTTACTACAATTAAAAGCACCTGCCGAAACAACAGAAATAGCACCCGATAAAAAGCCGAAAGATAAAAAGCCGACCATTTTTGACGAACTTCTCAAACAAAACCCAAAATTAAAACTATAAAAAATGCCGCCGCATCTAAAAAAATACTCCCGTGAGAAAAAGGAAAATCTGCCGAACCGCCGGATCACCGAGCGGTCGGTGCAGATCATAGATGCCATCCACCGCTACCGATTTTTGCCGACATCTTTAGTTGTCCGGCTTGCCGACGGCAATCACCGGATTACCAAGAGGCATTTACAGAACCTTTATCATCAGGGATATATCAATCGTTTTGCATTTCCGTCGGTCGGTTTTCCGTCAGAGTTTATTTATTACTTGGATGACAGTAAAGCGTTACAGCTTCTTATCAATCACGGCTACGATGAAGAAACACTAAATTACAAAAACGTGCGGAGAAACCGTGAAAAAGAATACCACCGGATCACCAAAGCAAAACACAGCAGTAATTTGCAGGGCAGATTGATGCACTTAAATCACGAATTGATGATCTCTCGGTTTCACTACCTTTTAGAAAAGGCTTGCGACACAACGGACGGCAGAATTATTTTAGCGGGATTTTTTCAAGGCTCACGGCTTTGGAACAGGGTTGAGGTTTCAAAATTTATCTATGACGATCCGAACAACCGGATTATCGAGATTGACAAGGAAGAATACCTACCGCACCGCCCCGATGCTTTCTTTGCCCTGCATTATCCGCACAGAGAGGAAAAAGATAAGACCGATTACTTTTTCTATGAAGCGGACAGAAAAACGACATCGGTAAAAAAGCACAACCGCAAACTACGCGGTCATTTTCAGTATATCGTCAAACAAAAACTGCACCGGGAACATTACGGCATAAACAGAATCAAAGCGGTTTTGATCGAAAGCACGGAAGGCGGTTGGGCGGATACACTCAGGCGGTCAGCCCGTCATCCGGTGGTGTCGGGACAAAAGCCGAGTCCCCTGTTTTGGTTTACCACATCGGAAATTTTTACAAAAAAAATCGAAGCCACCGAAAACGGTAAAACAAAAGAACAACCGATTTATTTTCAGAAGCCGGAACTTGTCTTTAACGAAATTTGGGCGACTCCCCTGCACGATGATACCGCACCGGAACTGAATTCAATCATTAAAGAATAACTAAATGAGGTGTAAAGTTTGCTATCGAAAATTCGATACAAAAGGAAAAATGA
>MWWI01000078.1_pt1 | contig 20801 bp, 26 predicted proteins | sample 1047321 | NCBI WGS metagenome assembly MWWI01 (sample SAMN06349966, study PRJNA376086) | soil metagenome | isolation source: FI-1 sample Antarctic (ecotone) soil | place: Antarctica | reverse complement strand
CGCTTAAGCGATATAAAAACGTTCTTGATGTCAGCGCCACAGGGACGGGGAAATCTTTTGATGCTGGGATGGTCACACCCGAACTATTTGATGCGCGCCAGGTTATTTATGTGAGCGCCGAACATCGCAACCCCGCCACCCCGACTCTTAAGAATTGGGCGGATTTGGAGGCAAGACATAAGGGATTAACCCGCGATGAGTTTGGCAAGCTCCGGCGCGCAAAGCCAGGACAACCCTATGTTATTTCCCCCAACTGCGGACGAAACGACACAATTAGCGCCTTACGAAGTAAGAATGTTGGCGGCGCGGACACATCAAATCTAATTTGCAAAACCTGTCCTAACTTAGAGCCATGTCAAGCGGGGGCTGTTTATGGGTACTTGTACGACCGCGCCAAATCATTAAAGCAGCCTAGGTTAAGAGCGCATCCCCAGAGCTTGCCAAGCTCTACAGAATACGACTACAGCAATGTTGTACTTGTCTGGGAGGAGGCATCAGAAATTATTAAAAGCCATCGCTCAATTAATGTAATTGCTAATGATGTCACAAGAGCGATCGCGGACTTGGCGCTTGCATCCCCAGAATTATTTGATGCCCTTAGACCAGTTCTAACAGGTCTATATCCTTATTTATCTGGGGAAATGAAGCCGCCTTACTACGGTTGGAAGGATGAATTTATCAGGGAAACCCTACCTCAAGTCGATGTTGACGTTGATGCTTTGCGATCGCTTTTATCGGTTGACTTTGATCAACTTCTAAATTCAACCCAGCAACACGGCGTTGATCTAGCTGACTTGCCTCGCAATGTTAGAAAGCGATTTGCTGACTCCGATAAGGATTTATCCGAGCAGGTGAACAAAAATATATCGCTTAACTGGCTTCCTGATTTTGTAACTGCTCTAAACACCACCAATAGCAACTTAGCAATTGGGTATAACGGTACTTTAACTGTTACGTTACCCGACCAAAGGTTAGCAGACATTGCGAAAGCGGCTCAAGGTAATTTATTTTTGGATGCGACGGGGACGGCTATTGACTTAGCTCCCGCCCTAGGAATCGAGCCAAAAGAAATCCTGACTATCAGCCAAGCAGTTCCCTCTTGCGACAACCTTGAAATTATCCAGATAGCTACAGTTGGGCGGCTCGGTGTTGGCAGCGATCGCACTGAATTTAGCCAAGGTCGAGTTGATGCTTTAGTTAGTCAACTTAAAGCTAATACACCTGGCAAGGTTGCGGTAACTGACTTTAAGCGTAATACAAAAGTTGGAGATGAAAAACTCCATTGGTGGACTGGCTCGCGCGGGGTAAATGATGTTGAGGACTGCGAGGCAGCGATTCTAGTAGGCGTGCCTACTAGAAACCTTGGGGAACTAGAGGCTGAGTTTAAGATACTTTACGGACGAGCGCCGCAACAGGGAACCAAAAAGGTTAAGTGTCCCGTTCAAATTAAAGGGCAACCATCGCCAGATTTGCAACCATTTTTTGAGATGGAGGTATCAATTGACGATAAGTTTAATGAATTTTGCCGCCGCCGCATTCTCGCGGACATCCACCAAGCAATCGGACGGCTACGCGCCCATCGGCGACCAGGGCAGAAATTACAGGTCTATTTCATTGGCGACTATCCGCTTGACGTTGCCGTAACGCTGCGACGCGCCAGCGATATCACGCCGGAAGCGGCTACTAAACTGGAGTTGGTACAAATGGCGATCAAAGGCGCGGTTAAGCAGCTACGAGACGCTGGATTGAAGATTACCCAAACTGCGATCGCTCAGATAACTGGCTACAGTCAACAGTACATTTCCCGGTTCAAAGTTTTACTACAAACGCTATTAGAGTTTCTATATAGCAAAAGTAGTAAAAATAATGAGCCGCCAACAGAAGACGGCGGGGTTGAGTGGGTAGGTCAAAAATACCTGCCAATTATTGCGGAATCGCCCACCGATCAACTACTTCAGGAGGTGCTAGAGGTCTTTGAGAGTCATGGGGGGGCGGCCTGGCGACAGATTTGGGCGAAGTCGCCAGCCGATTCCCAAGTAAAAATACTCCAAGCGCTAATGTTTACACTTTCGCCAGGGGAACTGCGATCGTTATGCAATGCAATGGAGGTAATAACGTGAGTTTATATTGGGAAGATTTCGGTCAATCCTGCGCCCAGCAGTTAGGGACAAAGCCTGTCCATCTTCTTATTCCTGGGTCTGAGCCAATAGTTACGAGCAGCGACGACAAACTATTTTCTATTAGCTTTTCTATCTGGTGGGGCGATCAGCCGTTCTGGGGGACTTTGGAAGTTGTAGGTACTGCCAGCAAAGCACTACGAATTGCTGAAGACCTAGGACATAAAGGTGTCTACTGTCAAGCACGCCCAGACCTGTCCTACGCATCACCGGAAACTCAAATTCGGGTTACCCCCTTTCGACTCGTAGAAGCCCCTTTGTCAAAGTGCGATAGTGCAAAAATCGCGGTGGCTGAACAAAAGCGGGTTAGACGGGCGCAGAAGCTTTTGCAAACGGAGACAAAAATATGAGCGAAAGTTACGCTGTCGAGCTAGAAAGGCAGGAGTTAATCAAGAAATGCCACAGTTTGGTTGCTGCGATCGCCAATCGCCCAGGCTCAATAAAGTTGCTCAAGGGCATTCTGCCGACATTAGAATTATTTGCCGCGTACAAGGCGAATCGAAAACGAGTTTAAAATTAGAGGTAAAAAAATGAAGACAGTAGAATCGGAAACCAAAACTAATCAGCTTGAAGCTGAAATCACGACGCGCCAGGCAGACATCAAAAACCTGCGAGAAGCGATCGCCACCTTAGAAGCTGGCAGAATCCGACCGATTGACCCCAAAGCGGACTCAGCTTTTACGCTGCTAGTCGAACTCGTTGGCGCTGCACCGGAAAATCTGGAGCAGCAGCAGATTTATGGGGCAAAGTTAGAAGCGGCGAAAATGTCCTTAAAATTGGCAGTCGAGCTTTGTCAACAAAAGGAGAGCGAACTTAAAGGGTTGAAAGATGAAGCGCGATCACACGAGGCCTCGCAGCTAGTTCAGCAATTAATAGGGAAAGCTGAGAAGTTTAACGCCGCCATCGATTCCAGCTTTGATTTATTAGCAGAGATGAAAACGCTTAATTCCCAAATTACCCAATTGCGCGGCGATCGCATTTCAGTTCTCACAATAACCGCCGACTTGAACGAAATCCCCTATTGTGGAATTGCCAGCGGTCGCGTTTTAGTGGGTCGAAGGTTTGACATAAAGAGAGAATAGCAAGGTTAGAATGTGCATAAGCTATATGTGCATACATGGCAGCTAAAAAGCGCTCAAAAATTCAACAGTTACGCGATCGCGCTACGATTGCCGAACTTTACTTAAAAGGGTGGAGTCAAATTCGCATTGGAGAGTTTCTAGAACTTAATCAGAGCAACATTAGCCGCGAACTTACGAAAATCAAAGAAGCGTGGAAAGCAGAAACGAATCGAGATTACGATTTGGTCGTAGAAGAACAATTGCGTAGGCTCTCGATGGTCGAGTGTGAATACTGGGATGGTTGGCAGCGTTCGCAGGTCATCAAAGAACAGACTATGCTAGAGCGATTGAATGAAGCCGTTGAAAGCAGTAAAGCCAAGGTTCAACGACGTACCGAAACCAGAGTTGGCGACCCGCGCTTTTTAGAAGGAATTATTAAAATTGTCCAAGAGCGGGGCAAGCTATTAAACTTGTATCCTAATCACAACGATCGCGTTCATGAAGCAATTAGCGGTAATGCTCCACCGGGACTATCAGTGGATGCCGTATCAGTGATTCGCGCTCAAATCCTAGGGATATCAACAGATGCCGGGTAGTCCGATTCTCCTGCCGTATCAACAAAGGTGGATAAGCGATCGCAGTCCAGTCAAGGTAGCTGAAAAGTCAAGACAGATTGGTTTTAGCTGGTGTGAAGCTGCCGATTGCGCGCTGCTCGCGTCTTCCAGTGGTGGAATGGATTGCTGGATTGTTTCAGTTAATGAAGACTCAGCCCGTGAGTTCATTGGCGATGTGGCATTTTGGGCGCGGGTCTACCAGCTAACCGCTCAAAAGATGGAGCAGGTGGCTTTAAGAGACGAAACTAAAGATATTCTTAGCTTCCGAATCACGTTCGCCTCTGGTCACCGAGTCACGGCGCTTTCGAGCAGGCCGAGCAACTTAAGAGGTAAGCGGGGCAAAGTAGTCATCGATGAATTTGCTTTTCACGATAACCCATCGGAGTTAATGAAAGCGGCGTTGGCTCTGCTTGTCTGGGGCGGTCAGGTGAGCCTTTTTAGCACACACAATGGAGTTGAAAGTGAGTTTAACCAACTCATAGGTGATATTCGAGCAGGTAAGAAAAACTTCTCGTTGCATCGCGTAACCTTTGACGATGCTTTGGCGGATGGTTTGTACCGACGGATTGCACTTAAGTTAAAGTTGCCAGCTACTATCGATGCAGAGCATTACTGGAAAGATGAACTACTTGCCCGTTATGGCAGTGATGCTGATGAAGAGCTTTTTTGCATTCCATCTCGTTCTGGCGGCATTTATTTTAGTCGGGCGCTGGTAGAGTCTCGAATGAGCGATCGCTATGCTGTACTACGATTGGCACTACCCAACAGCTTCACCCATCAACCAGAAGGCTACCGTCAAACGTTTATCGAGGGCTGGTGCCTTGATAATTTACAACCGTGGCTGTTAAATCTAGACTCTTCAGCGAAAAGTTTTTTTGGCATGGACTTTGGTCGCTCTGGTGATTTAACTGTGATCGCTCCCTTACTAGAAGGAGAAGGTTTGAAGCGCTGGTGTCCATTTCTGCTGGAGATTAGAAACTGTCCGTTTGAGTCCCAAAAACAACTGCTGTTTTACCTGATAGACGGACTAGAAAAGCACACTCGCTTTAGCGGTGGGGCAATGGATAAAACTGGCAACGGAGCATTTTTAGCAGAGGTTACAGCTCAAAAATACGGCACAAGTCAAATCCAACAAGTACCGATGACCCAAAATTGGCATATAGAACCCATTTGGGATCTATTTAACCAGTTGCCAATCTTTGAAGCATCAGGCGAACAAAACAAAGATTAACCTTGGTGGTGGCATGAGCGAGAGTTCTTTCAAAATTCTTGACTAAACTTTTACACCTTTCCATCCAAGAATTAGTTCTTTCTATAGAACCTATTTGGGATCTTGAATACTAAGTTAAGATAGACAGAAATGGCATACTCCAGCAGCTTAACCGATAAAGAGTGGGAACTTATTGAGCCGTTACTACCGAAAAAGATGTTGACCAAACCACCGATTTGGTCAAAGAGAGAAATTCTTGATGGTATTTTCTATCAACTCAAAAATGGCTGTAACTGGGGCGACCTCCCTAAAGACCTGCCGCCCTACTCCACAGTATTTTGGCATTACAAACAGTGGAGAACCGATGGAGTTATCGAACAGATGAGGGATGCTTTACACGCTCAGGTAAGAGAACAAGTCAAAAAAAACCAGCATGGACAACGCTGCTCCTGATTGACTCACAGGCTGTAAAAAACACCTGTAATGCCAGCGTGGAATCAAAAGGGTTTTGTTCTTATAAATGTACCAATGGCATCAAACGCCATCTGGCAGTGGATACTCTAGGATTCCCGTTTTTTACGCACTGTACCTGCGCCAACGTGTCTGATGACCAGGGTTTGATCGAAATGCTGACAAACCATATGGATTACTTCCTGTCCAAGCCTGACGACCTGCCCAAAACGACCATCTTACTCGACAATGGGTATCATCCACTGGCGCTGACAAAGGCGCTAGTGCAGATTTATCCTCAGATTATGACCAAAATTCAATTTGAACTCGCTCCCAAACCTACCCGGTCACAAAAGCAGGAGCAAGGGAAGTCAGGATTTGTTGTGGTTGCCACTCGATGGGTAATTGAAAGGTCTAACGCTTGGATGGAACGCTGTAAAAGCCTGGTAAAGAATTTTGAGAGAACTCTAGACAATTCAACAGCTAAGGTCAATCTTTGTTTCATCCGACTAATGCTCAAACGGTTAGCAGTAAATTAGATCCCAAATGGGTTCTATAGAGTCTTGGCCTCGCTATAAAGCTGCCCTAGAAGATGGTGATATAACTTTGCCTAAAGATTTAGATATCCTAGACGACCATCGACAGGTAAAAGTCATTAATGGTATTCCTAAAGTGCCGGATTCATCCCGATACAAGGGCAGCGATGGGGGTCAGCGACACGGCGATGCGGCAGTGGCTTTGTGCTTGGCGTGGAATGCAGCAGTCGGCGCGCCCAAAGGTAACTGGGACGATGCAATCGTTGTGGGGGCTAGGCGAGTCGCGGCAGACCTTAATTGGTGATCGCATCAAAACCCAATCGCAGTAATAGCATTACGCTTCTGCTCCGGGCTAACTTCCAGATAACGCTGCAATGTCCCTAAATCGTTATGTCCCGATATCTCTTGAATCACTCGCAGGGGAATCCCTGCGCTAGACATCATAGTTAAGGCAGTACGCCGGAAGCTGTGGGTGCTAACTCCTTCCAATCCAACCCTTCCGCAAGCAGCTTTGAGAATTTTATCAGCCATGAACCGGGTTAAGGTAAGACTTCGCCCTCGCATCCCTGGAAACAATGCTCCAGCCTTGAGGGGTTGATACTCGTCTAGTAATTGAGCTAGTCCTGGTTGAATATCTACCACGCGGGTTTTGAGCTTGCCCTTCGTGGTAGACTTCCTAAAAGTCAAAGTTCCACCCTTGATATCTGTAGTCTGAAGTGCCAGCGCTTCAGAGACACGACAGCCAGTAAATAAGCAGATGCCAAACAAAGCGCGATCGCGTTCTCTCGTAAATCCATTGGCAAACAGTAACTTTAATTCCTCTGGGGTTAAAATTTTCCCCTGCCCGTTTCCTGCTACTTTCATTGAATAATTTTGCCCTTATTTAATCAGATTACACGAAATCTGAGTTTCGTGGAATAGATAACTTAAAGTACTGCTGTCTCGTTGCCTCATTGAGCGATCGCTCCCTACTTATCTTTTGCTTATCAATTCCTCGTTGCCTATCCCACGTAACAATTAGGGTTGTAGCCGTTTTAGATAGTTTCTGCTTATGATATCGCTGCTATCAGTGACAACAAATACAGTACGCTACCCTTGATTTATAAGTGATAGCAAAGTAAGCACAGATGGCAGAGTCACCGATGGTCGGGGCGCGGGTTCCCCAAGATTGGCAGGAACGAATTAGGGCAATCGCCGCCGTTGCTGGAAGGAAAGAATCGGAGGTAGTCAGGGAAGCGATCGCTCAGTATTTGGGTACAACTGACCCAAGTAGCGTTAAAACAGCGATCGCTTCTTTAGAAGATAGGGTGATTATTTTAGAGCGGCGGCTGGGGCGATTAGCGGGGTAGTACGGCTGTACTTTACGGGACTTTTGATGTAGGGTATTCGCTGCCATCCCAACTCTGAAAGTTTCCCGTTTTCTTCCCACTGCCTAATTGCTTCATGGCTGACATTAAATAGTTTGCCTAATTCTTTGCGGCTTAACGTCTCCGCTAATTCTGGCGATAGCTTTTCAGCTTCCTTGAGTTTTGGTGCTGTAGCTGGCTGCTTGAGAGATTCTGCCTTGTCTCTCAGGCGCTTAACTCCCCCAACAACGGGTCTAGCTCCTTTTGTATAGCAGTTGCTATACGTAACTCTATACATTGATTTAATTGAGTAACCTGTTCTCTAAGGGGTGCTATACGTTGTTCTATACGCTCCTCTATACGAGAGTCATCAATAGCTTCCTCTGTGGTTGACAGACCTAAGCCAGCTTCTAGTAAGCGGATCGCCATCTCAGTTGAGGTGATGCCCTCAGATTCTGCCTGGTCTTTTAGGGCAGCGATTAGAGTGTCTGGCAGTCGAAAGTTTACTTGACTCTTACTCATTTGCTATACATTGATATACATTGATATACATTGATATACAGTATAGCATTATGTATAAATAACTGTATACAGGCTTGCTATTACTGGGGTAGAATGCGTATATCACTAGCGCGTATATATAGTTGATATACGGGTGCTATACAATATTAGTTAGTGTATAGCAGCTATTGTTATACGGTTGATATACAGTTCAAAGGTGCTTTAAAGTTTTACAATTTGTGGACTTTTGGCGATCGCTATAATTTGTGTACCAATTCGGCTTTTGGTACACATTTCTTTTGCCCTACAGCGCAAAAAAGAAAACCCCCAAGCAGCTAACAGCTTGAGGGTGATTTGTCCACCAAAGGTTTGTCTCCACCGCAATGATGGTTTACACGATTTATAGTAACGTGCGATCGCCTATGCTAAAAATCTTCAAGCCGACATATCCTGCTGCTCACGGGCTAATTTCTCGGCTACTGCTTCTCTTAACCACGCACTAAGTTTAGAACCCGCAGCCTTATCAAGTTCTGTCCTAAGACTTGCTGGAAGCTTGAAACTGACTCTATGAACTATGGGTTCATTCCCTGCTGCCAAGAATCTACCAATAGAATCTCTTTCTTCTTTACTTTGCATAGTTCTGAACGTTCTAATTTCTTGACTTAGCCGCATTTGATGGATGAATTATCCTCCAAAGCTTCCGCTATACCTATTCTACTCACTACCAGGTTGACTTGGGAATATTTTAGCAAAATGCTTGCTTTATCCAGGTTGACCCCGTATAATAGTATGTAGAAGGCAGAGGGAAGGAACCAGCCCCCACCTAAACGGAATAAAGAGGTTTACAAGTTTTTAAGGCGATCGCTGTCCCTGAACAAGTTAGCGATCGCCCGTACCCAAAGAAGCAGGTAAACAGATAATGACATATCTATTGGATCGAGATCAAGAGCAGCAGCGTATTCAAGATGAAGCCATTGAGGAAATATATCTGTCAGGCATCACGGACGCGGCGGACGGTTGCTTTCCTCAAATGAGCGAGGTTGTCTACCTTCAAGGCTACTGCCAAGGAATGCGCGATTATCCCAGACGCGAAGTAAAACTCCCAGTAATTAATACTGAAATCAAAGAATTTCCTTTACTTTGCCATCAATGCACTTACTTAAATAATGGCATTTGTGGAATTAAATCTATTCCTAGAAATGGTAATAGTTACGCTTGCGATCGCATTAATGTTGACTGCCCATTTTAAAGAAGCCTTAGTTAATTCACGGCTTGGATAACTCCAAGCCTTTACCCCTACAAAAAAAGAAGCCATGAAAATTACTGAAGTCCAAGAATACAAGCAGATTAATTCTACTGTTGATCTAGATTTAGACAACATTAAAGCCGCGATAAATAAGTTAGATGAAATGCTCCACGACGAGGATTTTACGGCGGATGAAGTTACTGAATGTTGCAGTCGCATTGAAGAATTAGCTACTGCTATATCTAGCGGCGTTATTAGTAGGTAAAACCAAGCTTGACCGCCTATATAATAAAGAAAATAATTTGATTATATAGGCATTACTTCCACAAATAACTAACAAAAACCTCACACAAACCATGCATTTTACACACAACAAAGCCACTATCGGAATGCCTGAAACTCCTTATCTACTAAGAGTTAATAAGCACATTCCTGGAGTGCGATCGCACCTCCAACAGCCCGTAAAGAAATATTAAGTTTACGGCAAAATTTTCCCACTTTTATTATTGGCTGCCAACTAACCAAAATCCGAACAGTGAATCAAAACGAACCGCTATCAATTGAGCAAGTAATCTTTAGTATCAAGAATATGCCCGACCTGCTAATGGAACATAACCACGGCATTATTGTAGATAATTGCTGGGTAGAGGATGATCTCAAGATTATTGATGCAGTGCGAAAAGAACATATAGCTAAAGCTCGTTGGCTTGACTACTATTTGCTGGATGATATAGAAGCTCTTAGGGAGTGCGATAACACTGATAAAGCTGAATATAAACCGCTAGCCGAAATTACATTAGCTTGGTACAAACTAGCCCAGGAAGTTTTTGTGTGGCAAGAACGTCACCCTGAAAATTATCTGTTTTCACGTAGACAAATAAAATCGCCAGCTTTTTGGATGACTATTTGCGAAACGCAGTTTTGCTCGTCCCGACTAATAAATAGCCTTAGCAGTGCTCGCCCACGAGCGGTAGTCGGGAAGGGTGCGATCCACTTGAACGCTATCAAATATATGGCAGCCCTTGACGATGTGGAAAAATTACAGTTTGTAGAAGGTCTGACATCAAAAAAACCCATCCAAGCATTAGAGGAAGTAGCGGCTCTTTTGAGTAAGTACGATAGTAAGTTTCGTTACGCAGGTTATTTCTCACAGTATCGTCGAACCATTGTTCGCTGCCTTAGAGAAATTAGATATAACAAATCTCTGCCCTTCGCGTTTATTAACTCTGAAGGTATTTTTAGGCTTTTAGAACGAGGGCAATCGACTAGAGGATTTGGTTAAGGAGTTATGTGAAGATTGCCAGGTTTAAATACACAAAGCTTGTGAACCTCCCTCCACAACGGTATTTTTAGAAATAACCAAAGCCAAGCATCATCTAATGCCAAACCCTTTAGTCCAACTTCAAACCATCGATAATCGCTTAACTGAAATCCCTCTCGCGCCTTCCCAGGGATTCACCCCACCTAAACTGTGTGCGGTACGGTGCCAAAAAGCTAAGGACGCTGCCAAAGCATCCGAGCCTACGCGATCGCGCACAGTGTCGAATAATTCAATTAAACAGAATTAAGAAAATTGGTAGTCCGTCTTGCTTAATTTAACTTTGCTGAATGACTGCACGACTGCTTGCTTTAACTGCTAACACGACACGCACGACCTAGCTCTGCCTCGTTTCACAAAACGAAAAACCAAAACAAATCTGTACTCTCAACTTAGCAGTGATTCACGAAGAAATAAATAAGACGGCTACCTAATACACAAATTAGGAGCCTTAAAATGCCAAAACCCCCGAGGACAACGGAGGTCAAGACGCGGAAATATTTTCTTGACCCGATTATACCGCGATCTCATGCCTCAATACAAGCTTTCACACCCACAGAAAGCCCCGCGCTGCCTCCACATCTAAATAAATTAATCGACTTGCCTTGGACGAGCGAAAATAGCAGGCAGATCGATTTGTGGCTGTGGTATTGCCAAGAAGAGTTTGAGTTGGTTGGAGGTGCAGCATGATTCCTCCAGAAACGGCAAAGCAGCTACAGATACTAGGCTACACCGACCAAAAAAGTAGAGTTCGAGTGCGGTGTTTCGTTGCCAAAAGAATGCCCCTCGATGAGCAATTCAAGCGCGGCGTGGCATGGCGCAAAGACGAAAAAACATTTATCTCCACCCCCGTCGAGGGCTGGTTTGATGTCGCCAGTGGCGCGTTCATTCAGCTTAAAAAGAAGCGGTTGGCGGACGCAGTTGAAAAAGATGCCAACGGCAACCCGGTATGGATTGAAGCGAAAAGTTACTCTGACGGCATAGCTTACCTGCGGAGTCTTAACGCTAAAGGTTACGGCATCTATTTAATACCGAATGAGGGCGGCGGCGCGGATACTGACATAACTCGGTTTCCTAGTCTGTTCTACGAATGCGACGAAGTTAGTAAAGATAAGCAGTGGGAAAGGTTGCGGAGTCTTGAAGCTGCGATCGGGCATTTAGCTTCATCAGTAGTCGAGACTCGTAACAGTTTACATTGCTACTTTGCCCTAGAGTACGGCGGCTTAATGCCTTCGACCTGGACACAATATCAGCAGCGACTAATCCAACTTCAAGACTCAGATCCGGCGATTTGGAATCCAGCCCGGTTAATGCGGTTAGCAGGGTTCGACCATCAAAAGTGGAATGACGAAACTAATTGTTTAGAGCAGTTCCCAGTTCGGCTCGTCCAAGAAAGTGACAATATTTTCGCACTTAGCGAGTTCGACCAGATTTTACCCAAGTGGGATGAGGAGCGATGGGGGAAGTCACATCGAACAAACGAACGAGTAACAACTAACCCCATAGATAACCCTTGGGATATTAGAAACTTTGCCTCGCACCTGGACGGCTACAGAATAGATGGGCGACCGGGTTGGGATACCTGCAAATGCCCAGCCCACAACGGGCAATCAGACGACTCATTGCACATCGAACAAACTAGCGGTGCTTATAAATGTCAGGCGGGTTGCGATCCAAAAGATGTTTATCGCGCGGCTCTGGAACTTGCCAAGTCGCGCGGGTATCAACTGCCCGAATCGCGCGGGGAGGGATACAAAGCTTCAGGTCTAGGCGGGTGGATGATTAAGCTCCATCAGCGACTCGCTGGGGCTATTAAACCCAAGGGCTGGGGCGTTGGGCGTAAGGGTGAAGTTGAGCAGACTTCGCCAATTAAAAATCAACCTGCTGTTATTTATCAAAATGCAGGGCGCGATCGCACTGACAATTGGGCCCAAGCGCTTAAGCGATATAAAAACGTTCTTGATGTCAGCGCCACAGGGACGGGGAAATCTTTTGATGCTGGGATGGTCACACCCGAACTATTTGATGCGCGCCAGGTTATTTATGTGAGCGCCGAACATCGTAACCCCAGCACCCCGACTCTCAAGAATTGGCCGGACTTGGAGGCTCGCCACCGAGGGCTAACCCGCGATGAGTTTGGCAAGCTCAGGCGCGCAAAGCCAGGACAACCTTATGTTGTTTCCCCCAACTGTTCTAGAAACGACACGATTAGCGCCTTACGAAGTAAGAATATTGGCGGCTCGGACACATCAACTTTGATTTGCAAAAACTGTTCTAGCCTAGAGTTATGTCAAGCGGGGGCTGTTTATGGGTACTTGTACGACCGCGCTAAATCATTAAAGCAGCCTCGTCTAAGAGCGCATCCCCAAAGCTTGCCAAGCCCTACAGAATACGACTACAGCAATGTTATGTTGATTTGGGAGGAGTCAGGAGAAATTGTTAAAAGCCATCGGCAAATTAATGTAAATGCTACTGATGTCACAAGAGCAATCGCGGACTTGGCGATCGCATCCCCAAAATTATTTGATAAGCTTCGACCCGTACTAACAGGTCTATATCCTTATTTATCAGGTGGAATAAAGCCGCCTTATCATGGCTGGAAGGATGAATTTATCAGGGAAACCCTGCCTCAAGTCGATGTAGATATTGATGTCTTGCGATCGCATCTATCGGTTGACCTCGATCAGCTTTTTAATTCAACCCAGGGATACGGCGTTGATTTGGCTGACCTGCCTCGCAATGTGAGAAAGCGGTTTGCTGATAGCGATGCGGAATTGTCCGAGGAAGTGAATAAAAATCTGTCCCTCAACTGGTTGCCTGATCTTATAGACGTATTGCTCGGCAATGTTCGGGGTAACTTGCGGATTTCGTACAATGGCGTTTTGACAGTCACGTTGCCCGATAGTCGGCTCTCGGAAATCGCTGCTGCTAGTAAAGGTAATATTTTCTTAGATGCGACCGGAAACGCTCAAGACTTAGCCTTAACGCTCGGAATCGAACGAAAAGAAATCTTGACCGTTTTTCAAGTAGTTCCCGATACTAGCAACCTTGAAATTATCCAAGTGGCGACGATGGGGCGCTTGGGAGTAGGAAGCGATCGCTCAGAATTTTGCCAGCAGCGAGTTGATGCTTTAATCAGTCAAATTAAAGTTAATACACCTGGCGACGTTGCGGTATTCGACTTTAAGCGCCACACGACGGACGGTGATGGCAAACGGCGGTGGTGGACTGATTCTCGTGGCGTGAACGATCTTGAAAACTGTACCGCTTTAGCTTTAGCTGGTGTGCCTTGCCGCAATTTGGGCGAACTAGAAGCAGAATTTTCGGTACTTCATGGCAGGTCGCCGCAGGAGGGGACTAAACAAGTCAAGTGTCCTATCCAAGTCAAAGGTCAACCATCGCCAGATTTGCAACCATATTTTGAAATGGAGGTATCAATTGACGATGAATTTTACGAATTTTGCCGCCGCCGCATTCTCGCGGACATCCACCAAGCAATCGGACGACTCCGAGCGCATCGGCGACTAGGGCAGAAATTACAGGTCTATTTCATTGGCGATTATCCGCTCGACGTTGCCGTAACGCTAAAACGTGCTGCCGATATCACGCCGGAAGCTGCTACTAAAACGGAGCGGTTACAAATGGCGATTAAAGGAGCGGTTAAGCAGCTTAAAGATGCTGGATTGAAGATTACCCAGAGTGCGATCGCTCAGATAACTGGCTACAGTCAACAGTACATTTCCCGGTTTAAAGTTTTACTACAAACGCTATTAGAGTCTCTATATAGCAAAAGTAGTAAAAATAATGAGCCGCCAACAGAAGATGGCGGGGTTGAGTGGGTAGGTCAAAAATACCTGCCAATTATTGCGGAATCGCCCACCGATCAACTACTTCAGGAGGTCCTAGAGGTCTTTGAGAGTCACGGGGCGGATGATTGGCGACAGATTTGGGCGATCGCGCCAGCTACAGCCCAAATAAAAATACTTCAAGCGCTAATGTTTTCACTTACGCCGGGAGAACTGCGCTCACTCGCGATAGCAACGGAGGTAAAAGTATGATTTCACATTGGGAAGATTTTGGCGAATTTTATGCTCAGGAGTTAGGGACAAAACCTGTATATCTTTGTATTCCTGGGTCTACGCCAGTAGTTGCGAGTAGCGACGATAAACTGTTTTCTATTGGCTTTTCTATCCAGTGGGGTGAACAGCCGTTCTGGGGGACTTTGGAAGTCGCGGGGAGCGCCAGTGATGCACTACGAATTGCTGAAGACTTAGGAAGTTGCGGTGTCTACTGCCAAGTATGCCCAGACCTATCCTACATATCACCGGAAACTCAAATTCGAGTTACCCCCTTTCGACTCGTAGAAGCTCCTTTATCCTCTAGCGATAGTGCAAAAATCGCGGCTGCTGAAGAAAAGCGGGCTAGACGGGCGCAGAAGCTTTTACAAACGGAGGTAAAAATATGACTTTAAACGAGCAGGTAATATTAAAAGCTGAAGCCGAACGCGGTGATTTAGTTTCTGAGTGCCACAGCCTAATTGTGGCGATCGCTTATAAACCCTCGTGCTTGAAGTTGCTGGGCTTGGCTCGAAATCATTTAAAGTTGCTGGTTCAATACAAAGCAAATAGAAGGCGATCACGCTAAACAAACATAAATTTAGGAGGTTTTTTTATGCAGAAAATAGACGCGCTCAGGCGGGAAATTGAAAGTTTTGAGGCTGAAATTAGCAGCCTACAGAAGGAATTGGCGCGGGTTGGCGGTAAAACTTTAGAGTTGGCAACCTCTGAAAATAGCGCGAGTGCTATATCAAAATCAATTCGCCAGGAAGCTGAACAGATAGTCGAGCGGCAACCAGTTCTTCGAGGAATTAAAGACGCGATCGCAGAGTTGACTTCTCGCTTAAACGAGAAACAGAGCCAATTTGAGCAGTTACAAAGCGAGTTAGAGAAGCAGGAACGAGTTAAGCGAGTTGAGATTGCAAAGCAGCAGCTTCGAGAACATATTGAGAAAGTTGATGATATTGCCTCGCTACTTGAGTCGGAATATTTACTGCTAAAAACAATCTATAAAGAATCGAACGCGGACTTCAAAGCCCTGGGTTCAGCAGAGCCGGGGTCTTATGCTTACGGAATGAACCAACTAATTAATTTTGAATTTTTGAGGCTTCCAGTTCTTCACGAGAAGGATGGATCATTTATTCTAAGTAGCCGAGTTTTTGATTTGTTTGGGTCTGAGCAAAAAGCCAGGCAGCAGGAGCAGGCGGCGCAATCGCGGGCATACAGAGAAGATCGCGAACGAGAGTGGGCCCAAATTAAGCAAAGAGAAGCAGAGAAAAAACTGCGGACGTGGGTGGATTTGATAGCGCGATTGCCAAGCTCGAACAGGAAATCGAAAACCTAGAGAAACCTCTGTAACTCTAGATAGGTCGCCGTGCAGGAATTAAGCCACAATTGATACACACCTCTTAGTAACTCATAGTAAGTGCCAGCCCACACCCGCACCAAGGATAAAATCAAGAGTGATCGCACTCTAGTTGCATCTCTATATCTACAGGGTTGGTGCCAGAAAGAAATAGCGAAAGAGATTGGAGTATGCCAACAACAAGTTGCCTACGATTTGAAGGTGATCCAGTTACAGTGGCGATCGCTTTCTGATGCTGAACTTACGGAACTTAGAGCAAAGGAACTAGCTAAAATAGATCTTCTTGAAAGAACTTACTGGCAAGCTTGGCACGATTCTAAAAAGCCAACTAAATCGACCAAACAATCTAAAAGAATAGGCTCGGACGTTGGTAGTGTAGAAAAAAAGACAGAGTGTAAAAACGGCAACCCGGCATATTTACAAGGTGTTGAGCGGTGCGTAGGCGCTAGAGTGCGGATACTAGGATTAGATAGCGATAGCGCTAACGCGCACGCAGGGCTTCGCGCTAGAGGCAATGAGACTATTCGTGACTTAGCCGCTTCTGTCAAGGTGTACTCGCCGTTATCCGGCGAGATACTCGAAATTAAACGCCCGTAAGACTAGGATTCTGTTTTCTTTGGTAGCCCAAAACCAGCGATCGCAATATAATCCAAGACGATGTCGCCAGTCAAAATGATTGGGGGTTTAAGTGGTCGGTCAGGCGAAGGTAAACTAAAGCCGGAACCAATAATGTAATTTTCCAAAACGCTGTTTTCGGGGTTTTGTTGAGTCATAGGGGTTAGTCGCAAAAAGCTTCTGCACGTATTTTAGATGCGATCGCGGATTCAAACCCATCAAAAACCAATTGCCGCTACAGCATTACGCTTCTGCTCTGGGCTAACTTCCAGGTAGCGCTGCAATGTCCCTAAATCGTTATGCCCTGATATCTCCTGAATTACCCGCAGGGGAATACCAGCGCTAGACATCATGGTTAAGGCAGTACGCCGGAAGCTGTGGGTGCTAACTCCTTCCAATCCAACGCGATCGCAAGCAGCCTTAAGAATCTTGTCAGCCATGAACCGAGTCAAGGTTGGCGACTTCCCCCGCATCCCTGGGAACAAAGCCCCCGGCGATGGTTTGTACTCTGCTAACAACTGGGCTAGACCTGGCTGGATATCTACAACGCGGGTTTGGAGCTTGCCCTTCGTGGTAGATTTCCTAAAAGTTAGCGTCCCACCTTTGATATCAGAGGTCTGGAGAGCTAGAGCTTCAGAAATCCGACAGCCAGTAAATAAGCAGATGCCAAACAAAGCGCGATCACGCTCCTTTGTGAATCCATCGGCAAACAGTAACTTCAATTCCTCTGGGGTTAAGATTTTCCCTTGCCCGTTTCCTGCTACTTTCATTAAATAATTTCGCCCTTATTTAATCAGATTACACGAAATCAACGAAATCTGAATTTTGTGTAATAGAGGTATCAAAGTATTGCTGTCTCGTTGTCTTATTAAGCGATCGCTCCCTGGTTATATTCTGCTTATCAATCAATTGCTACCCATCCCACGCAACAATCAAGGTTGTAGCCATTTTCTATAGTTTCTGCTTATGATATCAGCGCTATCAGTGACAACAAATACAGTACGCTACCCTTGATTTATAAGTGATAGCAAAGTAAGCACAGATGGCAGAGTCACCGATGGTCGGGGCGCGGGTTCCCCAAGATTGGCAGGAACGAATTAGAGCAATCGCCGCCGTTGCTGGAAGGAAAGAATCGGAGGTAGTCAGGGAAGCGATCGCGCAGTATTTGGGTACAACTGACCCAAGTAGCGTTAAAACAGCGATCGCTTCTTTAGAAGATAGGGTGATTATTTTAGAGCGGCGGCTGGGGCGATTAGCGGGGTAGTACGGCTGTACTTTACAGGACTTTTGATGTAGGGTATTCGCTGCCATCCCAACTCTGAAAGTTTCCCGTTTTCTTCCCACTGCCTAATTGCTTCATGGCTGACATTAAATAAATTGCCCAGTTCTTTGCGCGATCGCGTTTCCTCGCCATTGTCGGGCGCGGCGGTCACATCTGTAATTTCGCCCCGTGCAATTGTTTGGCGTGGTTTCTGCCTGAGAGATTCCCCCTTCTCTCTCAGGCGCTTAACTCCCCCATCTCTGACTCCAGGGCAGCTACTCGTTCTGGGATGGGTGCAACGGTTTTCTCTACCTGCTCCAGCCTTGCTATCAAACTTGTTATCACATTGTTATCAGTTAATAAATGGTTGTTATCTCCAGTTATCAAGCTGCTATCAGGAGAATCTAAAAACCTTGCAGCTAGCGATTCTAAGACATCTTGGAGGGTGAGTCTTTCACTGCGCGACCATGCTTTTAGTTGCTCCAGTTTCTCCCTGTCCCAGCGAAATATTACCTGTACTCGTTCGCTCATTGCTATCACCTTTTATCAGTTGATAACTTATGATAACACTATTGATAACAGTTGATATAACTCTGCTATCACTTTGATAAATAGTTGATAACACTATTGATAACAGTTGATATAACTCTGCTATCAAATACTGGCGTGTATTCTCAAACAGTAGACATTATTGGGCAGTGCGATCGCTTGTGGGCTTTGCAATCGTCTATTTTGTCTACCAATTCGGCTTTTGGTAGACATTTCTTTTGCCCCACAGCGCAAAAAAGAAAACCCCCAAGCAGCTAACTAGCTTGGGAGTAATTGTCCACCAAAGGTTTGTCTCCACCGCAATGATGGTTTACACAATTTATATTAAGGGCGATCGCGCTGCGTGAGAGTGTCTACTGGCAGTAGACATTTGCGCTGGTCTGTTTTGTCTACCAAAAGCCGAATTGGTGGACATTTGTACTTTGGGTGCGATCGCCGTTAATTTTGGCAACCAATGGTTGACATCGCCCTTCAGATTGTTTAAAGACTCGCGCTGCCCCATGTAAGCGAAACTTCACGCTGCATTTTCTGATTGACTATCGGCTAAATACTCCTCAATAGCTGCACGCACCAAATCTGGGACAGAACAGTTTTTTTTAATTGCCAAGTCTATTAACTGAAGTTTAATTTCTGGCAACACCGCCGCCTTTACCTGATCGCTCAGGGGAACTTCACGACCGTTATCAAACTTGTATTTAGTCCCAAAATTGGGATTTCCTTTATAATTTGGCATTTTGTCAGCCCTACAAATATATAAATAAGTTAATGCAAATATAGGTTGCAACAGCACTGTACAATACTGTATACTTAAATAGTACAGAATTAAAAGCAGTGCAGCAACAGATTGAACGCCTGAGCGCTACACCGCCCACCCCAATAGCGAGGTACTTAAATAATGACATACACAGCAGCACTTCAACAAGACCAGGAGCGCATTGAAGCTCAATACGCAGTCGTTGAGGAAATTTATATAGAAGGCATTGGCGACGCGGCGGACGGTCGTTTCCCAAGGATGGCGGAACTGCCCTATTTGCAAGGATTCGCGCAAGGGATGCGGGATTTCCCCCGGCGTGAGGTAAAACTCCCAGTAATTAATACTGAAACTCAAGAATTTCCCCTACTTTGCGGTCAATGCCACTACTTGAATAATGGCAAGTGTGGAATTAAAGGAATTATTAGAAATGGCAATCAATACGCTTGTCCTAGCATTTCTGTTGATTGCCCGTTTTAGTTAATTCACGGCTTGGATATTTCCAAGCCTTTACCCCTACAAAAAGAAGCCATGAAAATTACTGAAGTCCAAGAATACAAGCAGATTAATTCTACTGTTGACCTAGATTTAAACAGCATTAAAACCGCTATCAATGAGTTAGATGAGATGCTCCGCGACGAGGATTTTAATGCTGATGAAGTTACTGAATGTTGCAGTCGCATTGAAGGATTAGCCACTGCTATATCTAGCGGCGTTATTAATAGATAAAACCAAGCTTAACTGCCTATATAATAAAGGAAATAATTTGATTATATAGGCATTAATTCCACAAATAACTAACAAAAACCTCACACAAACCATGCAATTTACACACAACAAAGCAATTATCGGAATGCCTGAGACTCCTTATCTACTCAGAGTTAACAAGCAGGTGGGCTGTTTCTCAATTGGTAACATCGAACCGGGTAACATCGAACCGGGGAACATTGAGAGTTTGAATACCTACGGGCGCGGCAAGTTCTTAGAGTTTGCGATCGCTGCTTGCGACACAACTTTGCACGGGAAGATTGGTAAAGTAAGGGACGATCAGCAATATGCTTTTATTAGTGCGATCGTCACAGCTTCAGATGATTCTAGATTGCCTAAAGGCTTGCTCGTACACTTTCTTATCTACGGTTACGAGGCAAGATTTTTTATAATGCTGGCTGCTGAAGTTGAAACCGCCGCAATATTTAGTGGGAGCAAAGCGCAGATAATTAGGATGGTTTTTGATAGGTCGGTAGCGACGGTTCATGGCACAAATATTAAGCCGCCAACTATTCTTAGTAGAGATACGACGGGGGACGAATTAATCTACTTTCAGGCAGCGCAGTTGATAAGTGAAAAGTACCCTGCTTATCTGCCCGATGCAACGGCGCTTTATCCTACGATGAGTGACCCAAAAACTGGTGAAGTATTATCAGGATTAACTCGGCATGGATTAGCGCCGCTCTTGCCTATTCAGGTTGAGCAAAGGTTATTAGCGTAGGGGATTAAAGGGCGATCGCATATCAGGAATGTGATCGCTCATTATTTGAAGGCTTCTTATGAATATGAAATACTCAATCATGAACTAAAAACTAATCAGTAATGAATGAAATTGTACCTATTTGGCAAACCCGCGTTGAAATCCTTGAGGACAAAGGTGTTGAGATTATACGAAATGCTCAATTTTCGCTTGATATTCCGCAACAAACTAAAACAGCAGATAAAAAATTAATAGAGCTAATAGTTCGACGCTGGAC
>MWWI01000077.1_pt1 | contig 20815 bp, 27 predicted proteins | sample 1047321 | NCBI WGS metagenome assembly MWWI01 (sample SAMN06349966, study PRJNA376086) | soil metagenome | isolation source: FI-1 sample Antarctic (ecotone) soil | place: Antarctica | reverse complement strand
TGATGGTCGCGGCGTTAGGTTGCCGGAAAATCTGACCGCAACAGCTTATCAAAGGGGAAACATTCTCCCAACTTTTCGCCAAAGTGGGAACGACAAGAAAAAGAAGCAATAACGGGCAGGATAATTTCAAAAAATACTTCATAACTATATTTCAATCTTCTCTCATCGTTTCGTTGTCAGGGGAAGCAACATAACGGCTGAGATGACGTGGGGCGAAACCGAATACGCGCAACTCCGAGTTAAAGAAAGACCGTTTTAAGAAAGTCGCTGTTTCGCCCTCACGTCCAATGGTAGGATGAAAGACAGGCTTTTGGCTTGGTTTCATCCGACTCGTTCTTTGACAATTAAGCACTTTGAATGACCTTCTTAATTAAAAGGAGGTTTTTTACCATGCAAGAATCAATTTATGTCGGCTTGGATTTGGGTTCAAGCCGGTGTTATCAAAGCGTTATTGACGCTGACGGCACACTTTGCGGTTCGCGCCCTATTCCCACGAGCGAACAACATTTGCGCTCGGCTTTTGCCAAACTCAACGGTGCTGTCCAAGTTCATCTCGAAGCCGGAGAGCTTTCCACCTGGGTGGCTTCGATTATCGAACCGTTAGTTCAATCGGTCATCGTTTCTCATCCGCGTTCCTTGGCGTGGATTGGCAAAGATTCGCTCAAAGATGACAAAGTTGATGCCCGCAAACTTGCCGAACTTCTGCGCTTGGGTCGGGTTCATCAAGTCTTTCGGCAAACCGATGATTCGCGCCGCACCTTCAAATACTTGGTTACTCACTACGAACAACTTTCCCGCGAACAGGCGCGTTTCAAAGCGAAAATCAAGGCTCGCCTCAGAACTTTGGGGATTATCCGCCAAGATGCCCGTTTGTTTTCAATGACCGGACAAACGGCTTTGCTTGGTGAAATCGAATCAATCGCCGTTCGGCAGATGTTTGTGCAATCGTTTGCCGTTTTGAATCAAATGCTTGAATCGTTAGCTCACGCCAAAGTTGCAATGCTCGAAGCTGCCAAACAATTCCGGGAAGTAAAATTGCTGCAAACTGCGCCGGGAGTCGGCATTATTACGGCTTGCCGGTTCGTCGCTTATCTGCAAACTCCGCACCGTTTTTCCAATAAACGCAAACTTTGGCGATACTGCCGGTTGGGAGTCTCGCGCCGCGAATCGAACGGTAAAAGATTAGCCCATCCGCGACTCGATTCCGCCGGAGTCGGTTCGTTAAAAGATGTGTCGCGCAAAGTCTTTGAAGCGGCGCGGCGCACCAAAACCGATAATTCCTTCAAACGATTCTACGAACAATCTTTGGCAAATACCAAAAACGCCGTTCACGCACGGCTTTCAACCCAAAGGAAAATACTGGCGACTTTACGCTTGATGTGGATCAGCAACCAGCCTTTTCGGAACGATTTAACCGAAATCGGCTGAAACGGGTTTTCAAAAAGCGTTCGGTGCGTGTCTGTTATTTGCCAGGAACTTAAGCAATCAACCGCTTTTGCCAATCAAGATGAATGCTTTTGGCACGGGTGGCGGTAAGTCTCGAAACTTAAATCATGAACCATTTAGCTTTTTCAAATGAGTTCCGTCCAATGGTTAGACTGCCGCTATTCAAATTAGCCTTTTACCCGATCCGACCATAGACCAACTTTTCAAGTTGAAGTCTCCAATAGCTGACTGGGACAGTAACGCTAGTTCAAACTTTGAACAAGGTCACTGCAAATAGGCATCATCAGGCAATAATCGTGAATTCAAAGTTCTTTGCCAATTAACATAACACGCCATCCGGCGATCATTAACAATATCCTGCCGCCGATCAAACAATTCGGCGGCACGGTCATTCTCCGTGCTTGACTGCTTCTTTCATAGCTGATTTGTTGGGCGTTGCCCTCATCTTTAGGAAGCCCTTTTCTACAAGCTACATTGGCTTAATTTTGTATGCGTATAAAATGCGCCTACACCGATAAACCCAAACTTTAACACGCTTACCTTTTGTAAGAAACGAAGAAAGTTCTTCTGGGGCTGACCTAGCCAAACCTGAAACGTGGTCGGTGTCAATGTTAATAAATGTTCGCTGGTCTTTTGCATCTCTGATGATGAATCCGCTCAAATGTAACTCGCTATCGTCAAATTGTCTTTTTATAACTGTGCCAATGTAAGACTCTTTTTCAGCCCATTCAGGCTCGCCGCAAACTGTGTCGGGTGCTAAGTCTGACAAGACAACGGCTAAAATCGTATCTGGCTCGACAGCCTTTTTTGCGGCAGGTTTTCTTTTAGTTTGCGCGACGACGCTCAACCCGAATAAAAGAACTAAAACAATAGTGAAGCAAATTTTAGCCATAAACTCATTTCTCCAAAATCGAATTACGTCCATCGTAACGCGAAAACGCCCAACGGTTAAGTTGAGACGGGCGCGAAAACGCGCAACGTCATAAGAAGATATGTTATGCGCCTCGTCTCCAATGGTAGGATGAAAGACGGGCATTTGACTTCCGTTGAAGTTGAACGTCCATCGGCGTAAAATACTTATGCCCCGGCGCGTCTCGTTTGTTTGATAAAGAACCGATTGATAAACCATTTGTCGCCAAAAAGGTGAATGCCTGGCGGGTGGCGGTCAGTCTCTAAACTAAATTCATGAGCCGAAACTTGTTTATCAAGATTCGAGTTCCGTCCATTGGTTAGGCGTCCGTCATTCAATGCCATTACCCGATACGACCATAGGCTGCCTGTCAAAAGGACAAGTCTCCAATAGCTGCACGGGAACAGTGATGCTAGTTCAACTTTGAAACAGTTCACTGCAAATAGGCATTATCGGCAACATTTACGGTTTAATTCAACATTCTTTCTCAACAAACTCGAAACGCCATCCGGCGAATATCAACATTAGCCCGCCGCAACAAGCAGTTTTGGCAGGCAAGTGGAATTTTGTGCTTGACTGCTTCTTTCATAGCTGATTTGTTCGACGTGCCGTAACCTGTGCCGCACAAGTTTATCTTTTTGATGTTGAAACAGCTTCACATCAGAATAGATAAGTTCGGTTCACCATTGTTGTTTTAACCGGCTCAATTGCAATCATCTCAGAGCGGCAACATCAACTCTCAATTGAATGATGAATAAGTTTTTTGTTCGCGGATGCGTTACGCCGACCAAGACGCGCCCTTGCGGGTCTTCGCTGATAAAAAGCACGTTGTTAGTGAGCGGAAAACTCGTTCCCCCAATCAATGATTGTATTTTACTGGAAATCTCAAACCAAGTTTCGCCATTGTCTTTGGAATACGCCAAGAAAGGTTGATTTAATAGCTTGTCAAACCCGCCGATGACAATGACATTCGGGCTTTTTGAATAAGTGAGAATTTTATTAATATACGGATACCTGCTGCCGCTATATTTAATAACATACCTAAAACTCTGACCATTATCGCTGCTTTTCAGCAATCCGCCTTCGTTTCCGGCGTAAATGTCGGGCGAGTTTGGTTTGTGTTTGATAATCATCACATTGCGATTATCCAAACTCGGAACAACAATCGGTGACGGTTGCTGCTCCGGCGGCAATACGGCGAGCAAATCCGGGCGCAATGAAATGCCTCGCAGGTAAGCGACATCCAATGGACATTCGCCTCCGGTAAATAATCGCGTGTTGACAATCTCAAATACCGATTGACCACAACCCGCCCACACAAGACCGCCTGTCAGAGGAATCCAACTAGCCGCTTCGTTGCTTGAAACTTGCACTCCAATACCGGCATTAAAGAATATCAAATTGTTTTTCGATAGCGCCTGCGTTGCTTCTAAAAATAAACAGTAACCGTCGCTCCTGCAATATTTAAGCCCATTGTCAGCCGGAACGAAGGTTGCCCCGCGGTCTTCCGATTTGAGAACAGAATGTTCGGTTGGCTGATTGCTTAAAACCGCCTGAGAATGTTTCAGAACAAAAAGTTTGTTATTGTGAACGAGCAAATCGAAAATTGCCTTGTTCTGAAAGCCAAGCAGTTCAAAAGAACTGTCGGAAGTAATCGGTTGCGCGGTTTTGAACAGCCCGTTCGGAGTTGCGACATAAGCATATGCGTCGTCGAAAACCAACGCTCCCGAACCAACTCGACCATAGGTTGAATCGCCGTAAACAATACTGTTACGGATTTTTATTAGTCCCGGTTTAGCTTTTGCTTGAATAACGGGAAGTTCCTTTTCCGGCGTTTGACAAAGCGCGATACTCGTCGAGATTAGAAATAAAGTCGCCAGCGCAACATTTGTTTTAAAGAATGAGAGCTTCAAAGAAACTCCCGATAACATTAAGTATTTCCAAATAGTCTTGCTCATCAGCAAATTATCCCTCTTGTAGCTCAATTAGCAATCTGCTAATTATTATCTCATATCAGCTCACATATCAAAAAACGTCGAACGATTGAGTTGACGCGGGCGCGGCACACGCAAGTTTAATTTTTAAAAGCGTCGCTGCCGTGTCTCGCGTCCAATGATTTGTTCGGCGGCGCGTTTAGGTAAAGAATTATTATGTCGTGATTTACATACCATTTTTTAATTTAGCTTCCTCAAGTAGTCGCCCCATCTCCTTATTACGTTCGCTGGTATAAAAATCGCCGAGTATAGGGATGCTGTATCGTTTGTAAGAAACAAAATCCGAGACTGTGTTTCCGTTCCTCTCTATTGCATTCACATCTGCACCGGCGGCTAACAAAATCTTCGCAATTTTAATGTTATTGAGTGAAACGGCGCACATAATCGGTGTTACACCCCAGTCGTCGCTCACATTCGCATTCGCGCCCGCATCGAGCAAAACCTGCACAATTTCTCTATACCGAAACTCTACGGCTGTAAACAAACAGGTTCTGCCTAGCGAATCTCTAACTTCCAAGTCAGCACCGTAGTCTATCAGAAATTGAACAGCCTCAGTCTCTCCATAGCTTGTTGCCGTCCTTAAAGGTGTAGTAGCCCACTTATGACTTTTGGCGTTTATATCGCCACCTGCATCTAATAAAACTTTGATAATGCTGGTCCGCCCGTGTGCGGAGGCAAATTCTAAATCGGTTAACTCTGTAAACGGAGATGGGCGGGTGTCTTCAACCCATTTTGGGACGCGCCCTAAGCCTTCCCAACTTGGTGTAACTTTTATTGTTTTAGCTTCGTTGCCTGACATAGAATTTGCCTCCTGTTCTCCTTGATTGTATATCAATTGACATTATTACACCGCGGTTGTGTAATGCTCCATGTATAACGCGTTGTAGGGCAAAACCGAAATCCATAAATACCGTATACTACCGTGTATGCAGCTGTAAAGCTCCCCTAATTGATACCAATTCAGATTACAGTTTCCGGGTTGAATTTCTGTAAATATTCTGTCGGCGTTAGAGTTAGTCCGAAAAGTAAAAGATGTAATTTCAGCAAGTTGGATAATTTGAAAAATGTTCGTCAGCATTGATAAATTTGCTTATTATGAGCAACCAAATTTATTCAACTTGTTTGACTGACGAACAATGGGATTTTATCAAAGATTACTTTCCCGAACCAAATGATTTAGGCAGACCGCGTGAAATTGAGTATCGTCGTTTTGTCAATGCGATTCTCTATTTGCTGCATAGTGGAATTCAGTGGCGATTGATGCCGAAGGATTTTCCGAAATGGAAAACCGTCCATCATTATTTTACGGCGTGGCGGAAAACGGGTTTATGGGCAACAATTTACGAGGTATTACGAGTTGCTGAAAGAGAAAGAAAAGGTCGTTCGAGGCAGCCGAGTGCCGGAAGTTTGGATTCGCAAAGTGTGAAAACGGGGAGATATTGCGCGCAAGAAAGAAGTTATGATGCGGGTAAAAAAGTAGTTGGGAGAAAGCGGCATTTATTAGTAGATACGGAAGGTTTGCCGGTGGCAATTGTCGTTACAAGGGCAGGAGCGAGCGATCACGAGGGAGCGGAGAAAGTGTTAGCAATCAAAGGTGAAGCGGGCGGGCAATTAGAGTTGATTTGGGTTGACGGAACGTATCAGGGACAAGACTGGCAAAAAAGAATCAAACAAGCCTACGGAGTAGAATTAGAGGAGGTTAAAAGAAAAGAAGGAATCAAGGGCTGGCAATTGTTAGTGAGAAGATGGGTCGTTGAAAGGACGTTTGGGTGGCTGACCGGAGCCAGGAGATTAGTTAAGGATTATGAACTGCTTACTGAAACAAGCGTAGCGATGATTCATGTAAGAATGATAAGTATTCTTCTTAAACGACTTAAGCCTACTTGAAACTTTTCGGACTAACTCTTAGATTGCCCAACGAATCGTGCGGTCGTTGCCGGTTATAAACATCGAGCCACTTTTCGGTTTGCATTCTGACATCTTCCAAAGTTTCAAAGATATACATATTCAAAACCGCTTCCCGATAACTTCGGTTGAAGCGTTCGATAAAGCCGTTTTGCAAATTTGCCCCTACTTCAAGAATTATTTTTTAATTTTTACAGATTATTTCACACTTCAGTAAAAGACTCTGGGCTTAATTCGCAGTTCAAGAATTAAGCCTACATTTTGATAGTTGCTTTAAGTTTGTCAGATGAAAGACAAAGAAATCACCCGGTTTTGAGATTTCTTTTTACCCGTTTATAAGGGTTGTGGGGATTTTCAGTTCGCGCAATCGAACCTCAATAAACTTTGGATTAACGTCAAAGGCATATTTTATTTGCTTTTTCGTCCAATGACATTCTACTGCTCGCTTGAAGCAGATTTCCGGCATTAGTAAAGCACTTGCAAATCGCCAAGCCTGCCATTCTGGATTTTCGTAAGCCTTGAGGTCGTCGGGGTTATACATTCTTAATGAAGATTGCTTGTCATTGACGAATTTTTGCTGAAATTTTCGGTTGCGGCGGGCATCTGCAACGTGCAAAAAACAATGACCGATTTCGTGCGCCTGCGTCGCTCTCAGCCGTCGTCTGGTTACTTCGCATTCTCCATATTCCATTAAATTTAATGAGATATAGCACTTCATTTCCTCAAAATTAGTGCATCCGTCTATCTCATCTGGAAAATTGCAAGTATCCGGCTCTATGCCGGTATGATTTTTCAGTTCAAACTCAAAAAATGCCTCAACATCAAATTTCGTAAGTTGTATTAAGGCATTCGGCTGAAAGGATTTTATAACTTCGCAGGCGAGGTTTTCTATTTCTTCTACCTTTCTTGGTCGGGCTTTTAATACGCTAGCCATTTCCTCATTTTGAGGCTTCAGCTATTAACTTTTCAAGTTCTTCATCAGACATATTTTTCGCTCGCATAAAAAGAGCGGATAAACGAGGTCTTTTTTGAATATGTTGCGCGATTTCTGTGGGGCGTTTTGTGCGAGCTTCTGATGCGAGAGTTACTAACTTGTCTCCCTCAACTCGCAGAAAATCTTGTAATTTGCGAACCGTTTCTAAATCGGGTGGGCTTTTCCTACCTTGTTCAATATCCGAAAGATAGCCAATCGAAAGATTAACGTATTCAGCCGTTTCCCGGAGTTTCTTTCTGGCATTTATTCTTGCTTCTTTTAGTGCGTTTCCAAATTCATTCATAGTATGCCCCAAAACCATTATACGCCATTAGAGGCGTAATATCCATAAAAAGTTGTATCACGCTTGAAACAGCGTAAAAATTTTCTTGACTTAGGAAATTGTTTGATGCTGTCGTATTTTTTATTACGCCCCTCGCGGCGTAAAATTTACAAGTCAAAGTGAGAAACTAAAAATAATATGCAAGGAAGAACCGGCGAACGATGCCAAGTCAGCGGCGTTTACAAATGTAGCACGCATCCATCAAACACGATACCTTTAGCCGTCCATAATGTGTTTCCGCCCTGCTCAAGCGGAAATGGACACGGAACAACCTGGGTTTTGGTTAGACGAGCTTAAATCTAACTGATAGGACTGAAAACGCGCCCGAACTGTATTTACAGTAGGCGCGTTTTCTTTTTCAAAAACGGTCGTTTTCGTTACTTAGCTTTATTGGACACTTCAACCGATTTGACCAATATATTTTTAGTAGAATTAATGACTTCTAGCTAGCGAAAACTAGATAGGAAGCCTGACAAATTTGTCGGGATTTTTTAAAGTTAAGAGATTAGATAATTTTATGGATTTCAAAGTTTATTCAAATGATGAAAAACCTGCTGATTCTTGTAAGGCAGTCCAGATAATAAAAATGCTTTATGATACCAAAAAATTCAAATATGATTTTTCTGCAATAGGTAATTGTTTTCAGGTTGCAATAGATTTATTAATTACTATTGCAACATCGGGACGCTCCACAGAAGGGTGGTTGTATGTTCAGGGTGAATGCCCGCCACCTCAAGGAAGACACGCTTGGTTAGAATATGATGGTTGGGCTATTGATTTTTCAAGTGGAGACGCGCTTTTTGCTCCGTTAGAAGATTATATTAAGTTAAAAAATCCTAACAACTTAGAACGCTATACCCTAAAGGAGGTTCAAGAACATATTAAATCCCCCGAAGGTAGAAAGAAAATGGATATTTGGGACTATTAAGCCAATCAGTAATTAGTCAAAACAAATGAAATGTCTAATACTGTTGTGCTTCGGGATATAGAAATGTCAAAACGCCGAATTCTCCAAGCTGCATGGCTTCTTCGATAAATATGATGTTGCGATCACTTCCTGATTGAACGTAACGAAACCAAGTTGCGGCTGTAGTCCCCGCTCTTTGGTAATTTGAACCAATGCAGTCTCCACGGTGCATTTTAACTGTTGGAGAATCCACAGGAAGCTCATTCATTGATTCGACTGGCTTGAGAAAGCGGGTGCGAAATGTTTCAGTTGATAAATATTTCCATTGTAGCCTACCATCTGGTTGCCACTTAAGAACTGCACAGGGAACAATCTCCTGCTTAACATACCGAACCGCTGTCGCAGTAATTGAAGTGCCGAAATCACCGGCTAGTTTTGTAATACCTTTGATTCCAAGTAAGGCTCTTTCGGCTTGTTTAGCAAATCGGTTCGACGGCATCAAAAAATGCGAAGCAAAATGATCTGCTTCCATTTCTATTTCCCAATTAGACTCATATTCACAGAATGATGGATGCGGTTTGAGTAATCCAGTTTTTAAGGCGTTTCGGTGCGAATCAATATAAAAATGCCCCAATTCATGTGAAAACGTAAAACGCGCCCGCGGACTACCGATATGTTTCAATCTGGTAAGGTTAGCGTAAAGATGAAACCGTCCGGCTCCATATTCCAAAAGCCCATCAAAAGCATCACCAAAGTCATCAAAACTATGTGTAATTTTTTGCTCTCTAACTAATTCTAACGGTTCAACTCTCCTATTCGGGAAATACTCATCAGCCAAAAACTCGGCAAGTTCGGCAAGCTCAACTGCACGGTCGTTTTTTATTAATTGATAGTTACTCACTAGGCGTTTCATTTTCAGATTTCGCATCGCTTTCTGCTTTAGTGCGTGCTTGCTCCATTTTTGCTTTAATTTCAGGTGTTATTTCCTTACCAAGGCGGGCAGCTTTACGGTAAACTTGCGCTTCGTCTTCTACAGTTGGAGTTACATCAAAAGGTATCAAGCCCAATTCAAATTTTTTCTTTCTCTCAAAAACTGCTTTCGGATTTTGCAATGCTGGCGGCAAATCTGAAAAATCAACTTCACGTCCATCATCTTCCGCTTTTTTTACATCCTCAATAGTTTGCGGCAGTATCCTGCCTTCATCCTTCAGAAATTGATAATAGAGTTCCGAAAACTCGTCTTCATTTCCAAAATGATTATCAGAATTTGAGACTTTGCTCATACACTCTCCTTCCTGTTTCTTTTTGTTGAACATAATTTTTGATTGCATCTTTAGCTCGTTTCCTAATTTGACGCACTCCGTCTGAAGTTGTATTCAATGCTTGGGCTAACTCTTGTGAGATTTTATTGGGCAGACGTTGATGCTGTTGGCTAGGTTTTTCGTAATCTGCGGCAACGAGAAGAACATATTGCTCTTTTTCGTTCAGATTTTGAAATGCTTCTCTAATCCATTGTAACTTCAACTTTTTAAGTTCATCGAAGTTTTCATCTTGAATTTTTGCATCGCAAAATACTTCAAATGAAATCTGCTCCCACTCGATTTCGTCCTCAGGACGGATTATTCGGAATCCTCCCTGCTTCCGAAGTTCGTCGGTGTAAATGTTCTGAGCAATTTTAGCCATCCATCCTCGAACGTGACGGCACTGAATAGTGGACTCAGTAACATCGGGATTCTCATTGAATTTGTCCGCTCGTTCATAAACCCGCATTAAGGTCTCTTCAGCTAAATCCTGCAAACTTCCGTTATCAAGGTATTTACCGTGTGCCTTTTCGAGTGCGCCATAAATATAACCAATGTGCCGACAGTAAAACTCCTCCCAAGCCGCTTGAGCAGAGGCGGGATCATCATCTTTCATTGCCATATAACCAAGAAGATCATAGTCGCTGTCGTTTCCGAAGCTGACATCTGACATCTGGTTCATTTCATCGTGCATATTTTCTGCTGAATTTTATAACGGCATTAGTTAATACGTAAAACCGTGACAAGTCTTCTAAGAATTTATTTTGTCACGGTTTTACGTATCTGATTATGAGAAGAGCAAACGCTTTTCATCACTAATTTATAGGAGAGAATATATGAAAGACATTTCTGAAACAGTTGAATTAAACCAAGAAGCTGTCGAGACGGAGTCGCTCGACGAAACAATTGATCTCGAAGAATACGCACGGTTAGGTAAAAAACCTCCACTGGCACGTCATTACCGTTTTCGTGTGGATAAACAAGTTATTACAGTGGACAAGCTTCATGCAACGGGACGCGAGATTTTAATTCTCGCCGGTAAAAACCCAGCAGATAGATTTTTGCTTTTCCAAATAATTTCCGGTGAACGAAAAGAGAAAATTGAACTCGACGAAAAAGTAGATTTTACCAAACAGGGAGTTGAAAAATTTCGGACGTATCCGCTCGACCAAACTGAGGGCTAAACTAATGAATCAACATTTTTTTTTACCGTCGGAAGACCGTGAATTTCTCGACGAAATTCACGGTCAAAAATGGGAAACCGTTAGTGAGGGCGGCATTCATTGGCTATTTATTCAAGAGTATCCTGTTCCAGCAGGATACAACCATAATCTAGTTACGTTGGCATTGCTTATCAATCCGATGTATCCCGATGTTCAAATTGATATGGCGTATTGCTTTCCGGCTCTATGCCTTAATAACGGGCGGGTAATCCCCAATATTTTGCAACAGCAAATTAACGGTAAACAGTTTCAGGGTTGGTCAAGACATAGAACTTCAGAAAACCCATGGCGACCCGGCATTGACGATATAGCCGGGCATTTGACACTCGTCCAGCATTGGTTTGAGCGAGAACTTACTCGATAATAATTATGCGACCCAGAATAGTGAAAGTCCGCTTTACAGGACGACAACACACCCAACTTTTCGCTCACCTTTATCCCGGTGACGCTCTAGAATCCGTCGCTTTAGTTCTCTGCGGACGAGCCGAACGGGAAAACTATCTCATTTTGACCGTACGAAAAATCGTTTCGATTCCAATCGAAGATTGCATTATCAGAACTCCAGTTTGCATTACTTGGCGGACAGATAAACTTCTTAAAGTTTTGGAAGAGGCTGAAAAATACAATTACTCAATTCTGAAAATTCATAGTCATCCGGGCGGTTATGGTGAATTTTCTTCGACCGACGACAAATCCGACCAAGAGTTATTTGCTTCCGTCTCTGGGTGGGTTGAAAATGTTCCCGAACATATTAGTGCAATAATGCTTCCCAGCGGTGAAATTAAGGCGCGGATATTCGATGACAAGGGAAAAGTTACTCCCGTTGACCTTGTATCTGTTGCAGGGGAAAACCTGCACTTTTACCACCAGAATGAATCCGAAATGAATTCGATTCCAGAATTTGCGTTACGTCACGCGCAGGCTTTTGGGAGCGGAACATTTCAGAAATTGCGTGAACTTACGATTGCTGTCATAGGTGCTTCCGGCACTGGCTCTGTAGTAGTTGAACAACTGGCACGCCTCGGTGTTGGACGCTTAATTTTAGTTGATCACGACGTTATCGAAATCAAAAATCTGAACCGAATTGTAAACGCAACAATGGAGGATGCTCGGCAAGCAAGACCAAAAGTTAAAGTGCTTGCTGATGCCATTAGACGTATGGAACTCGAAACTAATGTTTATGCTGTAGATCAAAATCTCTTTACTCCAAAAGTAGTCCAACTTGTTTCTGAAGCGGATGTGGTTTTTGGATGTATGGATACGATTGACGGTCGCCATTTATTAAATCGTCTAGCCGCTTTCTATATTCAGCCATATTTCGACATTGGAATTCGCCTCTCGGCAGATGGTAAAGGCGGTGTTGACCAAATTTGTGGAACTGTTCATTACATTCAACCCGATGGCTCCAGTTTGCTTAGTCGAAATGTGTACACGCTAGAACAACTTCGGGCTGCGGCAATCAAGCGCACGTCACCGGAACTTTTTGAATCACTGAGAAAAGAAAAATATATTTCAGGCGTTGAAGAAGACCGACCGGCTGTTATCAGTGTCAATATGCTGTTGGCGGCGACAGCAGTCAACGAATTACTCGCCCGACTACATAATTTCCGCGATGATGGAAATAATAATTTTGCAATAAACGGTATTAGTATAACGCAAGGCGAACTTTATCTCGGTGCTGATGGAGAATCGTGTCCAGTATTATCAAGACACACAGGACGTGGCGACACAATACCGCTGTTGGAATTGCCTGAATTGAGCATAGTCTAGCGATGAATAAAAGTCCTATAAAATGGTGGAAAGCGATTCTTCTTGAAGTAGAAAGAAGATGGTGTCGTTTACGCAATCGTCCGGTTAGGCTGAAGATTATTCAAACAAATGATCTCCCAGATAAGATAGGGTTGGATTTAATTTATGTCGTGGAAGAGGATAAGACATTGTTGTTTGCTGCCTTTCTTTGTCCTTGTGGCTGTCGAGAAACTGTTCAACTCAATCTTGAATCTGATGTGCGTCCTTGTTGGTATATAACAGTTCATGCAAACGGGACAGCCACTTTTCAGCCTTCGATTTGGAGAGTGCGAGGCTGTAAAAGCCATTTTTTCGTTCGACATGGCTTAATAAACTGGGTTTAATCAACTATCTTTTTTTCTTTCGCGCTTATTAGACAAAATAACTGTTTTGTCTAATAAGGAATTAGTTTTGCTAGAAAAATTGGTGGTTTTCGGTTTTCAAGGAAAGAACAAATCTAACTGTAATGTCTAATTGATTTTTTGTTCTTGGAATTGGATAACAATATTGTTGCTGATCTACTCTTTATTTGTGCTTATTGAGTAAGGCTTCGACAATTTGTGTCGGCTCTCGAAACGGGGTTTTTCGTAGTCTGTCAATTGCTTCGGCGAATGAAATTAAATTTGTCTCGGCGGCGCGGTCAAGCACGCCTAACGTGCCGATGGTGAGAAATCCGAGCCTTGCAGCTTCGCGCCGTCCGTCTGTTTCATCTATTAAAAGAGCGTCTGCGCCGATTTCTTCGGCAATCTGGATGGCTTCGCGCTCGCCGTAGTCCAACTTTTCAAATTTATTTTTAGGTTGTGTTTGCGATGCGCGAACTTCAAGCCAGACAGGTTTTGTTCCGAGCCATTTTTTGACGGGCGCAGGTGTTTTGGCGTGGCTTAGTTCATCAAAAACCGCCTGCGGAATAATAATTTGTCCGAAAAGTTGCGGCAGAACTTCCACATAGCCAACCAAGACTAAATAATTAAGCGGCGAAGTGTCGGAGACAATAATCATTTTTTCAATAAACGATCAAGCGCGGCTTGCTCACGCTCTAAATCTTCAAAGCTGTATTCGAGTTCGATTTTGTGGGCTTTGAGAAAAGCGTCAAGTTCGAGCCGTGTTTCAAAGCCGAGCAATTCTCTGACCTGAAACGTGCTGAGACGGTTCGAGCGATACGCTTCGAGCGCGATTGATTCCAAAGCCGTGCGCGATAAATTCGACGATTTACCCAGCAGCGCGGCGACTGATTCTGGTAACTCAACTGTAATTGCAATACTCATAAATTTTTCCTTTTAAAGTCCTTAAATTCAATCACAATTTTACCATTTTATTTGTTCAAAATTAATCTGTCTTTTTAATCTTTTAATTGCGTCCGATAACATAAACAAATGGTTAAATGTATTAGGTTAAATAAGAGGTTAAAAAGGATAGACCCGTCAAAAAATCTTCAAGCTCATTATTTACAACATTTATCGCCTTCTTATCGGACTCAGAACTACATATTTCGATACTTTTTCAATTTTCGCGGATTCAAAACTACATATTTTGGCTGATTCACGGACTCAGAACTACATATTCATACCCCTTAATGGACTCAGAACTACATATTGCGGACTCAGAACTACATATTTGCCTGTGGAAAACTCTGTTTTTGAACTTACCAAATATACGTTTTTTGCCATTATGGACTCAGAACTACATATTCACGGATTCAAAACTACATATTTTGACCGTTTCGCGGATTCAAAACTACATATTTGAATTGTCTTCCGCAAGCGCTTTTGTCAATCGTCCGTGTCTCTTATTAGCCTGCATAACCTCGCCGGCAAACGTCGGGTGCGGCGTAAGAATGAGTTTCGCGTTTGTTAATTTGTTTCTAGCTTGCACGTCGTGCGTCGGCTCGATGCGATACGAAAGCAAAACCTTAAACTCTTTCATCTCGTCCAGTGCTTTGCAGACATTCCGTAAATTGTGCTTCGGGGTGTCGTATTCAGTTAAACCAAAATCACGAATAATAGTTGAAAGCGTTATGTGATATGGTTGCGTGATGCTGGCTTGTGTGTAATGGTGGCTCATTCGTTTGTGAAGCTGCCGCGCGATTATGCTTTTGTAACTCATCGCCTTCTCATAATTCAACTGTCGAAACGTGCCGGTCTTAATGCTTTCTGTAACAAGCGAATTAAAGCGCACAAAGGCTTTTGATTTTTGTCCTTTGTCCTTCCAATCTTCGCGGGTTTGCAATCCAAGCGTCTCAAAAACACTCGAAACGAAAACGGTCGCGCCGTCGCTGGTGCTGACAACGATTTTCGTCTCGGCGCAAATAAGCAGAGCGTCTTTTAGTTGCGTGGTGCTGTAACTATGACCGTTGCGCTTTAATTCCTGCTGTAATTGGTAAAGTGTGAAGGTAACGCCCGCCGCATCGTCGAGAAACAAGCCTTGTCCGGCAGTTGCAAACCTTCTTAACGCATCTTCTACTAATTCTTCTCTTTTTGAAGGGAAGTATTCGCGCTCCGCTCCTTCTTTGTCTTTTAATCGGGCTGGTTTGATTTCAATTTTGTATTTCGTCCCTCTACATTCAAACGAGCGTTCAAGCGATTTTAGAAAAGTGTCGTTTATCCGTTCAACTTTTCCCCAATGATACTTGGGCATAAAATCGTATAGCTCAATCGTGTTTGAGTATTGTTTTTCCTGCGGTTGGATAAACTCGAACAAATTAAGCTGCACCGGCTCTGTTCTTTTATAATCGCCTAACTTTTTAACTATTTTTTCTTCGCCTGTAACTACAAGCTCGGCGGGCGCCTTGTTTTTGACAGTTTTTAGTTTGGTATTTTTTCGCATAAATTAATGCTCTTTTGCATTTTGCGTAATTGCTTTTTCAGTTTTTCAGCAACGCAAAAAAGCGAAAACTATTGTTGTTGCAGCCAGCCGTCCAACAATTCTTGAACTAAAACCGAATATTCTTTTTTTTGGTCAAGCAATAGATGTTTAACTGCCGTATAAGTTTCCTTTTTAACGTAAGCCGTCGCTTGTGCAAAGTCGTTGCTCGAACGCTTTGCGCGTGGTCGCCCGCGTCTCGGCATCTCCGGCGCGGCTAAGTGTAAAGTTGAATTGAAACTTAATTCTTCCTTTGGCTCGGCGGCTGGTTGTTGCCTTTCCGCTTCTGGTTTCGCCTTTCGTAAATTTGTAAATCGGTTACTTGCCATAGTTTTTTAAGATTTCTTTTCCAAGTGCGCTAAATTCGTCAAACGCGATTTCTCCATTTTTTAATTTATCAACCGTTGTTCCCTGCAAAGCTGCTTTTTTTAGAATCGCCCGCCGGTGTATCTCCACATCAAAAAAAGGCGCGTTAAAATCTTCTTCGAGTAAAATTTTCGCTTCCGCTCCGGCGCGGCTGCGCGGCGTTAGCAGAGTGAACAAAATTTTGTAGTTATTAGCCTTAAAACTTTCTAAGGTATCAATTATTTTAAAAAGCGCGTCGAGGCTTAAAGCGTCCGGCTCGCTTGGTATAATTACCAAATCGCTTTCGGCGCAAATGGTTTTCAATTCGTCGGCGGTCGGTCGCGCTGGCGTGTCCAGAATTAAAAAATTGTTCTCGCGGGCTTGTTCATCCAAATCCTCTTGGCTTATTGCCTCAAACGGTAACTTGCCGCGCTCGCTCCAAGCTATTGCGCTTTGGTTCGGGTCGCCGTCAACCAATAGAACTTTATTTTTTTTGTTTTTGAAAACCGCCGCTAAGTGAATTGCGGTTGTTGTTTTCCCTACGCCGCCTTTGAAGCTCGCAAAGGAAATAATCATATTTATTATTCTCCTACGCGTAATCTACATTAACCGCTATACAAAATCAAATAATAGTGTTCCGATGAATCGCTTTTTCAGTTTTTCAGCAACGCAAAATGATATTTTTTGATGGTAAATGGGCTTTTATTAACTTATCGTTGGTCAGTTTGTGAATGGTCTACCACTCGCGGCGAGGTCGCTATATCGCGTAAGGGGCGCGATGGACGGCGATAAATTTGGCTTTGTATTGCTGCTCGGCGGCGGTTAAGGGCTGGTATGTTTTCATAGTTCAAGCCTGCTTTAGCAGATTCGGCTTGAACTAAAAGAAGTTTTTGATGTATTCTTTTTGTAGAACCCGAACCGCCGGAATCGGTTTCGCAGGTTTAGAAAACGTCGAGTGTGTCTAGCACTCGGCGTTTTCGCTTTTCAAATTTTCTTCGGCTGTAAGCGTTCTATTCTTTTCTACGATTGCTCTTTATACTATTTAATAGTATAGTTAATTATGATTGACGGAACGCTTTTACATTTCATTGAAACTTCGGCTTTTACAAAAAGAATAGACAAACTGGCGAACCGCGAATTGTTATTTGATTTGCAAAACGATTTGCTTATCAACCCGAAGCGCGGCGATGTTATTTCCGGCACAAACGGCGCGAGAAAAGCGAGAATCGCCTATAAGCAGCAAAACGTCGGCAAAAGCAGCTCGTTTCGGTATATTTATATTTATCTGGAAAAAGCCGAAACAATTTATTTACTGGTATTTTTCGGCAAAAATGAAATGGACAACTTAGATAAAGGTGAAAGAAACGAATTAGCTAAACTGGTTAAAATCCTGAAGGATAAATACGGAGAATAATATGGACAAGAAATTATTTGCAGACTTAAAAGAATCCTTAAACGAGGCGATACAACACGCGAGCGGCAAACTCGACCTGCGAACAACGCCATTGCCGCGTCCGCCGAAAGCAATGGAACGGGCGGAAATTGCCGCTTTGCGCGAAAAAATGAACGCCTCGCAAGCCGTCTTTGCTCATTATCTTAATGTTTCGGTTAAAACCGTCCAGTCGTGGGAGCAAGGCAAAAAACCGAGCGGCGCGGCTTTGAAACTGCTTTCGATTGTTAGAAGGAATCCGAGAGTTTTAACGGAGAGTTAAAGTCGATGGCGCGCGCCTCAAACCAGTCCAGAACATTCTGATTCGGCTTCTTTTTCACGAATTCGGAAACCGCGTTCGTGTCCGCCAAATAGCTCATACGAAATCGTCTCCGTTAAAATCAACGCGGTCAACATAAACGCTTTTGTCTCTCGTCAAATCAATTTCGACATCATCGGTTCTCGACGGATTATTTAACAAAAACTCGACCAGCGATTGCTTTTTCGGTTGTTTGGCGGCTTTCTCCGCTAAGGTTTTTAACATCCTTTTTGTCCGCGGAATATAATTTCTCATAGGCTTTCGGTATTTCGGCGATTTCACCAATTCGGGTATCTTCAGTTTCGGTATTTGAAGTTTCGAGCCTGATTCTGAATCGCCCTGCGACGTTTCCGCGTCCTTAGTTTCGTCATGTGGTGAAACTTCTTTGTGTTGTTTAGAGCCTCTATCAGACGTTTTGTTTTCCATTTCTTAATCTTCTCCCTCGTTTTAATTTTTGGTCTTACATCCTTATTGACAAACCTCTGCTTTCAACTTCAATCTGCGGCGCTTCTATCTCCGGTGCTTCCATTTCAATTTCCGGCAATTTGTCGTTAGTCTCAATGTCGCCCTGTTCGCTGATTGCGCTTACTAAATTGTCAAGCTCCGTCTGTGTGGTTTCCGTCGCCGCAATCAATTTTGCGTCCTCTGCGCTGATTGACGCATCTTCCATTGCGCCGGTCGCTGTGTCTATTCCGAAGTCCGCGCGAGAAAGAGATGTTATTTCGTCGGTTATCTCAAAAAACTTTATCTCTTCTCTGTAATCAGTTCCTTGCTCAAAGCTATCGATTTTTCCTGCGCCGCTTTCCGCGTTGCTTTGATAGATTTCATATCCACTTTTAAAAAGTTCGATTTGATTAAATTTGCTTGCATCATTCTCTCCTGCAATATATTCAACGCTTCGATACTCATCATCGTATAATCCATACCTATCAAACCGTTGTAAAATGCCTTCTTCGCCGTCAAACTCGTATCCTTCACCACTTCTATAAGTTCCGTCATTTGCTCGTTCCGCTTCTTCAAAATCTTCCGTAATCTTTCGTTCTCGTCGTAAATTGCCGCTAGTTCCTTGTTCTCCGTCGTCGCCCATTCCTGCATTACGTTGTATTGCTGGCGTAGCTGCTCGTTCTGTTCCCACAGCAGTTTGTTCTGCTCGCTCAAGCTGCCGTTGTTCGTCGAGAGCGCGTCCAGTCTCAAGTTCAATAACTCGTTGATTTTCTCTAGCTCCGCTTTTTTCATTTTCAAGTCCTGCCCTTTCGGTCAATTCCTTTGTTTGCCAATACTGATAATTGAATTTGTCCTGCGTCCGCTCCGGCTTCGGCGGCGGCTCTACTCCTGCGGCTTTCGCCGCTTTTACGTCCTTTTTCCATTGCGCTGTTTCGCCCTTTTTTCGTTTTAGCTCCGGCGTGTACGCGGTCGCGTATTCCTCATCAAACTGCTTTGCCCATTTCTCGTCTATCGTCTTAAAACTGTTCCCGCGTAAATTTATTTTCTTTCCATCCGTTTGTCTCGCGTCTATCCAAACGTGCGCGTGCGTGTATTCCGTATCCTGATGAACTGCAACTATCGCTCGCGCCTTGTCAAAATTCTTTTCTAAAAACTGCTCTGCCATTTCCGAGCATTTATCTGATTCTTCCTTCCTGTCCCAAGTCAAAATCAAGCGGTAATGCGTCCGGGCGCTCGGCTGTTTGGCTTTTGCCAGTTCAACATCTTCTCTGCTGTGCGCGTAAGCTATCGCGTTCGTCCTCGCCTCTGGCAGCTCCATTTTTCCGGTTTCGCCTTCCTGCTCTGGAAACTCGATATTAACGAACGAGATTTTTTCACAGTCTTTTTCTCGCGTGATATAACTCGCGTTCGCTCCCCCCGCACCCGTTCTTCCGACTGACATTTTTGCTACGCTCATAACTTTTTCTTCGCCTGTCCGATTAGCTTGTCCATCTCCGCCAATACGCTTTCAATCTCTGCTGCCGTTGGCGATTGTCCGCCTCCTCTGTGATAGGCGTTTTGCGCGTGCGCTAGTTGATTCAAATTCACTCCGATTCTCCGCAACTCGAAAATAAATGTTTCTATCATCCACGATTCAGATTCGCGCACTGCGGCTTCCGCGTCTCTCACATTCAAATCCTTTACGCCGTTCTCTAAAGTCCCCTCAATTACCAAACGCGATAAACTTAAACCGCTTTTTTTCGATAATATCTTTAATCTTTTATATTCATCTTCGTTTGCTCTGACCGTAAATACTCGCGGCAATCCTTGCGACTTCCACGCGCGTTTTTTCTTCTCTCGTTTCTCGCCTGTTTCGCTCACGTCTCGATACTCTCCAAACGGCTGATTTGCGGCTTTGCAAGACGACGGGTTAAGTCCCGTCGGGCGAAGTGCGGTAGCGCGTAGCCGTATCTTGCCTTACCTTTAATTTTTGCCAACCATACTTATATCACACAACTCAAAAAGAGCAAAAGTTAAATTTCGTGCTTCCCTAAATAAAATTAAAATCCGCAAAATAAAATATCTCAAAAATCAGAAAATTAAAGAAAAAAAGAAGATAAATCAGATACTAATTTAGAAAAAAGGGGCAAAAAATAAGAAAATAAACAACAAAATCACGAATCAATTTACAACCGAAACATACCTAAATCCTATTTTCACAAACCCAAAATTCAGACCCAAAGCGAAAAATAAATCAGCCGCTATCTAAAAATCAAAGTAAAAAAAGCGCGTGGAGAAGAGAATAAGAGAGAGAAAAGGCGAGAGAAAATCAAACGAAAATCCTCGCCAAAAGAAAAGACAAAAGAAAAATAGAAAATAGAAAATAGAAAATAGAAAAATAAATGAAGAATAAGCGAAAAATAAATAAGAAATTAAATATCTTTTTGGAACTTCCCTTGACTTCTTTTTGTTTCCTCGATTACCCTTTCAAAAGCCAAAAATAAGTAAATAAAGCAGAAAAAGAGAAAAAGAGAAAAAGAGAAAAATGAAAAATAGAAAGGAGAATAAATAAATGCCTGCTCAAAACATTATTGACTCGGTCTTACAAAAAAATCGTCAGCAAAAACGAATTAAAATCAATTTCTCTGTC